>Ga0310690_10005871_pt1 | contig 16413 bp, 6 predicted proteins | sample AusTroGonzalo_MG_2_FD_207661 | JGI IMG/M metagenome (GOLD analysis project Ga0310690, IMG submission 207661) | Bovine rumen microbial communities from tropical cattle in Woodstock, Queensland, Australia - Gonzalo_04 (v2) (version 2) | ecosystem: Host-associated > Mammals > Digestive system >... | reverse complement strand
ACCGCCTGCTCCGGATAATCCTCGATACCGACATTACAGTACAGTTCGAGCGAAGTCTCCGTATAGCCGCAACTGTTGATACCGCGGGCGGTCAGGATTCCCGTGCCATTCACGGGCACATTCAAGGTCACATTGCTATACGTTGAATTGGTCAATGTCCAGTGTGTATTGGAGATACGCCATTCGTAGCTGCTGACATACAACGGGTTGTTGATGGAGAAATAGGCGTTGCCATGTTGGGTGATGTTCGGGTTTCCGTTGATGGTGTCGAGGCGCGGCAACGGATTGACCGTCAGCAGCAGGTTCACGACGCTGTCGCATCCGGAAACGGTCGGCAGGACACGGGTAAAGGTGTACGTGCCTGCGGTATCCATCACCGGTATGTCAAAGCCATATTGGGAGAAGCTTTGGTGCTCACAAATAGCCCCAGTCACTGTCTGATTGTAAGTGGGCAACGTCGTGATGTGATGATCTGCGGAAGAGGAACATCCGTTGAGACCTGTCACAGTAACGCTATAGGTAGTATTGTTCGGGACAACCTCAATGCTTGATGTAGATTCACCCGTATTCCAAACAAACTCCGTCGCATCAGAAAGGGCCACGATAGAAGTAGTATCGCCCTGGCAAAGATCCGTCACGCCCACGACTTCAAGTGTGGGTGCGGCGAGTTGGGTGACGTAAGTGCTGGATGCTTGCTCACAACCGTAAGCGTTGGTAGCCGTCACGGTGTAGATACCGCCTGCCGAAATGGTGATCTGGGCGGCCGTATCTCCCGTACTCCAAACGTAGTTGTTGTCACCCGTCACGGACAAAACCTCGGTGGTGTTCTCGCAAATGGTATTGACAGAATTCAGCGTGAAGATCGGCACAGGGTTGTCCACCACCGTCACGGAGGCAAAACCTTGGCAGCCGTTCACAGAGCTGGCCGTGACGGTATAGGATCCTTGTGAGGCAACCGCTATGGCCGCGGTCGTGTCGCCCGTGCTCCATTGGTAGGCCGTCGCGTCGGAAGCGGTCAAGGTGGTGGTTTCCCCATGACAGATGGAGAGGTTTCCGGAGATAAACACGGCAGGGGAGTTTTCCACATTCACCACTTTGCTGACCGTTGTGCTACAGCCATGCTCGTCATAGCCGATCACGTTATAAGAAGTCGTTTCCATCGGCATCACCGAAATGGCCGCTCCTCCCTCGCCCGTACTCCAGACATAACTGTTTGCTCCGGAGGCGGTCAAGGCCGTCACTTCGCCCTGGCATACCAGGCTCGCACCGCTGACACTGACGGACGGATTATCCCAAACAGTGACCGTGATAGAGTCTGTGCGCACGCAGTTCAGCGAATTGGTGGCGTTCACTCTGTAAACCCCAGGGGCCGAAACCGTGATGGAATTTCCTGTGGCCCCCGTGCTCCACACATAGCTATTGCCCCCCGACACGGATATCTGGGTGCTTTCGCCTTGGCAGATATTGTTGTTACCACTAAAGATAATGGATGGTAATGCATTGACGGTAACCACAGCGGTGGATGTTGCCGTGCATCCGAAATCACTAAACGCAGTCACCGTGTAGGAAGAACTGATATTGGGGAAGACCGCAATGTCTTGGGTGTTGTTTCCGTTGCTCCACACGTATGAAGTACCGCCCAGAGCTGTCAACACAGTAGATTGTCCCTGGCAAATCGTACGGTTACCAAGAATTTGCACCACCGGCACATCCTCCACATTCACCACTTTCTGCACCATGGTAGAGCAGCCGTTGGTATCGTAGCCCGTGACGCTATAGGTAGTGTTCGTGGTCGGTGCGATGGAGATGTCCGATCCGACCTCGCCCGTGCTCCATTGATAGCTGTTCGCACCGGAAGCCGTAAGGGTCTGCGCGCTGCCCGCACACACATGGTTGCTGCCGGAAATCTGCACGACAGGGCGCGGGTTGACCTTCACGAAGACAGAATCCACTTTCGAGCAGCTCAACGCATTGGTAGCCGTCACATAATAGGTGCCGGTTTGGGCAATATTCACATTGCCGGTTTGGGCCCCTGTGCTCCAAACGTAGGAACTGGCACCGACGGCGGTTATCGTCGTGGTGGTGCCCGAGCATATCGTGGTGTTACCGTTGAAGACCACGTTCGGCAAAGGATTGACTGTGATGTTAACGGCTGTGCTGGTCGAACATCCGTAGCCGTTCGTCACCGTCACCACGTATGACTGGGTAGTGGTAGGAGCCACCACCACATTGCTGATGGTATCACCGGTGGTCCAGGCATATTGTGTGCCGCCCGTTGCCGTCAGCGTGGTGGACTGTCCGGCACAGATGGTCTTGGTACCCAGCACCTGAATGATCGGCAAAGCCTCCACATTCATCACCCGGCTAACCATTGTACTACATCCATTGGTATCATAGCCTGTCACGGTGTAAGTGGTGGCGGAAGAGGGCATCACCGTAATAGTGGGGGCGACCTCCTCCGTGTTCCAAAGGTAGGTATTCGCACCCGATGCGGTAAGCGTGCCGATACTGCCCGCACAGACGTAATTGTTGCCGGTGATTTGCACCACGGGGTTCGCATTCACCGTCAAATAGACGGAATCCTTGGCGGAGCAATTCTGGGCATTCGTCACCGTCACCTTATAATAACCGGCTTCAGACACACTGACAGAAGCCGTTTGGGGACCATTCGACCAAGCATAGGCTGTACCACCGGAAGCCGTAAGGGTAGCCATACCACCTGCACAAATCATGTTGTTGCCCGTGATAACCACTTGAGGCAACGCATTGACCACGACATTCGTGGACAGGCTGGAGGAACATCCATGCGCATTCACCACCGTCACCACATACGACTGGGAGGTGGATGGGGTAACCGTGATGCTATTGCCTGTTGTGCCATTATCCCACAGATAGGTCGTACCTCCTGTAGCGGTAAGCGTGGTGGTCTGTCCCTTACAAAGGGTCTTGACCCCTGACACGGCAATGGTCGGCAGAGCCTCCACATTCAGCATCTTGGACACCGTGGTCTGACAACCCTTGGCATCGTATCCCGTCACCATATAGGTGGTGGTGGCGGAAGGCGCCACCGAGACGGTCGAAGAGGTCTCACCCGTGCTCCACTGATAGCTGATAGCGCCAGAAGCCGTCATCGTGGTCACACCACCATAACATATATATTGAGGAGCCGAGATCTGCACGTTCGGATTGGCGTTCACCTTCACGAAGATGGAATCCGTACGGGAGCAAGTCTGACTGTTGGTTGCCGTCACCTTGTAATAGCCTTCGTTACTTACGGTAACTGAGGAGGTTTGCGCACCTGTAGACCAGAGGTAATTCACACCACCAGCTGCAGTAAGCGTGGTCGTACCTCCGGCACAGATGGCCGTGTCACCGGTGAAGGAGATTTGCGGCAGATCGTTGACCGTGACCTGTGTCTCCAAGCTGGAAACGCATCCGTGGGTGTTCGTCACCGTTACCACGTATGATTGCGTGGCAGCCGGAGAGACCGTGATACTGTTGCTCGTCTCGCCATTACTCCACACATAGGATGCACCGCCCGTGGCCGTGAGAGTCGTGGACTGTCCGGAACAAATGGTCTTGGTGCCGGACACGGCGACCACCGGGAGGCTCACCACATTCACCACTTTGGAAGAGGTCGTGTGGCAACCGTTGGTGTCGTATCCCGTCACAGAATAGGTGGAGTTCGCAACAGGGGAAACCGCGATGGAAGGAGTGGTCTCCTCAGTATTCCAAATATATGTCTGGGCACCCGAAGCCGTCAGAGTGGCCGTATTGCCGACACAAATGTAATCGGAACCGGAAATCTGGACATCGGGGTTCTGGTTCACCTTGATGGTCACCGTGGCCGTGTTGGTACAGTTCTGCGCATCGGTGGCGGTCACCGTATAGGTGCCGGCATTGCTCAACGACACCGTGCCGTTCTGACTACCCGTGGACCAGGCGTATGTGCTGGCCCCCGTCGCCGTGATGCTGGTGGAGGCGCCGTCGCAAATGGTCGTGCTTCCGTTAAACGTAATCGTCGGGAGGTTATTGACTGTCACCGTGGCTGATGCACTCGACATACAACCGTAGGAGTTGCTTGCCGTCACGGTATAGGACTGGTTGGCGGAAGGCGCCACCGCAATGTTGCTGCCCGTGTTGCCCGTGTTCCAGATGTAAGAGACGCCCCCTGTTGCGGAGAGGGTGGTACTCTTGCCCTTGCAAATGGTCATGTTGCCATTAATCTGGGGTTCCGGCAGTTCGTGAACCACCACACCGCGAGAGGCCACAGACGAACATCCGTGACTATTGGTGGCCGTCACAAAATACTGTCCGGCAGCATTGACCGTCGTACTCGGGTTGTGGTCGCCATTACTCCACTCATATTGGGAGATGCCGTCACCGGCAACCGTCAGAGCCGTGGACTGACCTTGACAAATCTCGCTGGTGCCGATGATACTGATTTGCGGCAATTCGTGAACGATGACCGTGCTCTGGTAAGTCTGCGAGCACTGGGCGGGATTCGTCACTGTCACAAAGTAGTTTCCGGCCTCGCTTGCCGAAATATGGCTCTGATAGCTGCCTGTGGACCAACGATAGGTGCATCCGGCAGGCGCACTTACCTGCAAAGAGGCCTGTTGCCCTCGACAAATATCCACCGTTTCGGTAACCATAGCGGCAGGCAATGCATTCACCGTCACTGCCTTTTGCGCAGTGGCCGTACAACCATTGGCAGCCGTCGCTGTCACCACGTAGGTACCTGAAGAGGCGACGCTAACATTATCGCCATATTGTCCTGTATTCCATTGATAGGTAACACCGCCTATAGCCGTCAGGGTGGTCGTGTCGCCCACACAAATCGAGGAGTTGCCGTTTATGTAAACCAGCGGCAACGGATTCACGGTAATCTGCTGAGAGGCTGTATTCGTACACCCGTTCTCATCAGTGACCAGCACCGTATAGGTGGAGGTGGAATTCGGGGTAACAGTAATGGAGGATGTGGTCTGTCCGGAGCTCCATGTGTAAGAGACAGCAGAGGAAACTACCGTAAGCGTGACTTCGCTTCCCTTGCATATCGTGTTCTGTGCCAAGATATTAACAACAGGTGCGGGGTTCACCAACACCGTGGCAGACGTTGTGGCCGTACAGCCGTAGTTGTTTGTAGCCGTCACCGAATAGGTGCCGGTGGCGTTCACGGTAATCAAGGCCTGGGTGCTGCCGTCATCCCACTCGTAGCTGACACCGCCCGAGGCGCGCAGCGTGGTGGTCTGGTTCTCACAGATGGTCAGATTGCCGCTGATAGACGGTGTTGACGTGTTATATTCGCTCACGATGACAGACAACGTGTTCTGGCATCCGGCCGCATTCGTCACCGTCACCGTGTAGGTGCCTGCCGAGGAGATGCTGATATCCTTTGACGTGCTACCGTCAAACCAATGATAGGTGTTGTTCGCGTCGCCTGTCACCGTCAAGGTGGTACTTTGGCCATGGCAGAAGTAGCGGTTGCCCGCGACACTTGCATTCACAGGAGACGGCGTCACGGTGACGCTCTTCGTGGCGGAACAGCCGTACTGATCCGTTCCAAGCACTGTATAAGTACCTGTGTAAGAAGTTGTAATAGACGGAGTAGTCTCACCTGATGTCCACTCGTAAGTGGCAGCGCCTGATGCCGTCAGGGTGGTGGTGCCGCCTTGGCATATAGAGGTACGACCGTTAATCTTGATCGTGGGCTGGTCGTGTACCGCCAAATCGACAGAAGCTCTACTAGCGCATCCGTTCGCGTCGGTAACCGTCACCGTATAGGTGCCCGGCTGGCTGACTGTGATCTTGGTGGCATGAGCCCCCGTGTTCCAATTGTATATCGTGCCGCCCGAAGCGGTGAACGTGGTGGACTGGCCGTTACAAATACTGTTGTTGCCCGTCAAAAGCACGGTCGGGAGCGGGTTCACGGTCACGGTTTTGCTCTTGACATTCGTGCATCCGTACACATTGGAGACTGTCACCGTATAGATGGTCGTGGTTTCTGGGAGCACCGTACGGATATTGTTCGTGGAACCGTCCTCCCAAACGAAGTTCGTGCCGCCAATAGCCTGCAACAGCACACTTCCTCCTTTACAAACCTGCTCGTTACCCAAAATATCCGCTGGCGGGGGAATCACGTCGATCACCGAAACCGTGTCGGCCGCTGAACACCCAAAGGCGTTCGAAACCGTCACCGAATACTGGCCGGACATGCTCACCGTGATGGACGGCTGCGTAGAGCCGTTGCTCCACAAGAAGACTGCACCGGTGGACTGTGCCGTCAAGGAGACAGTACTGCCCGTGCATAGATAGGCATGGTCGGTCAGCACCAGCGTCGGGGATTCCTTGACAATCAGGTTCACGAAGAACACCGAGTCGTAGGCGGATGTCGTGTGCACGCGGATTTGGTAAACGCCCGCTGCCGTCAGCGTGCTGTCACCATAAACCACCGGCAGGTTGTTGGAGCAGACACTCTGCACGACCGTATCATAGTTCACGACCGCAGGAATCACCGTCAGAAACACAGACACCACACTGTCACAGCCATTCACCGTTTTGAGGATCTGCTCGTGATAGCCGGGGGTGCTGTACGCACTGTCCAAGAAAATGTAGGGAAGGTCATACTCACCGACCTGGGCGAAAAGCGTGTCCGCCACATACGTGGGATAATGATGCACATTCAACGTGACAATGCTGTCATACCCGTCTAAATGGTAGGTAAACGTGTGTGCGCCTTCCGTGGTAATCTGCTTGCCGAGGAACGTCACCGTCGTATTGGCGCAGACCGTCGTGTCCAACACGGTGTTATAGACCTGATTCACCGTCAAGACCAGCCTGTAAACGGTGTCACAGTCCGAAGCGGAGACGGCAGGTGCAATCTGTTGATAAATGCCCGATTCCGTATAGGGCACCCCGCGATAGACGTAGGGGAGTTCATTCCGGGTCACCGTCACGGAACTCGGAACCTGCGGGTTGGGGGCTATCGTCAGATTCAGCACCAGATTCACACTGTCACAGCCGTATTGGTTCTTCAGGAGCACCGGATACAAGCCGGAGGCATAATAGCGTGTGTCATAGAACTCATAAGGCCGATCGAGGTCGCAGATGGTCACATCCACCGTGTCCTGCACCGGCTTGACATTGAGCATCACACGTAGGGTGTGGTAATCCATACAACCACTCGCATTAGGCAAGGAATAGGTGTACAGCGTTGAAGCCGTGAACGTGGTGTCGCCAAACGTGTAGGAGCTGTCTGCCGTACAGATATTGGTCGTGTCACGCACTGATGCCAACGAATTCAGCACCAACAGGGTATAGTTGCTGCACGCGCTGTCCGGCTGGTGGTTCACGAAATAGGTTCCGGGAAGCGTATAGGTATGCACGGAGTCGTACTGGTAGGGGAACGAGTCCGGGCAAAGGGTCACCGTCACTGTGTCCATTTGCGGCTCCGTGACCGTGAGGTCCAATGTCACCAGCGCGCTGTCACAACCGTGGACATTGCTTTTAGGAATCAAATAAGTTCCTGCGATACTGTAGTTTACACCATCGTAAACGTATGGGAGATCCGCCCGGCACACGGTGGCATTCACCGTGTCAAGCAACGCCGTGGAAGGGAGAACACTCAGCACCAGCACCTTGATGGCACTGCAGTTCCGGATGTCCGTATAGGAGACGTTGTACGTTCCTGCGGCATTGTAGCTGTTGCCCATAAACGAGTAGGGCAGCTCGCTCTGGCAGACTTCGTCGTAAACCGTGTCCACCGTTTGGGGATATTTGGTCACCACGTAGGTTTTCACGATGGGACAGCCATCGGAATCGACCCCCAGCGTGATATCATAATTACCAGGGTTGGTGAAGTCGATTCCACCGACATTCACCGTATCCTGATTATAGCACATCGGCACATTGACGATTTCATGCTGTCCGTCAAGCACCTGCAACTTCAGCAAGGTCTGTGCACTGTCGCAACCTTTCGTGGTCGGGGTGTTGATCAGATAGTCGCCGGACTGGGAATAGAAGTTCGAGAGGTAGGCGTAAGGGAGGTTGTTGCGGCACACGCGCGCATTCACCGTGTCCTTCACGTCATAGCTCATGCCCACAGTCAACTGATAGATGTTCATCACATCGATGACAATGCTTCCTTGAACGGCTGCGTAATGCGGATCCGCCACCACGGTGTCATGATAGAAAACCCCAACACCGGTACTCGTCTGAAGCACAACGCTGTCACATCCGAACACGGAATGGTAAACCGTGTCGGTCGGATAGGGGGTATTCTGCGCAACCGCAGCCCTGCCGAAGGAGAGGAACATGGCGGCCAGAATGAGTACCAACTGCTTGAAAATCAATGATTTATTCATCTTTGTAAATTTATATTATCCACTATAACTTTATCAACACAAAAAGGTGCAAAAATACACAAAATACGAATAGTTAGGTCAACAAAAATGCCGTTGTGGAAACGTCTTTCCCAACGTTTCCACAACGGCAATTCCAACGAATAATCAGGGGACCATTTCGAGGATCCCCCACCCTGTTATCCGAAAATCGAAAACCGGCCGAGATGCCACTTCTGCAGGCGGAACTGCAACGACGTGCGGAGCACACCGAAACCATAGCGGCAGCTGCGACGGAAGTTGATGGAGGAAGCCTCCGGGAAATATTTCGTAGGACAGGTGATCTCACCGATGTCGTACCCTGCATAGATAATCTGCGCAAGCATCTGGTTGTCGAACACGAAATCATCGGAGTTGCGCATGAACGGGATGTTTTCCAGCACCTCCCGGGTGAAAGCGCGGTAACCGGTGTGGTACTCCGACAGTTTCTGCCCCACCATCACATTCTGGAACCACGTCAGACAGCGGTTGAAGAAGTACTTGTAGCGCGGCATCCCCCCCCTCAGCGCACCGTTGCCGAGAATACGTGATGCCAGTACCACGGGATATAACTCATTGACAATCAAATAAGCAATGGACTCGATCAACAACGGAGTGTACTGATAATCCGGATGCAGCATGATGACGACATCCGCCCCGAGTTCAAGGGCTTCCCGGTAACAGGTCTTCTGGTTTCCGCCATAGCCCTTGTTGCGGTCGTGGCGCAGCACATGATGGATACCCAAGGCTCGGGCCACCTCCACCGTGTCGTCGGCAGAGCAGTCATCCACCAAAATCACCTCATCCACGATATCCATCGGGATTTCATTATACGTTTTCTTCAACGTCGGTGCCGCATTGTAGGCCGGCATCACTATGACGATTTTCTTTCCTTTTAGCATTTTTTTTGGGTTAGTCGGTTAGTGGGTTAATCGGTTAATCGGTTAGTCGGTTAGTCGGTTAGTCGGTTATTTGGTTTGTAGAGAAGCACGGCCGTGCGTCTCTACCCGTGCGGCGGACGACCAGGACGCTCATTTCGTACAGCAGCCAGATGGGGAGGGAGACGATCAGCAGGGTGAAGGCATCGCCCGTGGGGGTGATGACGGCCGCGATAATGAGGATCGCCACAATCGCATGACGACGGTACTTCGTCATCCACTCTGCCTTCAACAGCCCGAAACGCGCCAACAGCCAGCTGATTACAGGTAACTCGAAGATAATTCCGAAAACGATGCTCAACATGAGCAGCGTATCCATATACGACTGCAATGTCAGCATATTGCTCACCTGCTCGCTCACCTGATAAGTGCCAAGAAAACGCACCGTCAGCGGGAAGATGAACAGGTAGTTCGCCACCACACCGACCAAAAACATCAGATAGGCGGACACCACGAGGCTCACGGAATGTTTCCGCTCGTTTTCATAGAGGGCAGGACGCACGAAGTCGAACAGCACCTTGATAATGTACGGCGAAGCCATGAGCAGTCCGAACGCGAAGGCGGTCTTGAGGTGGATCATGAACTGCTCGGTAAGCCCCGTGTTCATCAAGTGAATGTCGAAATCGCCGCCACCGAACAGCTTGTACATGAAAAAAGAGGAATCCTTCGGAGCCAGCACGATCTTGAACAGCCGGTCTTTAAAAAAGAAAGCCACCATGGAGAAGATGAACATGGCCGCCAGAATCCGGATCAGGCTGCCGCGCAACTCCTCCAAATGCTCCCAAAAAGACTTGTTTTCCTCCGTCTCGGACATCTATTCGGGCTTGTTTTCTGGCTCTTTCTCCGTTTTCTCGTTGATGGCAGGCTTTTCATCCTTGCCTTCCATGCCGTCCTTGAAGGAGCGCACGCCCTTGCCCAAACCGCGCATCAGCTCGGGGATTTTCTTGCCACCGAACAACAGCAGCACAATCAGGGCGATGATAATAATTTCGGTCATTCCTATTCTCATATTATTTGGGTTAGAAGGTTAATGGGTTAATAGGTTAATGGGTTAATGGGTTAATGGGTTAGTGGGTTAGTGGGTTAAGGAGTTCAAGGTTCAAGGTTTACAGTTTAAGGTCGTTTGTAGAGACGCAAAATATTGCGTCTCTACATATTGCATCTCTTCGTTACGATCTAAATATAATATCGCGCACCAGCGGACCGAAATCCGCCTGCATCTTTTTAATTATCTGCTCCTTATGGCCAAACAACTCGAATTTCAAGGCGGCATTCTGAACACGCACGTGGAGGATGCCGTTGCGCAGGTCCTCGCATTTCGAGAACTGGGCGCACATCGCCCCGACGTATTCGGGCCACCGCTCGAAGAGCATCTGCTTGTCCATCAGATGCTGCTTCCCCGACTGGCTCACAAAGCGCCCGATCAATTCCTTTAGGTTCATTTCGTGGTTGTCACGCATTTTAGTTCAAAGTTCAAGGTTCAAAGTTCAAAGTTTAGGGTTTAGTGTTTAAGGTTTAGGAGTTTAGCGTTCGAGGCCAACAAGGACATTTCACGCACTGACCATAACGAGCAACTCCAATCATTATACAGTATGAATTTCCATTAAAGAATCTGCATATACTTATGCGTTTGCAGGGACATACGCCATTTGGGGTGGTCGAGGATGTATTGCACCAGACGACCGATGATGGCGTTGCAGCGGTTCCAGTCGGGCTGGAGGAAGAGCAAACAGTTCTTGGAGACCTTTTGGGCGTTCTCCTCGGCCCAGGCAAAATCCTCCTCGCCACCGATGACAACCTTCAGCTCGTCTGACTTGGCAAGCATCTCCGCCTTCGGGGCGGAACCGTACTTCGGGGAGAGGCAGATCCAGTCCCAGTCGCCGGAAAGCGGCTCGGAGCCGGAAGTCTCCAAGAAACAGCGGATCCCATGCTCGTGCATCCGAGCGCAGAGGTAGTCCATGTTATAGAGCATCGGCTCGCCGCCCGTAACCACTACCGCGCGTGCAAGAACCTTCGCCGCCCGTCCCACAATGTCATCCACTGCCAATTTCGGATATTTGGCCGCGTCCCATGCCCGCATTTCGTCGCAGAAAGCGCACCCCACTTCGCATCCGCCCACGCGCACGAAATAAGCCGCCTTCCCCGTATGATAGCCTTCTCCTTGCAGAGAGTAAAACTCCTCAACCACAGGGATATACAATCCTTTGTCGTTTGCCATTGTTTTCTTTTTTACAATCGGCAAAGGTACATTTTTTTTGGGTTAGTCGGTTAGTCGGTTAATCGGTTAGTCGGTTAATCGGTTAATCGGTTAATCGGTTAGTCGGTTAATCGGTTAAGGGTTATAGGACCACGACGGAACCGATCAGGACGAATGGTTTGCCTTTGTCGTTGGTGTAGCGAACAATATAGTTGTATACGACATCATGGGCGATGGTTCCATTCACCTCGCCATTCCAACAGAAATGCTTGTCCGTGGAATAATACACCTGCTCGCCCCAACGATTTAAGATGCTCACTGAGAAATCCTGAATTTTCGGGAAATCCACGGTACTGATGGCGAAACAGTCGTTGAGACCTTCGCCCCGAGCCGGGGTTATGGCGTTCGGGATGAAGATCTGGATATCGCATAGCGGTATCGTGTAAGAAGCGGATGCCGAGCACTGATTATAGGAAGCAGTCACACTGTATAATCCAGATTCCGTGACCGTAATCATAGGGGAGGTTTCTCCCGTACTCCATACAAAATCAGGGAAATCGGTCTCCACCATCAGCACATCGAAGGAATTCTCACAAAAATCATTCCCCTGGGAGATGATGGCCAGAGATGTGTCATACACCACCAGATGGAGAAAGACTGTACTGTCGCAACCGTAAATCGTGGTGGCCAACTGCTCGCTTTCGAAATAGTCCAGTCCCGAAGTCATGGAAGAGGGGATGATGAAATTGTACCGGGAATAGGTGTTTCCGGCGCAAACGGTATCCTCAATGGAGGTGGTTTGCGGGTAGCCCACAATCAAATGAAGGGTCACCACGCTGTCACAGCCCAAAGTGGTTTGGAAATATTGGTTGTAATCCCCTGTCTCGGTATAGGTGACGTCATTCCATACAAACGACTCGCAGGCGATTTCGGAGAAGGCCGTGGCCGTGTCATGGGCAACCAACAAATGCAGCGTCACAGCGCTGTCGCAACCCAAAACGGTTTCGAGATGCTGGATGTAATCCCCTGTCTCCGTGTAGGTCATGTTGTTCCATTGATAGGCGCCGCCGCAAATCGTGTCATAGAACTCCGTGGACGCCGAATGGCCGATGGTGAGGTGCAGCGTGAGGATGCTGTCGCAACCGTGAACAGTCTGCAGTGTCCGCACATAGTTGCCGGATTGCGTAAAGGTCTCCCCCTGCCAGCTGTAGTCTTCGCACGCGACCACCGACACCTCGGAGGAGGTGGGTGAGTAGATGGTAACATGATAGGTAACCACACTGTCGCATCCGCCTGAAGAGGTGAGATGCTGCACGTAGTTGCCGGTCGAGGTGTATTGTTGGTTGTTGATGACCAGCATAGAGCATCCGGAGGTGTCCACCTGGTTGGAGAAATTGGGCAAATACACCGTGTAGTGGGCTGTATCCGTGCAGCCGAAATTGTGCAGCCCTGACACCAGCGTGACCTGATAGGTGCCGGGAGCGCTATACACATGCGTAGGGTTCATCTGATTGCTGGTGGTGCCGTCACCAAAATCCCACAGGGCGTTCTCACAAGGCTCATTGAAGCCGTTCGGGGTAATCCCGTCCTCGGACACCAGACTCTGGTTTTGGAACTGGCACGTCCTCGTGCAGGCATTCACGGTCGTCGTGAAATTGGCAATCGGGTAACGAGGTTCCAATGTGCCATAAATCAGGAAATAACAGGAGTCTTTCTTCATGGAAATCACACGGCAGAAGATACGGTCGGTGTGACTTTCCGTGAACGTGACGGAGCGGCGGGTCGAGATGACAGAGTCCGGATTAGACTCCCAGAACCACTCGTAGCGGAAGCCGGCCGGGGCCATGAACGTCCTGACCGTATCCTCGCCACAGAAGTTCGACTTCATGCTACGGCTTCCGCAATCCAACAGGAAATAGGCGTACCCGAAGTGGCCGGACTGCTCGCAGTCACGGGTGGTCAGGCGCACCTTGACAAGCTGCCCGTGGTACGCAGAGATATCCATGCCCACCGTGGTCCACTCGTTCCAGATAACACCGGAAGAGGAGGTGTTCCATCCCAAACCAGAAGAGGCAATAAAGTCCTCATAACCGCACACGGAATCAATAAGCTGGCCGGAACTGTTCAGAATCTCCAATGTAAAACGCGGCTGATTCTCGGCAGTGTGCCCCGGATCCTCCATCACGACGGCATATTGGAGCAACAAAAGGTCGGCATTCGAGCTGTCCACCAGATGGTTTATCACTATACTTTCGGCTTCGGCACCCGTGTTGTCGTTGCCAAGACGAATGGCGTAATCCTTGCAGTCAGGTATGGTGGGGAGCATATAGTCCGTGTTGACATCGTAGGTAAGGTTGGTGATCACCTTGTGCCGGTTATTGATGATGCCGGTATGATTGTACGGCTGATAGAACGTTCCGTAATAGCAGGTGATGCCTGGATTTGACAGGTTGGTCATGTCGAAACAGTCCCCCGAAGTCATCGTCCCGGAGCACCCTGTCTTGAAGCGCTTGTTCTTCCAATAGGAATAGGTTCCCGTGTCGCACAACGCACGTACCGAAACATAGTAATCCGATTCAGGATCCAGACCTGACAACTCGTAGGAATTGGTCTGGACGATGGTCGTGTTGGCCTGCGCGGCCTCTGCCGACATTCCGTAACCGACCTCCCAAGAGTTGGCAGACGTACTCCCATTCCACGTCACCGTCGCGCTCGTCGCCGTGATCCCGCTGACGGTCACATTCTGAGGCGACGGGCAGGGCATCGGGTACATGTAGAGCCGCACATTGGCGAGTTTGGACGACAACGACCCCGAGTTGGTACCCGGATGCTCGGCGTAGCTGGTGTAGCTGTCATTACGGCGGTATAGCACTGCACCGGAGCTGCCCGTGTAGTAATATTCGGGCGTTGAAGAATAGCTGGAAGCCGTCTTGGCGACCACAATCACCAGATTATCCTCTTGCGAATACGGAAAAGGAGTCGTCAACGTCACCGATTGCCATCCCGTGTTGTTGGGGATGGTGACATTCGTACCGGAATACACCAGCGTGAGGTCGGACAGAGGTGTCCAATCAGTATTGGAATAGTGATTTGCATGGCTTGTGGTACCCATGTAAATCTTAAAGGTACTCATATTGAAAGAATGGCTGGTGGCACATTCCCAGGCGATTTTGTAAATGGTTCCCGACTCTTCGATATCCGAACCCTTATATATGCATTCTGTCCATGAGTGTTTGTAGTAATTGTTTAACGGGGAAACATTGGTCGTTCCGGTTCCTGTACCCACAATCACGTCAAGATTCTGTGCATATCCACGAAAAGGATGTACAGCAAAAAAGGCAATGGTCACAAAGAGAATAACTAAACGGATAAACCTATCATTCATATAATTACACTATATTTCAAAAAACAAGACGCAAAAGTACAAAAAAAAACTTGTTGGAACAGCCCTGTTTTATCAACAGTGTTAACAACTCGAAACCCTTTCTGCGTGGTGCATTATGGTCGGTTGTGGATAATATTGTTGATATTTCCAGTCATGAACCTTGAACTTTGAACCTTGAAACCACCTTTGAAACGAAAACGGACGCCATAATATGATGTCTCTACTGAAACCAAAAAAAAATGTATCTTCGCGCCGCTTAAAAACATTCTGAACAATAAAGAAAAAACACTATGAGTCAAATCGTTAAAGTTTATGGTAGAGAGATTTTGGACTCTCGCGGAAATCCTACTGTTGAAGTTGATGTCTATACCGCCGCCGGTGCTGTGGGGCGTGCTGCTGTTCCTTCCGGTGCTTCCACCGGTGTGCACGAGGCTGTGGAGTTGAGAGACGGACAGAAAGATAGATTTATGGGCAAGGGAGTGCTGAAGGCCGTCCAAAACGTGAACAGCACGCTTGCGGAGGCCGTTGAGGGCATGGAAGTGTGCGATCAGGCAGAACTGGACGCCCGCATGATCGAAGTCGACGGCACCGAGAACAAGGGTGCCATGGGCGCCAACGCCATCCTCGGCGTCTCCCTCGCCGCCGCCAAGGCCGCCGCGCAAGAGACCGGACAAGATCTCTACCGCTATGTGGGCGGTTGCAACGCCACCGTGCTGCCCGTCCCGATGATGAACATCCTCAACGGCGGTTCGCACGCCGACAACCGTGTGGACTTCCAGGAATTCATGATCATGCCCGTGGGCGCTCCCACCTTCCGGGAGGCCGTGCGCATGGGCGCCGAAGTGTTCCACAACCTCAAAAAGGTGCTCAAGGGCCGCGGATACTCCACCAACGTGGGTGACGAAGGCGGTTTCGCCCCCGACCTCAAATCCAACGAGGAGGCCCTCGAAGTGATCCTCCAAGCCATTGAGAATGCCGGCTACAAACCGAAAGAGGACATCTGCATCGCACTCGACCCCGCCTCTTCCGAGTTCTTCGACACCGAAAAGAACATCTACAAGCTGAAATGGTCCACCGGCGACGAGCTCACACCCGCCCAAATGGTCGATTACTGGAAGAACTGGTGCGACAAATACCCGATCATCTCCATCGAAGACGGCATGGCCGAGGACGACTGGGACGGTTGGAAACTGCTCACCGACACCATCGGCGACCGCTGCCAGCTTGTGGGTGACGACCTCTTCGTGACCAACGTGAAGCGCCTGCAAATGGGTCTCGACAAAAAGGTGGCCAACTCCATCCTCATCAAGGTCAACCAGATCGGCACGCTCACCGAGACCATCAACGCCGTGAGCCTCGCACAGCGCAACTACTACACGGCTGTGATGTCGCACCGTTCCGGCGAAACCGAGGACACCACCATCGCCGACCTCGCCGTCGCATTGGGCACGGGCCAAATCAAGACCGGTTCCGCCAGCCGCACCGACCGCATCTGCAAATACAACCAGCTGCTGC
>Ga0310690_10005870_pt1 | contig 16416 bp, 11 predicted proteins | sample AusTroGonzalo_MG_2_FD_207661 | JGI IMG/M metagenome (GOLD analysis project Ga0310690, IMG submission 207661) | Bovine rumen microbial communities from tropical cattle in Woodstock, Queensland, Australia - Gonzalo_04 (v2) (version 2) | ecosystem: Host-associated > Mammals > Digestive system >... | reverse complement strand
CTTTATCAAATAAGACCCCTGATTTTAGAGAAGAAGTGGTATTAGAATGGTTTAAGAAGTATATTGGGAAAGTTGTTGAAACAGATAATAAACTTCCAATCAAAGAAAAAGAGATTATGAAGGGAATTGTTGATGGAAGCATTACATTAAAACTATGTTTTCAAGGTGGTAAGAAAGGTGCTTTATCACACTTGATGGGAGCAATACTACCATTAGAAAAATATGCCATAGAAAAAGCAACAGCAGATTTGAATAAAGTTCCATAGAAGAATGCCAATAAAATGTCTAAAAAATGTAGTTGATAATTTAATAACTTTACAAAGTGATAAAAGCAACTATTCAAAATATATGACACCACTGATACAAGAAGGAGAACAGTTGATAACTAAAACTCTCTTGGAATACTATTAAACTTTCATATAGTTTCAATGCTTCTCTTTGTATAAGTCCTGCCAGAAATGGTGGGACTTCTTAATTTACCAGTGCTTCCAATGCCTGCCTAATATTTGTAGGATTAGACCTATAATAAATGCTCAAATTAGTATCACTCTGCTTTTGTTTTGTCAAAGACAATACATCCTTGGCCTTCAATCCATTTGTCACAATCATACCGACACTCATGGCGATCTGAATCCCAGACGCCGCCAACGTCTAGGCATTTATCACCAAAATAAAAGTAAAAATAAATAAATGCTGCAAATACTATGATCACTCCCAAAGCAAGAGTAACCAAGATTATATTAGCACTTAATTTTAAAATTTTCTTAATACTTTTCATTTATTCCTTCAACTCTGAATTGTTGGCAGCCTTCTTTTGCGTCTTTATATAACATATTTTTTGCATTTTGTCTACCTGTTTTATTGGCGAATTGGTCTTGCAAGCAATCAATTAAAGAATCTTCTATAGTCATGTTCTTTCTGATGGGATTACTTTGAGCATTTGAAAGTTCCCTCGCATTACTTATAATTGTTGCGAGTGATTTTCCCACCACGCCACGCCTAGTTGCTTCAAAATTGGCTTTGCAATGAAAATATTTGTCCCCACCGATTGTCTTATCCATATGCATATCATAATAGTTTTTGCCAAAATCATAGATTGTTCCTACAATCTGACTGAGCGTTGGTTGTTCTTTTAGTGTATTGGTCATGTTTTATCCTTTACTATAAAATTGTTCTTGTTTGAAATTGTTGAAAAATAAACTAGTTTCAAAGAGTTGCCCGTAGGCCAATTTGAATTGCTAGAGAGTATCTAAATTTGGTGAGTATAAAATCAAAAAGGATATTATAAACTTGCCTCTATTTAGATTCTATAGGCATTATAGCACACATTATTCTAAAATTTACGATAAAAAATGCGACATTTTGGGACATTATGGGACATTTTTGTAGTTTTTGATATGTCCGGCACGAAAATCAACCCCCGAAAAGCGCCCCACCGAAACCGCCCGCTCGCCAAAAGGCAGTTATAACTTATTTGCTTAAACCCAAGGGTCTTAAAATGCCAATCATACCATCTGCGGCAATATCATTGGTGATTTTTCCATCTTTATTGAAAGTGAATTGAAAATAAAAAATAAATTATTGAATTTCTTCAATAATTTATCTAAATGGTGGAGGTAAGGAGGGTCGAACTCCTGACCTTTGCAATGCCATTGCAACGCTCTACCAACTGAGCTATACCCCCACAAAGGTCATTTAATGGATTCTATTATACACAAAATAAAACAAAATGCAAGTGTTTTTTATAAAAAAAGAGCCGTCCGAAGACGACTCTTGAAACCAAAAGGTTTTGTTTTTGCTTAACGCTTGCTGAATTGGAAGCGCTTACGAGCTTTGGACAAGCCTGGTTTCTTACGTTCAACAACGCGGCTATCGCGTGTCAAGAATCCGGCTTTCTTCAAAACTGTATGCAATTCTGGTTCAAACAAGTCTAATGCGCGGCTGATACCATGACGCAATGCATAAGCTTGACCAGACAATCCACCACCAACAGCGGTGCAAACAACGTCATATTGACCTTCACGAGCGGTGACAGCAAATGGTTGATTGATAATCATCTGCAACACAGGACGTGGGAAATAATCCTTTAAATCACGATCGTTGACGGTGATTTTGCCTTTGCCGAGTTTCAAATAAACACGGGCGATGGCGTCTTTTTTCTTACCAACAGCTTGGCTGCGACCAAATTTGTCTTTCTTTGGTTGACGAGGTTCTGTGGATTTAACTTCGGCCTTCTTTTCTTCCTTTTTAGGAGCTTCGGCTTCTTTTACCACATCCTTTAATTCGTCCAAAGACTTTTTTGTTCCGCGAGAAACTTTTGTTTCGACAACGGTGTTGACAGTCTTGCTGACGGTTGTTTTACCTTCATCCTTAGCAACCTTCTTTTTCACAACGGTTTTCACTGTTGTTTTCACTTCTTTTTTGGCTGCAGGTTTTGTTTCTTTTTTAACAGCTGGCTTTGCCTCTTTTTTAGCAGGAGCCTTTTTAGCGGTTTTCTTTTCTTCCGCTTTGGCTGGCTTTTTGGCTGTTTCTTTCTTCTTAGCGACCATTATTCACCTCTCTTATTTTTTGGGTTTTTGCCGGCGATATCCAAGACAACAGGTTTTTGTGCTGTATGAGGATGTTCTGCGCCTGCATAAACATGCAATTTCTTCATTTGTTTAGCACCCAAGGAGTTGCGAGAGATCATGGTTTTCACCGCTTGAATCAATACGCGTTCTGGATGTTTGTTCAATTGTTCAGGTAATGTGACGGTCTTTAAGCCGCTGATGTAACCTGTATGGTGATAGTATTCTTTTTGAGCCAATTTGCGTCCTGTGACGGCAATTTTTTCGGCATTGATTACGACGACGTGGTCACCGCAATCTTGGTTTGGGCTGTAGCAGGCCTTGTTTTTACCACGCAAAATGGTGGCAATTTGGCTGGCCAAACGACCCAAAACAACGCCATTTGCATCAATCAAGTACCACTTGATATCAGCGTCTGCTGGCTTCACTGTTTTTGTTGTTTTTGTAATCATTTTCTTGTCCTTTTGTTAAAAACGGTGATATTATAGCGCAAAAAGCCCCGTCTGTCAAGCACTTTTTTATATGGTAATATATTACCACAAGCGCCATAATGCGATGGGCTTGACTTTTCTTGGCTTTTGTGATACAATATGTTTCGTCAGATGGTCAGGCAATCGCTGTGGGGCAACCCATGGAGGAAAGTCCGGGCTTCGTATGAGACACAATACCGGATAACGTCCGGGCGGGGTGACCCGATGGAAAGTGTCGCAGAAAATAAACCGCCCATCTTGTATGGGTAAGGGTGAAACGGCGAGGTAAGAGCTCACCGCGCAGGCCGAGAGGCTTTGTGGCAGGACAAACCCTATTGGAAGCAAGACCAAATTAGATGACCGGCTTTAAGTCGTAAAAGGACAGTCTCAGGTCCGTCATCGCTAGGTAGGTTGCTTGAGCGTATCAGTAATGATATTGCCAGACGAATGATTGCCCAACACAGAACCCGGCTTATCGGCCATCTGACTTTATTACTTTCTTATTGACAAATAATTCACGCATATGTTAGTATTATTCCATGGCTAAACAAAGGGTGAATTATGGCGGGCAATAAACAGCAAGAAAAAGAAGAAAAAGAGTTTTTAGAACGTTTGCGCAGTTTGGCTGGCACAGACAAATCGCCAGATGGTTTTTGGCCGCGGTTGTGGCAGGTTATTCGCCATCCCAATGCGGCCGAAAAGTTAGGCCATCACGTTTTTTGGGAGCAAATGTTTTCTTTGGCCGCTCAAGCTGTTTCCCCATTTGCGGCATTGAGAAAAAGATGGTTGGCTGCAACTGCGGCAGTGCAGACCGGTCGGTCGTTGAGCTCTAAGCTTCAACATAATATGCATCGTACTATACAAAATACGATTTATAATAATGCCACAAAATCCTTGATTGAAGAAGCAATGGAAATGCCCGAAATTGAGCGGGAGTTTAAAGGCCGTGATTTGGAAAAAAATTTGGGCAGAGTGGCCGACAACGTTGGTTTTTTCTTCCAAAGTCGTTTCCAAAAATGGGCCAGTTTGGTTGGTATTGTTGGATCCTCTATTGCTATTGCTAGTATCAGTCCCTGGTTGCTTGGATTAGGCATTCCGACATATGGGTTGGGGCGCTTTTTTGCCAAACGGAAAAGCAAGATACAAGATAGAATCTTTCCATATGAATATAAGGCAAGGAACAACGTTTGGAATTTGCAGGATAAAGCTGTTCGAAACTCGGCTTTACATGGGGCAACGGATGATGCAAAGGAAATGGCGGAGGAATTAGATAAAGCGCAAGCCAAGTATAATGAAATTGTGGATGTTCGTCGTAAAAAAGAAGAACCATTGATTTGGGCACGTATTGGGGCTATTTCGGCGATGGTCGCTTTGGCCCTTTTACATGGGCATTTCATTGCTGGATTGGATACGAAGCATTTAGTTGCTTTGTATGCTGGATTGAATGCATTTTTGGGAAGTATTGGAAGCTGGACCGGTTCAAGTTATAGTGAAAAAGAAAGCTTGAAAGATATGACCAAACATTATGGGGAATTTAAACATACCAAAGTGTTTGATCTGCAAACGGGAGAAGAAAAATTACCCAATAAAGTGGATGCGATTCATTTGGAATTTATAAAATACAGCCATCGTCAAAAACATGGTGCAGATCGTGGTAAGCGTGAAAGCAAGCCAGTGCTTGATTTTAGTTCGGAAGTGACATTTGTTCCTGGTATTAATATTTTAGGGGGGGCTTCTGGCGCAGGAAAATCCACGCTGTATAAACTAATGCGTCATGCGGATGACTTGGATCGGGGAAGTATTTTGTTTGGCACAGTAAAAGAAAATGGTAAATTTGTTGGCGTTCCATTAACCTCTATGTCTTTGCAAGATGCGAGAAAACCGATTGCTTTTTCTTTGCCAGAATTAACGGACTTGGAAAGCATAACCGGTGTGGAATTGATTCGTCAAGGGAATCCTAAATTAAAGAAGAAAAGTATTGAACGGATTGCCAAGTTGTTTAAAGTTCCTTTATGGGATGAAAAGGGACGAGAAAAAGGAATGAAAGATTTATCAAGTGGCGAAAAGAAACGTGTGTTGTGTGCCAGTGCACTTGTTTCTCCAAAACAAGTCATTGTTTTGGATGAGCCGACAAGTGGGGTAGATGGTGCAAACGTCGGCATAATTTTGCGCCAAGTGAATAGATTAGGAAAGAAGAAAACAATCATTTATACAACCCATCAGCCAGAATCAGAATTACCTGAATTAGATGTGGTCCAAGTTGTGGATTTGGATCGCAAGAGTACAAATGAGAAGGGTGAGCTATTACCAACGGATGTGGCAATCCGTCCGTTTAATACAGAAGAAGAAAAGCGGGCATATATCACCCTGTGTAACCATCGTGAACAGGGAGAAAAAAAGGACGATGAAGGAAAATCAGCTGAGGAAGAAGCAGATTTAATACAAATTTTAATGGAAAACGAATTGCTGCCAGATGACGTAAAGCCAGAAGAAATCAATGAATATCTGAGGGATTTAAGGGCAAATGAAACACGGCTTAATGGGCATGATATTTATCACGCCATGAAACGTTTGCGTACAAGAAATTCGGGATTGATAGGACGAATTCGAAAATTGCGAGCAAAGGCCGTTGTTGCATCTGCGCAGCATGCACATAAGAAGACCGCCAAACATGCAACAAGATCTGTTGCTCCAAACAACGATTCAAGATAAATTTCTTGACGATTTCGGGAAAATCCGCTATAATAAGCGCATTGGTCCCGTAGCTCAGCTGGATAGAGCAACTGCCTTCTAAGCAGTAGGTCGAGCGTTCGAATCGCCCCGGGATCGCCATTCTCCCCGTTACTTGACGGGGATTTTTATATTCAAAAGTCTATTTGCAATAGGGCCGATCTTAAGCCACCTTAATTTTAAGGGGGTGTATCATGCGCAAATTTGTTTGGATTTTGTTGGTTTTATTGGTTGGTTGGGCGGGGATTTGGTATGTGTGTTTAAATCGACACGAGGTTTTACCGTTGATACATTCCGATGATGTGGCGGTTGGTGTACAAAAGATTGTTCCTGAAAGTGTTGTCGTAACGCATGAATATATTGGACATATTGAGGCAATTCACTCGGTCCATGTTTATCCGTATATTGCGGGTTTTATAGATCAGGTTTTGGTTCATGGGGGAGCCGAAGTGGTTGCTGGACAAACGTTATTTGTATTGAAACAGGATCAGTATTTGGCCGAAGTAGAAGCAGCGGAAGCAAAAGTGGTGGGAGCGACCGCTGATTTGGAAAAGGCGCGGCTTTATTTGGAACGTATTGAAAAGACAGCAAGCGGGGCAATTTCCAAAACTGAAAAAGATGATGCCCGCACGGCTTTTTTGACGGCTGATGCTAATTTAAGTGGAGCCAAGGCCGCGCTGAAAGCCGCGGAAGTGAATTACAACTATACAGTTATTTCGGCCACTATTGATGGTGTCGTTGGCAATATCAACGCCACAAAAGGGGAATATGTCTCGCCAGAGGGTAAAGCATTGGCATATGTGTTGCAATATAATCCAATCCGAGTGCGATTTTCTATGCCGGAAAAAGATTTCTTGAATCTGGGGGCGGATGTTCATTTTTTTAAAACAGGTCTTTTGCGGCTTAAGCTATCCAATGGTGAGGTGATCAAGACGGCTGGATCTGTTCGTTTTTCAGATAATCAAATTCAAAGCGGAACTTCGTCCATTGATTTATTTGCCGATTTTGAAAACAAAAATCATTTGCTGTTACCAGGGGCGTATGTGACGGTTTTATATGATGAAAAATTGCAAGATGCTATTTTAATTGAGCGCGGGCTAGTGACAATGTTGCCAGGCGCCAATTATGTATTTGTCTTAAATGATGGGGTTATTGAAAAACGATTTGTCGAACTGGGTAATTTTGTTGGTACAAAAGTTGTTGTGAAAAAAGGTTTAAAGGCGGGAGATGAATTGGTGATAACACCTGTATCAATAAACGCTGTTGGACAAAAAGCAACAATTTTAAAGGAGTTTCAAGAATGACGTTTTCCGAATTTTTTATTCGTCGTCCCCGTTTTGCGGGTGTCTTGGCTATTGTGATGGTGCTTTTGGGCGGTATTGCATTGGTATTGTTGCCCGTTTCACAATATCCCGATATTACACCACCTCAAATTATCATCGAAGCCACTTATCCAGGCGCAAATGCACAGTTGATGGTGGATACAGTTGGTATTCCAATTGAAAATCAAATCAATGGCGTGGAGGGAATGTTGTATATGTCCTCAACGGCAACGGATAATGGTACCTATCAATTGACGGTGACATTTAACGTGGGAGTCAATCCCGATATGGCACAAGTGAAAGTGGAAAATCGGTTGGAGCAGGCGAAAGCTCTGTTGCCGCCTATTGTGACGCAGGAAGGGCTTCAAGTGCGTACACAATCGGCAAATTTGTTGGCGTTTTTGGTTTTGGAATCACCGAACGGCACGCATGATACGTTGGCGTTGAGTAATTATGCCTTTGCCAATATTCAAAATCCTTTAAAGCGTATTGAAGGCGTCAGCGATGTCAATATCTTTGGTCCACAGAAAAGTGTGCGTGTTTGGTTGAATCCACGGGCGTTGGCGGCGATGAATTTGTCGGCAAATACAGTTGTGTCGGCAATTGAAGCGCAAAATGCGAACAGTGCGGTGGGTACTTTGGGGGCAGCGCCAAGTGCAGGTTTGGATGGAATGGTGCTTTCGTTGACCACAACAGGTCTGTTATCCACGATTCAAGAGTTTGAAAATATTGTTGTGGCGGCAGGACAAGATGGTTCTGTTGTGCGATTAAAAGATGTGGCGCAGGTTGAATTTGGTGCGGATAGCTATCAATTGGGAGCACAATATAACGGGCGGGGAGCGGTTGTGATGGAGGTTAATCAAATGCCCAATTCAAACGCTTTAACTATCATTAAAAATTTGCGCAAAGAAATAGCGAAATTACAAAAGGCGTTTCCTGAAGATATGGTGTTTCGGATTGCCTATGATTCTACCTCATTTGTGCGCGCTTCCATCGAAAACATTGTGACAACGTTATTCATTACCTTTTTATTGGTGGTATTGGTGGTTTATCTTTTCCTGCAAAATTTCCGCGCCACTTTGATTCCGATGATTACGATTCCTGTGTCATTGATTGCTACCTTTGCCGTTCTGTATATAATTGGTTTTGATTTGAATATTTTGACGTTATTTGCAATGATTTTGGCAATTGGCTTGGTGGTTGATGATGCGATTATTGTGGTAGAGCGTGTATCATATTTAATGCAACATAAGGGGTTAAATCCTTTAGCGGCCAGCATACAGGCCATGAAGGATATTTCCTCATCCATTGTGGCAACAACATTGGTGTTGTTGTCAATCTTTGTGCCAGTTGCAATGATGGCGGGAATTACAGGTAAAATTTATCAACAATTTGCGGTAACAATTTCTACGGCCGTTGTGTTTTCTTCCATCAATGCTTTGACTTTAAGCCCCGCCTTGTGTGCATTGTTGTTGCGTGCCCAAAGTGAAAACGTTGCTTGGTTTAGTTGGTTTAATCGTGCCTTGGCTTGGGTGCAAAGAGTTTATTCAATATGTGTGAGCTATTTGATCAAACATTTGTTGATGGCGATGGGGTTGTGTTTGATGGTAATCGCTGGGTTAATTGGTTTCTTTTACATTGTGCCAACATCCTTCATTCCTCAAGAAGATCAAGGATTTATTTTGGCCAATGTGCAATTGCCAGATACGGCCACCATCAACCAGACGAAGGAAGTGTTAAAAGAAATGTCCAATAAAATTGTTGCCACGGATGGAGTAGAATATATGATTGGCATTGCAGGGACAAGTATGTTGAGCGCTGGTGGTGAAAATATTGGTATGGCGGCGGTGGGTTTAAAGCCGTGGGAGGATCGTAATACTAAGGCGTTGTCTATCGAAAACATCACGCGAAAATTAAGCAGCTATTTTAAAGGTTTTTCCAAGGCACAAATTGAATTTTTTGAAATGCCAGCGATTCCTGGCGTAGGAACAAGCGGTGGTTTGAGTTTTCAATTAAATGCATTAAATGGAGAAATTACGCCTAAGGAACTTTATGATACGCAGACGCAGTTGCTGGGTATGATGAATAAAGATCCGGTCTTTCAATATGCATTTGGCACTTTTACGGCCGAAACACCACATATTTATTTGGATATAGATCGAATTAAATTAGAATCGTATGGTGTATCTGTTAATACCTTATTCAATGTGCTTCAAAATAACTTTGGATCAAGATATGTAAATAATATCAGTCTTGATGGACAAACAAACAAGGTCATTGTGGCGGCCGAAAGTGATTATCGTCAAACACCAAAAGATATTGGTGCGCTGTATGTTTTTAATGGAAAAAATCAACGTATGCCGATACAAGAATTTGTGAATTTAAGGACGGTTGTTTCGCCCAAAATTATTTATCGTTTTAATCAGTATTTAAGTTCGGCAATTACTGCACAAGCGGCTCCAAACGTCAGCAGTGGAAATGCCATCCAACAGACAGAAAAATTGGCAAATCAATTATCAAATCAATATGGTATTTCTTGGACTGGACTCAGTTTGCAAGAGGTTGAAACACAGGGGCTTGTTTATATTCTGGTAATATTGGCGGTGGTATTTACATACCTGTTTTTGGTGGCGCTTTACGAAAGTTGGTATGTGCCTTTGTCCGTGATGGCAACAAATATTTTTGCTGTGTTGGGAGCGCTAATCGGGCTTAAATTGATGGGGCAATCTTTAAGCATTTATGCGCAGTTGGGGATTGTTCTGTTGATTGGTTTGGCCAGTAAGAATGCGATTTTAATTGTGCAATTTATTTTAGATGCAATTGGAACGGGTGCGGATAAAAGGAAGGCCGCTGAATTGGGGGCGGAGGAAAGATATCGAGCGGTTTTGATGACAGCGCTGACCTTTATTCTGGGTGTCTTCCCAATGGTTATTGCGACGGGTGCTGGTGCGGCCAGCCAAATTTCCATGGGATCGGCTGTATTTTTTGGAATGGTTGCGGCGACAATTGTAGGCGTTGTTTTTGTGCCAGCATTGTTTTTGTTGTTTGATTTTCGTCGGGAGGATCGGGATGCACCTTTGCAAAATAACAGTTAGTCTTTTGTGTTTGAGTGTGACGGGCTGCTTGATGGGACCAGATTATGAACGTCCCCTTGTATTTCAGAACGTTGAATTAGAGCATATATTGGATTTAAAAACGCCCGCTGTTCAAACGTTACCCTTTTCCCCACAAGATTTTAAAGACAACGAATTGGATGATTTAATTGCGGAGGCAAAAGAAAACGCCCCAGATATTCGGACGGCGTTGGCTCGTGTGGAAGCTGGGCGGGCAATGCGGTTGGGGACAATTGCGACGTTGTTTCCAAGTATTGATGCAACCGAGCAACATACGGATCAAAAAATTGGTAAAAATATGGGGCTTGCGCCAGATGATAATTCCTATCAGGCAGGAATTTCGATTGCATGGGAGATAGATTTATTTGGCAAAAAACGACGCGAGATTGAAGAGGCAAGCGCGACAGAAGAACAAATGAAAGCGGCATTGGAAAAGGTGATGGTGTCGGTTGTTGCGGAGGTGGGTTTAAACTATGTGAATTTGCGCACAGCTCAATACCTTTTGAAACAAACAAAGGATGATTTAAAAATTCAACAAGAACTGGCGCGTTTGACGCAAGATAAATATAAAACGGGGCTGTCTAGTGCGATTGATGTGAATCAGGCGGAATATCAAGTGGCAACAACGCGGGCGAACATTCCCAAATTGGAAACGCAAATTGAAACGTATAAAAATGCGTTGGCGGTGCTTGTGGGCAAGCCGGCGGGTAGTTTTCATGAGCGCTTAAAAATGACGAAGAAAAATTTGGTTGTTGATCCGTTTCGTTTTGATTTAAATAAACTGAAAAGTTTGCCCGCAGATGTGATTCGATATCGACCAGATGTGATTGAAATGGAACAAGCACTGAAAGCTCAAAATGCACGTGTGGGACAGGCGGTGGCCAGTTTGTTCCCGACGATTAGTTTGTCGGCTTTGTTTGGATTTGAATCCATTCATTTTGATAATTTATTTAAACATAATAGTTATGCCCATTCTTATGGTTCGTCCATTACAGCACCGATTTTCCATTTCGGTGCGCTGTGGCAAAATGTAAAGGCAGAAGAGGCAAATATGAAGGAATCAATGATTCAGTATGAAAAAACATTGTTGAATGCGACACAGGAAATTCGCAACATTTTGGTGGGGTTACAAAAAATGGAGGCTCGGCACAAGGATTTGCAACATGCTTGGGAACGGATGGATAAAGCCGCTCGTTTAGCGCGCAATCGTTATGAAAGTGGTCTAATAGATTACTTTCAAGTACTAGATGCAGAAGAAAGGCGTATCGGTGCTCAGGCAGATTTGACCACTTCAAGCGGTGCTTTGTATCAAAACATTTTGAATTTTTATAAGGCCGTTGGTGGACAATTCACCTTTGATCGAATTCGGGCGAATTATTCAGCTGAGTGACTGTGTTTGTGTGTATTTTTGTGATAGATTTTATCCACAACCGTCTGGACCAAAATATACAGCAAAGGAATGAATACCAAACCGATAATGGTACCAATAGTCATGCCCCAGAATACAGGTGTTCCCAAAGAACGACGAGAACCAGAGGCCGCCCCCGTTGCCCAAACCATTGGTAACACACCCAAGATAAATGTGAAGGCGGTCATCAACACAGCACGGAAACGTTGTGTCAAACCATGGATTCCCGAGTCTATGATGGATGTGCCGTTGGCATGTTCATCCTTGGCAAATTCAACCACCAAGATGGCGTTCTTACTGGCCAAACCGATTAACAACACTAATCCTAATTGTGCATAAATGGACATCGGTAAACCTGTTATTTGTAGCCCTAACAAACCACCACCGATAGCAAAAACCGTAGATAACAAAACAGAAATAGGAACAACCCAGCTTTCATATTGTGCCACCAAGAACAGATAAGCAAACAAAGTGGCCAACATTACCAAGAATCCGACTTGTCCTTCATTTTGCTTTTCCTGATAGCTCATCCCAGACCATTCAAATGCATAGTTGCCAGGTAATGTGTTTTTAGCCAATTGTTCCAGGTGAGTCATGGCTTCGCCCGTACTGATATCGTCGGATTGTACAATTGTAATTTGGGCAGCGGGATATTGGTTGTAACGCGTAATTTGACGAGGAGAAAGTATCTGCTTAATGTTGAGTAAGGATTTCAATGGAACCATTTGGCCGGAAGTGCTTGGCACGTACAGAGTGTTCAAACTTTGTAAGTTGCGGCGATATTTCCAATCAGATTGGACAATCACCTTGTTCACCTGAGTACCGAAGTTCACATCGTTGACATAACCAGATCCCAAATAGTTTTCCAAAGCTGAGAAAATGTTGGCCATAGGTACGCCCATACTTTCTGCCTTATCACGATCAATTTCCAAATAAACGTTTGGTGTTTTTGCCGTAAAGCTGGAATAACTGTATTTGAAATTTGGATCAGAATTGACATTGTCAACAAATTGAGCCGCTGTGTTGTCTAAGGATACATAGTTCAAATCCGTTAAGTTTTGAACACGAAAATCCATACCCCCAGCAACACCCAAACCAGGAATGGCGGGCATTTCAAACAATTGGAATTCAGCCTCTGGAATTTTTTGGAACTCCATGCGCAAACGATTTAAAATGGCAGTAGAGGTATGTTCTTGGCCTTTTCGTTGATTCCATGGAATAAGGCCGATAATACCAGTTGCAACGTTTTCGCCGCCGCCCATGGTTAAGGACATGCCTTCAATCACCACAAAGTTTTTAACGCCTGGTTCGTTTTGCACAATTGGCATAATTTTATGCATGACTTCATCGGTGCGGCCCAATGTAGCGCCTTCTGGTAAATTGACGCTGACCATCACCATACCTTGGTCTTCGTTGGGCAAGAATGATGTGCTCATTGTTTTGAACATGATGAATGAAATGGCGCTAAACGCAGCAAAGATGAGGGCAATTAAAGCAATCTTACGGGCAATCAACAAGACCAAACGCACCGTAAAGTTGGTTGATCTTTGAATAAGACCATTAAACCAAAGCAATGGTTTAAACTTTGTGGGTTCTGATTTCTTAAAGAAGTGAGAAGCCACTGCGGGGGCTAATGTCAAAGCGCAGAACGTTGAGAAGCATACGGCAACACAGATTGTTACCGAAAATTGCTGATAAATTTTACCTGTAATACCCGTCATAAATCCAATTGGAACGAAAATGGCCAATAACACCAATGTGGTCGCAATTAAGGCGCCCGAAATTTCCTTCATGGTTTGTGTTGTAGCCGAGATAGGATCCATGTTTTCTTTGTTAATTAAATAATCGGTACGTTCTGTCACACAAATGGCATCATCCACCACCACACCGATGGCCAACAATAAGCCGAACAAGGTGAACAGGTTGATGGAATAACCCAATACAGACATAACAGCAAAAGTTGCCAACAATGAAACAGGAATTGTTAAAGTTGGTACCAACGTCGCACGCCAATCTTGTAAAAACAAATACACCACAAAAATCACCAGCAAGAAGGTTGAAATCAACGTGAAAGCCACCTCTTCAACGGATGCGCTGATGTAATCGGTTGCATCGACGTTAACGTTATAAGCAATATTTGGTGGGAAGAATTGTTTTAATCGTTTCAGTTCTTTGTCTACGCGTGACATTGTGGACAAAGCGTTCGCTCCAGAGGACAGGTTTAACAACATCACGACAGCGGGGTGTTGGTTATAAAATGATTCGTGAGAGTAATCTTCCGATCCAATTTCAATGCGTGCGATATCGGACAAACGTAAAAGGCCGCCTTCTTCATTCGTGCGGACAATAATATTGGCAAATTCTTGCTCTGTTGATAAGCGTCCTGTTGTTTGCAATGAATAGACCAAACTTTCGCTGTCATCATTTGGACGAGCCCCCAATTTACCCAGTGAGGGTTGATAGTTTTGACTTTGAATGGCGGCACGAATTTTATCTGTTGATAATTTTAAAGAAGCAATTTTGTCGGCATCCAACCAAATACGCATACTCTTCTTGGCACCGAAAACCTGTACTTCACCAACACCATCCACTTTTGCCAAAGGCTTCACAACGTTACCTTGGAGGTAATCGTTGATGTCTTGTGCTTTTAAGGAATCGTCGGGAGAATAAAAGCTGATAAAGGCCAAAATACTGGAGGAAGCCTTAACGACTTTTAAGCCGTAACGCTGAACCTCTGCTGGCAAAAGACTTTGGATTTGTTGAATACGGTTTTGAACCTTCACGGTCGCCATATCTGGATCTGTATCTGGAGCAAAGGTAATGGTCAACATATAGGAACCATCAGCGCTTGTCGAGGACATATAGATCATATCGTCCACGCCGTTCATGCCGTCTTCCAAAGGAATACCAATTGTTTTGGCAATTGTATCTGCGCTGGCACCGGGATAGGCCGCACGCACACGCACTTCTGGCGGCGTGACGGTTGGATACAAGTCAACAGGCAAGTTGAATAGGCAGATAATGCCGGCTAAGGCCAAAATCAATGAAATAACGATTGCAAAACGGGGACGTTTGATGAAAAACAATGAAAACATTATTTATCCTCCGTTGTAATCACATGAATTGATTGCCCATTTTGCAATTTTTGACCGCCAGCCAAAACGATGGTGTCTTTGATCGTTAAACCACTTTCCACTTCGATTGAATTATCCAAAGTTTTGCCCGTCTTGATGTATTGTTGCACAACAGTGTCATCTGGTTTAACAAGCATGACATAAGATCCATTGGCGTCATTATATACGGCTGTTTGTGGAATGAATAAAGCTGGCTTTTGTTCGTTAGAATTCCACAAAACCGTGACGTGGTTATTTGGTACCAACAATTCTTCGGTATTGTCGTATTCAGCATACAGAGAAATTGTCGCGGTATTGAGATCCATTTCGTTGTCCAAGAAAATACGATCGCTGGGCAATGGCAAAACAGATCTATCGCTCAATTCAATTTGTAAATTGGGACGATCATTTGGTGTTCCTGTTTTATTTAGCATCTTGCGCATTGCAAGGTTTTCTTTATCGCTTAAAGCAAAAGTCACTTTAACAGGCGTTGTTTGTACAATGCGTGCCAAAGCAGGTGTTGCCAAATCAACGTAGTTTCCTTTTGTAATCAACACTTGTCCAATACGACCATCGATTGGAGCTGTAATAACCGTGTGTTTAAAATCAAATTCTGCCAATTCCAGTGAGGCTTTAGCTTGTTCCACAGCGGCTTCGGCTTGAGCCATGCGACTTTCAGATTTTTCCAAATCAGCAGTGGAAATATCTTTTGTGCGATGTAAAGATTTTTGGCGTGTATAATCGCTTTTGGCCTGTTTTAAATCGGCTTCGGCTTTGGCCAAAATGGCTTTTGCGGAAGAAACGTTGGCTTTATATCTGTCTTGTTCAATCACGAACAATGTATCACCTTCGCGGACATATTGGCCGTCGGTAAAGGCCACTTCCTCGATTGTTCCGGCTACTTGTGTTTTGACATCAACCGCGTTTAGGGGTTTAACAAGGGCAATAAAACGGGTGTTGCTGTTCATGTCCTGAGTGACGGGCATACCCACGCGTACATAAGGGGTTTGCACTTGGGCGCGCATGGCCTGAACCGCTTTGTTGGCGCCAAACTTAGCACCATAGGAAAAAATAAAATAAACGATAAGTGCTAAAACTAAGAGAATACCAATAATTTTTAATAAAACTAAGAGAATACCAATAATTTTTAATTTCTTCATTTTTATCTCCCCTTGAATAGGACAAGCCTAACATGAATCAAATTAAAATGCAAGTATAAAGTTGTATAAAAAGTATTTGACATTGATTGTCGAAGTGATATACTGAACGCATGAAATGTTATGGGAGACTTTGTAACAGAATCGGCATTGACTCAAGTATTTGATAAACAATGATGGTTTGCTGTTCAAAGAGTCCCTTGAATATTTCATATATGTGATAACGTAAAAAAGGAGAAAATATGTTAAAACTAAAACAAATTGCAATCGCCACATTAATGGCAACAACGATTTTATGTGGCACAATGGCTGTGGCGTCCACACAAAAAGTGACAGTTAATGCCAAAGTAAATGACAACGCCGTTGCTAGAGGCAATGCGATGAGCAAGAAGGTTGAAGCTATTGAAAAACAAATAGCCGCCGATAAGAAAGTTGTGGCTGATTATGAAAAATCATTAGAGCCCATTAAAAAACAAGAAGCGGACTTAAAGAAAAAGATCGCAGATGCAAAAGAAACAGTTACTAAATATCAAAAA
>Ga0310690_10005869_pt1 | contig 16419 bp, 4 predicted proteins | sample AusTroGonzalo_MG_2_FD_207661 | JGI IMG/M metagenome (GOLD analysis project Ga0310690, IMG submission 207661) | Bovine rumen microbial communities from tropical cattle in Woodstock, Queensland, Australia - Gonzalo_04 (v2) (version 2) | ecosystem: Host-associated > Mammals > Digestive system >... | reverse complement strand
CATGATGGCAGCGGGGAACGCCACTGAAATGACCTGTATCAATACAACGACGATCAAGAATGCGAAATAGGTCTTGGTACCGGTCTTGGCTTCGCTCTCATCCTCACAGGAATAGTTGTGCAGAGCCACACGGAACTCTATCTTATCCCACCACTTGTAGACAAGAAGCACCGTGATCATTTGGCAAACCCACACGACTGCAAGGTCCCAACGCAAGTAAGCGCCGATGGACGCAAATGCGAAGTTCGCCGCCGTCAACACGATCCACAGGATGTTCGCGATGAATAAGAGCTTCTTGATCCAAGCGGAAGGACTTCCCTTGGATGCTTTGATCTTATGTACGACGTACAGCGCGATCTGTCCGATATTGAGGACGATACCGATGATCTGTAAGATAAACATGATCTCGGGTGCGCCCACACGAAATGCAATAATCGTAGAGATCACAGTCGCCGCCAAGATCCCGATATACGCGATTATCACATAAAGAAATTTATTCCCTTTCATATACTTTCCTCCGATGAAACCTAATTAGAGCTTTACAACACGGATGCCCATGTCCTTGCAGATCCTCGTCTGCCAATCGTCGAACGTAACTTCACCGCGTCTTGTGAGAACGAAGCGATTACTGATATGGGTCGAATGATCCTTGGTGTCTTTATAGAATATTGAGCCGCGCATAGACGTCCATCTGCCCTTTCTATCGGGAGCACAGACGTCATCCGTCCCATGCTTATTCGGGAGCGCAAGAATAGTATCGTTCGCCTCGTCTTTCACGAAGTACAAGCCTCCGCATACTTTACAGAGCGAACAACTGTTTACGGACGTCATCCAAATAAGATCCTTGCTCTTTCCGTCCATGGAGCTGTACTTGGAGAGGTTCGTCTTGAAAGCGTCAATGAGATCGGCAAGATCTTTCTTGAGATCGGCAAGGAATTCTTCCTTCTTCTTCGCATCCATTTTCGCTGCTTCGCAGCACTGACCGAGCATGGCGGCATCAAGCTTATCCAAGAAGCAGAGGCCCTGCTCTTTGAGATCTTCCCGATCCTCCACGTACTCTTTGAAAGTGGCAAGACTGCCCTTTCTCTTATTCATTCTGTCGAGAACGAACTCGCTGAAGAACACTTTGATACGGCCAGAGACCATCTTATTCAGATTTGTCTGATCCTCCGTTTCTCCTTCTTCATTGGTAAGGAAGAGCTGACCGATGCCTTGGAGCGCCGACTGGTAAGACGCGGGCGAATACGCCGCAACGACTTCCTTCGTCCTACGATTCACAAACACCATATCGCGATTACGCAACACGCGATCGTACTGTTCGCTCTCTCCGGACTCTTTTTGGAATGCTTCGTCATAGTACCAATAAATGCCTTCCATACAAGCGCAATAATCCGCTACCTTATCCTGACCGCTATGCAATCTGGCGATAACGCCTGCGTCTGCCTTCTCGTCCGAGTCGATCAAGAAAGCCTTCTTGGGAGACGCTGAATACTCGTAGAACGCATTCAACTCATTGATTTTGCCAAAGGGGAAATAACGCTGTCCGCAGAAAGCGCACTCCTCCGACATACACACCTTACATCCTACTGCATGACGATACCACTGTTTCACCTTCGCATCGTTGATGTCGGTGAGTGGGGTGTGCGGCTTACGCCAGTTCGGATCCACGAGAAGTTGCATGGTATTGGACGCGGACATAAACTTGCCGCAAGACGGAGTCGGGCACTTGAAGATATTGACCGACTTCACCGAAGGAATAACTGCCGGCTCATAGACGAACAACGCATCGCTATCAAAGTTGCTCTTGACGGCGAGCAGATTGCTCTTATCCGGCTTTACCTTGGCTTCGAGCGCGGCTGCATACTTGTACACTCTGCGATATTTGACCGACTCCACGGAGACAGCGCTGACGTCGCTGACACCTTTAACGTACTCGATATAGCCGTGATCATTCACTGCGGAGCTGACCATGTCATTGACGTGACGCTCGATGACTTTATACGATTCTTTGAGATCACGAGTATCCTCCTGCGAAGTGTGATCCATCGCCCATTCCTCGAATGCTACATCGGGCAGATTCTTCTCACTCTTGGCGATATCCACGATAATGGGCGCCGTGGTGATTTCGTTGGTATTCATCTTGGGCTCAAGCCCCGTACGCAGCACCGGACGTTGATAACGGAAAAGGAGCTGAACGGAGCCCTTATTACCGCTGCTTTGCGTATACTTTGTTCTACAGTCGAATGCCTCCTCGTAGGACTCATTCTCCTGATCGATGGTGATGTGGAGTGGGTTAGCTTCGGTAAGCCATTCGCCGCACTGAGAAGCTATGATATCCGCGATGGCGATCTGCACGTCGGTCCTCTCGCAAGCGGACGCCTCTTCCCTGCACTTTGCAGGCAAGAAACGGAGGAGCTTATACGCAGCATCAAAGAGAAGCTCGCCGTTCTGCACCTTGTCGATACGGGGACGGTCGCTGTTATTGACGCTCTTCAAGAAAGCCTTGTTGTATTTCCTGTCGACGATCTTTTCTTTATTCTGAGATGATATATTGGAGACGACGTACTCTTGATTATTGAGCTTGACGATAATATCGCTACCGGTATACGTCTCGTATTCGGAATACCTGTCGTCAATGATCTCGAGTACGTTTGCTTTACTCAGCAATATCGCTAACTGGACGAACTCTTCCATTATCTGTTACCTCCCGCCACGTTTCTAAATTCGGAGGTGTTCTCATTGATAGAAGAGATAAGATCCTCCACCGCGCCGTCTTTAATGATCTCCGCCATATTGTTAAGACGTTTCTTGACCTGTCGGCACAGATAAATGTACATCGCAAGCATATGATACATATACTTATTCACGATGTTGTTATAAATGGTGAAGACGGTGGTGCCTTCCGAGATACCCTCGAATTTCACGTTACCGCGCTTCAAGTCTCTGTAGAAGCCCATGCGAACGGCGTCTTCCGCTTTCTGCTTCTCAAGCAGCGCGTTATAGTCCACCGTCTCGTTGGTGGTGCCGCCCGTCTGACGCAAGAATGCTTTCGGCGTGTCATCCTCCGCTTCCTGCTTCGGAGCTGCGTTCTTGGTGGTCTGCAACATCTCGCCACTCCAGTAAGCATCCCAAGCATTCTGCAAAGTCGCGGAATCGATCTCGTACTGCTCGTTTTGCAAGAAGTACATATGCGGATTCGCCACGTGCTGACGATCAGCTATGGGATCCACACCGTTGGTCTTCTCATACAATCCGACGTTATGACTGGACACGTCGAGGAAATAGTGCTGGTAGTAGAGGAATCGCAGATCGTTGGCAATATTCCCCACCCTCGACAAGCTGTCACAAGACTCGTACTCGAAGTCGTCGCCCTCGCCCTTCAACTCGTCGAAAATGGTGCGCAGCCAGTAATCCTGCGGCGCTTCGCCGTCCTTTAACGGTTGCGGCGGCTCCTCCCATCCAAGGTTAGATGCCATATCTCTGAAGATGAGCCTGAGCTTACGAGACATGATGGTAGCCTGACGGTCGATATGACGATCAAGGTTCTCATACCCTGCCTCGCTCGAAGGCATATACTCTGCGCCGAGATATTCATTGTCTTTATACTTAAAGCGCAGACTCTTCGAGATCTTCTCACGGATCTGCTCGATGGCTTTGTGCAGCTCGGGAGAGCAGTTGTAACCTCTTGAATTCGTAGGTACCTTCTTCAAAGTACGCTTCACTTCGTCGTATACGCTCTTGACTGCGTCGCCCTCCGCATGGTCGGAAAGGATAGTATATACGCTCTCCATCTCCTTCACGATCGCATCGAAGGTGGATACGTTCTCCTTCTCTGCTACGGGGAATGAAACGATACCAGTGGTATCACCGTTCCAACGGCTGAAAAGGTGCAAATAGTATGCAAGGAAAGACGTGGAGAATCCACTCCAGTCATTGAGCGGAGTAAATGCATAAATGTAGATATCCCTCTCATTGGCGTTATTCTTGGGCTTAACACGGTCGATACGTCCGATACGTTGCTCCATCGCAAGAGGACCGTGCAAAATATCGAAGTTTACAAGGTGGGTAGCCATCTGCAAGTCGACACCTTCCTCGTACTTATTGGCAGGCACGACGACCAACACGTTCTTATTCTCTTTCAAAGAATTGATATTATTGGAGATCGTCCAGTTAGTACCGTCGAAAGGTTCGTGCGCGAAAGACTTCTCGTATTTTTCGCAAGCGTCGGATCCTTCGGCGATCACCTGCTTCATCTTCTCGAATTCCTTCGTAAGTTTATTAAAGAGCTTATCATTGATCTCTTCTTTCGTAAAGACAAGCACTTTCGCCTGCGATTCGATACCGATGGCGTCGATGCCCTCGATGGCGCCTTGCAAAAGTGCGATGAGCATATGCATACGGCTGTCCAAATAGTCGGGGAAGCCTGCCTGCAAACGCTGTATGGAGTGACAAGTTCCTGCCATGCCGTCGTCTATAACTTCCGTATAGAGGTATTTGGCGATCTTCTCCTTGAAGTCATGGATCAAGGTCTGACGCTCTCTCTTGTAGCCGGAATCTTCCTCGTTGTCCATATATCTTGACTTCAATACTTCAAGATCTTTCTTGAGTTTCTTCTCGTCTTCGCCCCATTCTTGCGCCTTATTTCTGGCGTCATTCGCACGCTCGAGCGCCGTCTTGATGTGGATCTTCTCAGGCGTATTATCATCCTTACGAAGTACGGAAACAAGGTTGTTCATATTGACACGCGCGACATAGTCGAAGTAACGGTCGGTACGACAGATATTGATGACCACGCCGTTACGACGGCTCCACACCGGCAGATTGCCCGGTCCGTAGTTGACCTGTCTCTCGGGCTTCAAAAGCGCGAGCCACGGATCTTGGATATCATCGGTCTGGTGGCGGGTGGTACGAATACCGAGTGTAGAATATTTATTTCTCCACTCTTCCATACCTTTCGCGGAAGAAACAAGGCTCTGAATGGTCTTGATGGGGTGTCCGTTCTCTTCGCGGAAATTCTGCTCGAAATACGTCCTCTCGTGGTTCGCCATCTCGTAGACGATGAACGCGATCTTCTCGTCGTTGAGCGCTTCTTTAATTGCAGCAACAATGGGGGCTTCCACCAATTTCTTATTCGTGCTTTGGAACTTATCGACAGCCGTCTGCCAATCTTCGTATTCCGCAAAATGATTGACCCTGAAGAGGATCAACTCTTCGGCGACGGACCTCTGATCGCGAAGCTCTTTTCTCTCTTTGAGCTTATCCCATTGCTCACTCTCGAAGAACTTATAACGCATCTCACTGATGACGTTACATACGAGGTCCTTCTTGGTGATGAAATTGAACATATCCTGCGAAAGGGGTCTGTTCATCTCCATATTGATATGAATGGCTTTCTGCAAGATGGAATAAGCGTTGCTTGCAAGGGTATTGTAGTCCAAAACCTGCGTCTTCTTATCTTTATCGATACGATCCAAGGAGAAGTCCAAGTGATCGTCTCTGCCACAGAGCAAGTTCAAAAGATAGAAGTCGATCATATCCGACTTGATAGGCGTAGCGGTCATGAACATCTTTTGTTGGGCGTGATTGGAGAGAGTAAGCAGCTTGGAGTACAGACAGCTCCTCTTCACGAGGTACTGATCGAACCCGGGCTGATTCTTCCCTTTCTCGAAAAGATAGAAAAGGTTGTTCTTCAAGCAGGCTTCACTTCCGTCCGAGTAGTCTCTCGGATTCTTGCTGACCACTTCGATATAGTTATGGGCTTCGTCCACGATCAACGTAGAGAAGTGAATGTCGATCAAAAGATCGAAATAGCTGTATTTGAGTTCCGGTCCGTAGAGATACTGCAAGGAGGGATCCTTGTAATCGAACAAAGTTTCTTCGAGCCAGTATTTCCCGTCCTTCTTCTCATTACCGACGATCATGACGGCGAAAGTCTTACGGATCTGCTCGGCAAGAGAAGCGATAAGCACTCTCTTCTGCTCATCGGTCATCTTACCGTCTTCGACTTTAGACTTCACTTGTTGTTTAACGAGTTCACCGTATTCTGCCTTACAGAATCCGAACTGAGAAATGATGCTGTTCTTTAACACTGTCTTATCAAGGCACTTGGAGATGAACTCATCTTCGTTGACGCAGGTATTCGCATAGTAGTCACTGATCAAGGTGTACACGCTATCCACGTCCACGGGATGTATAGCTTCCCACTGACGATACTTCTCGAAGTCGGGTCTCTTAATGCGGGAATCTTTGGGCCAATCGCTCCTGGTGGCGAGATCCTTACAGATAGCTTCTACGAAAGCAACGACCACTTTGCGGAAAATAGCAGAACCTCTCTTCTCCAAATTGGAGATCGTAGAGAAGGATGAGAGTTCCTTCTTGCATACAGAAATGATGCGATCGTAGTTCTTCACAAGAGACTCTTGCACCATATCGTTGAAATTTACACCCGGGAACAAGTCAATATCTTGATCCAACTTGTCCAACGCATCAAACAAGAGAACGTTCAAATCGTCTTTATCGTTTACAGTAACGATCTTGGGGAAGTCCTGTTGCTTGACGACTTCGTTACCGAACTTAATGTCCTCATAGTTATTACGAATGCCGAACTTATCGCAGAGCTCCTTCTCCCACTTGTACACCATCGTAGCACCCGGCACGAGGATCAAAAGGGACTTGAGCTCTTGTCTGCAGGCGAGCTCGCTGAGGATCATGCCCGCTTCAATGGTTTTACCCATACCTACCTGGTCGGACAAGATACCTTTTCTCGCAAACTTATAAATGAACTCGCGTACCGCTTGCTTTTGATAATAAAACGGTTTAAATACTTTGGACAAGTCTTTGGAGAGAGTGAGCTGGTTATAGTAATTCTCTCTCGAAAGCATCATCAGCTCTTCTTTATTCTTGTCAAGCTCATTCAATACTTTCCCGATCTGATCCGCCTCTTCTATGGCAAGAGAGCCATGGTCTTTATTGATCGCGCTGAAAGCTTGGTTGATAATACTGATTTTATTTGGCATAGTTTCTCTCCTTTAACCGTTTACGGTAGTCTCTACCCATTCGTCGTTTTTAATATTCCTGATGGTTATCTTATCGGCTGCCGTGCGCTCCGCTTCCGATCGGAAGGTTTTGGACACTTGCCCGTCCTGTCCCAATAAAGTAACCTCACAGATAATAGACTCTCCCAATGAAAGAGTAAAGATATTGGAATAGAGATTCAACGTACCGTTGTTCAAATAATTTTTTACATCGGTTTTTCCTGTCTTTTCTCCTCCGTATTGATCAAACTCTTGGTAATACGCGGATTCTATCTTTGTTCTATCTATTTCGGAGACCTTTAAGAACAATTGAACTCCCTGAAGGATAAACTCACTGGATCCGTCACGAACGGTGAAAGCATAGCGATTACCATATTCCGACTGACAGAGCACCTTATTCTTGTCTTCATAAGAAACGTAGGCGCGAACGGTGTAATCTCCGCTCTTCAAAGTGCGCAGGAAATATTCGTCAAAATTCGAAAGAATGCCGCTCTTGGTCTCTTCTCCGCTTATAAGAATGACCGCCTTATCGGGATCTTTTGTAGTGATCTTATCACCGGAAATGGTAAGCGCAGGCGCTTCCATCGGCTTCACGGAAAACACCTTGGCACCGGAATACATGGCTTTGATATTATCGTCTGTATAATAACGATACAAGTCTACAGAAACGGTATAGATGGTGTCTTTAGCGAGCCACGTGAGATCGCCGTTCTGCAACTCGGACCAATCTCCGGAAGTAGCGTCGGTATAACGATAGCTGACGAGCACATTCTCGTCATTGGTCTCATAAGACACCTTTAATCCCTCGACAGACAGTTTTCCTTTATTCGGATTCGGAAGAGCGCCGTATACCGTATAAAGATTCACGGTCTTCACAGAAGTTTCGTTATTTTCGAAAGTGGCATTCACAGTGTACTTCGCTTCTTCTCCGAAGTAGGAGCTCGGTAACGTATCGTTCCACCCGATATGAACATACTTGAAAGAATCACCATGATCGAGCGGATGGAAATAATCGGAAAGACGTATCGTCTGCCCGTATTCGAATTCCTGCAGAGGTTGTTTGATATAAGAACCGGAGTAATAATCCCATACCTGCAACGAGTAGCTGTCCTTCTTCCAGAGCGAAACGAAAATACAGCGCTTATTCACGTCGTCCAAATAATACTCGGTTCCGTTCAACTTTCTACTCACAAGGTACGTCTCGCCGTCTATCACTGTATTCGGAGTGACGGAAGAAGCCGGATTACCGGAGCCTAAACCATTCAGCTTATAGCCCGGACGTGCGGTCTCATACTTCTTCGCTTCGCTACTGAGCAAAGTAATAAAGTCCTCCGTAAACTCCTCCCCCGTCTTAACCGCATGATACTCCAGCGCATACGGAGCGTCATTCCCCGGAATACCGCAAGAATAATATATTTGATAAGACATCGGAGTATAATTCGCTTCGATCTTGATGGACTTTACGTTATCCCATTTCCAAATCAAAGGTAACTTGGTCTTACTGCCGGTAACGCTCCAATTCTGTCCGCCTTTATCGGATTCGTATACGATATCGTGATTCTCGGGATCTGAAAAAGTATACCCTGCAAAATCATAGTGAGCGCGATTCTGCGGACGAATGGTAAGGGGCTCGTCTTTTTCGATGTTATACGTGATCTCCTTGCCATCTTCCACAAGCGCTTTCCCGTCCAACGTAATGATGAGCTTGGTCGCGTTCTTGGAACTGACGGGATTCCCCGAAGGGTCTGTCGTACTTCCCCCTCCTTGTCCTCCGTTCTCGTTCTTCTTGCAAGACGTCAATGATAAGACGGTGGCAAGCAATGCCGCCACAAGCAATACTACGAGCACGATCCTGAAATGTCGTCTGTTCATCTATATTTCTCCTTATTCACTAAGTTCTTCTACCGTATATTCAAGTTCTCCGGGCAGAGAATTGAGGTAAATCACGCCATCTCCCACTTTACCCACTGCGATCACCGAAATGAGATAAGTGCCGGGATCGGTCAATTCGGAAGCCACGTAGACCGTCATCGATACTTGCACTCCGCCATTCAACGAGAGCAAATAATCCACCGCATTGGGGTCGATATCCCACGTGATCTCCTTATTCGATTCCCTGAGCACGGGGGCGACGATACGCTGCATCGTGTAGGTGATCTCATTATCGAGATAGATGGTATTCGAAGTCACCTTACCCACCGCTTTCACGGAAAGAGTATGCGTGCCGCTGAAATCTTTAGCATCGTATTCGGTCATCTTGCTATCCCAAGCACCTTCATCGATACGTGCCATAGATCCGGAAGCATTCTCGTCTATCGTCCAGCTGATAACGTTATTTTCCAGCGATAGTTCAGGGGCGTCAAGTTCCTCTACGTACACCATAAAGTCGGAATTCTCGGATTCACGATAGTAGGTATATTCGCTCACGCCGCCCAAAGCTATAACACTGAAAGAATAGGTCCCTTTGCCATAGGTAGAAAGGTCGCATTCCGACATAACCCCGATATCCGATCCGTTCACACTCACCGAATAACCGCCTATCGCATTGGATACAGCATCCCATTTCACCTTCTTCCCATCCAGTCTGAGCGCAGTCGGCGCAGAAAGCGTACTGATGGTAAGAGTGAAGGAGGTCTCCTCGGAATTAAGATAAATGCGATCTCCGGATGCGCTGCTACCCTTCGCCATGATCGATACCGAATAGGAGCCGTCGTCCATGCCGAATAATGAGAAAGCCGTTTCATTCGTCGGAATATTGTACCCGTTGATCTTCACCGAATATCCGTTCGCGTAAGAAACAGCATCCCACGTCAAAGACGCACCGATAGTGACGTTCGGCTTTGCGAGCTTGGTGACGCCTACGGATACGGACCTATCGGCATCCAGATAATTCGCGCTTGTATCGGTACTCCTTGCGATCACTTGCAACGTGTAATCGCCCGTGTCAAGCTGTCTCCAATCATATGCGGGATCATTCACTGTGGCAAGCACGGTGCCATCCGTCTTAACGAGGATGTACTCGGTAGCCCCGATGGTAGGATCCCAGGTCAAAGTATCGCCTTTATTAAACGCTTGCACCGTCGAGAGTTTCGTAATACTTACCTCGTTAGAAGAGAAGGAAGGCAGGCGGAATGCCGACGGCAATCCGCACTCTATCAACGAGAAGGTATGATTACCGCCACTGAGCGCTCCCGGGAAGACGGCTTCCTTGCCGCTGATGGCTGCCGTCATCAAAGACGCCGCGCCTTCTCCCGTAAAGCGGAAGCTGTAAGTAGCGTCGCTGTCATACGTCCAGGTGATCTTGGAATTATCCGTTGCCGCGCCCTTCACGCTCTCGAAAGAAATGACGGGGGCCGTCGCACGGGTGTAGGTCTGCAAGCCTTTATCGGAATCTATCGCACGTTGCATGACGTCGCCCAGTGCATATACTTCCACAGTACCGTCGGTGGTCACTTCGGCAAGTTCGCTCGCCGTAAGAGCAGACGCATTTCCCGTTGAGGTGCTCGCGCGCGTGATCTTATTTATAAAGTAATAGCCGCCAACGCCCGCACCATTCGTGCTCCAACTCAAGGTAAACTCTTCATTCATCGAGAAGGTCGGCACCGCTAATTTGTAATAATCGATCGTCGCTACATCCGACGGCAAAAGATGATTCTCGTTGTCGTTATTCAAGAAAGCGGAATAGGTATGTCTGCCTACTTGCATATTGACGTGTGAAACGGCATATCTGTCATAATACACGTTCACGTCAGCCTTGACGCCTGAATGCACAGCACCGTTATTCACCCAGTTACCGTTGTCCGTGCGATAGGAATACGCGGCGGTAACGGTCGTCTCATCATAAACTCTGCCGAAGCCGATCTCCACGCTGTAAGTGGCGGGGACATAAGCGTCATTCGAATAAACACCCGCATCACCCTTCACGAAAGACAGCTCGGGAACAGCCTGTTTACGGAACTCTATATTCGTAGCCTTGGCGGAATCCAAGGTGGTCGCACCGTCACCGATGCAGGCGAAAGTAACCTCGTACTTACCCGGCTTCATAACAGTGTCGGACAGAGAAAGTCTTGCGGTCAAGGACGCCAACGTGAGATCCAATTCATACAAACTGTAACTCTCGGAAGTCAAGCGGTATACCTGTCTCGCCGAATCGGGATCCAAAGACGCATAGAAATAGCAGTCCATAGCAGAGGGACGCCCATTTATCCCTGACAGAGTGATCTTCTCATCTCTGTATGCGAGAGTCGGAGCCTTGAAACGCGTGACCAACCATTCGGCAGAATCCGAATCCAGCACGGTGCCGTCGCCTATAGCTTGCACGGTGATCGTGTGTGTATCAGGCTCGTTCAGCCATACGAATTTACCGGTCATATTGTTCACTGCATTCAAATCTAACTTTCCGTTAGAAAGTTGCGGTCCATCAAGATCTTTATTTGAGTGCAAACCGTAACGCACCGCCCCCTCCACCGAAGAGACGCTCAAGACGCCTCTTGACACAGATATTTCGGGGGTAGCGAGCTTCTGCACCGTATACTCGAAAGCATCGGACGAAAGCACGTTCGCCGAAGCACCTAAGCGGATAACGGAAATAACGTTATCTCCCGCAAGGAACGAACTCGAAAATCTGTACACGTTAAAGGAGGAACTGCTACTCGACTGTAGGCTCTCGCCTCTCAAATAGAAAGCATACGAACCGCTGTCATTCGTATTTCCTTGCACGGACAAATTCATATTGGCGAAAGATGCCAAAGTGGGCATCGTATTCTTTGTAAAGGAGATGACGCTCGTGGCATCATCATACACACCGTCAAGCGTGTATTCTGCGCGCGTTTTGCCACCTTCTTGCGTAGCTTCCGAATCCCCTTCGACGACGTCGCCCGTGGAATAGCCGTAAGACAAGGTCACTTTTAAGGTGTACTTTCCTGCATCAAGGGTGCCTTTATCGGTCAAGAACGTCGTATAGTTGTATATGTAATTTCCATTCAAGTCACCCTTGTCGAAACGAGTATCGCCTACCTTCTGGAAGAGGAAGGAATAGATGTAGTTCGCCGTCTGGGGCAAGGTAATGCCATCCGCACCGATGCTGAGCGAACTCTGAGACGCGGTAAAGCGCGGCGCTTTTGTGATCTTTACGGACGCCTTCTTGCTGGGCAGAACGATGGCGTCACCGGCATCGGTGTATTCCACCGCTTTGAGTTCAAAGGTGGTGATCGCCGGCACGTCTTTGGTATTCTTCAACGTAACGACGCCGTTATTAATGGTCTCGGAATTTCCGGAATCTCTCGCGCAATTATATACGTACCGATCATCAGCGGACTGTATCTCGATGCGAATGGAGTCCGTATCGTCGATCGACGTACCGGGACGCAAGTGCGACACCTTATACGAAGGCGCGGCAAGCTTGATGATCGTCTGCGGCGTGGAATAATAAGTAAGGCTCTTATAGACGGGAGCTTCTTCCTCCTGTCCGGGATAGCAAATGGTATAGGCATGTTCCGTACTGACACCTGCAACAGAGATCTCGTAACTGCCTGCCGCAATGGAATTCCCGCTCAACGTAAAGGAGAATGCCGTAGGATCCTTCACGGGATCGGGCATCAATTCACCGTCCTTATACATACGAATGGTATAATTGGTCCTGTTCTCCTTCGTCCAGTTCATCATGAATCCGTCCGATTCCGTTTTATTGTATTTAACGTTTTGAGGCGCCGACGTAATGTAAAGATTCTTCAACGACACCGCATGACTGAAGGTATTCTGGGTCTGATACAAAGGCTTCACCGTCAATTCGACGACGGTAGAAGGCGCTAAGCGGTAAGGAGAACTGAAGTAAACGGTGTCCTCGTTGGTGGACGGAACGGTCTCCGCCCAAGAATTCTCGGCGCCGCCCACTACCTGCCTATTGGTGCCGCAGATATAGTAAGAACAGCCCGTGATCTTCTTCCAAGTGATATATTCGCCGGTAACACTGAGTCGGCTGATGGGGTCGCAGATGGTAATGTCCGCTTCCGACGCCTTCTCCTGTGTAATATACAACCTGCCGACACCTGTGCGCATATCCACGACGTTATCCGTGCCGATGGGTTCCACACGCATCTTGAAATCTTGATAAATTCCGGCGATCTCGTGGAATGCGAGCCTTACCTTCGAGGAGGAAGAGCCCGGCTCCTCACTCGGTCTGACGCTAAACAACGTCTTATCCTGCGAATAAGCCGTGACTTTATACCCGAAAGCGCGCTGCACCTTATTCACTTCTATCTTCTCGGTCTTATCGTCATACGCAATCTGTCCCGCGGACGCCAGTAAGCAGACGTCTATGGGATCACTCCAATAAGAATACGGAACGATGATCTTCTGCGTGGAAGCGTCCACCGTGATGTCCGCTATCTCGCGGAAGCGCATACGATACACCTCGCCCGCAGTGAGTGCGCGCGTATAAGAAGTACCGATCACCTTCTCCACGGACTCATCTCCCGCCTGTTCCACGACGATCTCATAATACGGCATATCCGCATAGTCCGTCTGTTGCCAAGTCAAGGTGATCTGCCCATCCTTGGCGTAAGAAGCGGTGACGAGAGAACTGTCTATGTCCTCTTTTTTATAAAAAAGGATAGAGCGGATCTTATTCCACTTTCCACCCTCAAAGTATTCAAGGCTATATTCCACCGTTGTAGTGAAAGGCAGTTCTACGTAATTATCCCCCGCCGGAACGGTGATCTCATCGTTCTGCCTCTCATTGTACAAACGGAGTTGCGTGAAATTAACATTCTCCCAAGAGAAGACCAATAGGTCCTCCGTCGTCTTGGCAGAGATGTGGTAAACAGGGTCGGTAGACGTCTGAACAGGCTTCGTGATAGGGCTCTCATTGCCACTCCCACCGCTGCTGCTACCGCCGTTACCGCCACCCCCGTTACACGCGACAAGCACCATAGCGGCTGCCAAGAGGCAGGCCACTATGGTGATGATCATAATAATTGTCAGTTTGTTACGTTTCATTTTTACCTAGTTATAGGCTTTATCAGCCAAGTGTTTTTTGGAAATGTTTTACTTCCGATACTGCGTACTCGGTAGAGGAGAATGTGCTGACATCGTCACCGACTGCCAATACGTAGATGACCATATCGATATTGCCCTTGTACTCATTGCCATTTTCCTTTGTCTCCTTCCGATAATCAGTCACATACTTATGCGCTTCCGAATAGGAGAAATTCACGCTCGTGGCGCTTCCTTCCGTCAGCGTCCTCGTACCGGAGTTGATGTAGTCACCGGAAGCGGTCTGCAGTACGTAGTATACTTTATACTTCGCACCGGTCAAGCCCCTCCAACTGACTTGGATCTCTTCATTCTGCAACGAAGCATCGATCGTTGCGTCATTCACTTTATCGAGGAAACGAATGGTGGTAGCATCCGCTTCATCCGACGTGAAGTAATAGACGCCCATCTCATCGAAGTAACCACCGCGGTTCGCTACTTTGAAGAGCACTTCGCTCACAAAGTCCGCTTTATCCAGCTTGATCTCATCCGAATCCGTCTCGGTCTTGATCTTCGAGCTGCTCAGCACGAATCCGTTACCGCGGTTTACCGCATTGATCTTCACGTAAAGATCCAGTTCTTCGGTCTCCTCATTTTCCTTCATCGTGAAGATAAGCAAACCATCGCTGTTACGAGCCTCGGGGATCGTCAAAGTCTTCGTGGGCTGGAAGATCTTGAATTCATCGGAAGACATGGTAGATTTGTTATCGCCCATACAGATGACGGAGACGATAGGTGTGGGATATTTCTGGAAGTTGGGCTCAAAGTAGTAATATCCGTCCTCTCCTTTCTTATCCGGAGTAAAGTACTCAGTAACGTTTCCATCGTCGCCAAGCGAGATCGTAACGACATACTGGTTAGGCGCAAGCGTCTTATCTTCGACCTCGTAGGTAGCCTCCTTCCATCTGTAGCCGGCGCCGTATCTCTCCCAAGTGGAAGCTACGGTGGGGAGCTTCACGATGCGTCTCAGCGTATCATTCGGGATCTCGTCGCCATCATCGAGCACGGCCTTATCCGAAGCGAAGTAAGTGATGAGATCACCCACTGCCATGACGTTATAATAATGCTCGCCCTCTTTTGCGGTCTCAAGAGAGATCGCGTTACCGTTCGTCACCGCGATACGGCTGCTGCCGTCATACACGTAGTAAGCCTCCACGTTGCCGCTGAAATCTTGGTTCCAACTCAAGTTGCTCTTGCCGTTTTCGCTCGAGACTTTCAGTCCGGTCGGGGTGTCGAGTTTCTTAAAGACGTTGGACTCGGTACGTACGGAATCCATCGTGATCCTCTGACCTTGCGCTACGTTCTCACCGTGATTACCGATGGCGCGAATGTTGAAGCTCACGCCGTAAGTAGTCAGGCTGAAGGTCGACTTTTTGTTGTCATAGGTCAATCCCTCAAGCTTGATACTGTTATTCTTGATGAGTCCATCGCCCAAGAGGAATACTTCGATGCTATTCTCCTCCGTGCTCGGGGCAACGTGTCTATTCATCTCCACTTCATAGCCAACTGCGCCATCCACGGCACCCCAGGTAAGGATGGTACCGCCGTCGATGATACGGATGCTCTGCGCCTCGGGGGTCGCGAGCTTGGTGACATAGAAGAGATTCGAGAAGTCGGAGCTGACGTATATCGTAGGATACTTCTTCTCATCGGAGCCGAATGCTTCTGCACCGACCGTGTAGGTTACGCTATTTCCGTCAGCCAAAGGTCCGCGAGCACATACACGAGTGGTATAATTGTGCGGACTGTACTTTCCGAGTGCATAGTGATTACCTTCAAATGCAGGAGGAACTTCACCATCAAAATACAGAGAATACATCTGTTTTTGTCTGGGCATCAAATTTTCATAATCCCATACGTTGTCATCCGTCCAAGTGAGATCCTCACCATCGATCGCCATCGCGGTGGGAGCTGCGAGCTTATTCAGAAGAACGGTCATGGGCTTATTAGAGCTCAGAGTAATCTTATTATTGCTGATATGATTCTCGTTGCTGCTGCAAGCACGCACTTCGAGCTTGAAGGGCTGCTCTTCTTTTGCAGGCAAGGAGAAGGTAAAGTCATTTCCGGTCGTACCGTTCTGGATCTGCGTGCCGTTCAAAGAGAGCAGATAGAAGGTATCGCTGCCACCCATCGACTGGAAATTGATCTTCATAGAGATGGTGCCGTCCGGATTATCCTTCACGTTTTTCGTATCTAATAATTCATAAAGATCGAAGGTACGCGGAGACATGAGCCTCGTGACCTCGATAGTTTCAGAGGGCAGTCCGTTCACGTGCGTGGGGCTATCCTTGGCAAGGGCAGTAAGGTACACATTGTACTTGCACTCATCAGGGAAGGTGTAATAGAAGGAGAA
>Ga0310690_10005867_pt1 | contig 16428 bp, 12 predicted proteins | sample AusTroGonzalo_MG_2_FD_207661 | JGI IMG/M metagenome (GOLD analysis project Ga0310690, IMG submission 207661) | Bovine rumen microbial communities from tropical cattle in Woodstock, Queensland, Australia - Gonzalo_04 (v2) (version 2) | ecosystem: Host-associated > Mammals > Digestive system >... | reverse complement strand
ACGCAGTTCAACCTGTAACAGAACAGACCTGGCAGAGGGACGAGGATGGATTCTCACCTTTTCGATACGCAGCCGCTGGGGCTGGGCACGGAGCTCCATCCGTCCTACGATACCATTCCAGTTGCCTTGGGTCTGATCAGTGACACTGTGGGAGTCCTGTCCCACCCCGACGTGCTCGATACCATTGTAGACACACACCTCGATGGTGTTTCGCGCACCCAACTGGATATAGTTAGTCACATCAAAGAGATGTGGGGTCGACAGAGAATTGTCGCTACCTACCTTATGACCATTGACAAACACCGTTGTCTCGATATGAGGGCGCTCCAGAAAAAGGGTAATATGTTTCTTTCTCCAAGATTCAGGCACATAGACACTCTTGCGATACTTGGCCATACCCACATACTCCTTTTCTGGTGTCAGGAAGAAGGGGAATTTCAGGTTGCCCTCCTGCCTATACTTCTCCATATAGGGATTAAAGTAATAACTGGAGTCGTAAAGCGAGCCTGTCCAACGGGTGTTCACAGTTACAGAATTACCCTTGCCGTTGGTTAGCATCGAACCCGGTAATATTACGTAGTCATTATACTTGGCCGTATCACCATAAGCCAACTGCCACGAGCCAGCAAGATTCACCACCTCTTGCGAGAAAGTAATTATTGAGAAGTGAATGGCGAACAGTAAGAACAAAATTCTTTTCATCGTTGATTCAATTTATGGTTGCAAAGGTAAGACTTTTCGGCTAAAAAAAAAGAACGACGCCTAAAAAAAGCGCCGTCCTTAATATTTTTTATTACTCAGTTACTTTTGAATCCTCAAAACGGGGGCAATCGCATTGCAGGGTTTAGGCAGAGTAACCTTCAATCCCTCGGCCGTCTGCTGAGCCTTCAGCTTACCATAACCCAACAGATACACGCTCGAGATAGTCTTCTTAAAGTCCTTATTACCCTTGGCGAGCGACTTAATGGTGAGTGTGTCATCCTCAGGCCATCCTAAAGCAGTAACATAGAGGTACTTCTTCGTCTGGTTGAAGCGGATGTCGCGTGCATCAAGCTTGCTATACATACCCTCATTAAAACCTTGGGCATTGAGTTTAATATCCATCTCGGCCACAGGTCCCTCGCCGAATTTCACCCACGGACGGGTTCCAAAGATACTCTCGCCATTCACAGTCATCCAAGCCTCCAGATCGTCGAGCACCTTGGCCTCCTTCTCATCGTAAGTACCATCGGCTCTCAAAGGGATACTCAGTAACAGATTGCCATTCTTCGACACGATATCCACCAACTGCGTTACCACCTGCTTGGCGGTCTTATACTGATTCTTTTCATAGACGCTGGTCTTATAGTGCCAGTTACCGATGCAGTTACACGTCTGCCAAGGCTCAGGTATAAGTTCGTTAGGCGCTCCACGCTCCACATCCCATGTGAGGGCTTTTTTCTGGTCTTCGCTCAGAATCTTTCCAAACACCACGCTCTTGGGGTTCTTATTATATAGATGTGTAGCAATCTTCAGTCCGCAATCGCTCACAGGATAGAAAGGCAGCACGGTTACATCAAAATAAACCAGATCGGGGTTATAGCGATTGATGGCGTCGAGGGTACGATCGTAGAAATTAGTCACAAACTCCTGTGACGGCGGACAGGCACCTTCGCCCCATCCCCACTGGTCGTGCACCTTGCCATCGCTCCAAGAGTCATAGCTCATGGGGTGACGCTGCTGGTAGAGCTTTTGGGGGTCGTAGCCTTCCCACCATTTACCCTTACCGTCTTCCTTGGTCAGATTACCATCGTAATATACACCAGCCTTCTCGCCCTTAAGATCGTAGCGCTGGGCGGGTTCATACCAAGTCCATGCATGATCGGCATGGAAGGATATGCCCAAAGGCAACCCGACCTTCTTGGCAGCCTTGGCCCATCCGTCGAGGATATCCTTATGCGGACCTATGTTCTGAGAGTTCCACTCCTGATACTGAGAATCCCAGAGATCGTAGTTGTCGTGGTGGTTGCCCAGCACAAAGAAATACTTGGCACCACAACGCTTATAGCGCTCTACCAAAGCCTCGGGATCCCAATTCTCTGCTTTAAACAAGGGCAGCACATCCTTAAAGCCAAACTCTGAGGGGTGGCCATAGTGCTCCACATGCCACTTATACTCCCTACTGCCCTCCATATACATAGAACGGGCCATCCAGTCGCCAGAACCCTCCACGCACTGAGGTCCCCAATGGGCCCAGATGCCGAACTTGGCATCGCGGAACCACTCGGGCGTCTGGTGTGTCTCCAGCGATTCCCATGTAGGTTGGTACTTACCCGTCAGCATCTTCTCGTGCTGTTCTGATACGGGCACCTGGTAAGTCTGTGCGAAGGCTGCAGCCATACCACAACACATCGCAAAAGTCATCATGATTCGTTTCATGCTGCAAATATACAAAATTATTCGTAAAGATAGAACATTCGCTCCATCATCTTCCATTTCTCATCCGAGGTGCTCCCCTTCTCGCAGTTCTGGAACATAGCCACATAGTCCTCCCACTCTGCCTGACGCGGCAGGGTGGCGAGTTTGGCCATCGCGCTCTCCCATTCAAAATCGAGGGGCGTTTCCACAATCATAAAAAGACGATTACCTAAAATGTATATCTCCATCTCCAGAATACCCACCGAGCGGATACCTTCCCTGATCTCCGGCCAGGAGTGGTAACGATCGTGGGCCTCTTTGTACTTGGCAATCAGCGCCACATCGTTTTTCAAGTCCATCGTCTGGCAATACCTTTTCACAGGTTTACCGTAAGTCTTACATTGATAACCAGTAGTTTTGTAGTCCATATTAGTAGTTAATAATCTTTCCTGATGCAAAGATAATAATAACTATCCTAACACCAATGGATAATTGTCGACTTTTTATAGGATGATATCGACAGATTGTCCAAAGTATTCCTTAAAGTCTGTTTTTCATAGCACAATATCGATATTTAATAGTCTTATTTCGGGGTAATCATAAAATAAATCCAGAAAAAGTTGTGTATATGGAAAATAATTTGTTCTTTTGCGCTCAGAATACACTACGAAACCTTCTCGTTATGAATTATCCTATAGAGAAACTGCATTTGTTGACGCTCAATGTGGGACTGGCTAACCACCACGGCGACTGGAACTGGAAGAACGTGCGTAGTCCGTTTGCCAGGCTCTATTACGTCACTGAGGGAACAGCCCAAATTGAGATGCCATCGGGCGTATACACGCTCACCCCGCACCATCTTTATTTTATTCCCGCCTATACCAAACACAGCTACATCTGCGACTCGGCATTCTCACATTATTATATACATATATATGAGGATTTGCAGAACGAGACGAGCATTCTCGAGGAATGGGACTATCCCGTGGAGGTGAATGCCTGCAGCACGGACTTGGAACTGATGAAACGCCTGTGCTTCATCAATCCTTTCATGAAACTGCCTCAATCGAACCCCGATGCCTACGACAATCATCAGACACTCATCAGCAACATCCAGTTGAACAAGCGCCGTCCGTTCTACGACAAAGTAGAGTCGCGCGGAATTTTGTACGTCCTCATGTCGCGCTTCTTGAAATATGCCACACCGAAGACGGAGGTAAAAGACGACCGTATTCAGATATCGCTGACCTACATTCGTAAAAACATCTATTCGCATTTCGATATCGACTATCTGGCCAAAAAAGCTTGTATGTCGAAGGACCACTTCATCAGGCTCTTCAAGCGCGAGACGGGCGAAACACCTAATATCTATATCATCAACCGTAAGATGGAGATAGCCGAACTGATGCTGGTCACCACAGTACAACCCGTCAAAAGCATTGCCGACATGCTGGGATACGAGGACTATTCTTACTTCACCCGTATGTTCAAGAAAGTGGCCGGCGTAACACCCCAGCAATACCGTGAGAACCACTTTGAATGAAAATAGAAAATGAAATAATAAGATAATGAAAAAGCAACAACAATCTCTGATTACAAAGGACGGTGTGAGTTATCTTGTACCGTTTATCCTTGTTACATTCTGCTTTGCCCTCTGGGGCTTTGCCAACGACATCACCAACCCCATGGTGAAGGCGTTTTCCAAGATTTTCCGTATGAGCGTTACCGAAGGGGCGCTGGTTCAGGTGGCTTTCTATGGCGGCTATTTCTGTATGGCCTTCCCCGCTGCCATCTTCATCCGCAAGTTCTCCTACAAGGCGGGTGTATTGATGGGCCTCGCGCTCTATGCCGCTGGCGCCCTGCTGTTCTTCCCTGCCAAAGCCGTCGGCATCTACGGATGTTTCCTCATCGCCTATTTCATTATGACCTGCGGACTCTCGTTCCTCGAGACATCATGCAATCCTTATATCCTCACCATGGGACCAGAGGAGACAGCCACCCGCCGACTCAACATGGCACAATGTTTCAATCCCTGCGGATCCATCATCGGTATGTTCGTGGCTATGAACTTCATACAGGCCAAACTCAACCCCATGAGCAGCGACGAGCGCGCCCTGCTGGGCGATGCCGAATTCGAGGCACTGAAGAATGCAGACCTCAATGTGCTCATCTCGCCCTACCTCATCATCGGCCTTGTCATCGTGGCCATGCTGCTCCTCATGCGCTTCACTAAGATGCCTAAGATAGGCGATGCTAACCACGACATTCATTTTCTGGTTACCATCCGCCGCATCTTCTCGCTGAAATATTATCGCGAAGGTGTCATCGCTCAGTTCTTCTATGTGGGTGCCCAGATCATGTGCTGGACCTTTATTATACAATATGGTACGCGCGTATTTATGGCTGAGGGAATGGACGAGCAGAGTGCCGAGGTACTGTCGCAACAATTCAACATCTACGCCATGGTGTTCTTTATCTGCTCACGTTTCATCGCCACTTTCTTGATGAAGTACGTCAAGCCCGCCATGCTGCTGGCCGTATTCGGCATCCTGGCCATGGTGTTCACCGCTGGTGTCATCGGATTCCAAAACCGCCTGGGTCTCTACTGTCTGGTTTGCGTCAGCGGTTGCATGTCGCTTATGTTCCCCACCATCTATGGTATTGCCCTCGACGGTCTGGGCGATGATGCCAAGTTTGGTGCTGCCGGTTTGATTATGGCTATCCTCGGCGGCTCGGTATTGCCCCCGCTTCAGGCCATGATCATCGACGAAGGTACATTATTTGGTTCTTTCCCTGCCACCAACGCCTCGTTCATCCTGCCGTTCATCTGCTTCATCATCGTTACACTCTACGGCTTCAGAATCCACTATGCCAGGGAGAAAAAAGAATGATATATTGAGAAAAATAAGATAATAATATGGTTTACAACGAAATCGGAAAAACAGGCATGAAGGTGTCGAACCTCAGTTTCGGCGCTTCATCATTAGGCGGCGTATTCCACGGCATCCGTGAAGATGAAGGCATCCGCGCCGTACACACAGCTGTCGACAATGGCATCAACTTCATCGACGTGTCGCCCTATTACGGTCATCTCAAAGCCGAGATGGTGCTGGGCAAGGCGCTGAAGGAGATTCCGCGTGATAAATATTTCCTCTCCACTAAGGTGGGACGCTATGGCAAGGATGGTGTCAACACCTGGGATTACTCCGCCCGCCGAGCCACGGAGAGTGTCTACGAGAGCATGGAGCGCCTCAATGTCGACTATATCGACCTCATCAATGTCCACGATATCGAGTTCCAGGCTGGCATGGAGGGAGGTCTCCAGAAGGTGTGCGATGAAACACTACCCGCCCTCGTCGAACTGAAGAAGAAAGGCGTCGTGGGCCATGTTGGTATCACCGACCTGCAGCCAGAGAACCTCAAGTGGGTCATCGAGCATGTGGAGGAAGGCACCGTTGAGAGCATTCTTAATTTCTGCCACTATTCGCTCAACGACACGTTGCTGATGGATTATCTCGGTTTCTTCGAACAGCATGGTGTGGGCGTCATCAATGCTTCACCCCTTTCCATGGGCCTGCTATCTCAGCGTGGTGCACCAGCCTGGCATCCCGCCGGTAAAGATCTGCAGGACGCTTGTGCACGTGCCGCTGCCTATTGTCTGGAGCAGGGCTACCCCATTGAGAAACTGGCCATCCAGTTCTCTACCAGTCTCAATCCTCGCATCGCTACGACCCTCTTCAGCAGTGCCAACCCTGACAATGTACTGAAGAACATCAATTATGTCAATGATCCCATGGACGAAGCTTTAGTCAAGAAAGTACAAGAAATCATCGGCGACCAGATGTTCGTCCGTTGGAAAAACTCCTAACTCCCAATAATTATGAAAGCAATACAGATTAGCGAACCTTCTGTGATGAAGGTGATTGATATGCCAGAGCCCCAGATGGGCGACGACGAAGTACTGTTAAAAATGAAATATGTAGGATTCTGCGGTAGCGACCTCAACACCTTCCGTGGAGGCAACCCCATGGTTAACATGCCCGTAGTACCAGGCCACGAGGTAGGTGCTGAGATTGTAAAGGTAGGTAAAAACGTGCCCGAAGGTCTTGTACCAGGCATGGTTGTCACCGTGAATCCCTACACCAACTGTGGCAAGTGCGCATCCTGTCGTAATGGTCGTGTAAATGCCTGTGAACATAACGAAACCCTCGGTGTGCAACGCTGGGGTGCCATGCGCGAATACCTCACCCTGCCTTGGCAGAAGGTCATTCCTGCGGCCGACCTTTCCCCTCGTACCTGTGCTCTCATCGAACCCATGAGTGTGGGTTTCCACGCTGTAAATCGTGCTCAGGTAACTGATATCGATGTGGTCATGGTCATCGGTTGTGGCATGGTAGGTATGGGTGCCGTGGTACGCGCTGCCCTTCGTGGCGCCACCGTCATCGCTGCCGATATTGACGACGAAAAACTGGCTCTGGCCAAGGAGATGGGCGCCACTTACGCCATCAATACCATGACTGAGGACGCCCACGACCGTCTGCAGGAGATTACCGGCGGTTTCGGTCCTGATGTGGTCATCGAGGCTGTGGGCAGCGTACCTACTTATCAGATGGCCGTCAACGAGGTGGCCTTTACGGGTCGCGTGGTCTGCATCGGTTATGCTAAGAGCGAGGTATCGTTCCAGACTAAGTATTTTGTGCAGAAGGAACTCGACATCCGTGGTTCGCGCAATGCACAGCCCAGCGATTTCCGTGCTGTCATCCACTATCTGGAACGTGGCACTTGCCCAGTAGACCGTCTCATCAGCAACGAGGTTAAGCCTGAAGGCGCCCTCAAGGCTATGCAGGAATGGGCCTCCGCCCCAGGCAAAGTATTCCGTATCCTTGTAGATTTCGGATAATCACATCATCAGCTACCTTCTTAGGGATGTTTCCATGCAAGTAAAACAAGTTGTTTTACTTTAATTGGGAATATCTATTGGTATTATTGTCCTTATTTTTTGAGAGAAATCCTTTGTTTTTTGAGAAAAAGGACAGGCATTTGAAAGAATTTGCCTATATTTGCACCACAAACTAAAAAAACTACAAAACAATGAAAAGAACGATTCTTTCACTCCTCGCGCTGATAATGGCCACGATGACGATGGCCCAGAGCAACAAGGCCAACGATGTAATGACAACACTCAGACTGGCTAACGACTACTTCATGGCCAAGTATGCCGACCCCACCCTGCCCACGAACGTAAACAGGATTCGTCCTTCGTCATTATGGACCCGTGCCGTATATTACGAGGGACTGATGGCACTCTACGAGATTGACCCGCAGGAGCGCTACATCGATTATACTGATCGCTGGGGCAGTTTCCATAAGTGGACGCCACGCAACGGCGTGAAGACCAACGATGCCGATGACCAGTGTTGCGCACAGACCTATATAGACCGTTATTTCCAGAGTGGTGGCGAAGAGAAGATAAAGCCCATACTGGAGAATCTGGACAATCAGATGCAAACACCGAACATGCAGAAGCCTGAAGCAGAGGGTTCGCTCTATGGCTGGTGGACATGGATAGACGCCATACAAATGGCGATGCCGGTATATATGCAGGCCTATAAGTTGACGGGCGAGCGTAAGTATGCTGACCACGCCATGAAGATGTATCTGTGGAGCCGCAACACATTGGCAGGCGGACTGTTCAACGTGAAGGAAGGACTCTGGTGGAGAGATAAGGACTACGTAGCACCTTACAAGACACCTGATGGCAAGAACTGCTACTGGAGTCGTGGCAACGGTTGGGTGTATGCAGCCCTGGTACGTTGCATGAACCTGCTGTCGCCCAAAGATAAGTACTACAAGCAATTGAAGGCCGACTTCCTGCTGATGAGTGAGGCACTGAAGAACTGTCAGCGACAGGAGGACGGGCTTTGGAATCCAAGTCTGGTATCTTATGCCGACTATGGTGGCAAAGAGATGAGTGGTACTGCGCTCTTCCTCTATGGTATGGCCTGGGGCATCCAGAAGGGATATCTGAAGGCTGCTGTTTATAAACCTGTTTGCGACAAGGCTTGGGAAGGACTGGTGCGTGACTGCGTACATCCTGACGGATTCCTCGGTTGGGCGCAAGGTACTGGTAAAGATCCCTCGGCAGGTCAACCACTTTCGTATACCAAAGTACCCGACTTCGAGGACTATGGCACGGGCTGCTTCCTCCTCGGCGGAGTTGAATACTATAAACTGATCAAATAACATTTAGCAACGGACTACAGGACTTAAGGACTATATGAAACGATTAACTATACTACTGTTTACCATTCACTGCGCGCTATTCACTGTTTATGCGCAGCGAAATGTGCAGTGCCTTAACTTTGAATGGGAATACAGATTAAACGATGAAGGGAAGTGGAAACAAGTGGACGTGCCTCATGACTTCCAGATAGAACAACCATGGGTAGCACCGGCTGCTGACGAGAGACCAGACAACACCGATGTGGCAGCGAATATAAAAAGCCGCCTGTCGAGTCGCGGTTTTAAGGAGATGGGCAAGGGCTACTACCGGCTGCACTACGCCCCCGATGCATCAATGAAAGATCAGCGCATTCTGCTCGACTTCGAAGGCATCATGTACACTGCCGATGTGCTGGTGAATATGAAACGTGTGGGTGGTACAGACTATGGCTACGTGGGCTTCGAAGTGGACATTACCAACGAACTGAAGTATGGCGAAGACAACCTCATTGAGGTGGTGGCCGATACCCGCGATCCAGGTAACTCCCGTTGGTATACGGGTGGTGGACTGTTCCGCAACGTAAGCATCATTAGTACGCCGAAAGATCTGTTCTTCGGACGTCATCCGCTATATATCACTACCCGCGAGAACAAATACGTGAGCATTTCGGCAGAGTTTACCAACCGCACGAAGGACAAGGCTACGAACATCCGTGTACAGATTCTGGATTCTGACGGCGCAACGGTATACGACAACACCATGGCCCTAAAGCGCCACAAGATGGCCCGTACGCAGGAGGAGCGCATCGCCACGGATGTAGAAATTAAAGACCCAAAGGTGTGGGATCTCGATACACCTTATTTATATATAGTAAAGGCGCAGCTACTCAGAGAGGACGGATCAGTGGCCGACGAGATAACAGACGAGTTTGGTATCCGCACCGTAGAGTTCGGTCCTGACTACGGATTGAGACTTAACGGCAAGAAAGTGCTGCTGAAGGGTTATGCCAACCACCATACGCTGGGTGCTCTTGGTGCCGCAGCCTACCCCAAGGCCATAGAGAAGCGCATCAAACTGATGAAGCAGTTTGGCATGAACCACATACGTACTTCGCACAATCCATATAGTCGCGACTTCATTCGTCTATGCGACAAGTACGGCATACTACTGGTTGATGAGCTCTACGACAAATGGACACGCCAGCATACGGGTGGTAAGGTGAGCTTTGAGGAACACTGGCAGAAGGAGATTCCCGAGTGGGTAAAGCGCGACAGAAACTCGCCATCAGTGGTGCTCTGGAGCTTAGGCAACGAGCTGCAACAGGATCCGAATATGCCGTTTAACGATTTTGGTGTTACGATGTTCAAGCTACAGAAGACACTCCTGCAGCGTTATGACTCCACCCGACTAGTGACCGTGGCCATGCATCCCCGCTATCGCAACTGGGAGACCGACTCCCTGCCCCATGACCTGGCGATGCAAACGGATATACAGGCTTATAACTACCGCTATATGTACTTCCCTGGTGACGGACGCCGATTCCCGTGGATGACGTTCTACCAGAGCGAGGCCTCCGTATCAGCCATGGGACCGAACTTCTTCGAGATGAATCTCGACAAGGTAATCGGCCTGGCCTACTGGGGTGCTATCGACTATCTGGGCGAGAGTCAGGGGTGGCCTGCCAAGGGTTGGGCACAGGGTGTGTTCGATATCTCCTTGGAGCCCAAGCCAAAGGCTTACCTGATGCGTTCGTTCTTTAAACCAGAGGAGCCTGTGGTGCATATTGCCGTGATAGACTCGAAGAACGAGGTGATGTGGAATGGTGTACAGACGGGCAACGACGGTATGAGCGACCACTGGTGTCGCAAGCCTGGCACTGAGCTAAGCCTTATCACCTACACCAACGCCGACGAGGTGGAGCTCCGTCTCAACGGCAAGAGCTTAGGTCGCAAGCAGAACCCCAAGAGCGACACAAAACAGCGCAACCAAATCAAATGGGATAACATCACCTACGAGGACGGCAAGTTAGAGGCTGTGGCTTATATTAATAATAAGGTGGTGGCTAGTCACAAGATTGAGACTACTGGCAAGGCCATTCGACTGAAGGTCACACCAGAGGACAACTACTGGAAAGCCGATGGTACCGACCTGATGCACATCCGTATAGAGGCCGTAGACATCAAGGGTCGTCGCGTGCCGATGGCACAAGATGAGATAAAGTTCGAGGTGGAAGGCGATGCCAAGATAGTGGCTGTGAGCAATGGCGACATGAACAGCGAGGAACTGAACGTACAAGATCATCGTCGCTTATACAACGGTTCGGCCCTCGTGATCCTCCGTGCAGGCAAGTCACCAGCAAAAGTTCTGCTGAGGACAACAGCAACGAACTACAAGCCCATCACCACCAAGTTGGAAACCACAGTCCCATGACTCATCATCATGAAGATACAACAAAAAAAGGCAGAAATCTTTCGATTTTCTGCCTTTTTAAGTAGCGGGAGCCGGGATTGAACCGGCGACCTCATGATTATGAATCATGCGCTCTAACCAGCTGAGCTATCCCGCCATCTTGCTGTTAAGCGGGTGCAAAGGTACACTTATTTTTCGAATCTGCAAAATTTTTTGGGAAAATATTTTGTATTTCGGATAAATTTCGTAATTTTGTGGCGAATAAATACCAATAACTAAACCCCAAAGCGTATGGCAAAGCAAAAAATTAGCATTGAATACCCACTGACAACCAAGTCGCCCAACATTGTTTGGGAGCAGATAAGCAGTGCCCATGGTCTCGAACGCTGGTTGGCAGATCACGTGACAGAGGAAAACGGTGTATTCACCTTTACCTGGGGAGAACCCTGGACGGAACAGGATATACGCAAGGCGCAACTCATAGAATATGTGAAATACGACCATATCAGACTGCAATGGGAAGAGGAGGATTACGACTCATATTGGGAGATGCGTATCGGGAAGAGCGATCTGACCAACCATCTGAACCTCTTCATCACCGACTTTGCGGAGGACGACGATGCCGACGGATTGAGAATACTCTGGGAAAGTAACCTGGAGAGACTGCACTCGACAACAGGCCTGTAAGGCAGTAAAGAATGAAAAAATGATAAAAACCTCATTTTTTCATTTTTTCTTTGTACCTTTGCACGCTGATTATGTTTGGGATTAAGAAATTAGACATATTCATCACGAAACAGTTCGGACTGCTGTTCGTGGGAACGTTCTTCATCTGCCAGTTTGTGTTGATGATGCAGTTCCTGTGGCGCTACGTGGACGAACTGATTGGAAAAGGTCTCTCGTTGGAGATCATGGCTCAGTTCTTCTGGTATATGGGACTGATGCTGATGCCACAGGCTTTCCCGCTGGCCATTCTCCTATCATCGCTGATCGCCTTCGGAAACCTGGGTGAGAGCAGTGAGCTGACTGCCATCAAGGCCGCCGGCATCTCGCTGATGCAGGCTTTCCGCCCACTCATTGTCATCTCAGTACTGATGGCAGGTGTGTCGTTCTATTTCCAGAATGTGGTGGGTCCGCAGGCTAACCAGGACTTCTACCGACTGCTGCTCGCCATGAAACAGAAGAGTCCGGAACTGCAGATTCCAGAGGGTATCTTCTACGACGGAATCCCTGGCTCGAACATCTATGTGCAGAAGAAAGACCTGAAGACGGGCATGCTCTACGGCATCATGATTTACCGTATGACAGGCAGCTACGAAGACCAGGCCATCATTTTGGCCGACTCGGGCATGATGCAGGCTACGGCTGAGAAGAAGCACTTGGTGCTGACCCTCTATAACGGCGTATGGAACGAGAACATGCGCTCGCAGGATCTGGCCGGAACGGCTGATGTGCCCTACCGTCGAGAGACATTCTCTACAAAACGCATCGTACTCGACTACGATGGCGGATTCAATTTGGAGGAAGAAAACGACATCGCCAGCGATGCCAGAGCCAAGGGACTTGAGAAAATTATTCACGACCTCGACTCCATTAAGGAATTCAACGACAGTGTGGGTCATGCCAACTATAGGGAAGCCAAAGGCTATTACTTCACGATGCCTGTGATGAAAAAGGACGACTCGTTGAAGGTCGTGAAGGAGGTGGCACAGGAATCTGTGAACTTTGACTCTATCTTCAACCGCCTGAACGACCAGCAGAAACAGGAGGCCGTCAAGAACGCCATGAACAACGTGCAGATGTCGATGAGCGATCTTGAGATGAAGGGAGTCTACGCCAAGGCTCTTCATCGCAGGACGCGCACCCACCAGATACAGGCCATCCTAAAGTTTACGCTGGCATTAACATGTATCATCTTCTTCTTTATCGGCGCGCCCTTGGGTGCCATCATCCGAAAGGGCGGACTGGGTGTGCCTGTCATTATATCGGTGCTGGTATTCATTGTATACTACATTCTCGACAGTACAGGACAGAAGATGGCGCGCGATGACCAGTGGACGGTATGGTACGGTATGTCCATATCCACCGTGGTACTCACCCCGTTGGCGGCTTTCTTCACCTATAAGGCCAACAACGACTCCGTGGTATTCAACATCGACCTCTACAAACATCTGGCCATGAAGGTTCTCGGACTCCGCACCAAGCGTCACATCTACCGCAAGGAGGTGATCATCGAGGATCCGAAGTACGGAGAAGATGCTGTGATGCTTGAAGAGGTAAGTCGGGAGATCACGGAATACAGCGAACACCACAAGCTGTTGAGATGGCCGAATCCCATCGATGTGTTCTTCCACGCAGGCGACGATCAGGAGATAGAACGTATCAACAGCGTGATGGAGAATACCATCGAAGACCTGAGCAACACGAAGGATAAACTCATTTTGTCGGAACTGAACAACTATCCCGTGATAGCCACCCATGCTCACACAAGACCGTTCCGCCAGAAAGGGTTGAACATCGCCACAGGACTCATATTGCCCATTGGCATCTTCTTCTACTTCAGGATGCTGCGATTCAGGTTCCGACTCTACAAGGATCTGCGCCACATTCGTCAGACCAGCGAAAGACTCATCCCCAAAATCAAGGAGATGGCAGAAAAACAGAAACACTAACTACATATATATAATATAATAAGGTATAAGGAAATGATGGAAGAAATGAAACTCAACACCATAGAGGAAGCCGTAGAGGACTTCAAGAATGGCGAGTTCGTCATCGTAGTCGACGATGAGGACCGTGAGAACGAAGGCGACCTGATCATTGCGGCAGAGAAGATTACAGCCGAGAAGGTGAACTTCATGCTGAAGAACGCCCGCGGCGTGCTCTGTGCCCCCATCACCATAGAACGCTGTAAGGAATTGGACCTGCCCCACCAGGTTCAGGACAACACCTCGGTACTCGGCACCCCCTTCACGGTAACCATCGACAAACTCGACGGATGCTCCACTGGCGTGAGTGCCCACGATCGTGCCGAGACCATCAAAGCCTTGGCCGACCCTACAGCTACACCGCAGACCTTCGGACGTCCTGGACACGTGAATCCCCTCTATGCTCAGGATAATGGTGTGCTCCGCAGGAGCGGACATACCGAGGCAGCCATCGATCTCTGCCGTATGGCTGGTCTCTACCCTGCCGGTGCCCTGATGGAGATCATGAATGAGGACGGCACGATGGCACGTCTGCCCCAGCTCATGGAATTTGCCAAGGAGTGGAACCTGAAGCTTATCAGCATCAAGGACATGATAGCCTATCGTCTGAAAAAGGAATCGCTCATTGAAGTAGGTGAAGAGGTGGAGATGCCCACTGACTACGGACATTTCCGTCTGATTCCTTTCCGTCAGAAGAGCAACGGACTGGAGCACCTGGCCCTGATTAAGGGAGAATGGAAAGAAGACGAGCCTATTCTGGTGCGCGTACATTCTTCTTGTATGACAGGCGACATCCTTGGCTCTAAACGATGTGATTGTGGCGAACAGCTGCACAAGGCCATGCAGACCATCGAGAAGGAAGGTAAAGGAGTGGTGATCTATATGCAGCAGGAAGGCCGCGGCATCGGACTAATGAACAAGATAGCCGCCTATAAACTGCAGGAAGAGGGTCTCGACACGGTGGATGCCAACGTACACCTGGGCTTCAAACCCGATGAGCGCGACTATGGTTGCGGTGCCCAGATGCTCCGTTACCTCGGCGTCCACAAGATGCGTCTGCTGACCAACAACCCTGTAAAGCGCGTAGGTCTGGAGGCTTACGGACTCGAGATTATTGAGAACGTACCCATCGAGGTAACCCCCAATCCCTATAATCTGCGTTATCTCGAAACGAAGAAGAACCGCATGGGGCACACGCTTCATCTGAAATAATGCTCAGATTGTTAGTTTTTCGCCCCCAAAAGCGAAAAAGTGGCGTTTTTCTTTCGTATTCACAAATAAAATGCGTACTTTTGCACCAAATTTCGTAAACATATGGCACAATTATCCAACCGTCTGCAGCGTTTAGCTCCATCAGCAACGCTGGCAATGTCACAGAAAAGCTCTGAGATGAAGGCACAGGGCATCGACGTTATCAATATGAGTGTGGGTGAGCCCGATTTCAACACACCCGATCATATCAAGCAGGCTGCCAAACTGGCCATCGACGAGAACTACTCAAGGTACTCGCCAGTTCCAGGCTACCCCGACTTACGTCAGGCCATTGCCCGCAAACTGGAGCGCGAGAACCATCTGCACTACACGCCTGCGGAGATTCTTGTGTCGAACGGTGCCAAGCAGAGTGTGTGCAACACCGTGATGGCACTGGTGAACGATGGTGAGGAAGTCATCATCCCCACCCCCTATTGGGTAAGCTATCCCCAGATGGTACTGTTGGCTGGTGGCAAACCCGTCTTCGTAGAGGCTGGATTCGAGCAGAACTTCAAAATGACGCCCGAACAGTTGGAAGCCGCCATTACGCCGAATACCCGCATGATCATCCTCTGCTCACCCAGCAACCCCACGGGAAGTGTGTACAGTAAGGATGAGCTGAAGGCTCTGGCCGACGTGATACTGCGCCATGATGACCTTTTTGTGCTGGCCGACGAGATTTACGAGCATATCAACTACATTGGCAAGCATGAGAGCATCGCCCAGTTCCCTGGCATGAAAGATCGTGCCATCATCGTTAATGGTGTGTCGAAAGCATACGCCATGACGGGTTGGCGTATCGGATATATCGCCGCCCCTGAGTGGATTGTCAAGGGCTGCAACAAACTGCAGGGTCAGTACACCAGCGGCCCCTGTTCAGTTAGTCAGAAAGCCGCAGAATTCGCTTATATCTCCAGTCAGGAGTGTGTCGAGGAGATGCGTCAGGCCTTTGAGCGCCGTCGCGACCTCATTGTGAAGCTGGCCAAGGACATTCCTGGTCTGGAAGTCAATGTACCCGAGGGTGCTTTCTACCTTTTCCCGAAGTGCAGCAGTTTCTATGGCAAGAGCGATGGCGAAACCACGATCAAGAACTCCACCGACTTCGCCATGTACCTGCTCGAAAAGGGTCATGTAGCCACCGTTGGAGGCGACGCTTTCGGCGACCCGGAATGCTTCCGTATGAGCTATGCTACAAGCGACGAAAACATCGTCGAAGCGATGAAGCGCATCAAGGAAGTAGTGGCTAAATTGAAATAAAGCTTTAAAATCATAGTTAAAAGTTATTAATTCGTGCTTTATAATCCACGAATTTAGTATCTTTGCGAGGTGATTTCGAAAAATCGCAGAGTTGACAAACTACACAAATAGATGTTACTCTCACTGGTAAGACATTTTATAAACAATTAATTCAGTTAATAACTAAAATTTAAATTCAAATTA
>Ga0310690_10005866_pt1 | contig 16428 bp, 12 predicted proteins | sample AusTroGonzalo_MG_2_FD_207661 | JGI IMG/M metagenome (GOLD analysis project Ga0310690, IMG submission 207661) | Bovine rumen microbial communities from tropical cattle in Woodstock, Queensland, Australia - Gonzalo_04 (v2) (version 2) | ecosystem: Host-associated > Mammals > Digestive system >... | reverse complement strand
AAGCACCTGGAGTGCGAGCACGGCCTGGTGCTCAACGCCCCGGCCTACACGCGCTACATCAAAGATTACGGCGAGATCAGTTCCTATCCCCAGGGCTATAAGGAGAACGCCGGCATCTTCTGCCACAACAACCCGTGGGTCATTATCGGCGAGGCCATGGCAGGACGCGCCGACGATGTTTGGCGTCACTACTGCAAGATTACGCCTGCCTTTACGAAGGACCAGGCGCTCCGCAAGGTGGAGCCGTACGTGTTCTGCCAAATGGTGGCCGGCCGCGACGCCGCCCGTCCGGGCGAAGGCAAAAACAGCTGGCTCACCGGCACCGCTGCGTGGACCTGGAAATGCGTGAGCGAGTTCATCCTGGGCATCAAGCCGCAGTACGACGGCCTGCTCATCGAACCGTGCATCCCGGTTGCTTACGGTACCTACAAGGTGCGCCGTCGCTTCCGCGAAGCGGAATACGAACTGAACATCCATTGCACGGGCCGGGGCGGGAAGCAATTCATCCCGTACAAACCGGGACGGCAGACGATCGAGATAGAGCTGTAAATCAATGGCTGGTAGCAAGATACATCATTTCCTGGCTTTCGACTGCGGCGCGACGAGCGGTCGCGCGGTGCTGGCGACGTTCGCTGGCGGGCACTTCGAAATGGAAGAGGTGTACCGCTTCCCGAACGGCATCTTTGAAACGGACGGGAAGTATTATTGGGACATCCAGGCCATCTGCGGGCATTTCAAACAGTGCCTGGCGGAACTGGACGCCCGGGGCGTGAAGATCGATTCGATCGGCATCGACACGTGGGGCGTGGATTTCGGGTTCCTGGATTCGGAAGGCAGGCTGCTGGGCAATCCGCGCGCGTATCGCGATCCCTATACGGACGGCATTCCGGAGAAGGTCTATGAAACCGTTCCGCGGAACGAGCTGTATGCCGCTACCGGCATCCAGATCATGAACTTCAATTCAATCTTCCAGCTCTACGCGCAGACGCAGGAGGACTTCGCGCCGCTACGCCAGGCCGACAAGATGCTTTTCGTGCCGGACCTGCTGTCTTATCTGCTGACCGGCAACAAGGTGTGCGAATATACCATTGCCTCCACATCCGGCATGATGGACCAGGCTTCGCGGCAGTTCAACAAAGCGCTGGTGGAGAAACTGGGCATCCGGACGGATATTCTGCTGCCCGTCGTCCAACCCGGCGTGAAGGTCGGCGAATACCGGGGTATTCCCGTCATTGCCGTGGCGGGACACGACACGGCCTCGGCCATCGCCGCCGTGCCGGCCGCCGACGAGTGCTTTGCCTACGTGAGCAGCGGTACCTGGAGCCTGATGGGCATCGAGGTGCCTGCGCCCGTTATCAGCGAGGCTTCCGCCGCCGCGAACTTTACGAACGAGGGCGGTATCGAAGGAACGACGCGGTTCCTGAAGAACATCACCGGCATGTGGCTCTTGGAGCAGTGCCGCAAGGTCTGGAAAGCCGCCGGCCGCGACTATTCGTATGCGCAGCTGGTGGACATGGCCCGCGCCGAAGCCGCCTTCCCCGGCCGCATCAACCCCGACGACCCGCGCTTCGCGAATCCGAAGGATATGGTAGAGGAAATCGGAGCGGCAAAAAGCGATGCACAAATCGTCAGTTGTATCTACCATAGCCTTGCCGACCGATACAAGGAGGTGCTTGACCTTCTGCAGGGCTTTGCGCCATTTAAAATCGAGAAGCTCCACGTCATCGGCGGTGGCAGCGCCAATGAGCTGCTGAATCAGTGGACCGCCGATGCGCTCGGCATTCCCGTGGTCGCAGGCCCTACCGAGGCTACGGCCATCGGCAATCTTATGCTCCAAGCCAAGGCTGCCGGCCTGGTGGCTGACCGCTGGCAGATGCGCCGGCTCATCGCCGACGCCTTTCCCGTCAAAACTTTTTATCCCGCGATATGAACGAAACATCCCTTCGCCAATCTTATGAAATCGCCCGCGAGCGCTACGCCGCGCTGGGCGTCGATACCGATAAGGCCATCGAAATCCTGGAGAAAACCCCCATTTCCCTGCACTGCTGGCAGACCGATGACGTCATCGGGTTCGAGAGCGCAGCCGGCCTCTCGGGCGGTATCCAGACCACCGGCAACTACCCCGGCCGTGCCCGCAACATCGACGAGGTGCGTGCCGACGTGCTGTTTGCCAAAAGCCTGATCGCCGGCAGCCACCGCCTCAATCTCCATGAAATCTACGGCGATTTCGGCGGCAAGTTCGTGGACCGCGACCAGGTGGAAGTCAAGCACTTCGAGAGTTGGATCCAGTGGGCGCGCGAGAACGGGATGAAACTCGATTTCAACTCCACGTCGTTCGGCCACCCGAAGAGCGGCGACCTGAGCCTGGCCAACCCCGACCCGGCTATCCGCAATTTCTGGATCGAGCACACCAAACGCTGCCGCCGCATAGCCGACGCGATGGGCAAGGCGCAGGGCGACCCCTGCATCATGAATATCTGGGTGCACGACGGCTCGAAAGACCAGACCGTGGAGCGCAAGCGCTATCGCGAGATCTTCGCCGAGAGTCTTGACGAAATCCTGAAAGAGAACCTGCCCGGCATGAAGACCTGCCTGGAGGCCAAGCTGTTCGGTATCGGACTGGAGAGCTACACGGTGGGTTCGCACGATTTCGTGGCCGGCTATTGTGCGACGCGCAAGCTGATGTACACGCTAGATACGGGCCATTACGAGATGACCGAGAACGTGGCCGACATGGTGGCGTCGCTGCTGCTCTTCGTGCCCGAACTGATGTTGCACGTCAGCCGTCCCATCCGCTGGGATTCCGACCACGTAACGATTATGAACGACCCCACGCTCGACCTGTTCAAGGAAATCGTGCGCGCTGACGCTCTGGGCCGCAGCCACATCGGCCTGGACTACTTCGACGCCGCCATCAACCGCATCGGCGCTTATGTCATCGGCACCCGGGCCACGCAGAAGTGCGTGCTGAGCGCCCTGCTCGAACCGCTTGCGAAGCTTCGCGAATACGAGGACGCGGGCAAGGGCTTCCAGCGGCTGGCGTTGCTGGAAGAGGCGAAGACGCTGCCGTTCGGTGCTGTTTTCGACTGGTTCAACTACAAGAACGGCGTTCCGGTCGGCACCGCCTTCATCCCGGAAATCGAAAAATACGAACGAGATATTACATCTAAGAGATGAATTTGGTCATTGGATTAGTCATCATTGCCATCGGGGCGTTCTGCCAGAGCAGCAGTTACGTGCCGATCAATAAGATCAAAGTCTGGAGCTGGGAAAGCTACTGGATCGTGCAGGGCGTCTTTGCCTGGCTGCTGTTTCCGCTGCTGGGGGCCTTGCTTGCCGTGCCGAGCGGCGAATCGCTTTTCGCTCTTTTCGCCGCCAACCCCAGGGCCAGCTTCCTGACCATCCTCTTCGGCGCCCTGTGGGGCGTCGGCGGCCTGACCTTTGGCCTGAGCATGCGCTACCTGGGTGTTGCACTGGGACAGAGCATCGCGCTCGGAACGTGCTCGGCACTGGGCGCCATTCTGGGCCCCGTCTTCACGGGTCATGCACATGATTTGACCTCTTCTGTCATCATCGGTGTCATCGTGACGCTCATCGGCATCGCCATCATCGGCGTGGCCGGCGCCATGAAGGCCAGGGCTCTGCCCGAAGAGGAACGCAAGAAGGCCGTCAAGGACTTCAACTTCGGCAAGGGCATCGCCGTGGCGCTGCTGGCAGGCTTCATGAGTGCCTGCTTCAACATTGGCCTGAGTTTCGGCGAACCCCTCACCTGGGAGCAGTCCCCCGACATCTTCAAAAGCCTGCCCGCAACGCTCCTCGTGACTTTCGGCGGCTTTTTGACCAACGCCGTGTATTGCTTCTTCCAGAATACGAAGAACAAAACTTGGGGAGACTACCGGCAAAAGTCGCTCTGGGGCCACAACCTCGTGTTCTGCGCCCTGGCCGGCCTGCTCTGGTACAGTCAGTTCTTCGGGCTGAGCATCGGCAAGGGTTTCCTGGCCGGCTATCCGGTGCTGATCACCTTCAGCTGGTGCATCCTCATGGCGCTCAACGTGACCTTCAGCAATGTCTGGGGCATTATTCTCAAGGAATGGAAGGGCGCATCCAAGAAGACGGTCCTGGTGCTGGTCATCGGCCTGGCCGTCTTGATTTTCAGTACATTCTTACCGCAATTGATATGAGTATTCTGGATAGCAGGCCGGCTTTGAAGGCCGATATCGACAAAGTGGCCGAAGTGGCCGGATACCTTTGGCAGAAAGGATGGGCCGAACGTAACGGCGGCAATATCACCGTCAACGTCACGGAATTCATCGACGACGCGATGAAGGCGCTGCCCGCCGTCAGCGAGCCGCGGCCCATCGGCCAGACGCTGCCGCATCTGGCCGGATGCTGGTTCTACTGCAAAGGCACGGGCCGTCGCATGCGCGACCTGGCCCGCGATCCCATGGCCAACGGTTCCATCATCCGCATCCTGCCGGACTGCGACCGGTATGAAATCGTGGCCGACGCGCCCGTCGCGCCGACCTCAGAACTCCCGTCGCACCTGGCCGTCCACAATTACCTGCTGGCCAAGGGCTCGCCCTACCGGGCCTCGCTCCACACGCACCCCACGGAACTCGTGGCCCTCACCCACAACCGGAAATGGCTGGAAAAGGATGTGGCAACGCGGATGCTCTGGTCGATGATTCCCGAAACCAAGGCCTTCTGCCCGCGCGGTCTCGGCATCGTTCCCTACCTGATGCCTTCGAGCAACGCGCTCGCCGGAGCCACCATCCGCACCATTGACGCGGATTATGACGTGGTGATGTGGGAAAAGCACGGCGTCTTCGCCGTCGACACCGACATCCTCGAAGCCTTCGACCAGGTGGATGTGCTCAACAAAGCGGCACAAATCTACATGGCCGCCCGCAGCATGGGATTCGAACCGGACGGCATGACCGATGCCCAGATCTGGGAGCTGAGCGCCGCCTTCGGGCTGCCGAAATAGCGGATAAAACGGATAATCGCATTAATTTCGTATCTTTGCGGAATGAAGCATATTCGCAACTTCTGCATCATTGCACACATTGACCACGGAAAGAGCACGCTGGCGGACCGGATGCTCGAGCGGACGCATACGCTTGAGGCACGCGAAATGGAGAACCAGGTGCTTGACTCGATGGACCTGGAGAAAGAGAAGGGCATTACGATCAAGAGCCATCCGATCCAGATGGAATATGTGTACAAGGGAGAGAAATATATCTTCAACCTGATCGACACGCCGGGCCACGTGGACTTCTCGTACGAGGTTTCGCGGGCCATCGCTTCGTGCGAAGGCGCGCTGCTGGTGGTCGACGCCACGCAGGGCATCCAGGCTCAGACCATCTCGAACCTCTACCTGGCCATCGAGCACGACCTCGAGATCATTCCCGTGCTCAACAAGATCGACATGGAGGCAGCGATGGTCGACGTGGTGCGCGACCAGGTCGTCGACCTGCTCGGCTGCGATCCCGACGACGTGCTGCTGGCCTCAGCCCGCACCGGTGAGGGCGTGGACGCCGTGCTGGACGCCATCGTCGAGCGCATTCCCGCACCGCAGGGCGATCCCGAGGCGCCGCTGCAGGCCCTCATTTTCGACTCCGTGTTCAATTCGTTCCGCGGCATCATCGCCTACTTCAAGGTGGAGAACGGTTCCATACGCACGGGCGACCGGGTGAAGTTCGTCAATACGGGCAAGGAATACACCGCCGACGAGGTGGGTGTGCTCAAGATGAAACTCTGCCCCACGGGCGAGATTCCTTGCGGCTCGGTGGGCTACATCATCTCGGGCATCAAGACCGCCGTCGAGGTGAAGGTGGGCGATACCATCACGCATGTGGCACGCCCCTGCGAAGCGGCTATCGCCGGCTTCGAAGACGTCAAGCCGATGCTCTATGCGGGCATGTTCCCCGTGACGGCCGACCAGTACGAGGACCTGCGCGCCTCGCTCGAGAAGTTCCAGCTGAATGACGCTTCGCTTGTGTTCGAGCCTGAGAGCTCGCTCGCGCTGGGATTTGGTTTCCGTTGCGGCTTCCTGGGCCTGCTCCACATGGAGATCGTGCAGGAGCGGCTCTTCCGCGAATTCGACATGGACGTGGTGACGACCGTCCCCAATGTCTCCTATAAGGTTTATACGACGCAGGGCGAGTGCATCGACGTGCACAACCCCTCCGGCCTGCCCGCCCCTACGCTGATCGACCACATCGAAGAGCCCTTCATCCAGGCCCAGGTCATCAGCAAGAGCGAGTTCTATGGCCCCATCATGAAACTCTGCCTCGACAAGCGCGGCATCCTCAAGAGCGAACACTACCTGACCGCGGACCGCGTGGAACTGACCTACGAGATGCCGCTTTCCGAGATCGTGTTCGACTTCTACGACAAACTCAAGTCGATTTCCAAGGGCTACGCCTCGTTCGACTACCACGTCATCGGTTTCCGTCCGGCCAAGCTCGTGAAGCTCGATATCCTGCTGAACGGCGAGCCGGCCGACGCCCTCTCCACGCTCATCCACCAGGACCACGCCTACGACTTTGGCCGCAAGATTTGCGAGAAGCTCAAGGAGCTGATTCCGCGCCAGCAGTTCGACATCGCCATCCAGGCAGCCATCGGCGCGAAAATCATTGCGCGCGAAACGGTGCGCCAGGTGCGCAAGGACGTGACGGCCAAGTGCTACGGCGGCGACATCACCCGCAAGCGCAAGCTGCTTGAAAAACAGAAAGCCGGCAAGAAGCGCATGCGCCAGATCGGCCAGGTGGAGGTGCCCCAGTCCGCCTTTATGGCAGTCCTTAAGCTCGATTAACCCGACAATACCTAACTCCAACAGAATATGAAAAAACTAGCAATCTTCGTTATGGCGCTGACAATCAGCGTGTCGGCATTTGCACAGGGGGCATTCAGCCACATGTCCATCGGCCTCGAGGTCGGAACCACCGGCGCCGGTATCCAGATGTCGGTGCCGCTTGTGTCGAACCACCTGAACCTGTCGCTGGGCTACAACTATCTGGGCTTCCCGTACAAGGCGGCGACATCCTTCAATACGTCCGACCTGGCCAGCGCGGTTTCCGAAATCAACAGCCAGATCGCCACAGCCAACCAGAAACTGGCTCCGTATGGTGAACATCTGAACACGACCTTCCAGACGCAGTTCTCCCAGCGCACGAACCTGGACATCGTTGCACGTGCACGCTTATCCACGGTGAAGATGCTGTTCGAGTACTATCCGTCCGCCAAAAGCGGCTTCCACATCACGGCGGGTGCGTATATTGGCATGTCGCCCAACCTTGTCGAAGTGAACATCGACGCCGAGGACAAGTTTTGGAACGATGTGGATTCGTTCGAGAAGGAGCTGAATTCGCTGCGCAGCGAAGTCAATGCGCTCAAGGCCAAGTATCCCGAGCAAGTGGGCGACGTCGAGATTCCGACGGTGGCCTCGTCGATTAAAGTCTCGATGGGGAACAACACGTATCAGGTGAACCGCCGCGGTACGCTGAAGGCCTCCGTTAAGGCATGGCAGGTGCGTCCCTACCTGGGCGTGGGTTTCGGCAAGAGTATTCCCGACGGCCACTGGGCATTCGTAGGTGAACTCGGCGTGTGGTATCACGGCAAGCCGACGCTGGTTTCCGACAACCAAGTGCCGTACGACGCTTCCGCGCAGAAGGTGAACTTCAACGTCATCGACAAGATCGAGAAAGTTCCCGTCTGGCCGGTGCTCTCCTTCAAAGTTCTGTACAAGATTTTCTAAACAAAAAAAGCGGCCGCGGCCGCTTTTTTTGTTTAAGGCGTGCGTTAATCGCCGAGTGTTGCGACCATCACGGCCTTGATGGTGTGCATGCGGTTTTCGGCTTCGTCGAAGACGATGCTGTTCTCACTCTCAAAGACGTCCTCGGTGACTTCGATGCCGTCGAGGCCGAACTTCTTGTACACGTCGCGTCCTGCCTGGGTCTCCAGATTGTGGTAGGAGGGCAGGCAGTGCATGAACTTGCACTTCGGGTTGCCGGTGCGCTCCATCATCTTGGCATTCACCTGGTAAGGCATCAGCAGGTTAATGCGCTCTTTCCAGACTTCGTCGGGTTCACCCATCGACACCCAGATGTCGGTATAGAGGAAGTCGCAGCCCTTGACGCCCTTGTCCACGTCGTCGGTCAGCGTGAGGGTGGCGCCGGTCTCGGCCGCAATCTTGCGGCAGGTTTCCACGAGTTCCGGGTTCGGCCAGAGGCTCTTCGGCGCGACGATGCGCACATCCATGCCCATCTTGCAGCCGCCCACCATCAGCGAGTTGCCCATGTTGAAGCGGGCGTCGCCCAGGTAAGCGTAGGATACCTTGTTGAGGGGTTTGTCCACGTGCTCCTGCATCGTCATAAAGTCGGCCAGGATCTGCGTGGGGTGGAATTCGTTGGTCAGGCCGTTCCACACGGGGACGCCCGAATATTCGGCGAGCTGCTCGACGGTGGTCTGCGCGAAGCCGCGGTATTCGATGCCGTCAAACATGCGGCCCAGTACGCGTGCGGTATCCTTCATCGACTCTTTGATGCCGATCTGCGAGCCGCTGGGGCCGAGGTACGTCACATGCGCGCCCTGGTCATAGGCGGCCACCTCGAACGAGCAGCGGGTGCGCGTGGAGGTCTTTTCGAAGATCAGGGCGATGTTCTTGCCCTTGAGCCGGGGCTGTTCCGTGCCGGCATATTTCGCGCGCTTGAGGTCGCGTGCCAGGTCGAGGAGATACTGGATTTCCTTGGGAGAGAAGTCGAGCAGCTTGAGGAAGCTGCGGTTGCGGAGGTTGTAAGCCATGATGCGTGTATAGATGCTTTGAAAGGTTGATTATTTGACGATGCGGGTGCCGCAGGCCGGGTTGTCGAGCTGGCCTGCTTCGGTGATGACACATTCCCTTCCGCCATTTTCGACGAAGAGGATGCCGGCGCGGACTTTCGGGGCCATCGAGCCTTCGGTGAAATGGCCTTCGGCCAGGTATTGCTTCGCTTCGGCGACCGTAATCACGTCGAGTGCGCGTTCGCCTGGCTTGCGGAAGTTGAGGTAGACTTTCGGGACGTCGGTGAGGATGTAGAACTCATCGGCCCCGATCTGCGTGGCGCAGAGCGCGGAGGCGAGGTCCTTGTCGATGACGGCCTCGACGCCGGTCAGCAGTCCGTCCTTCTCGACCACGGGGATGCCGCCGCCGCCCACCGTGACTACGATATGGCCTTCGGCTGCGAGTTGTTTGACAATTTCGATATTGTTGATTTTGAGAGGCTTGGGAGAAGCTACGACTTTGCGCCATCCGTTCCCCTTGGGGTCTTCGCGGTAGATGGCGCCGGTTTCGGCGTGGAGCCTTTCGGCTTCTTCCTTGGGATAATACGGACCCACGGGTTTGGTGGGGTTCTGGAACATCGGGTCGTCGGCGCCCACGACCACCTGCGTCACGAGCGAGACGACGTGGCGACGGATGCCATGCCGCACCATCACGCGGTTCATGCCCTGCTCAATCATATAGGCGATCGAGCCCTGGGTCTCCGCTCCGCAGAAATCCATCGGCATCGCCTGGACGCCGAAGGCTTTCTTGCCGGCTTCGTGCTGCAGCATCACGTTGCCCACCTGCGGACCGTTGCCGTGGCCGATGACGATGTCGTAGCCGCGTTCCATCAGGTTGTAGAGCTGCTCGCACGTCTGCTGGACGTTGGCGAGCTGCTCCTGGTAGGTCCCTTTCTGGCCGCTGCGCAGCAGCGCATTGCCTCCGAAGGCCACCATTGCAAGTTTTTTCATTTCTATTGTGCGTTTTTTATTTGACTATCGGGCCGTCCGGGACGGCGGAATACAAAGATACAGATATTAATTATTATATTTGCCGCCCTGACGCAACAAAGTGCTTTAATTTGCATCTTCCAATTATGACGATTATACGGAAAGTCCTGCTGACCCTTGTGGTGCTCCTGCCCGCCCTGGCCGCCGCCCAGGACGACGCAGCTCTCTACATGGAGCAGGCGGGCGGTTCGGCCCTGCTTTTCAGGGGCCACCGCGCAAACGGTTATCCGCAGCCTTATAACGGGACCTTCTACTGGAACGGCCCCGAATTCAAGGAGGGAGCCGTGCACTATAACGGAAAACATTATGAGAACCTGTTGCTGAACGTCGATGCCGTGCGGCAGGACCTGATTGTCCGCACTCCTTCCGGCGGCGACGGAAAGGTGCTTGACAGCGATTATGTGGAGTCCTTCATGATGGGCGGCCACCAGTTCCTGCATCTGCGCAACCTCTATGGAGAGGATGCTCCGTCCGGATATTGGGAAGTGCTCTATGACGGTCGGGCAAAGGTGCTCAAGCAGGTGGTCCGCATTCTGCAGAAGGACCTGGACGGCAGCTTGCGCTCATCCATAGGCTATGACGGCGAATACCGGGCGGATGTACACAACATCTTTGTGTACCAGCCTAAATACTGTTATATGGCGGAAGACGGAACGCTGGTTCCACTCCGCTCCCGCAGCCAGCTGATGCGCTTTTACAAGAACAACAAACGGCAGATCAGCCGGCACATGTCGAATCTCGAGTCTTCGGGAAGGCTCTCCATGGAGCGTTATTGCACGGAGCTTGTCAAATACGCTGAGAAATTATGAGAGCGCTGAGATACCTCCTTGCCGCCGCGTCGCTCTTGGTTGTCGTCGCGCTCCATGCCCAGGATAATCAGAACCAGGTGGGCGTGACCCGGACCGACGCCACGGGCCTGCTCCTTTTCCTGCAGCAGGAAATCGATCCGGACCTGTTCTTCGTCGCGGATTCGACCGACAACAAATCGTATACGGTGCGGGGTACCCGCGCCGAATTCCCCGAAAAGGCTTTCGCAGCCCTGCGCGAGAACGGCTGGTCCGTAACGCGCTACGAAGGTCGCTGGCTTGTGCTGCGGGGCAAGCCCCTGACGCTGGAGCTGCCTTCCGGTTATTTCCGCGCCGAAACGGTGAAGGACACCACGTCGGTATCCGGCCTGCTCGAGGGCGAGACCACCACGATGACCTTCCAGAACAAGATCTACGAGATCGGCGATCCCGAGGCGGCCCGCCGGACCGGCAAGGCGACGGTGCGCGGATATGTGCGCGACGTGGCCAGCGGTGAACCCATCGTGGGCGTCTCGGTGTATGAGGAAGGCGGCAAGGCCTTCGCCACGACCGATGCATACGGCTTCTACAAGCTGTCGGTGCCGGTGGGATCTTCGCAACTGGGTTTCAGCGGCTATTCGCTGGAGGACCTGAAGCTCGACCTGATGGTTTACGGCGACGGCTCGCTCGATGTGGTGATGAAAGAGAAGGTCTTCACGCTGAAAGGCGCGGTGGTAACCTCGGAGAGCGCAACGCAGCACCGCACTGCGCAGATGGGCATTGAGAAGGTGCGCGTGAACGTCATCAAGAACGTGCCGGTGGTCTTCGGCGAAGCCGATGCCCTCAAGGTGGTCATGACGCTCCCGGGCGTCAAGTCGGTGGGCGAAGCGTCCAGCGGCTTCAACGTGCGCGGCGGTTCGACCGACCAGAACCTCATTCTGTTCAACGAAGGAACCATCTACAACCCCAACCACATGTTCGGCATCCTGTCGTCGTTCAACACCGACGTGATCAGCGATGTGGAGCTGTACAAGAGCTCGATTCCGGCGCAGTACGGCGGTCGCATCTCCTCCGTGCTGGAGGTCCGCAGCCGCGACGGCAACAGCAAGAAGGTGCAGGGTTCCCTGGGCCTGGGCCTGCTGACAAGCCGCCTGCACCTCGAGGGCCCGATCGTGAAGGACCGGACGACCTTCATCCTGGGCGGGCGCACCACCTATTCGAACTGGCTGTTCAAGCTGTTGCCGCAGGGCAGCGAGTATGCGGGCGGCAAGGCGTCGTTCCAGGACGCAAACCTGGGCATCAGCCACAAGATCAACGAGAACAACTCGATCCACGCGTACGGCTACTTCTCGCGCGACAAGTTCAGTTTCAGCAGCGACACGACGTTCCGCTACCGCAACATCAACGGTTCGATCAAATGGCACAGCATCTTCAACGACAACCATTCCATGACGGCGGTTGTCGGCTACGACAGCTACCATTACAGCCTTGAGAACACGTACGACCCTTTCACGGCGTACCGTCTCTCCTCGGCCGTCGACCAGGAATATGCCAAAGTGAACTTCAAGTCGTCGCTGTCAGACGCCCATACGCTGGGCTACGGCGTGCAGGCGACCCGCTATGACCTGAACCCGGGCGACTACCGGGGCGTCGGTGAATCGTCGCTCGTGACCTCCCGCGCCCTCGATCGTGAAAGGGGTGTCGAGGCAGCGCTCTACATCAGCGATACATGGGACATCACCGACGGCCTTACCCTCGATGCGGGCATCCGCTGGTCGGAATTTTTCCGCGGCGGCAACAAGCCCGCGGGTGGTCCGGAGTTCCGCATTTCCGGAAAATATTCGTTCAATAGCGCCACCAGCGTCAAGGCGGGCTTCAACACGATGCGGCAGTACATCCACATGATCTCGAACAGCATCAATGTGTCGCCTACCGACAGCTGGCGCCTGTCCAGCGACAAGATCCGGCCCCAGGTGGGCTGGCAGGCGGCTGCGGGTTTCTACCGTTCGCTGCTCGACAACACGGTGGACGTGTCGCTTGAAGGCTACTACAAGCGCGTGCAGCACTACATCGACTACAAGGGCGGCGCCGTGCTGGTGATGAACGAGAACCTGGCGGACGACCTGATCGACACCGAGAACCGCGCTTACGGCGTGGAGGTAATGGTCAAGAAGACGCTTGGCAAGCTGAACGGCTGGGTCTCCTACACGTGGTCGCGTTCGCAGCTCCGCGAAACGGAAGACCGCGGCGTGATGACCGTCAACCGCGGCGAATGGTACAATGCGGCCTACGACAAGCCGCACGACGTCAAAGTGGTGGCCAACTACAAGTTTACGCACCGCTACAGCCTCTCGGTCAACCTCGACTATTCGACCGGCCGGCCCGTCACGGTGCCGGTGGGCACCTACGAGTATGCCGGCGGCACGCGCCTGGTATACTCCGACCGCAACAGCTACCGCATTCCCGACTACTTCCGGCTCGACCTGGCCGTTATCATCGAGCCCGGCCACTATCTGAAGCAGCTGACGCACATGTCATTCACCTTCGGATGCTATAACGTCACGGGCCGCAAGAACCCGTATTCCATCTACTACACTTCCGACGGCAAACAGATTTCCGGCCACATGCTCAGCGTGTTCGCCGTGCCGGTGCCGTATGTCAACTTCAACTTGAAATTCTGACGATGAAAAAGAGTTTGTATCTCCTTCTCCTCGCGCTGACGGCGTTCTGCGCAGGATCGTGCATCTACGATTTCAATCCCGACCTGAAGGGTCAGGCGGGGTATCTGGTGGTTGAGGGCGACATCCTGATCGGCGACTATACCAACATCACCGTCCGGCGGTCGCAGTCGCTCCAGGACGACGAGGCGGCACCGATCGTTTCCGTCAGTCGTGCGTATGTGGAGGGCTCCGACGGCACAGTCTATGGCAACGGCGGCCCCTGGGGCATTGATACCCGGAATGCCAGCCCGAGCCAAGAATACCGCCTGGTTTTGGAAATCGAGAGCCGCAAATATGTTTCCAACTGGGCGCCGGTCATGCAGACCGCTGCGATCGACAGCGTAGCCTGGACCATCAGCAGCGACAGTGAGACGATGACGGTGGATGTTTCCGCTTCGGGCGAAGGATCCCGCTATTACCGCTGGACGGTCGAGCAGACCTGGGAATACCATGCCGCCTTCCAGGCGTCCCATTATTTCGTGCCGGCCAATTCGGTCCTCAAGGACGTGGTGGTGGAGCGCGATACGGTGGCAATGTTCGAAAATGGCGAAAACATCTACTGGTGCTGGAACTCTGAGACCGTTCCGGACCTGATGATGGCCAGTACGGTCGAGAGTTCGGAAAACCGGATTATCCGGCATCCGCTCTTTGAGATGGACCGCTACGAGCAGCGCTGCATGTATCTCTATTCGATGCTGCTGACGCAGGAAGGTATTTCGGAGGAAGCCTGGCGGTACTACGAGGCGATGCGCAAGAACTCGACGGACGTAGGCGGCCTCTTCTCGCCCGAACCGTCGGAAATGCGCGGCAACATCTACAATGCCGACGATCTGTCCGAACTGGTGCTGGGCTATATCAGCGTAGTTGCGCCGCAGAAACAGCGCGTATTCATCGACATGACCAATTTCGGCCGGATGCCGCGCGATGCGTTCGATACCGAGCCGGTTTATGTAGAAAAGGATAACTGGCGGAGACGCTATCGCGACGGATGGCGGGTGTATGCGCTTCATACCGACCAGTCTCCGGGCACAGGTCGGGAAACCGAGGCGGATTATGAATTCGACTGGCTGCCCGCACGGTGTGTGGACTGTCTCAGGCAGGGCGGCGTCAAGACGCGTCCCGATTACTGGCCCAATGATCACAAATAAACCTGCGGACGATGAGAAAGCTTAGCATGATCCTGTTTTCGATCCTGGCCCTGGCGGCGGCGGTTCCGGCTCCGGCCCAGCGGCAGGCGGAGCGTACGTATATTTCTACCGATAAAGACGTTTATGTGGCGGGCGAGCGCATCTGGTGCTCGGCTTTTTGCGTCGATCCGGCCACCGGACGTCTCTCGTCCGTTAGCGGCGTGGCCTATCTGGAGTTGCATTCGGCAACGGGGATGGCTGCTACGGCCCGAATCGCCCTGATGGGTGGACGCGGCGCCGGCGCAGTCGATCTTCCGGCCGCACTGCCCACCGGCAACTACCGGTTGATCGCCTATACGGCGCAGAACCGGGCTGAGAAGGGCTATGATTACCAAGGTCTCGCATCCAAGACGATATCCGTGTTCAATGTTCTCACCCGCGAGCGGGTGGAGAACGGAGTCAAAGTGGTTTCTTCCGATGACTATGCTTCCATGCCACAGCCGAAAACGACAGAAGACGGGGCGCTGGATCTTCGCTGGGAGGAAGGACGCGTCGTGATTGACAACCGCAGCGACGAAGCGTTGACGCTGAGCCTTTCGGTCTACCATGAAGACGGCATCCTTTCGAACCCGAACCCGGGCGTCGTGGATTTCGTGAGCGGCCTGCGCAGCGTGGGCACGGTGTCGTTCGACGACAGCGTCATTCCTGATTATGAAGGCGAGGTGGTCCACGGCCGCATCGTCGGTTTCAGCCAGGAGATGATTCCCGAACTGACAGGCAAGTATGCCTTCTTCTCTTCGCCTTCCGATAAGAGCGACGTCTATGCGGCGCCCATCCGGGAAGACGGCTCTCTGGAGTTCTTCACCGCGGGAATCTACGGTGACAAGGAGTGCATCCTCGAAATCGAGGGCGTCGATCCGAAGCTCAGCTGCCACGTCGAGCTCCAGTCACCTTATGTGAATCCTTCCATCGCACCGGCCGAGCCCCTGCGGCTGTGCGAGTCACTCGCCCCGGCACTGGAACGTCGCAGCGTAGCGATGCAGCTTGGACGGCGGATGAATCTCGATACCCTGTATGAATTCCTGCCGCTCCGCTACGACGGCCTGTTCGACGAGTCTCTGGTGGTGCGGTACAAGCTGGACGACTATACCCGCTTTACGACCATGGAGGAGGTATTCACCGAATTCATCCCCGAAATCCGCCCCCGCCGGGCAAGCGACGGCACGCGCGACATCAAGGTCCGCCTGTCGGAGGTTACCGGCACCACCATTTTCTCGTCCAGCAAGACGATGATGATGCTCGACGGCGTGCCGGTGTTCAACCAGCAGAAAATCATGGATTACGACCCGCTGCTGGTCGAGTCGGTGAACATCTATCCGTATACCCATTTCATCGGCAACCGGGTGTTCGAAGGCCTCGTGAACTTCGTGACCTACAAGCGCAACCTGCCGTCCTTCCAGTTTGACGGCAACGCACGCGTAATCGACTATCAGGGCGTCTGCGTACCGGTGGCATTCTCGGACGGTCATCCCTATCGCCAAACGGTTTGCTGGCAGCCTATTGTGCAGGCTGCCCCGGGCGAAAACGTCGTCACGACCATTTCCCTGCCGGAATACAAAGGTGTTTTCGTCGTTGTGGCGGAAGGCCTTTCGGCCAGCGGAAAGCCGTTCAGCAGGCGTATCTCCTTCGAAGTGAGATAAATTTGTTGAAAACTTGTTGGCGGTTAGGAAATTTTGTCCTATCTTTGCAACCCCGCAAAAAGTGGGGAACAAAACATAAATAATAGATTTACAACTATTTATGCCAACAATTCAACAATTAGTTCGCAAAGGACGCGAGGTTATCGTCGAAAAGAGTAAATCTCGCGCGCTGGATGCTTGCCCTCAGCGGCGCGGTGTCTGTGTCCGTGTGTACACGACCACGCCTAAGAAGCCGAACTCCGCAATGCGTAAAGTTGCGCGTGTTCGTCTTACGAACCAGAAA
>Ga0310690_10005864_pt1 | contig 16433 bp, 15 predicted proteins | sample AusTroGonzalo_MG_2_FD_207661 | JGI IMG/M metagenome (GOLD analysis project Ga0310690, IMG submission 207661) | Bovine rumen microbial communities from tropical cattle in Woodstock, Queensland, Australia - Gonzalo_04 (v2) (version 2) | ecosystem: Host-associated > Mammals > Digestive system >... | reverse complement strand
GCAGGAAAAAGCACAAAGGTCATTGACAGCTTCCTGCAAAAAAAGTCCTGACAGTTTCAACTGTTGGGACTTTTTATCCAATCAATTAATATTAAGATATACATTTTGTTCAGGAAACCAGATATGATCGATACAGCGTCTTTGATAGATAAATTTATCTCAGCCTTGAAAAATACATTTCCAGGCAGGGTATGTTTCGTTGGCTTACAGGGCAGCTATGCACGCGGAGAAGCAACAGAAAGCAGCGATATTGATTTCGTTGTTATTCTCGATAATCTTTCGTGTGAAGATGTAAGACGTTACCGAACAATGCTTGACGCCCTTCCGTACAGGGAATTATTCTGTGGATTTCTTTCTGATGCAGACGATCTCAGAAACTGGGATGTCTCTGATCTGTTCCAGTTTTACCATGATACGAAGCCGATAATAGGAACTCTTGATGATATTGTTCCTTCGATAACTGATGATGATATCAGGCGCTCAATCAAAATAGGAGTCTGCAATATTTATCACTCCTGCGTTCATAATCTGATATATGAGAAAGATCCTGCAATACTGAAAGGATTGTACAAATCCGCCTCCTTTGTGATACAGGCACTCTGGTATCTGCGGTCAGGAGAATATAGCGCACGTTTACAGGAGCTTTTCAGCAAAGTTGAAGGCAGCGAAAAGGATATTATCTCCGCTTATATACAGATAAAAAACAGCGGAGTATCTGATTTTTAAAGACTGTCAGACCTTATCTTCAATTGGTCGAAGAAGCAGATAAATCAGATGCACGAACAAATTGAAAGGTAGCCTATTGCGGCTGCTTTTTAAATATTCAAAAAGTATGTTATTTATCTATTACAGCTTTAAGAAACGATTTAATGATTTGATAAGTACTGTCTCCTTTAAAGTCCAACTGGGGAATGAAAAGAGTACCAACAAAGAATATGTGTCCTTTAACTTCAAATCCTCTAAGATATCCGTCTTCATTTTGTGCTATGGTAGCGATCATATTACTATTTAAAAATGAACTGTGATAGGCTTCATTAAATCCGTAATTACAACGGTATTCTCCGATAAATCCGTCAACGCCTAACGCACGAGCCATAATTGAATCAGGATCTGATATCTTCAGTTGTTCTTTCTTATATACCATAGAACACGGCAATCTTGCGATTACGGCGTCTGGACATTTTTCATTATTCTCTTCGCTGTCTGCTCCATACATGCCTAACACATTACGTGCAAACTCAACGACCATATGTTGAAAACCGGCACAAGTCCCCAGTGAAGGCACGCCGTTCTCTCGCGCAAATTGAATTGCCGTCAAAACGTTTGGGGCATTCCTATAAGGACTTCCTGGTGAGAACCAGAAACCATCAAAAGATTTTAGCTGTTCCGCGGATGTATCCAATTCATCACTCATGATCCACTGAACTTCAAGTTCAACTTCTAATTCCTCTGATATATCTTTTATTGAATCCAATATGCGACAATGGCTTTCTTCATTAGGATTATAGTCACCTATAATAGCTATTCTTTTCATTTGAACCTCACATATTCATTAGCTTCCGGCATCTGTCAGAATCCCATAGCAATCTTTGTTTCCAGCATTTTCTCTGTTCCAACCAGTTCTTCAAGCAGCATAAACGCCACAGCGGGTCCTGTTTGCGGACAGTATGAGGTTATGATATTATCTGTCCTCACAACAGGCTCGTTCACAACTATTGCACCATACTCAGCGAGCTGCTTCTGACGGTGTCCGTTGTTCAGGTGATAGGTTGTAGCCCTTTTGCCTTTCAGTATGCCACTGTTTCCGAGTGCCAGTGCAGCAACGCAAATCGTGGCTATCATCTTGCCCCTGTCGTTGAAACCTTTTATCATTTCGACAGTCTGCTCCGAAAATGCGTCCTCATAGAAGCCATACTCTTCAAAACCTCCGGGGATAGCCAGCGCATCGTAATCATCGATGTAAACATCATTCAGCAGAATATCAGGATTGACTGATACTCCGAACGTGCTTGTTATGGTATTTTGCAGAGCACAGGTAACGACTTCGACGCCAGCCCAGCCCATTATATCAACAAAAACGCTCGCTTCCATTGTTTCAAAGCCTTTTGCAAGGAATAGCAACACCTTCATTTTCAGCCCTCCGTAAAACGATTTGAATATATGTCAATTATACTTTAACAGGCATAAAATGTCAATCTCTTTTGCATCCTGAATATGACGCAAAATAGCTAATCCCCGCGTAAAGCGGGGACAAAAAAGTGTTCGAGCAAAAGATTCAGCGTTCAAACGGTTTGTTGAATGAACCGATTTCAATCATATTTCCCTCAGGATCAGCGATGTAGCAGGTACGCTGTCCCCACGGCTCGGTCGTTGGCTCTAAAACAGGCTCAGCACCTTTGCTGACAGCATCGGCAAAGCCTTTATCAACATCCTCATAGGTATCTACATACAATGCAAGTTCAAAATGTCCGTTCAAGCCTTTGACATACTCATATTTTCTGTTCGTCATTGTTTCAAAATCCTTTCTGCCGTACAGCAGAAACAACGTGCCATCTTTGATCAGATAGACATTAGATGTATCCTCAGCCTCTTTGATCTCAAAACCGAGAATATCCCTGTAAAAGCGTATCATAGCTCCCATATCATTTACAAATAAACCGAATCCGTCAAGTTTCATATTAATGCTCCTTTCATTTTATCGGATGTCTGATGACTGTTTTCAGCTTTTCCGGAGCAACTTTTCTTGCATCCGAAAGATAGATCTCATGATGAAAACGGTTCTCAGCAACATCGAGCGAATATCCCTGCTGTTCCATGTATTCGTGCATAAGTTGAACTGTTGCCGGTTCATCATCGTAGCTACCGATATGCATACACTGCACACATAAGCCCTCATCATAAGTGAGAAATTCCACATTGGAAAAATCCAGCTTTTTCTTTAGTGTTGCTTCTCTGACAGCCCACTCAAAATCATCTTTCGTTACAAAGTCAGGCAGTCGGATGACGGATATCCACTGGAAATCTTCTTTATGAGCATAGTCGATACCTGACACACCCTCTTGCCACCAAAAACCTTCCAATGGCGGAACCACATAATCAAAATAGCCTTCAATCTGGCGACTGCTTTTCTTGCTCATCTTGATCGTGTAAGCGATTCCGTAGAGCAGACCAATAGCTTGCTTGTATTCGCCGTCTTCGGTATTAGGATCACCTTCACCTCGCACGGCGATATAGTTTATTGGTGGAACGGTAACAATTGTCGGATTCTGTGGTGGCATATAAAATTCCTTGTATTCTTTTTTGTAGTCGAATGGCATATCATTATCACCTCTGATATTATCTTATCACATCAAATATGACAACAGTATGTCACGTTTCATATTGCACTTGTATTTTTTTCAGGAACTCCGTAAATTCCTGTCGTAATTCCAATGGCTCTATAATCACAGCATCGCTGCCAAAGCTAAGAATATAACTGAAAAACGATTGTTTATCCGACCATGTGAGGTTCATGATTATAGTGCCATCGGCGTTATCATTCAGGAAGCCGACTCCGAATTCATCTATAATACGCCATTTCACAGAATTTGCAAATTTAACAGTTGCTTTCACTTCTCCTTTTGTATGTCTAAGTTTATCGCAGATGAATTCGGGTACATTCCTATCTGCAAATTTCTCATTTGTGAGTGAAAGCTCTGTCATTCGATTCAATTTGAACATTCTGTAATCTTTGCGTTCAGTACAGAAGCCCCAGACATACCAAGAAGACCACTGAAAAACAAGATGATATGGTTCTACACTTCGTTTACTCTCGCCTTTCGGAGAATAATACTGGAATGCAATTATATGCCGTTTTTCTATAGCTTGCTTTATCAGCTCTATCTTATCTGCAATCGCCGATTTACCCCAGCTTGAAAGATCAATTATAATATGATTATCCACATTAACAGAATTGATATCGTCAGCAGATAGTTTCTCCATAAGCTGACGGTAGCGGTTAGTTCCACTCACACTGTCAAGGCTCTGCAAGCCTGACAATATTGCCTGCATATCATCAGAAGACAGTACCGTGCGATCAATCTTATAACCCTCCATAATTGATATACCGCCGCCCTGTCCCTGTTCTGAAATAATAGGAATACCTGATAGATTGATCGTCTCTATGTCGCGCAGTATTGTTCGTCTTGACACTTCAAATATCTCTGCAAGTTCAGCAGACGTAACTTTGTTCCGCTGCAGAAGAATCGAGAGTATACCTATTAATCTGTCTATTTTCATATCAAAAGACCTTTCTTTCAGTTATGTTATATAGAACTAAAGATCTCAGTCAATAGTATCACTTTCAATAAAAACGTATTATTGCATTTATATAGTAATTATGTTACCATAAAACGCATTCGATCAAAGGTCTGATATTTTCCTTATCTCTGAAATCAACGGGCGTGTCGTAAGCATCGAGCAATCCCTGCTCGTCTTCGGTACGCTCTTTAAGCTTCTGTAAACGCACTTTGAGCATTTTCATAAGTATCTTATCTCCGGCGGTCAGCTTACTGAAATCAAATCCGCCTCTGAGATAAAAATGACCTATATGTTTCTGCTGTTCAGCGGTCAGCACCTTATCCCAGAAAGGCTTCATTTCATGTTCTCTGCCGGGATTTGAGCCCACTGCAAAAAGGACTATCTTCTTATCTGACAGCTTGTCAAGATTTTTTATGATGAGCTTTACGCCGTTGAATCCGCCTGCGTACATTCCACCGCCGTAAATAATCGTATCATAGCCGATGATATCGGAAAGCTCGGCATTTTCTTTGATATCGCAGCCAAGCTCCTGCGCTATCCATTCAGCGTATGTTTTTGTGTAACCCGATTTTGACTTATACGCTACTATCGCTTTCATATTATTCCTCCTCATTTTGCTCTTTCAGCTCATTCAGCCTGTTGCACAGCTTTTCAAGCGCTGTACAGTAAACCCGCTGTTCTTCCTCTGTCAGGCAGTCGAACAGCTTATACACGAACTGTATATTCTGGTCATCTTTTTTGGTTCGGATATGATTAGCGGCCTCAGTCTTGACAAGTCTTATTGCACGCTTGTCCTTTTTGTCGGGAACGACCTCCAGAAAGCCCTTATCCACGAGGCGGTCTACTATCTGTCTCATGCTCTGATGCGTAACGCCAGAAAGCTCGGACATCTGTTTGAGGGTCGGCGGCTCGGGAAAAGCCTCTATCATAGCGATAGCCAGCCATTGTTTGGCGGTGATATCTACAAGTCCGTTATCCATTATAGCCTGAAGCCTGTTGGAACAGATAAAGATGTTCACAAAGGCAATGATCCTCGGATCCATGTGTTCAAAATCGTACATAGGCAACCTCTCTCAAATATATGTAGTATACTTCCTATATATGCAGTATACTACGTATTTTATGATTTGTCAATAGTATTCTGAAATCTATAGCATTTTCTTTGAAAACGTATTGTCAAAATTCTATACGTGTGATATAAAACTGAAGCCATCTGTAATGGTAACCGCTCATATTCAATCCTGATTTTGTACCATACGATCATAACTGCTGACAATGGAGGACTTTTGACACAGCAAATCTACGGCGAAATATAGCCTTTTATGAATCGCATTTTAATTGCTCCACTATCTACGGTACAGGCTGCAATAAGCGAAAATAAGTAATTCGGAAATATACTCAGATTGGCTGTTTTACGCTGAATCTGGACGATGCTAAAGAATACCTTTATGCGAAGTCTACGAAGTGCAGAATACTAAGCTGGCGTGATATTCACGTTAATGTGTTTATCTGAATAAAACAATAAGGCTCTCACAGTTTCGGCTGTGAGAGCTTTTTTCTTGGTAAGTACGACATATGGCTTGAGAAAAATGAAAAGGCAGCCGTAATGGCTGCCTTTACCTTTAAATGATCAATGAATGGAATTTTGCTTAGATTCCAAATAACATTCTGAATGTACTGCCTTTTCCTATCTCGGATTCGGCTTCACATTTACCGTTATGAAGAGTAATGGTTTGCTTAACGATAGCAAGTCCGAGACCTGAAACGCCTTTTCCCTGACGCTGACGGTTAGTATAGTACTTATCCCATATACGTTCAAGCTCCTCGGGAGCCATGCCCTCGCCGTGGTCGGAAATCTCAATCACCGCGTTATTATCCGTTATTTTCAGCGTTACGCCTATCCACTTGTCATCGCCTGCATGACGCACAGCATTATCAAGCAGATTATATACCGCTCTTTGCAAACGCGAAGCGTTTCCGCGGATATGTATATTTTCAGCGATATTTCTCTCAAAGACATAGCCTTCCTTTGTGTGAAGATTTTCAAAACTGTCAGCAACAGCATTTACAACTTCACTTAGGTCAACATCGCTCATTGCAAGCTCAGTATCGGTCAACTGAAGCTCTGAGTATTCCAGTATCTCATTGACGAGAGCAGTCAGACGGTCAGTCTCCTCAACGATTACCGCAACATCTTCTGCACATTGCTTTTCGTCTTCTCGTGAAATGTCCCTTATCATCTCGGCGTAGCCCTTTATCATAGTAAGCGGAGTTCGCAGATCGTGGGAAACATTCGCAAGCAGTTCGTTCTGGAATTCCTGCGATCTTTTCAGCTTTTCGGCAGTATTGTCAAGAGTAGCGTTAAGCTCGTCAAGCTCCGAACAGAAACCTTCACGGAAAGGAGTATCGCTCTCCTTATCCGCAAGCTTATGTGCTTTTTCGTTAAGCTGAGCAACAGGACGTGAAAAGCTCCTTGACATAAACCATGCAAGCACAAAGCCTATTATCACAGACAGAAGCGTTACCCACAAAAGCTGCACACGGATTATCCTTGCGGTCGAACCTACTGCATTGAGAGTTGTTCCGATATACAGCACGGCTTTGCCGTCACTGCCGCAGAAATCGATATATGTTCCGTAAACATAAAGATCGTCGTTCTGCAATTCAACTTTATTGCTTTCTGAGGAGGAAAGCTCACTCAGAAACTCATCGTAATTCTCGGGTAGCTCTCTGTAATGTCCATGCTCTCCCTTCATATCAGCCTTTAAGCCGTAGAACTCGCTGCGATTCTTATGACCTTTCTTGTATTCGTCGGAGCTGTAAAGGATATTTCCCTCGGTATCGGTAATAAAAACGAGAATCGAATTGTCACGGGATAGCTCGTCGATGTACTCCGCTATATCCTCCGATGCGCTCTTAGAAGCTATCTTATCAGCAGCCCTGAGCGTATTTTTTATGACCATGCTGTTATAGAAGCGCTGTAAGAAAACTGTCTGCAAGAGCCACAGAGCTGCAAATATAACAGCGGTGAAGAACATAAAATAGCTCAGCAGCTTGCGCTGAAAAGTCATTTTTTTATGTTTCAAACTTATATCCCACCACTCGTACAGTTTTGATACAGTCACGGTACTGACCTAATTTACCTCGCAGCAGCTTGATCTGCCAGTCGACCGTTCTGTCAACGCCGAAGCTGTCGTATCCCCAGACTTCATTCAGTATCCTGTCCCGTGACAGAACAATGCCTTTATTCTGTACAAAAAGAAGCAGGAGCGAATACTCCTTTGCGGTAAGGTCAGCCTTTTCACCGTCCACCTCAACTGTCATACCGAAGGTATCTATTACAATGCCGCCGACACTTATTATCCTTGTTTCTGCCGCTTTTTCAGGTACACGCTTGTGGCTGAGTATAACTTTTATACGCGCCATCAGTTCCATAGGTGAAAAAGGCTTCGTGACATAGTCATCAACCCCCACCTCGAAGCCGAAAAGCTTATCAAATTCTGTTCCTCTTGCGGAAAGCATGATCACAGGTATATCCTTTGACTCCTTTATCTTCTTACAAGCAGTAAAACCATCTGTATCAGGCATCATGACGTCCATAACGATCAGATCGAAATCCTCGTCTTTGCAAGCTTCGATAGCCTGCCTTCCATCGGAAACAGCCGTAACGTCATAGCCCTCGCGCTGAGCGTATCGGCTTATGAGCGTAACTATATTCGGTTCATCATCGGCAATAAGTATCTTCGGCATGGCGCACCTCCGCAGTAATATTGTAATTATTATACATTAAAAGCGCCCTTTTGTAAAGAGCGCCTTGGTTTTTAGCGGGAATGTCTGCCGCCATGACCTTTTTCCATTGAACTGTTGGGATTGGTGAACTCAATACCGAGAGCGTCCGCAACAGCCTCCTTAATGCCATTACTGCTGAATGTAGCGCCGCTCACAGCGTCAACATCTGTATCTTGTGACTGAAGTATCGCAGAGATCACGCCGCTTTCGGCACGGCTGAAAAACTGCTGATCATCCTTGAATGAATTTATGGTAATATCCGTTATCTCGCCGTTTTCAACTGTGACCGTGACACTTGTTTCACCGCGGAAGCCTATACCTGTTCCTGTGTAGACACCGTCTGTATATTTGCCGTTTTCAGCCTTTTCTTTGGCAGCAGCAGGTTCGTTTTCAGCAGTCGTTTCGGCTTCTGTAGGAGCAACTGTTTCCTCTGCCTCTGTTGTTTTCTGCTTTTTGCTCTTTGAAGCTTTTTCGGTGGCTGGCTCGTCAGTTGTGACTTCCTCTGTTGTCTCCTCAACGAGAGCGTTTCTGATAGCTTCGATAAGACCGTTACTGCTGAATGTCGCACCGCTTACAGCGTCAACATCTGTGCTTTGCGACCTGATAACTGCCGATATTATACCGCTTTTGGCACGGCTGAAAAACTCATCATCGTCCTTGTAGGAGTCAATTGTGATATCAGAGATAACGCCATTTTCAACTGTGACCGTTACCTTGGTATTGCCGCGGAAGCCCTTTCCCGTTCCCGTATATGTGCCGTCTTTATAGAGACCTGTTGCTTGGGCTTCGGAAACTGCGTTTGTATCCTTAGAGCTTTTTTCAGCGATAGGCAGAGTATTGGTCAGTACTCCCGCATAGTACAGACCTGCAATTGCGGTGACTGCAAGAGTACCCGAGATAGCAGGCAGAGTTTCTGCCGTGATGTTATCATTCTGACAGACCTCTGTGCATTTCAGGCAGTTGATACATTCGCCCGATGAGATTTCATCATACTTGTAAAGGGGCATGGACATGGAGCATTTTGCGGTACATAGCTTGCAGCTGCCGCATTTCTCTGACTTGCGCTTTAAGGGATTAAGTCTTGTTCTTGATACCAGTGCGAACATTGCTCCGAGAGGACATAGGTACTTGCAGAAGAACCGTTCGATGAAAAGAGAGCCTATGATTATAAGCAGCAGGAATGCTCCGCCGAGAGTCAGGAAGTATTCAAGGCTGCTCCATGCGCTGAGTGAGGAATACATACCGAATACCGTCCACGGGCTCCAGATGACGTCCCCCGTGACAGAGAAGCCCCAGACTCCTATTGCAACAAATGCAAGTACGGCATATTTCAGCAGCTTGAGGTATTTGTCAGCCTTTTCGGGTATCTTTACCTTGAAGGGTATGAGCTTTCCAATGGCGTTCAGGAAATCCTGCATAGCTCCGAATGAGCAGATAAATCCGCAGAAGTAGCGTCCAAATACCATAGTGACGAGAAATACTCCCAGCACGAGTATTATACTGCCCAGATGTTCGGTGAACACGAAGCTTCCGCCGATTATGGACATTATGATGCTGCCGATAGATGAGAATATGGTTATAAACAGCGCAGGCACGGTAACGAATGAGATAAGCTGTATGACCGCCCTTACTATCTGTATCGGTGATAATTTCTTTTTCATTTTGCTCACTCCTTAACGATGCTGAGCTCATCTCTCAGCTTTTCCGTAACGTATATCTCCTGTTTGTTGGTTATGAATAAGGCTTCAATATTACGCAGTTTCAACAGCTTCATGCTCTGCTGTGCTCCCATTATGAAAGCCGCAGTCGCCAGTGCGTCAAGCTCCTCAGAGCAGTCACCTATTAGCGTAACGGCAATAAGTCCCGAATTTGATGGGAGTCCTGTCCGAGTGTCGGCAATGTGGTGAATGAGCTGACCGTCGATTATGCGGAACTGCTCATAAAGTCCTGAGGATACCACTGCTTTCCCGTCGGGGACTTCAAGGCTTGCAAAGGTCTTTCCGTTTGGGGAAAAGGGCTTCTGTATGCCTATTCTTCGTGACTGTCCAATGTTGATGACAGTACCGCCGAAGTTTATCATAGCATTTTTAACTCCATAAGTCAAAAGGAGCTTCCGTACCTTGTCAGCGGCATAGCCCTTTGCAACTGCTCCGAGGTCAAGCTGCTGTCCTTTTTGTCTCAGCATGACTGTGCGGCTTGCACTATCAAGAATAATATCCTTATAGCCTATCGTTTTCATTACACTTGATATATCGCTGCTATCAGGAAACTCTCCGCACTTCATGGCATCTTTCCACAGCTGCGACAGCGGTCTCGATGTGATGTCAAAGCAGCCGTCAGTTAGCTGAGAATACATGACCGAATGTTTTATGAGGCTGAATGTATCTTTTGAAATTGCCACAGGCGATATGCCTGCCATTTTGTTGACAGCGCTTATCTCGCTGTCGTGAGAGTAAGCCGACAGCTTGCGGTCGAGCTCCTTGACGCAGTCCTTTGCCGCTGAAAGAGCCTCGTCCGTTTCTTCAAAAACAGTTATTGTATTGACTGTTCCCATAGCAAAGAATATTTTCTGAGTCTGTATCGTACCTGTCATAAGTCCGTCCCCCGTTCATTTTATATTCAGAATCTGCCGCTTCTGCCTCCGCCGAAGTCGCTGTTCATTCCACCGCGCATACCGCCGCCCATCATGCTCTGCGGTATCTCGGATACCTCTGAACCGTTGACGATTATCGTACCGCCGTTGAATTCTGCTGTTCTGTCATAGTCGAACGAGGACATCTGAGCTTTTACGTTGATAGTGCCGCCGTTCACATAGATAGAACCGTTAGAGTCGATAGCGTCCGTATCGCCCTGACCTACTTCAACATTGATGTTTCCGCCGTTTATTTCAATTGCAGTTTCGTATGCATTTGTTCCTGCGGAAGCGTTTATTCCGTCATCAGTTGCATAGATATTTATGTCGCCTTCATTGATGAGAACGTAAGTCGCTTCAAGACCTTCTGCTGCTGTGATGTCAAATGTGCCGCCGTCTATCTGGAGCAGTGCACAGGCCTGTATGCCGTCACTGCCGCCGTTGATAGTGAATGTTCCGCCTGATATTGTGATTGTGCCTTCGGATTCATCGTTCTCACAGTGGAAGCCGTCCTTATTGGTGGTGATATTGAATGTACCGTCGCTTATTGAAATTGAGTCATTGGCTTCAAAAGCGTCAAGCGCAGACTTGACATTGTATGTGCCGCCTGTGATCTTCATATCGTCCTTTGATGTTATACCGTTCCCGTAATACGAAGTGACATTCAGCGTGCCAGTGCCATTGAGTACAAGGTCGTCCTTCGAGAAGATAACGGCGTCCGTGTTGGTATCGCCGTCGGAAGTAAACTGTCCGCTGACTGTAAGGGTATTCTCACTATCGGTGGTAGTTACGAAAACCTTATCTGCCGATACTACATATATCGCCGGAAAATCACTGTTTGTTATGCTCACACCGTCAAGTACAAGCTGAACCTTCGCGTTCTCGTCAGCTTCAACTCTTATGGTGCAATTCTCGGCTGTTCCGCTTATAGTATATACACCTTCTTCAGTAATGTCAATGGTCGTGTTATCAGATACGGTGATACTCTTTGCTTCGCTTGTATCGGCTGTCTGTTCAAGATCACGTTTAGTAAAAGCAGCTTCTTCAGCAGCTTCACTGTTTGAAAGCTGTACTACTGAAGAAGTATCTTTCTCCTCGGATACAATAGCTGTTCTGACCTTATTGTCAGCCGAAACAGTGCTTTCTGTATTTGCGTTGCTGCAGCCTGTAACTGCTGCTGCGAACATTGCTGCCATAAATGAATACATATATATCTTTTTCATAATAACTCTCCTTTTTGATACATCAAGGGGGGTGTTTGTTTCTATGTCTGTATTATACAGGAGCAGTTTGTAAGATAAATGGAGCCTGAGTGGAATATCAGGCAGTCAATGTGGAATTACGGTCTTGCTTTGTGACAGATCAGTGAAAAAGCCAGATTAGCAATGACGTGATATTATATTAAAAGGCAGCCGTAATGGCTGCCTTTCATATCAAATCCTGTTTTTGTAACATACGATTATAACTGCTGACAATGGAGAGTTTTTGCTCTATCAAATTTTCAGCGAAATATAGCCTTTAATGAATTGCATTTTGATTATCACACTATCCACAGTACAGGCTGCAATCAACGAAGGAAAGTAATTCCAAAATATACTCAGATTGGCTATTTTACGCTGAATCTGGACGATGCTAAAGAATACCTTTACGCGAAGTCCACTAAGCGCAGAATACTAAGCTGGCGTGATATTCACGTTAATGTGTTTATCTGAATAAAACAATAAGGCTCTCACAGTTTTGTGCTGTGAGAGCTTTTTTGTACATTCTTTAAAACGAATGACCTCCCATTGGGAGGTCATTATGTTATAACTTTGATTTTGTATGCTCCACGGTCTTCAGGAGCACAAGCCGTAACACGGTTGTTTTAGAGGCTTAACTCCTTAAATATAAACATTTCAAGCAAGCAGACAGTAACAAAGCCGCTCCCGAGGGAGCGGCAAATCTGTTATATTGCTATTTTCAGAACTTCTTTCAGGTATACATCAATGGTCTTGTCGTATCCGCCGGAAGCCTCTGCGTAATACTTCAGAATCAGGGAAGCATCCACTGCTTCAATTTTTCCGTTTCGGTTAGTATCACAGAGATACAGCTCAGTCGCTGTGGCATCCCTGCCTCCGGAAGAAAGCTCGGCGTAAAGCTTCAGCAGCTTGGCAGCGTCGGTAGCAAGTACCTTTCCGTCGCCGTCAATATCGCCTATCTTATCGGGAGTAAGTGCCGGATCTGTGGTGGTAGTCGTAACAGTAGTGGTTGTGGAAGATGTAACGGGGGCAGTAGTTGTAACGCTTGATGTTGTAGTGGTCACAGGTGCAGCTGTTGTGGTTGTAACAGGTGCGGCTGTTGTAGTGGTCACAGGTGCAGCTGTTGTGGTAGTTACAGGTGCGGCTGTTGTAGTTGTAACAGGTGCAGCTGTTGTGGTAGTCACAGGTGCAGCTGTTGTGGTAGTTACAGGTGCGGCTGTTGTAGTGGTCACAGGTGCGGCTGTTGTGGTTGTAACAGGTGCTGCTGTTGTAGTTGTAACAGGTGCAGCTGTTGTGGTAGTTACAGGTGCAGCTGTTGTGGTAGTCACAGGTGCGGTTGTTGTAGTTGTAACAGGTGCAGTTGTTGTAGTGGTCACAGGTGCGGCTGTTGTGGTAGTCACAGGTGCGGCTGTTGTGGTAGTCACAGGTGCAGCTGTTGTGGTAGTCACAGGTGCAGCTGTTGTGGTAGTTACAGGTGCAGCTGTTGTGGTAGTCACAGGTGCAGCTGTTGTGGTAGTCACAGGTGCAGCTGTTGTGGTAGTCACAGGTGCAGCTGTTGTGGTAGTCACAGGTGCAGCTGTTGTGGTAGTCACAGGTGCAGCTGTTGTGGTAGTTACAGGTGCAGCTGTTGTGGTAGTGGTTGTTGTAGTGGTTGTAGTAGTAGTCATTACTGGTACTTCTTTGATAACATCAAATTTGTAACCATGCTTTGCTGCGTATGCTTCGGCTGTAGAGCCCTTATCGCCATAGATAACTCCGCTGTATACAGCCTTACCATTGGGATCAATACTATTGCATATAGTAGTAACTTCGTCATTGATACTGCATCCGGCGTTGAGGAACATTACCGATACAAGACTTCCGCAGTTGCTGAATGTTCCAGCACCTATGCCTGTTACTGATTCAGGCACTATTACTGACTTGACCTTGGAGCAGCTGTCAAATGCGCCGTCCACAGCCTTTACCGGTACGCCGTTTATCTTATCAGGGATGAATATCTCGCCCTCTGCGTTTTTATCGCAGTTCAGAACGATAGCATAACCGTCTATGACATAATATGTCAATCCGCCTTCAATTACAGTTGTTACAGCAGGTGCGGAAGTAGTCACCGCGGCAGTAGTTGTTACCGGGCTTGTTGTAACTACGCTTGTTGTCACGCCCGTGGTAGTAGGATCAGCATCCAAAGACTCAAATGTAAGGCCATACTTTTCAGCGTATGCCTGAGCAGTTGAACCGTCATATCCGCGAATGATTCCGCTTAAGCACTCGTCTCCAAGAACACAGGCAGGATTCAGGACATTTGCCGCTTCAAGAGCATCGCAGCTGCCGAACGCCAATTCATCTACCTTTATTACGGATCTTGGTATCTTCACTTCCTTGAGGCTCTTACACTCCCAGTAAGCGAAACTGCCGACGCTCATGGCAGAATCCGGGATATTGGCAGCTTCAAGGCTCTTACAGCCCCAGAACGTGCCGTTGGCAATGCTCTTTACCGGACCTGTTATTTTTACGCTGACAAGATTATCACAGTTCATGAAAGCGCTCTCACCGATAGTCGATACTGACGCAGGTACTTCAACCGTTTTTATATCCTTACAGTTAGCAAATGCTCCGTCCAGTATAACAGTAACGGGAACTTTCTCGACCTTTTGGGGAATAGAAACTGTTTCGCCGATACCGTCCATCCAGCTGACCAGCTCGGCGTGATCTGCAAAGATATAATAAGCTATGCCGTCAGCGATATAGCTATCGGAAGGCAGCACTTTTGCAGAAGTTGTTACAGCAGCGGTGGTAGTAACAGGAGCAGTCGTCACAACGGCAGTAGTTGTGGCAGGAGCACCGGCAACTGTAAATTTGTATCCGAACTCTTTAGCGTAATCCTGAGCAGTTGAACCCTCTGCACCGATTATAGTACCGGAAAAGGTTCCTTCACATTTATCGCCGTCGTAAGTGTTGCTTATAGTACCGGAAGAATTAGTGATAACGCAGAAAGGATTGGAAACAGTTACGGTCTCGAGAGATTTGCAGTCACCGAAAGCTTCGCCCCAAATCATTTCCACAGTTTCAGGAACAGTCAGTGCCTTTATGCTGCTGCATCCGAACAGCATTCCCAGTGAGACACATTTCAGCGAAGCAGGGAAATCAAATGCTTTCAGAGCTGTACATCCTGAAAAAGCAAAATCTCCGATGTTTTTAATGCCGCTGGGCAGAGATATCGTTTCAAGCTTTACGCAATCTGCAAAAGCAAAGTCTCCTATACTTGAAACGCTGCTGGGAAGAGCGATAGTTTCAAGCTTTACACAACCCGAAAAGGCTTCCTCGCAAATAGCGGTAACAGGCAGAGAACTGTACTTTTCAGGCACTTTTACTGCACCTGCAACTGCTGTACTGCATTTGGCTATCTCTGCGCGGTCAGCGTAGACACGGTATGTAAAGACGCCGTCGACAGCCTCCTTGTATTCCGGAGCAGCTTCCTTTTCAGCTTCTGCACTGGCAAGCACCGCAATATTTGGTGAATGACCACAAATTGCGGGAAGACTTCCTCCAACTACGCAAACAGATAATAATGCTGCGATCAATTTTTTCATATAATCCTCCTGATGGTTTAAAGTCATCGGTCAAACAAAACGCGTAAAATCCGCTTACTCCAACCATACAGTAAGCCGGCAGGTTCGGGATTCCACGAAACTCAGATGTTTGTCCGTTTCAAGCAATTGTAAAAATAATTCTTCATTTTTACAAGGCTCACGAATAAGATTATATCACTTAATCATCAAAAAGTCAACTGTTTTCGTCATATTTACGATTTTGTTCAAATAACTGATAATATGTTATATCTTTCTTTGTTCCTATTGACAATATTTTCTCAACGTGGTATAATAGCAATATATAGCCGGTTTTGGCTATATATATTATAATCATATTTTAATTATTTAAGGAGGAAAAAAATGGGGAATTTTAATCTCAAAAAATTCTTTTCAGCTTTATCTGCTGCCGCAGTAGCTGCTTCTTTAAGCTTTCAGACATTGCTGCCGGCTGTAAATGCAGTTTCACCAGATAAGGCTGAAGCTATTTCCGAACAGCTCATTGAGCATGAGCACTCCTGCGATGATCACTGCTGTGACCTTTATGATGAGCATGATCTTTGCGATGAAATCAGCACTGACCGCGTTGTATCCTATATTGACGCCGGTACTTTAATCAGTGAACAGTTCGACAGCATAAGCTCAGAACTCAATACATTCGCAGCCGGCATCAATTCAGCCTTCGCCGTTCCATCAGGCTTGATTTCAGATAACAGCGTTGTCAAGAGCAGCAGCTGTTCACATCAGTTCAACGGTTCATACACTACTACAAAACAGCCTACTTGTACTCAAGCCGGCGAAAAGGCCGCTAAATGTACAAAGTGCGGAAAGGTGCTCAATACAGTCAAAATCGATCCCCTCGGACATAGTTGGGGCAACTGGTCAACAACA
>Ga0310690_10005863_pt1 | contig 16434 bp, 11 predicted proteins | sample AusTroGonzalo_MG_2_FD_207661 | JGI IMG/M metagenome (GOLD analysis project Ga0310690, IMG submission 207661) | Bovine rumen microbial communities from tropical cattle in Woodstock, Queensland, Australia - Gonzalo_04 (v2) (version 2) | ecosystem: Host-associated > Mammals > Digestive system >... | reverse complement strand
GTGTCTATGAAGCTACTATGCAACCTGTTATGCAGACGGATGTCAATGACATTCCAAAAATCTTAGTGTGCGCGCTACGTGACCTGGGTGAGGTGCTGATGGAGATTTCGGAGTTCCTGAACTCTCCAACAGAAGAGCTGATTGCAGCATCGTATGAGAAATGGGTGTCAGCTTACAAGAGACATTATCAGCGCACCTGTAGAAATCAATATAAGAAGTGGAAGATTCAGTATTCGGCTCGTACGCTGCGCAAACATCTGCAGGAGCGTATGACAGAAGACTTGGAGGCTTTTAAGAAACGGCTCCTGAATGAGGACGAGTTTGAACAGGTGTTTGACACAGAGGAGCAGAAGATGGACTTCGATGGTATGGCCCGCTTTCTGTTTACTCATGCCGATAGGTTTGGCGTGTCGTTTATTGACGACCGTCCGATGTTCAGCCAGGAGTTGCAAGAATTGTTCAATTTTGTCGAGACTTGGCGACTGATGGAGGCTGACTTGCACCCAACAAAGAAACGTACGGAGAAGCAGGATAAGGCACCTGAGGTTGATGAACTTGAGCTACAAGTCAACTCTGTATTGCAAGGCATCGAACCTTGGGCCAATGAAACATGGAAACAACATCTTCCATTACTGTGGAAGCGTATCTTTACGACCTATCGCCGTGAGATAGCCAAAGCAGGACCACACGAGAAGTTCAAGGAGTATAGCAAGAAGACGCTATACTGTATTATCGGTGAACTGAAGGCAAGAGGTGTCTATAGACAGGATGTAACGAACGTGGAGCTGACAAAGGTGTTGGAGGGTTCTAATAACGGAATGCGTAAATACATCAATAATGGCCTGTTGGAATTAGAACCTTCGCTGAAAGAAAATCTGGGAGCGTTTATTGACAAGGAAATAGAACAGATACCTGCCTGATCATTGGGCTGATAGTTCTGTGACAGTTACGTGATAGTTGACAAGTGTTAGCTATCACGTTTTTCTTTATGTGCTGATTTTCTGCATGATAGATAAATGATAATATCATGCTGCGTGATAGTTTGCGCTCATCATCTTGAAGTCCTACCTTTGCATCGTCAAACGAATTTAACCCCCGCTGAAAAGGCAGCGGATGTCGAGTGAAGCTGAGGAAGTCTTGCGAGATACCAAACTGGGAGGTGGCCACCCTTCTGAAACTCTCCTCGCTGAAACATCGACAAGATGAAACAAAAGAATTTTAAACAGCAGATTCTGCACGACGTGCAGATGGACACACAGACAATATTCATGAACAACGGCGACATCAACATCTATCCATGCCTGTGGGAACAAGACAAGGTTCCGGTGACAGCCGATGGTAAGGGTATCGTTCGCTATCGTGCAGGTGTGATGGTGGAAGAAGATGGCAGGACTCGTATGAAGCGTTACCGTGACGGCATGAACGGCCCTAAGTACGAGACTCTGTTTGAGACACCCCACGGAGCGGTGAAGGCTACCCGGCCATGGATTCGCAAAACTACGGTAAAAGGCCACAAGATGGGTGAAAGGATGCTGGATAGGGAACACATTTACATCACGCTGAAGTTCCCCAAGAAATACGGACGGGCACTCATTATGTCGCTCTATCAGGAAGAAGCCGACCAGATTATGTCTTACTTGAAAACAAGAAAGGAGGAAACCATATGGTAATGATGATGAAACAGTTGATAGCAATCAATCCGCGGCAGAACAAGGAGCAGACAAGGGCATTCATCAAGGAATGCCCGCTCCAAGAGTACGACACGCTCACTCAATCACCGCGACTGAAACAGATGGCTGAGCGTATCAATGCGACGGCTGATGATGAGGAGCAGAGAAAGTTGAAATCGTGGCTGCCGTTCCGCTGTCCGCACTACACGCAGTTTCGCGATGATTATCGTGACCGTGAGCATATCGTGGCCGAGTCGTTCACCTGGCAGACCTGCATTGATATTGATGACCCCGAGCTGGTGGAGAAGGCCAACGAGATGAGCGAGAGGCTCGACGTGGAGACAGGCGGCATGTGGCAGGGAATGATGCTGCACAAGGACTACTCCATTCGCAAGAAGCTGCATATCGACATCCGGCTGCCGTTGGGTATGACGGTGCCCGAGGCTCAGCGTGCCTACTGTAAGGCGTTGGGTGTGGAATGTGACACCAGCTGCTTTACCCCCGAGCGGTTCATCTATATCTCGCCAGCTGATTTTGAAATTTATCGTGCCGACGGCTGGTATCAACAACTGAGCGAGGAAGAGGTGGAGCAGCGTCGCAAGGCCTATACGGACAGAGGATTGAGTATCGATGGAAGGACTGAGGATGGGTCGTACTATGATGGTGTTTCCTCCCCTAAGTTAGTGGAGGTCAGTAGGGACTCAGTATGGCCAAAGGAGTTCAAGGGTGTGGCCTATAGCACAATCATCGACGAGTGGTTTCGCCGTACAGGTGGCGAGCCAGCCCAAGGTGAACGCAATGACCGTCTGCACCGACTGGCAGCCCACCTGCGCTATATCACCGATAACAATGAGGAGATGCTGCTGGCTGTGATGCCGCGCTTCGGGTTGTCAGAGGACGAGATGCGAGGGTTGATACACTCGGCCTGTCAGGGGCGATTCTACTCTATGCCGAAATTGCTGCAGGAAGTCATCAGAAGTCTTCAGCCCAAGGAAGAGAATGTAGAGGAAGGACTTGGCTTGCTACCGCCCGAAATGCCTAAGAAACTGCCACCGCTCATCAGGCATCTGCTCAAGAACACACCCGAGATTTACAAGGCGGCCGTGGCTCACGCTGTGTTCCCGTCGTTAGGTGCCCATCTGCACAAAACCCGTTTCCGCTATATTGACAACACGGAGCACGAGGCCACGCTGATGAACTGTCTGATGGCAGGAACAGGTGCTGGCAAGGACTGTATCTCGGAACCCATCAACCGCATCATGGCCGACATACGGCGCCGCGACGATGAGAATCTGGCTCGCGAGAAGGCATGGAAAAACAGCGTCAACTCAAAGGGGGCCAACAAGGACAAGGCGCAGCGTCCAGAGGGGCTCATTATTCAGGAGATAGACCCCGACGTAACCAATGCTGCCTTTGTACAGCGCATGGCCGATGCCGACGAGCACTTCCTCTATGTGAAGCTGAACGAGATAGACCAGTTTGATGCACTGAAAGGCAACGGGCGCGGCAACCACCAGTTTCAGATTATGTGTCTTGCCTTCGATAACAACGACCGTTACGGTCAGACTCGTATTGGTACGCAGTCTGTCACAGAAAAGGTGTCGATACGCTTCAACTGGAATGCCTCGACCACTATCAGGAAAGGTCTGCGATATTTTCATAACGTGCTCACCGACGGTCCCATCTCGCGTATCAACTTCTGTACCATACCCAAACGGGAAATAGGAGCCGACATGCCCATCTACGGCACATACGATGCAGGATTTGACGAGGAGCTGCGACCCTATATCGAACGTCTCTGTTCAGCCCGAGGACTAATAGACTGTCCGCAGGCTTTCAAGCTGGCCCAGAAACTGAAGAACGAGTGTGCCGAGTTTGCCCGGCTGTCTCAGTCAGAAGTCTATGAGAACCTGTCGTTCCGTGCCAACGTCATTGCGTACCTGAAGGCCTGTGTGCTCTTTGTTGCTCATGACTACACATGGACAAAGGAAATGGAACAGTTTATACGCTGGTCGCTGAAGTACGATCTGTGGTGCAAGATGCACTTCTTTGGCGAGGCCATCGAGGCTGCCGAACAAGGCGGTTTTTCAACCGCCCGCCGCGGTCCGCGAAACCTGCTGGAGCTGCTGCCTAATGATTTTTCACTCGACGATGCCATCTCTGTGCGCCGCCAGCAAGGTCTGCCTCGCGAGGGTACCAAGGACATGATACGGGTGTGGCGCAACCGAGGATACATAGAAGAGCGAACGAACAGTTCGAACAGTTATTCAAAACTTAGATACCGAAACTAAAATATGGAACTGATATTGACAAGAATAGCAAAGCGCAAGACCTACACGATAGGTAGGCTTGCCATCCGCAAGGAAGTGAACGATGAGTACCTGACAGGCACTACCGACGAGTATTTCTGCGACACACTGGAACCCACTTGGCGCGACTATGCCAATGGAGCATACAAGGTGAAGGGTCGCTCAGCCATCCCCGAAGGTCGCTATGCCGTGGTGATTTCGTACTCACCGAAAATGAAGCAATGGCTACCTATACTGCTGGGCGTGCCCAAGTTCGAGGGCATCCGCATTCATGCGGGCAACACGGCAGAAGATACCGAAGGCTGCATCCTCGTAGGCAAAAACCGCGAAGTGGGAAAGGTGCTCGACAGCCGCATCTGGGTGCACCGCCTGAAGCAGAAAATCGTGGAAGCCAAGAACCGGGACGAGGCCGTATGGATAACGGTCAAGTAAAAGAAAAGAGGGTCGAAACCGACCCTCTTTCTTATTTCTTGATGATTTTCTTGTCGTTCTGAATAATGAGGCCCTTGGTGCTTGCATCAGCTTTCTGACCATTCAGGGTGTAAGCCGATGACGACTGCCTTTTGACGGAGGGTGTGGAGATGCCCTCTGGACGATTGATGAGGGTGAGCTTCATATAGTCGATGTCGGGCATCCAGCCGGAGGTGTTGTAGAGGCGCACGATATTCTCTCCATCATTGAGCGTCACCTTCACCGTCTTCTTTCCCACCTTGCTGTATGAGCCGGAGTTGAGCGAATAGGTGCCAATCCTGGTGCCGTTGACCTCAAGGATGCAAGAGCGGTTCTCACCACACTCGAAGCCCAGCTCCAGGGAGTATTCTCCCCCACCCTGACTATAGACATGACGCCACTGCAGGTCGTTATCGGCACGACGGCCCAGCCAGCCGGCTTTCATGCCGCCAGAGCAGGCATTATCAGAGGAATAGACGGCAGAGACCTCAGCCTGGTTGTTCTTGATCTCCTGATAGCGCGAGAGATAGGCTGTCTCGGCCTCATAGAGGGTGCGCTCCAGACGTTGTTCTGCCTCAAGGGTATAGATGCGGGTGCCGTGGGCAGGCACATTGACGGTGAACGAGGTCTCGGCATCGTCGAGGTCTTTCTGTCCGAAGCAGTCGTGCATCTTGACCTTGCCTGCCAGCTCTACATCGGCAAAGGTAAGGGTGATGTCCTTGTCGGCATCGGAGGCGTTATAGAGGGCTACGGCGCGACGGGTACCGAAGCGCTGCGCAATATCCTTGACCAGCACGTAGCAGTCGCCACTGCGCTTGGCCACATAGGCCTGCAGATAAAGGCTGTCCTGATTGAGGGCGATGAGGTCGGGATTGGTGAGCAGCTTGGTGACGCGTCCAGAGACGGTAAGGGCGGTCATGTCACAGCCAACAAGCAGGGGGCTGGCCATGATACACCACATGCCGAAGTGGGTCTTATCCTCCTCGACGCTCAGGCCACGCCCTACCTCGAGCATGTCCATGTCGTTATAGTGGCCATCGAAACAATAGGCCGAGAGGTAGAGGTTCTCCTCGATGATACTCTTGACGGAGCCCCAGCTGGCGTTGATATCGCCGGTGGTGCGCCATGAGGTGCTGACATCGTGAATCCAAGTGCCGGGATAGGCCCATCGGCAGACGTTATAGCGCACATCGGTGCGACCGGTGGCCTGTATGGCCTGCCAGATGGCGGTGTAGCGGGCTTGCTCGTCGAGCTTCAGCTGGTCTTCGTTGTGGATGGGGTCGCCTCCGCAGAAGTCAACCTTGATGAAGTCGAAGCCCAGTTCGTTGAAGAAGAACTGCGCATCCTGCTCGTCGTGCTGATACAGACCCGTGTTCTTTCCCAGGGCATCGCCATTATGATAGCTGCCACAGGTGTTATGACCGGCATCGCTGTAGATACCTGCCTTGAGGCCTTTGCCGTGGATGAAATCGACCACCGGCTGGAGACCGTTAGGGAAGCGGCTCTTGTTGATGAGCAGCTGACCTGTCTCGCTGTCGCGTCCACCCTGGAATCCATCGTCGATGTTGATATACTGATAGCCCGCATTCTTCAGACCCTTGGAGACCATTGCTGCGGCCTGCTTCTTGATGAGGGTCTCGGAGATATTAGTATAATAGGTATTCCAAGAGCTCCAACCCATGGTAGGACCCTTGGGTGTTGTCTGTGCCTGTGCCGACAGGGAGAAGGCGGCACAAGCCATCAGTGTAAGTAAATAATGTTTCATAAGTCTATGGTACCGTATTTTAGGATTCTAACAATATCTTAACGATGCGCTCGGCGGTGCGACCGTCCCAGCGGTCGGGCAAGGCACTTTTCTTCCAGTTGCCGTCGAGCATATCACGGAGGGCCTGACGCAGCTTGTCAGTATCGCCCCCCACGAGGACGTTGGAGCCTACGGTGACCGTCTCCTGATGCTCGGTATAGCTGTTGAGGGTGATGCAGGGCACGCCATTGAACGTTGCTTCCTCGGCCACATTGCCGCTATCGGTGATGATGCCTTTAGCATGGGCTGTGAGCCAACCGAACTCCAGATAACTGAGGGAGGGCTGAGGTTGGAGGTTTGAGATTTGAGATTTCAAACGAGAGACGACCTCAAGTGCCTTGCCACGAAGTGGTGCGATGACGGGTGTATCGCCAGCAGTCTCGGCTATGACCTCCAGCATCTGCTTCAGTTTCTCCTCATCGGCCAGCAGGGCCTTGCGATTTAGTGTAAGCACTAAATAGGTGGATGGTGAAGGGTGAAGGGTGACGGGTTGTTTAAGGCGATTATGGTTGAAGCGGAGGGTATCCATGAGGATATTGCCAACCATATAGGTATTTGAGCCTTCGGCCTGTTCGCGCGTGGCCACGCTGTTGCTCTTGATGCCGGCTGTGAAGAGATAGTCGCTGAGAGCATCAATAACGAGGCGGTTGACCTCCTTAGGCATGTTCATATCGAACGAACGGGTGCCGGCGACGAGGTGAGCCAGCTTGACGCCTCGCTTCTTGGTGACGATGGCAGCAGCCATTGTGGAGGCGAGGTCATCGACCACGATAACCACATCGGCAGGGTTCTCGTCGAGATAGGCATCGAAATGTGCCATCACCCGACTGGTAATCTCATTAAGGCTGGTGCTGTCAACGCCGAAGAACACGGAGGGACGGGGCATCTGCAGGTCGTCGAACAGCGAGGGCTCCAAGGTCGGGTCGTCCTCGCGGCCTGTATAAACCAGTTCATACTCGGCACCATCGGCCTGTTCTATAGCACGAATCAGGGGAGCCACCTTCACGAAATTGGGGCGTGCGCCCGCTACGATACAAATTCTTTTCATATATTCACTCTTCACTCTTACTTTTTAAGCAGCCTGTCGATTTCATCGAACTGCTTACCCATATTGAGATTCAGGTAGATGCGATAGAGCACTGGCGCCCATTTGTCCTTTTCGCCGGGCATGAGCTGCCGATACTGCTCCATATAGGGCAGCGCTTTCTGATAGGCCTGGCGCATCTGTTTCTTGTAGTGCCGTTCGTCAAGACGGCTGGCTATATTAACGTAGGCCGAGCCCGCATTGAAGTAAGGCTCTGCCATCTTTGGATTCATTTCGATGAGCTGCTGGCTGACCTTGATGCTCTCGGAATAGCGTTCGAGGCGCAGCAGCGTGGTGCTCTTGGCAAAAAGGAACAGCTGGCTGGAGTCGTTGACGGCCAGTGCGCTGTCGGCTACTGCCAAGGCATTGTCGTATTGTCCCCGGGCGATGTAAGCATCCATCAGGCGGGGGAAGAAATAATAGAACTGCGGATAGCGGCGGAAGCCCTCCTGCAGCGTGGAGAGATAGAGCTGATAGTCGTTGAGCCATTTGCGGGCCTCGGCCACAAACATCAGGGTGAAGTCGGACTTGGTGGTGTCGCTGAGTGCCAGTTTGTAATGGCGCAGGGTGAGCACCGGGTCATTAAGTTTATAGCCGCAGTAGGTGGCCCAGTAGGCTGCCTCTGGCATGCGGCTGTCGAGGGAGTCATAGTGGTAGGTAGAGAACAAGGGCTGACGGGCACAGTCGATATAGGCTTCGTAATAGTCGTAAGCCTCAGCCCACCGGCCTTTGCGCAGCAGGAACGAGCCACCATTGAAGAGGTTGGCCCGATAGCCGTTCTGCTCTTCGGCATGGCTCTTGCGGTATTCTGGTGCCAGGCTGTCGAGTGTCTCGGCGATGGAGAGCATCTGGCGGACATGACTGAAGAAGAGGGCCGTGTCGTAGTTCTGCTTCAAATACAACTTCTCGTTGCCCTGCTCGTACTTGCCTTGCACAGCATCGTAGTAGGCCAGCCAGATGCGTTTGTTAGCACGGTTGGCCGAATCGCCGAGAAGCTTGACCAGCACTTTCTCAGCATCGTCGTATTTGCCGCTCTTGATAGAAGACCGTGCCTGACTGAGCTCTTTCTTCTGAGCCATCAGGCACGGTGTTATCATTAGTAAGAGAAGCAAGGTCGCAATGAGTTGCTTCATTCTACAGGTTCAAAGGGGTTTTAATTGCCGGCATTCACCAGTTTCTCCATCTCGTCAGACTTAGCCTTGTCGCCGATAGAGTAATAGATCTGATACAGAGGATAAGCCCAGTTCACCTTCTCGCGGTCGGGGTCGAGCTCCTTAGAGCGCTCAAGGAACGACTTGGCCTCGGCCAGGATCTCCTTCACCTTGTCGGCATTGGCCTTGGTCAGACCACCAGTATTCTTGTCGGCCAGCTTGTCCTTCAGGTCGATAGCCTTACCATTGAGGCATACACCAGCATTGAAGATACACTGGATGAAGTCATTGTCAATCTCAATGGCTTTCTTGTAAGCCTCGATAGCGGGATCCCACTCACGGTTGTTCATGTGAACCTGACCGGTGAGAGCCCAGGCCATCTTGTTCTCGGGGTTGATGGCAATCTCTTCCTCAGCCCAGGCAGCCATAGCCTTCTGGTCGTCAGAACGGGTGTAGTACTCCATCAGCAGGTTGAAGTAACGCTCCTCTTCGGGGTTCTCCTTGTGCAGGTCCTTCACCATAGCCACATAAGCCAGAGAGTCTTCCTTGGTCTTCAGGGTCTCCTTCTTCGAGAACAGCATAATCTCGTTGGCCTCAGCAGCCTTTGAAGGATCCTCGGCAGCCATCTTGGCGAACTTCTCGGCCACGGGGTAGTTCTTCTGCTGATAAGCCACCAGACCGGCATAGTAGGCAATCTCAGAACGATACTGGTCCTTTGTCACGTCCTCCACTTCTACGCAACCCTTGAAGAGTTCTTCTGCGGGGCTCTCCAGATAGAGGGTCCACTTCTCCAGAGCACCGTCGAGGTTCTTGTGGTTATAGTCGTACAGACCAGCATTGATCAGGTTCAGACGCACGTTCTGCATGCGCTGCTGATTGTTCTGACGGAAACGGAGCTTGACCTTGCCCTTTTCGTTGGGCTGGCGGTCGTACTCATCACACTTGATAGCAGCCTTCATAGCCTCGAAGCAGGCATTGTTCATGGCCAAGGTGTCGTAGGGCACCTTCTTCTGCTGCATCACATTCTGCATATTCTCGTTCTGGATAGCCGTGAACTTGCCAAACTCAATGTCGGCCTTCAGAGCCCAAGCTTCAGCCTTGTCTTCTGTGGCAGGCGAGTTGAGTGCTGGAGTCAGCATCTGAAGGGCGGCTTCAATCTCACCCTTGCCAAGCTGCTTCCTGGCTTCCTTCACGATAAAATCCTGAGCAAAGGCGGTGGTGGCAGCAGCTGCCATCAGGGCCATCATCATTAACTTTTTCATCTTTGTCTTTGTTATTAAGTTAGTTAAACAATTATTCGTTAGTTTGGTTATTCTCACTATTCTCAACGTTCACAGAACCCTCAGCGAGCTCGGCATCCTCGGCATTCTCAGCCTGCTCAGCAGCCAGTTCCTCCTCGGTTGCTTTCTGCACCTTACAGACGCTGGCGATGGTGTCGTTCTTCTTTGTGAGGTTGATGAGACGCACGCCCTGAGTAGCACGACCCATGACACGTACCTCGCTGACATTCAGTCGGATGAGGATACCGCTCTTGTTGATAATCATCAGGTCGTTCTCGTCGGTCACCACCTTGATGGCTACCAAGCGACCGGTCTTCTCTGTGATAGCGAGGGTCTTCACACCCTTAGTACCACGGTTGGTGATACGATAGTCCTCAATATCAGAACGCTTACCATAACCGTTCTCGCTGACCACCATGATGGTCTCGGTCTGAGGATCGTTCACGCATACCATGCCTACCACCTCGTCGTCGCCACCATCGAGACGCATACCAATCACACCGGTTGACACACGGCCCATGGTACGGACTGTAGACTCATTGAAGCGAACGGCACGTCCGTTGCGGTTAGCCAGAAGTATCTCGTTCTGACCATTGGTAAGACGTACACCTACCACCTGGTCGCCCTCGTTGATGTTGATGGCGATGACACCGGCAGCACGCACATTCTTATACTGGTTCAGACAGGTCTTCTTCACAATACCCTGCTTGGTAGCAAATACAACGTAGTGGCTGTTCAGGAACTCCTCGTCATTGAAGTTCTTAATGCGCAGCACGGCATTGATTGAGTCATCGGGCTCGATATTCAGCAGGTTCTGGATGGCACGACCCTTTGAGTTGCGGTCGCCCTCAGGAATCTCGTAGCACTTCTGCCAGTAGCAGCGGCCCTTCTGGGTGAAGAACAGCAGCGTGTTGTGCATCGTAGCAGGATAGATATACTCTGTAAAGTCGTTGTCGCGATGACGGGCACCCTTAGAACCCATGCCGCCACGACCCTGAGCATGGAACTCACTCAGCGGGGTACGCTTGATATAACCCATGTGGCTGATGGTAATCACCACAGGATCATCGGGATAGAAGTCCTCAGCATTGAACTCATGGTCGAAGGGGATAATCTCCGTCTTACGCTCGTCGCCATACTTCTCCTTCACCTCCAGCAGATCCTGCTTCATCACCTCCTTACAACGCTCGGGGTTATTCAGGATTTCCTCCAAGTCGGCGATGAGCTTCATCAGGTCGTCATACTCCTGGTGCAGCTGATCAACACGCAGGCCGGTCAACTGAGAGAGACGCATATCAACGATGGCCTTCGACTGGAGCTCGTCCAGGTCGAAACGCTTCTCCAAGTTACGCTGGGCATCGGTAGGTGTGGCCGACTGACGGATGATATGAACCACCTCGTCGATATTGTTCACGGCAATAATCAAGCCCTCGAGGATGTGGGCACGCTCCTGAGCCTTCTTCAGGTCGAACTTGGTGCGACGAATGGTCACCTCGTGGCGATGCTCGATGAAGTAACGGATGCACTCACGCAGTGAGAGCAACTTCGGACGCATCTTGCCGTGAGTGCCGGGGATGGGCACCAGAGCAATATTGTTGACAGAGAACGAGCTCTGCAAGGCGGTCATCTTGAACAGCTTGTTCAGAATCACATTAGCGTTGGCATCGCGCTTACAGTCAACCACGATACGCATACCCTGACGACCAGACTCATCGTTCACATTCGAGATACCCTCAATCTTGTGCTGGGTGGCCAAGTCGGCAATATATGCCACCAGGTCGGCCTTGTTCACACCATAAGGAATCTCAGTAACCACAATCTTATCGTGGGTCTCGCCACTCTCAATCTCAGCCTTGGCACGCATCACAATACGGCCACGGCCAGTCTCGTAGGCATCCTTCACACCCTGCAGACCATAGATATAAGCACCTGTGGGGAAGTCAGGACCAGGAATATACTGCATCAGACCCTCACAGTCAATCTCGGGATTGTCAATGAAAGCACAGCAGCCATCAATCACCTCACCCAGGTTGTGGGTAGGCATATTGGTAGCCATACCAACAGCAATACCGTTACCACCGTTAACCAGCAGATTGGGCACCTTCGTAGGCATCACGCTGGGCTCTACCAAAGTATTGTCGAAGTTGGGGTCCATATCAACGGTGTCCTTCTCCAGGTCGTCCATGATATGCTCACCCATCTTTGAGAGGCGGCACTCGGTGTAACGCATAGCTGCAGGAGAGTCGCCGTCAACTGAACCAAAGTTACCCTGTCCGTCAACCAGTGTGTAACGCATGTTCCATTCCTGACCCATGCGCACCAAGGCACCATATACTGACGAGTCACCGTGGGGGTGGTACTTACCGAGCACCTCACCGACAACACGTGCACACTTCTTGTGCGGTTTGTCGCTGGTGTTGCCAATGCCCATCATACCATAAAGAATACGGCGGTGTACGGGCTTAAATCCATCACGAACATCAGGAAGGGCGCGAGCCACAATCACGGACATCGAATAGTCGATGTACGAAGACTTCATCTCTTCCTCGATGTTAATCTTCAAAATTCTGTCGTTGTCAATCGTCTGATCCACTTTTCTATAATGTTAAATTTTAATGTTCAATAATATGAGGCGAATTGGGTCGAAATTGCGTTTAAGGCCATTTTTAAGCCCGCTGACGCGTTTTTGCCTTTTCGTTTCAGCGCACAAAGGTACAAAAAATAATTAAAAGAAAAAAGGTAAAAAGGCAAAAAGTAAAGGGCAACAGGTCTATTTTTTATTTTTTTACCTTTTGCCCTTTCACCTTTTTACTTTTTTACCCTTTCCATCCTTTTTACTTTTATCTCACGGTCATGTGGAAACAGGCCTGCTTCACCTCGTACTTGATATAGCAGCGCTTCTGCTTGCGCATGTCGTTCAGCACCTCACTCAGGATATACTTCAGTGAGTCATCGCGAACCGCACGGCGATGAGGACCATCCGGGTCTTCCACAACCTTATATCGGGTATAGGTGATATCGAACGTAGTACCAAAGAGATGGCATGAGTTCTCGGTGGCATTGCCGTTATGGCGTCGCAGTTTGGCGACATCCTCTTCAGTACGCAACACGCTGGTAACGATAAACTTATGAAGAGGAACACCCTTCACCTGCAGACTATCGAAGAATGCCTGACCGATGTCCTGTAGCAGGATGGCAGCACGGGGGGTGAGATAGGGGATACTGCTATAAAGAGGGTCTATATAATAATAAGGTGAAAAGCCCACATACACCAGCTCGCTCTTACGGGCCTCAGCATCACGGCGGTTCTTCACAGGTTTCACACCCCAGTAGCGGGCAGCCGTCAGCTGTAGGTTATTACTATCAGGGAAAGCCTTCGAATAACTGGGCACACTCAGAATACGGTGATAGCGGTCACCATCAGGCACATAGCGTGTGGTTGACTGGGACTTCGCCTCATAGAAGTCATAGGAGTCGCGGGACTTTTGTGGCTTCTTGGTCTTTGGGGTCTCTTGAGACCCATTAGCCTCTTTGGACTCATTAGTCTCAGACTTCTTGGGTTCCTGAGCCAAAGCAGAATCAACCGCCAGGCTATCTGTCGATTCAGCCACTGTACCTGGGGAAGTGAGCCCCGGGAAAGCACAACGAATCAGGGCCAGGATGATGACCACAATGCCAAAGCCCTCTAAAAATCTATGTTTTTGTAACTCTTTATTCATTTTTTCATCTTTCAGAGTGCAAAGATACAAATTTATTATTAAAAAGGTGAGAAAATCAGAAATAATTCGTAACTTTGCACCCAAATTGCAAATATTCGAATATAAGACATGAACATACTTGAACTGAGCGAACAAGAAATTCTTCGTCGGCAATCGCTTGACGAGCTGCGCAAGATGGATATCAACCCCTACCCTGCCGCAGAGTATCCCGTAACAGCATGGAGCACTGATATCATCAACGACTTTGAAGACCTGCCCGTCATTGGTAAAGATGAGGAAGGAAACGAAGTGCGCGAGACAGCAACACCAGAGAACAGTCGAATGGTGAGCATTGCTGGACGTATCATGAGCAAGAGCATCATGGGAAAGGCTGCCTTTGCAAAATTGCAGGACTCCAAGGGCCGTATCCAGGTGTACGTTCAGCGTGACAGCATCTGTCCAGACGAGAATAAGGACCTCTATAATATTGTATTCAAGAAACTGCTTGACTTAGGCGATTTCATTGGTGTGAAAGGTTATGTATTCCGCACAAAGACTGGCGAAATCAGCGTTCACGTCATGGAGATGACCGTCCTGAGCAAGAGTTTGAAGCCTCTGCCTGTCGTAAAAACAGATGCCGACGGCAAGGTATATGACGCTTTCGACGATCCCGAGTTGCGTTATCGTCAGCGTTACGTGGACCTGGTGGTGAATGCGGGTGTGAAAGAGACCTTCCTGAAGCGTGCCACCATCATCCGCACCATGCGCCGAATTCTGGACGAGGCTGGCTATACAGAGGTGGACACACCTATCCTGCAGAACATCCCCGGCGGTGCCAGTGCACGTCCTTTCATGACGCACTTCAACGCTCTGAATCAGGATATGTATATGCGTATTGCCACTGAGCTTTATCTGAAGCGCCTTATCGTAGGTGGCTTCGAAGGTGTGTATGAGATGGGCAAGAATTTCCGCAACGAGGGTATGGACAAGACGCATAACCCTGAGTTCACCTGCATGGAGCTCTATGTGAGCTACAAGGACCTGAACTGGGGTATGGGCTTCACCGAGAAGATGCTGGAAGAGATTTGTACAGCAGTGAACGGCAAACCCGAGGTGGAGATTGACGGTAAGGTCATCTCATTCAAGGCTCCTTTCCGCCGTCTGCCTATCCTGGAGGCTATTCAGGAGAAGACCGGTTACGATCTCTATCCGATGAACGAGGACGAGATTCGCGAGGTGGCCAAGAAACTGGGCATCGAAGTGGACGAGACCATGGGTAAGGGTAAGCTGATTGACGAGATCTTCGGCGAGACCTGCGAGGGCACCTTCATCCAGCCTACATTCATCACCGACTATCCTGTGGAGATGTCTCCCCTTACTAAGATGCACCGCTCTAAGCCTGGTCTCACCGAACGCTTCGAGCTGATGGTGAACGGTAAGGAGCTGGCTAACGCTTACTCAGAGTTGAACGACCCCATTGATCAGGAGGAACGCTTCAAGGAGCAGATGCGTCTGGCTGCCAAGGGCGACGACGAGGCCATGATTATTGACCAGGACTTCCTGCGTGCCCTGCAATATGGTATGCCTCCCACCTTCGGTATCGGTATCGGTATCGACCGCCTGGTGATGCTGCTCACAGGTAAGTTCGCCATCGGTGAGGTAATGCTGTTCCCACAGATGAAACCTGAAAAGAAAGCCCCCCAGAGTAGCATTCAGGAATGGGCCGCCATCGGTGTACCCGAAGACTGGGCCTACGTGCTGCGTAAGGCTGGCTTCTACCTCATCCAGGATATCAAGGACGAGAAAGCACAGGGCCTACAGCAGAAGATTGGCGAAATCAACAAGAAATATAAGCTCGGTTACGAGAAGCCTTCATTGGACGAGGTACAGAGCTGGATAGACAAGGCGCAAGCCTAACGGTTATTGATTATTGGTTAACAGTTAATGTATAACTGCGGCAAGATAGCAATCATTGGTGGCGGCTCGTGGGCAACGGCTATAGCCAAGATTGTGGTGCAACACACGCATCACATTGGCTGGTATATGCGTCGTGAGGATCAGATTGAGGATTTCAAACGTCTGACCCATAACCCCAGCTATCTGACCAGCGTTCATTTCGACATTAAGGAGATTGACTTCAATAGCGACCTCAACAAGATTATCGAGACCTACGACACCTTGGTGTTCGTGGTACCTTCACCCTATCTGAAGAACCATCTGCGCAAACTGAAGGTCAGGCTGAAGGATAAGTTCATCGTTACGGCCATCAAGGGTATCGTGCCCGATGAGAACCTCATCTGTACAGAATATTTCCATCAGGTGTTTGACGTGCCCCACGACAACCTGGCATGCATCGGAGGACCTTCGCATGCTGAGGAGGTGGCCTTGGAGCGTCTGAGCTACCTGACGGTGGGCTGCTCGGATATGGAGAAAGCACAGGCCTTTGCTACTGTCCTCAACAGTCAGTTTATCAAGACCAAGACCTCCACCGACGTCGTCGGCATAGAGTACTCCAGCGTGCTGAAGAATGTCTATGCCATTGCAGCCGGTATCTGTAGCGGACTGAAGTTCGGTGATAACTTCCAGGCCGTCCTCATGGCGAATGCCGTGCAGGAGATGGCCCGATTCTTGCAGAGCGTACATCCCGTAGAACGTAATGTGTACGACTCCGTTTATCTGGGTGACCTGCTGGTGACAGGCTATTCAAACTTCTCCCGTAACCGTGTCTTCGGTTCTATGATCGGAAAGGGCTACTCTGTGAAGTCTGCACAGATGGAGATGGAAATGATTGCTGAGGGTTACTTTGGTACAAAGTGTATGAAGGAGATCAACCGTCACTGTCATGTCAACATGCCTATCCTCGATGCCGTATATAATATATTGTACGAGCGCATTGCACCACAGATAGAAATCAAGTTGCTCACAGATTCCTTCAGATAAAGGCGACATGCCGGAACTGGCAATGCAGGAAGCAGAACTAACGTTCCT
>Ga0310690_10005862_pt1 | contig 16438 bp, 14 predicted proteins | sample AusTroGonzalo_MG_2_FD_207661 | JGI IMG/M metagenome (GOLD analysis project Ga0310690, IMG submission 207661) | Bovine rumen microbial communities from tropical cattle in Woodstock, Queensland, Australia - Gonzalo_04 (v2) (version 2) | ecosystem: Host-associated > Mammals > Digestive system >... | reverse complement strand
TTCAACCGCAGCAGGTTGGCCTTGCACTCGGCAATGCCGTTCATGGCGATGGGCTTCACGCCCTCCACGCCCATGTCGCGGGCCACATCCACGATGCCTTGGGCAATGCCGCCCGATTTGGCGAAAATTCGGCCATAGTAGGAAGCATTGTTCAGCTCCGAATCCTCCACCTGCGTGGTGTCGATGCCGCGTGCGTCGAGGAAAGCCTGCAGCTCCTCAAACGACATTACACTGTCGATGGCCCCGCCGGTCTTTTCGAGGCGGTATTCCAATTTCTTCGAAGTGCAGGGTCCAATGAACACGATCTTGGCCGTGGGATCCGACTTCTTGATGAGCCGCGCAGTCTCCACCATCGGCGAAACAGAACTGGAAATATGCTGCACCAACTCGGGGAAGTTCTTCTCCACAAACGCCACAAACGAAGGGCAGCACGAGGTGGTGAGCAGTTTCTTCTCCTCCCACTCCTTCGCCTCACGATAGAGCGTGATGTCGGCACCCAAAGCCGCCTCCACCACGTGGTAGAATCCCAACTTCTTGATGGCCGTCACCACCTGCTTCACCCGGCCGAACCGGCACTGGCTCACAATGGCCGGCGCAATCACCGCATACACCTTGTATTTGGTATTGTCCTCCGATTTCTTCAGTATGTCGATGATATCGAGCACCAACGATTTGTCGCAGATGGCCCCAAACGGACACTTATACACGCACGCGCCACACGAGATACACTTGTCGTTGTCGATGTGCGCCTTGCGGTTCTCGTCGATGGAGATGGCCTTCACCTTGCAACTCACCATACAGGGACGGTGCTGCATAATGATGGCCGAATAGGGACACGCCTGCGTACACTTGCCGCACTCAATGCATTTGTCCTTGTCCACCGTGGCCTTGTGGTTCACAATGGTGATGGCATCCTTCGGACACACCTCCTTGCAACTGTGTACCATACACCCACGGCAGGCGGGCGTCACGTAGATGCCGTCGATGGGACATTCGTCGCATGCGCTGTCGATTACCTCAATCACGTTGGGGTTCTCCTTGTTGCCGCCCATCGCCATCTGGATGCGGTCTTGCAGGATGGCGCGCTCTTTGTAGATGCAGCAGCGCGTCTCTGCCTTCGGACCCGGACTCAGCAATTTCGGCACCTCCATGTAGGCGTTTTCCAATCCGCCCTCGTAGGCGCGCCGAATCACCTCCTTAAGCACCTTATACTTAACCAGTTGCACATTGGTATCAAATACTCTGTTGGAATTCATAATGCTCGATATTTTGATGGATTAATAATAGTTTAATTCTACCGTTTTCCCCATTTTGCGGAGGTTGTCTGTAATCTTCTCCACCAGTTTAAGCTTCATCGTGGTGTCGATAGGAAGCCCCTGGTGCGCCACGTTCACACTCTGCCCCACAAAGAAGGTAATATGCGTGGCTCGCTCAAACAGGAAGTCGGCCAAGAGCGACGCGCCGTCCTGCTTGGTGAAAGTTTTGGGCGTGAGATCCGTGATGGAGATGTATTTTTCCGCCAGCTGCAACAGCTTGCGCAGCGTGAGCACCCCCTCGGTGGTGAGATCAATGCCCTTGATGAAACCGATGGGTGGCACATCCTTGTCGGGAAAATCGAAGCTGGTTTTCAGCTCGGTATGCAGATGGCGTGCCACAATGGTGGAGCTGGTACCGCCGCAAACGATTTTCTTCGACGGACCTTTAAGGAATTGATCGATATAGTAGTCGTCTTTCTCCTTATCCACCGGAGGACCCACCATAATGTTCACATCCAGGCGTTTGCGAATCTTCACAGCGGCCACGGTGGTATCGTCGCCGGGCTTATCCACGTAAAGGTCGTTGCAGGCTGATGCCAACAGGCAGGCCACTGCACGGGCCGACATGGAGGGTGTTACGCTGTTGTCAAGGTGCTCCATAATCTGGTCGCGTTCCCAACCGAAGTTGAGCACCATGCCCACACCGGCGTGGATGGTACCGTCGGACATCACAATGATGATGTCGTCCTCTTCCAGGTTGAGATCGGTTTTGAACACCCGCTTGCCGCAAACGTCCAGTTCCGTGCGCTCAAAGTTACAGCACTTCCCATGATGGTAATAGATGGCTTCCGGGTTGTCGAATTCGAACATCACCCCCTTGCCTTCCGTATCCACATGGATGATAGAGAAGGTGGAATAGGCCACACCTCTCACCTGGCACACCGGCAGCGTTTGGATAATGGTCTCCACACACTCGTAGATGTCGATGTCGTTGGCGGCCATCGTGCAGAGGATTTTGGAGGTCAGCGTGGAAAGGATGTTGGCTTTCACCCCGCTACCCAATCCGTCGGCCAACACCAAGGTGGTGTAATTTCCGCTAACCGTGCTGGCCACGTTGTCGCCACACAACTCCTCGCCATAGTGGTTCAGGGAGGTGCAACCCGATTCTAAACAGAGTTCCATAATCTTACGCTTTTTCTTCGGTTAGTGTTTTCTTCAGTTTCAGCAGGGCCACCTTGGTCTCCGCCGTGGTCTCGCCCAACAGCGAAGCAATCTCCTGCGCCACACGCATCTGTTTCTTGATTACCTCATCGGTGGTGGTCAGCGTCTCCATCTTCACCTTCATGATGCGTTTCTCGAAATCCACCGTCTCGGTAATGTCTTTCATAATGCCGAACAGCACATTCTGTCCCGGTAAATAGTTGACAGACATGTTGATATACTTTCCAGTGGAAGGAATATGCATCTTCTCGCAATCCACGTGTTTCTTCTGGTTGTAAGCATTCACGAAATCAATCGGGTTGAAGAAATCCACGGCCGGATGTCCTTTGGCGTTGGGGTCGTTGATGCCCAACAGTTCCCTACCCTTGTTGTTGACTTCTAAGATGTTCATATCGGCGTCGAGCACGATGATGCCCTCCGGACTGTTTTGGATGATCTCGAAAGAGAGCGATTCGGCACGCTGGCGCATGTAGGGCAGACAGATTTCGAGATCTGCATAACCGTTATACACCGCCCACGCTTTCTCTCGGCAGGTGGCATAACCGCAGGAACCGCAGTTCAGCTCGTCTTCGGGTCTCATCTTGCCCGTTTTGTGCAAAATGGCTTCGATATCGCGCTCCGTAGCGGGCATACTATGGCTGCGGATACGCGGATGTGCCACCGCAAGATTCACATCCAACGGACTCTCATCTTGGGCATCCGTGAGGAGTTGTTTCTCCTTTTTGATATATTTTCGGATATCCGAGGTGGCTCTGATGGAACCGCCTTCATTCACGAGCGAGCAAGGTCCATTCACGCAAGCACCCTCACAGAGGTTGAGTTCCACCACCACATGGTCTAACTGTTCAATATTCCGCAGGGCATCCACACATCTCTCCGGGCCGTCGATGGCGATATAATCGTAACCTTCGGGCAGGGTCGGGAAAGAGTGGATGATGCCGTTCGGAATCGGGTATTCCTTGGCCAAGTTGGGCGCACCTTTCTTGTGGTTCAAGCTCACTTTCGTGATTTCATCAAGCTTAACATTGTGTTCCTCAAAGAGTTCCATAACATCCTCGAAGGTCAGCACATTGTCGATGAGTTGACAATCTTCCGCCTCGCGCTTTTTGGCGATGCAGGGTCCAATGAAGACAATCTTGGCCTCTGGATGCTGCTTCTTGATGAGTTTGGCGTGGGCCACCATCGGCGAATCCACCGGAGCGAGGTATTTCAGGGTTTTCGGAAAATACTCCTGAATCATACGGCACACCGCCGGACAAGCAGAGGTGATGAAATTTTGGAACTCGCCTGTTTGCAACAACCGAGCATACTCTTTAGTGACAGCTTGCGCACCCACTGCGGTTTCCTCCGCATCGGCAAAGCCCAATTTGGCCAACGCCAACTTCATCACGCCGAAATCGTCGAGTCCAAAACTCGAAATGAAAGAAGGAGCGACGCTGGCCACCACCTTGTCGGTGCCGGCCAGCAGTCTTCTCACTTCGTCTATTTCGCTATGGACAATTTTCGCGTTTTGAGGACACGCCTGCGTGCAGTGTCCGCAAAGAATGCACCTGTCTTCGATGATTTCAGCCCTGTGTCCCTTGACATCGATCGCTTTCACGGGACACTCGCGCAAGCACTTGTAGCAGTCCTTGCATCGCGCATTGCGAAATTCCAAATACTTAGACATACTTATCAGATTTCAATCAACGGATATACTTCTTTAACAAAGACTTCCTCAACGTTGTCTTTCGTCACATTGTGCAAAAACATGCTGCCATCTTCCAACACAAGGGCGGATTTGCCGCGCATTTTTTCCGGAATGGCATCTGCCTTCACGTTCACACCATTGGCGCAATGACCCAAGCAGAAGCTGGCTTGCAACTCGACGAGGTCTTCCACGTCATACTTTTTGACGATGTCTTTTAAGGCTTGAATAACATCGTAGGAACCTTTCAGGTGGCATGAACTGCCTACACAAACTTTGATGTTCATAATGATTTATTTTGATTGTTATTAATTCGGTTTATTTACGCTGCAAATATACAAATTATTCTCCGATATATGCTTGCTTATAAATTTCAACAATTTCACTGACAAGCGGATATTTGGGGTTAGCACCCGTGCACTGGTCGTCGTGAGCTTTCTCAGCAAGAGCTTCCACGTTGTTCATGAAGAGTTTCTTGTCAACGCCGGTGTCCTTGATGCTCATCGGCATATCCATATCTTTCATCAGTTGACGGATGGCCGCGATGAAGTTGTCGATGCTCTCTTCGTTGGTTTTGCCACCGAATCCGAGGAAACGTGCCGCTTTCGCTAATTTCTGATCCGCAATGAAGTACTCATACTTCGGGAACGGGACGAACTTTTTGGGTTTGAGGGAGTTGTATTTCACGACGTAAGGCAACAGGATAGCGTTTGCGCGACCGTGAGGAATGTGGTAGTCGCCACCCAACTTGTGGGCCATACTGTGGTTGAGGCCGAGGAAAGCGTTGGTGAAGGCCATACCGGCAATACAGGAAGCGTTGTGCATCTTTTCGCGAGCCTTCAGGTCGAACTGACCATTCTCGTAGGCGCGTTTGAGGTAGGTGAACACGAGGTCCATAGCCTGCAGTGCCAAACCGTCGGTGTAGTCGTTGGCCATGTTGGAGATGTAGGCCTCGATAGCGTGGGTCAGCACATCCATACCAGTGTCGGCAGTAGCACGTTTCGGCAGGGAGAGCACGAACTGAGGATCAATGATGGCCACGTTGGGGGTCATCGCGTAATCAGCTAACGGGTACTTGATGTCCTTGCTCTTGTCGGTGATCACGGAGAAGGCCGTCACCTCGCTGCCAGTACCGGAAGTGGTAGGAATAGCCACCATCTTGCATTTTTCGCCCAAGTGCGGGAACTTCACCACGCGTTTGCGGATGTCCATGAACTTCTGGCGCAAACCGTCGAAGGAGGTTTCGGGATGTTCGTAGAACAGCCACATGCCCTTAGCGGCATCCATAGCGGAACCACCGCCCAATGCGATGATGACGTCCGGTTGGAAGGAGCGCATCTCGGCGACACCGCGCATCACGGTCTCCACATCCGGATCCGGTTCCACATCAGAGAAGATCTTGTAATGGCAGGGGACCTCGCGCTTGTTCAGATAATAGGTCACTTTATCCACGTAGCCGAGCTGCACCATCATCGGGTCGCTCACGATGAAAGCCTTGCTGAAGCCTTCCATGTTTTCCAGATATTGCACGGAGCCGTATTCAAAATAAATTTTCGGCGGAACTTTGAACCATTGCATATTGACTCTTCTTTTTGCGATTTTTTTCTTGTTGATAAGGTTTACTGTGGAAACGTTGGCTGTCGTACTGTTGTGGCCGTAAGAACCGCAACCCAAGGTCAGTGACGGAGTGTTGGTGTTGTAAATGTCGCCGATAGCACCTTGTGAAGAGGGTGAATTGACGATGATACGACCCACTTTCATTGCTTTACCAAACTTTTGGATCAGGTCGCTGTTGGTGCTGTGGATGATGGCCGTGTGTCCCAAACCGCCCATATCGAGCATCTTCTTACACATTTCGAAGCCTTCCACATGGTTGTTCACCACGAAATAAGCCAAAACCGGGGAGAGTTTCTCGCGAGAGAGCGGATATTCAGGACCCACGTCTTTCAGACGGGCAATCAAAATCTTGGTGTCGTCGGGAACCACCACGCCAGACTGCTCGGCAATCCAATGAGCGGGTTTGCCCACCACGTCGGGATTCACTGCGCCTTTCTCCGCATTGATCACGAAAGCGGACACCTTCTTGATCTCCTCTTCATTCAGGAAGTAGCAACCGTTGTCCTTCATATATTCCTCAAAGAGGTTGGAAATCACCTTATCGACGATTACAGCCTGCTCGGAAGCACAGATCATACCGTTGTCGAAGGTCTTCGACATCATCAAGTCGTTGCAAGCGCGCTTCACATTGGCGGACGTTTCGATATAGCAGGGAGCGTTGCCGGGTCCCACGCCGAGGGCGGGTTTTCCGCAGCTGTAAGCCGATTTCACCATTCCGGAACCGCCGGTAGCCAAAATCAACGACACTTTCGGATGGTTCATCAACGCCATCGTAGCCTCTACAGAAGGATGCTCAATCCATTGGATGCAGTTCTCGGGTGCACCAGCAGCGATAGCGGCGTCGCGCAGAATCTTAGCAGCCGTCAAGGAAGATTGCTGAGCGGAAGGGTGGAAACCGAAGATGATCGGGTTACGTGCCTTCGTGCAGATCAGCGATTTGAACATGGTGGTGGATGTAGGATTCGTCACAGGAGTAACACCTGCCACAATGCCCACGGGTTCAGCCACCTCCACGTAGCCTTCCAATTCGTTGTCCTCCACGATACCTACGGTCTTCTCGTCCTTGATGGAATTCCAGATATACTCCGTGGAGAAGATGTTTTTGATGATTTTGTCTTCATATACCCCTCTGCCCGTCTCCTCGTGTGCCAATCTGGCCAGTTCACGATGGTGGTCCAAACCTGCCAACGTCATGGCATAGACGATCTTGTCGATCTGTTCCTGATCCATGTTGACGTAAGCCTGCAATGCCTTTTCCGCATTTTCAACCAAAGTGTTGATTTCTTCTTTAATCGATAATGTTTTATCGATTATTTCTTCTGATTTAACTTTCTGTGCTTTCATTTCTGTTTAAGTATTAAAGAAAGGTAATATGATTAATTATACGTTTTCTGAATGGAGCTTTTGTGTCAGCTGCTGAGACAGCATGGCCAACGAAGAGGGCAGATTCTCGTTCTTGACGAGCACGCCGACGGGGACATCCAGCATCAGGAAGGCGAAGTTCCAGATGGCGCGGATGCCCGCTTTCACCATCTTGTTGCACACTTCCTGAGCCTCGGAAGCAGGAACGGTAATAATGCCGATCTTCACACCCGAGCGTTTCACGTAGGAGGCTAACTTCTCCATTGGGAGGATGTATTTGTTGCCCATTTGAATTCCCGCGAGATCGGGGTCGTTATCGAAACCGACGTTGATGTTGAGTCCGAAGGCATCGAACTCCTTGCTGGTGAGGATGAAGCGTCCGAGACTTCCCACTCCAACGAGGATGGCCTCGTTCACGTTGTTATAGCCCAAGTACTCGCCCATGTCGTTCAACAGGGTGGTCACTTCGAAACCCGCACGCGGTTTGCCCGTGACGCTGCTCACCTCAGCGAGGTCTTTGCGCACCAACACGGGGTTGATGTTCAGGCTTTGGGCAATTAAAGAAGAGGAAACATACTCGACACCTTCTTTCTGGAGTCCTCTGATATAGCTATAATACAAAGGCAAACGACTCAGGGTCGATTTCATCACCACCAAAGAGTGTTTGTTTTGCTTTGCCATATCGATACTTTTTTATCTATTTTTGACATCGCAAAAATACACTTTTTTTATAAACTTCGACAAAAAATAGAAAAAATATAATATTCAGAATATCAACATTTTATATCTTAGAACAACCAAGCAAGAGTCGAAATTTGGTCGAATGGTGGAAGAAATTTTGGAAAAAATCCGCAAAAGAAATCAAAATCCATTTTCACCAAATCATCACTTCACCTGCGCGATAATCACCGAAATGTTGTTCACGAACATATTGACCGCGATGGCAAGCAGGATCACGCCGAAGAACTTGCGGAGGATGAAAATCAGGGTGGGGCCGAGCAGCTTCTGGATTTTATCGAGATAGCGGATGACCACATAGTCCAGGGCGATGTTGAGGAGAAGGCCAATGAGGATGTTGACGATGGCGTAGTCGGCGCGGAGGGAGAGCAGACCCGTGAGGGCGCCCGGTCCTGCGATGAGCGGGAACGCCACAGGCACAATGCTTGCGCCGCTGCTCACGTTCTCGTTCTTGATGATTTCGCGACCCAAAATCATCTCCACCGCGAGGATGAACAGCACAAACGAGCCCGCCACCGCGAACGAAGCAGTGTTGATGCCGAACACCCGCAACAGAGCATCACCGGCGAAGAAGAATGCTAAGAAGAGTGCCAACGCCGTCAAACAGGCCTCTGCCGCCCGGATGGGTTGGTTGTTTTCTCTCAGACTGAGGAAAATCGGGATGGAACCGAAGATATCGATGATGGCGGCCATCACGAAAAAGGAGCTGAAAATCTCTATGAAATTGAGGGTGCCCATAACTGATTATTGCTGGTTTTGATTTTGTTTCAACTGCTCGCGGTTCCGACCGATGTACAGGAAATACAAAAACAGGTCGAAACTTACCAACAAGGCATTAAACACATATAGCCAAATCACTATATCTCTGCTATACAGTAATTTATGAATGATTCCAAAGATATATCCCAAGATAATCAGCGACATGAAAAGCGGACTTTTGCCGATCACGACTTTGGTGCGGAGTGATTTGGCAATGGAAACTGGCCAGCTGACCGCGAAACAACAGAGGAAGAGGACTTCCCAAATACTGAAATCTGCCATAATTTTAAAATTAAATGATACTGTTTTTGCAAATGTAATGATTCAGCACTTGCGGGTTGTTGTCGATGAAATTGTAGATTTTCTGGGAACCCATCACGAAGGTGGAGACGATTTTGCCTCTGTCCAACCGTTTGTTGGCCCCGTTGATGACCCCTTTCTTGACCAACGGAAGGATGCCGTCGGAGAACATTTCGGTGTGAATGCCGATGTTTTTGTGGTTCTTCAGGCACGAAAGGATGGCGTTGGGGATGGAGCCGATGCCCATTTGCAAACAGGCACCGTCTTCGATCAGTTCAGCGCAGTAACGGCCAATGGTTTTCTCCGCTTCTGTGGGATTGGCGAACTCCGCCAAAATCAGCGGAGTATCATCCTCTACCAGATAATCGATTTTACTGATATGAATTTGTGAATCCCCGAAGGAGCGCGGCACGTTCTTGTTGACCACCGCGATGGTGAATTCGGCGTTCTCCATGGCGGCCAGCGTGGCATCCACCGACGGTCCTAACGAAACGTACCCGAACTTGTCGGGCGGACAGACCTGTATCATGGCAACATTGCACTTGATGTAATGTTCGCGATAGAGTCGGGTGGTTTCGCCAAGGAAGACGGGGATGTAGTCCGCCAATCCTTTCTGCACGCTCTCCCTGACATTGGCCCCGACGAAGAAGGCGTTATGCTGGAAAATGCCTTCAAATTCCGGATTCACGTACGGGGCAGCACCCTCGGTGTGAAGATGGTGGATGTAAACATTTTTCAGTTCTCCGGCGCGCCCCCGCTCGCACAGGGCTTTCACTAAACATTGCGGCACATTGGAGACCGAACTGATGTGGACGTGGTCGCCCGACTTGATGACTTTAACGGCTTCTTCTGCCGTAACTGCTTGATACTGTTTCTTCATACGAATAACATTAATATTGCACAATAAAAACAGCAGCAAGAAACAAACAGGAAAAACCGGCATACGAATGATGCCGATGCCATTCCCAAGCTTTTGTTCCCGAAAGCTGCGAATATTGGAGACAGGCAGGTCTTCTGGCTTGTTCAAACCGGCAACGTCTTCCCGACGAAACGTCAGTGACTATGTTGTTGCAGGTCGTTTGCTGAACTTACAGCTACGGGCATAGCTCCTGATTTTCACAGGATTCCCTATTAATCGTTTGGAACCTGAATCCAGCGGCAAAAGTACTAAATTATTTGGTTCGTTTTGCGCTATTGGGGAAATAACTCACCAATGCAGGGCTGCAGCCCCGAATGTTTCACACTTGTTTTCGCAACCCGCTTGCAGGGAAAAAGTCATATCTTTGCAGCCGAAAAATGAACTGTTATGAATCCTGTAATTATCGGAATATTACTGCCTTTGTTGGGCACCATGCTGGGGTCGGCGTTCGTCTTTTTCATGAAGAAGGAGATTCCCGACCGGCTGCAGAAGACTCTGTTAGGGTTCGCCAGTGGCGTGATGGTGGCGGCCAGCGTATGGTCGTTGCTGATTCCAAGTATCGAAATGGCGAACACTACTGTTGAAGGTCTCAGAAGTGTGTTACCTGCCGCTGTGGGTTTCCTGTTGGGCATGGGCTTCCTGCTGCTGATCGACGAACTGACACCGCACCTGCATCTCGGGGCGCAGAATGCCGAAGGTCCGCGGTCGAAACTCTCGCGCACCGCCATGTTGGCACTCGCCGTCACCATCCACAACCTGCCCGAAGGTATGGCCGTGGGCGTGGTCTTCGCGGGCGAGTCACACGGATTGACGCTCAGCGCGGCCTTAGCGGTCAGTATCGGTATCGCCATCCAGAACATCCCCGAAGGTGCCATCATCTCGATGCCCATGCACGCGGAGGGCAATTCGCGTTGGCGCTCCTTCCTCATCGGCTCGTTGAGTGGGGTAGTGGAGCCTATCGGTTCGGTGGCTATCTTGCTGTTGGCCTCTGCGTTAGGGGTCGCTTTGCCCTATTTGCTGGCCTTTGCCGCCGGTGCCATGATGTATGTGGTGGTCGAGGAACTTATCCCCGAAACCGCTCAAGGCACCCACACTAATCTCTCCACAATCGGTTTCGCCCTCGGGTTCGTGCTGATGATGGTGATGGATGTGGTGTTGGGATAAGTTGCAGATTTTTTGTACCTTTGCCACCGAATATTTGAATAAATCTTATGAAAGTAAAAACCCTTATTATTGCGACTTTCGCCTTGCTCGTGGCGGTGAGTTGCTTTGGACAAAACAAAAAGTATAAAAGTATCTACGACATCACGGTCAAGGATATCAAAGGCAACGATGTGTCGTTGGCCGATTACAAAGGCAAAGTGCTGCTGATCGTCAATGTGGCGAGCAAGTGCGGGCTCACCCCGCAATACGAAGGCCTTGAGGCCCTATATCAGAAATATAATGACCAAGGGTTGGAGATCTTAGCGTTTCCGTGCAATCAGTTCCTCGAACAGGAACCCGGCACCAATGAGGAAATCCAGAATTTTTGCTCGTTGACCTACAATGTTACTTTCCCGCTGTTCGATAAAATCGATGTCAACGGGAAGAAGGAGAGCCCGCTCTATACTTTCCTCAAATCCAAAGCCCCGTTCACCGGCTACCCGGAAGGCTACGAGGCTTTCGCCGCCCAGCTCGACATGATTCACCAAAAAACTGGTTCAGGCTTCGACAAAGGCGATGCTATTAAGTGGAATTTTGGCAAGTTCTTGATTTCCAAAGACGGCAAAACCATCTTGCGCTTCGAGCCGATGGTGTCGCCGGATGCTATGGAGGAGGATATTCAACGGATGCTGGGAGAGTGAATGCCTATTTCTTGATGAACTTGTGGGTCTCTTTCCCGTTCTCGGTATAAATATTCACGAAATAGAGGCCGTTGCTCAATTCGCTGATGCCGACGCAGCTGAAATTGCCAAGGATGGTCTTGACCAATTGACCGTCAATGTTGAGGATTTCAGCATTCAGAATCTCATTGTCTGAGCTGATGTTCAGCACATCGGTGGCAGGGTTCGGGTAGATGCGAATAGCGCTGTTGCTGTGCTCTTCGATTCCCGTGCTCGGGAGTTGGGTGACGACAAAATCGTCAACATAGTAAGTGCCAGAGGCGTTGGGTAAAGCCGAACCGGCGAAGAAGTTGAGAGAACCGAGTTGGCAGACACCGTTTTCATCGCCAGCGGTGTATGAGAAGGGCGCCGTTTCGATACTGTCACCGTTGATCAAGACGGTCAGGTCGTCGTGGTCGAGGTCAATGATGACCTTGATGGGAAACCATTCGTCGTTAGGGAACGTGAAGGTGACGGGGTTTTGGTTTTGGAGCAAATATGCCATCCCATTGATGTAGAATGCGCATTCGAATGCCCACTGCACACCGGGTTGGGTGTAGTGTTGAATGTTGAAGTAAGCACCGCTGCCATCGGAAGGGACATAATAGTTGAAGTCAATCTCATAGACACCGGTGGTTTGGTTGTCGAAACGGTAAATGAGGTCATTGGTTCCTTCAATTTTGAGAGAATTACTGCCACTTACGGCTTGCTCAGTAGAAATGTAGGCATCTTCGGCGGAACCGGGGTTGTTGTTCCAAGTGTCCCAGTCGGTGTTGTTCTGCGTACACAGTTGCTGTCCAGCGGTATAGCTGTCGAAATTGTCAGAAAAAATGACGGTTTGCGCTTGAAGCATCACAAACGGGAATGCCAAGCAGAGAAGAAGTAATTGTCTTTTCATAAGCGATAATTTTTAATGACACGGCAAAAATAATTTTTTTTCAACATACAGCACTCTTCGTTTTTTTTGCATTTCATATTTGGAAAGTGATTATTTTTGCCGCGTTGTTAAATAACCTCGCATCAAGGTTGTCGGCAACGTGAAATAATAAGTTATATAATACACCTTCAATATGAAACAACATCCCATAGTCGAAGGTTATATGCCCTATTTGGGTTATCAGACCTATTACCGCATTGTCGGTGAACCTTCAAACAAACCTGCACTGCTTTGTCTGCACGGTGGGCCTGGCAGCACGCACAACTATTTTGAGGTGCTGGACCGCATCGCCGACACAGGCCGTCAGGTGATTTCCTACGACCAAATCGGTTGCGGCAACTCCTATCTCGACGGTCATCCCGAACTCTGGACCCAAGAGACCTGGATCAACGAGCTCATCGCCATTCGCGAGCACCTGCACCTCGACCAAATCCACCTTATCGGACAGTCGTGGGGAGCCATGCAGGCCATCGCTTATATTATCGACTGTCAGCCCCAAGGCATTAAGTCTGTTATTCTTTCCTCAGGGCATGCCTCCAGTGCGCTTTGGGCCAGCGAGCAGCATAGACTCATCAAGTACATGTCGGAGGAAGATCAGGAGGCCATTCGTCGTGCCGAAGCTGCCGGCAAGTGGGACGACCCTGACTATCTTCGTGCCAATGATCACTATTATGAGCTTTTCGTCATCAGTGTCGATGAGAATTCGCCCGAATGCCTCCGCCGCCCCAAACGCGCTGGCAATGAAGCCTATCTCTACGGTTGGGGTCCCAACGAATACCAGCCTTTGGGCGACTTAGCCGACTTCGAATACACCGATCGCCTCAACGAAATCAAGCAGCCTTGCCTGATTTGCAGCGGCACCCGCGACATCTGCACCCCGGTGGTGGCAGCCTCGCTTTACGAAAACATTCCTAATAGTCGCTGGGAGGTTTTCAAGGGCGCGCGTCATACTTGCTTTGTTGAACAGACCGACAAGTATTGTGCCATTTTGGAAAAATGGTTGGAGGAAAATGATGGCTCAAATATTTGATTTAATAGATACCACGGGCACTCTCCGCAAAGATGACCCTCGTATGCGCGACGTGGAGGGTGAGATGATACGGAGCCATGCGTTGTGCCTGAAGATATCGTCCAAAAAGCCCACCGATCCGGATTACAAAGCTTTGCTGGAAGAGCTGTTTCAGTGTGAAATCGACGACAGTGTCGCCATTGTTTCCCCGTTTTATTGCGATTGCGGTTGCCGAATGAGGCTTGGAAAGAACATTCTCATCAATAAAGGTGCCACGATTGTGTCTGCTGGGATTGTTGAAATTGAGGACAACGTACTGATTGCACCCGACGTTAAAATCACGACGGTGGACCACGACCTCCAAGACCGACATAATCTGTTTCATTTCGCGAAGGTGACCATCAAGGAGAATGCGTGGATCTGCATAGGTGCCACCATTTGTCCGGGCGTGACGATTGGCAGGAATGCTGTTGTCGCCGCTGGTGCTGTGGTAACGAAAGACGTGCCAGATAACACCATGGTGGGAGGTGTGCCCGCCAAGAAGATCAAGGATTTGGGGACTCCACGGTAGTGGGTTAGCACTCTGCTTGTTTATCTCCTCCTACAATTCAACCTTCACCCCTAAATATACACTTCTCGGTAACATCGGACCGTAGATGTAGCCGCCGTCACGCGTAGGACCTACGTCCAGGTCGCGCTGGTAGGCGTCCGTGATATTGCGGATGCCGGCGGTGACCTGCAAGACGATCCGGTCGGGCAGACTTTCCGACAATTTTTGTTGCAACTTGATGCGGAATTCGTAGCTTACCTGTGCATTCAGGACGAAAAAGGTGGGCGTTTTCACCAAAACGGGCTCGTCGAGTTCGTGAGGCACCAACATCGGACCGGTGAGGTTGCCCGTCACGTTGAGCACAAGCTGCCGCCACGGGTTGCTCTCCAGAATCAGGTAACCATAGATGTCTGGGGTTCGTAACATACGAACTTCTGGCGCAGCGTCCTCGCTCCATTCCAGCGGTTGGTTGTAGCGGCTCACTTGCCATGTCGCACCGAGCTCCGCCGACAGCCACCGTCTCCATGCGATTCGCATAGAGAGGTTTGCACCGGCCACGTAACCTTTGTCAGCGTTGTAACGCTCCGATATTTCGTTTCCAGAGGCATCCGTGTAACGCCGTTCCGCGAAGATGTCCTTAAGGTAGGTGTAGAACCCCTCGCCAGTGAGATCGACATCCACGCCGCCTTTGTAGAGGCAGTAGTCGGCGGAGAGGGAGACGCTGTGCGAGCGTTCCTCCTTGAGGTCGGGTGCGAGGGTGCTTATGATACGTTCGCCGTCCGCCAGAGCGACATGCAAGTCTTCATCGTAGGCTTGCGGGGCACGAAAACCTGTAGCGTAACTTATTCGGAATGAGAGTCTTCGGAAGGGATTGTAACGGATGTTGACACGCGGAGAGAAGATGGGCTTGCGGATGAGTGAGTGCTTGTCCATGCGTACACCCGCTAACAGCGACCAATGTTCGTCTTTCCATTCGTTTTGTGCATAGACGCTACCGATTTGCACGTCCTGATGCAGATATTGCGCGTAACCCGGGATGGAGTCGGTAAGGTGGTCGAAGCTATATTCCGCTCCAACGGTCAGAGATGCGGGCATAAACCACAGTTTTTCAAAGTGATAGCGCCACAATGCACCTGTGGCGAGCGTTAGATTATGGGTGCATCCGTAAGCCTTCAGCGCGTCTTCATGCTCTTCGGGTGTGCCCTCGCCAATACCGCCGTAGTAGCTGTCTCGATGGATATGCTGCAACGCGGCATAAGCCTCCACGTGCTGCTGTCCGAAATCGATGTGGTAGTCGAGGTGGCCGCTATGGATGAGGTGCGACGCGCCTTCCGAGATGTTCGACTCGTGCGGCGGGAGGCTGAGGTTGTTGCCGCCACGGTGGTCATCGTTCACGATGTTGTAGCGAATGCTCAATTTCGAGAGTCGGGTGGGGCGCACGAAGGCGTTCAACCCGACGGAGAGGTTGCGCAGCTTTGGAAGGTCGCTGTAGCCGTCGCTGTTGCGGTCGTACGGGTCGCGGTGACGGTCCTGCGCGAAGAGGTAGAGTCCTGCGTTACGACTCTTCGTCACAGCGGAGGCGTACGCGTGCGTGGTGTTGTCGAAAGAGCGGGTGAACCCGATGTTCGTGATGCTGTGACCGAAACCGCCGCCGTTGCAAGTCGCCTCCTTCGTGATGATGTTGATGACGCCGCCCACCGCTGATGCGCCAAACAGGGCGCTACCGCCTCCACGCATCACCTCAATGCGATCGATCATCTCCTCCGGAATTTGCTCAAGGCCGTAAACACCGTTCAATGAGGAGAATATCGGCTTCGAATCGATAAGGATTTGCGAATAGTGGCCGTCCAAGCCGTTGATGCGCACCTGCGTAAAGCCGCAGTTCTGGCAGTTGTCTTCCACCCGAAGTCCGGGCACAAAGTCGAGGGCTTGCGCCAAGCAGACAGCATTCATGGTCTGCATGGTCTTCGGGGTGGTGATAGTCACCAACGCCGGAGCTTCCCGCCGCAGCGTCTGTTCGCGGTTCGCAGAAATAGTGATTTCATCCACGTGCATTGTGTCGTGGTCATGGTGTGGCATGTCCTGAGCCCCCGCACCAAGGGCTATCGCCCCGAACAGGAGTGTCAGGGCATAGTGTATGGTTCTTTTCATTATTTTTTTGTTTGTTACGATGTAAGTGATCCGCAATCAGTTAATAGTTAAGAGATAATAGATAATAGTT
>Ga0310690_10005861_pt1 | contig 16441 bp, 13 predicted proteins | sample AusTroGonzalo_MG_2_FD_207661 | JGI IMG/M metagenome (GOLD analysis project Ga0310690, IMG submission 207661) | Bovine rumen microbial communities from tropical cattle in Woodstock, Queensland, Australia - Gonzalo_04 (v2) (version 2) | ecosystem: Host-associated > Mammals > Digestive system >... | reverse complement strand
GCAAACCATTTATGCCCGTCAGAACAAATACTTTTTCGGGATGTACTGCCTTCAGTTGTTTTCCTCTAAGCATTACACCATTCATATTATCGCCTGAATAGCCTAAATTGCAGGTTTTTACATTCGGAAAATAATCTTGAAAATTTCCACCACAAGTCTGTGAACTTCCAATAAAGACGACATCTGCATCATATTCTAATTTTTTCAAAGTATTCGTCCATCCTTGAATACACCAATAGTCACCACGATTTCTGGGACTCAATTCACACAGACCTAAACTATTTCCAATTCTTTGGAAAAAATGTGTTTTTGACTCCATCAGGCCGATTCCAGCCAGCAAAGCGACATTTGTCACCAATGATAGGACTAAAGCAATAACAAGTCCTTTTCTGTTTTTTGAATCTTTCATTTGATTTGATAGTTTGTGCCTCACTATCAATCACATCTGAATTTGGATATACAAAAGGTGTGAACCTTTCTATTCACATTCACGGGAAGCGTAGGATGAAACCCGCCTAACTACTATAGATATAGTTCACACCCTCAATCGAGAGTGCATTAACTTTAGTAGTTAGTAAAGTTTGCTTCTCCGCGAATCAAACTCTTATCCGTCCTTCAGAACAATCAGTTTCCTACGCTTTTTGTTCGAATGTGATAATAGCTAATGCGTTGTTATTTAATATATTAAATTCCTTTTTCTATTTGGTTTCCTTTTTATTTGTTATACAATAATGAATTTCTACTCAAACAAACTCATCTCCCCCGAAGGATTAATACGAGTCTTCCCCAAATGCTTGTAAGCCAAATCTGTGCATTCGCGGCCTCGGGGCGTGCGCATGATAAAGCCTTCTTGGATTAAGAACGGCTCACAGACTTCTTCGATGGTACCAGGGTCCTCGCCCACCGCCGTGGCAATGGTGTTCACGCCAACGGGACCACCTTTGAACTTTTCGATGATGGTCAGAAGGATTTTGTTGTCCATGTCGTCGAGGCCGTGCTCATCCACGTTGAGGGCTTTCAGGCCAATGCGGGCAATTTCGATGGTGATAGTGCCATCGCCTTTGATTTGAGCGAAGTCGCGGACGCGACGCAAAAGCAAGTTGGCGATACGCGGTGTGCCACGGCTGCGACGCGCAATCTCAAAAGCCGCCGTGTCGTCGATGGGCACACGAAGAATGCCCGCCGAACGTTTCACAATCTTGGCCAAAGTGTGTGCATCATAATATTCTAAGCGCAAGTTGATGCCAAAACGCGAGCGCAAAGGAGCCGTCAGCAAGCCGCTGCGGGTGGTGGCACCAATCAAAGTGAAAGGATTCAGCGTGATTTGGATGCTGCGCGCACTCGGTCCCGTTTCAATCATAATGTCGATGCGGAAATCTTCCATGGCGGAATAGAGATATTCCTCCACTACGGGACTCAAACGGTGAATCTCGTCGATGAACAACACATCGTTAGGCTCAAGGCTGGTGAGCAGACCCGCAAGGTTGCCCGGCTTGTCTAACACTGGACCAGAGGTCATCTTCATGCCCACGCCAAGTTCATGCGCAATGATATGTGACAAAGTAGTCTTGCCCAGACCCGGAGGGCCATGCAGCAAGGTATGGTCAAGGGCTTCACCACGTTGGGCAGCGGCCTTCACGAAAACGCGCAGGTTGTCCACGACCTGTTTTTGTCCGGCAAAACTGTCGAACAAATCTGGGCGCAGGGCGTTTTCGAGGTCTTTTTCGGCCTTGCTCAAATGGGAGCCTGATGCATCAAGGTTATTGTTCATCGTTCAAATTTAACTCTTTGCAATTTGCGGCACAAAGATACAACTTTCAGCGGAATCTTGGATGTTGTCAAAAAAATGTATCTTTGCAGCCTAAAGTTCAGAAATATGAAACGCATTCTTTGTTTAATCATATTCATGGCATCAGTTGCGTTGTCTTTTTCACAAAACCTAGGCTCACTGTATGTGGACCAAGACAGCCGCATTGAAAGCCTCATCGCAAAACAACGCATACTTTACAGAATCGACAGCTCGTTCAACGGCTACCGCATCCACGTGTTCATGGAAATCGGCAACGAAGCCCTGCAACATGCTGAGGAGGTGAAAAAGCAATTCGAAAAGGACTTCCCCGACATTCCGATTTATTTGACCTACGCCGAGCCTTATTTTCGCTTGCGCGCTGGCGATTTTCGCAACCGCGTGGAGGCTGAGAAATGTCTGCGCCGCATCAAGCCGCGGTTTAAGGAGGCGTTTGTTACGGCTGATATGATTTACAGACCAAAAATCGAGATGTATCGCAGCAGCGAAGAATAAATTTGTAGGGACACATCGAATTGTCCGCTGCAATAAAAATCGCAAATAGCGGACGCACGCGGTGCGTCCCTACAGGGTTAACCGACAAATTGTTCCACATTCTTGACCACAATCCCCAATCGCAGCAAAAATGCCTCTTCGGTGGCAAAACCGATGTGCGGCAACATGATGAGATTGGGTGCGTCAAACAGCTGATTTTCAGGCTTCAAAGGCGGTTCGGTGCCATAAACATCGGTGGCGGCACCTGCAATCTTTCCTTGTTTCAAAGCGTTGGCCAAGGCTATTTCGTTCACGACGGGACCGCGAGCTGTATTAATTAATATGGTGCTCGGCTTCATCAAGGCAAAATCTTTCTCCGTGATGAAATCGCGGGTCTCGGCATTCAAGGCGATGTGCAAAGTGACGATGTCGGATTCCTTCAGCAATGTCTCTTTATCCACAAAAGTGACACCATCGACTTGCTTCGGGGTACGGTTCCAAGCCAACACCTTGCAGCCAAAAGCATTCGCTAATTTCGCCACGCGCTGACCGATGTTTCCCATACCTATGATACCGATAGTCTTGCCTCCGATTTCGCGTCCAGGCATAATGCCCTTGCGGTTGCATTGGCGTGTAATTGCATCGTTTTCAAGCACTTTACGATAGAGGTCAATCATCAAGGCAATGGCGAGTTCGGCCACGGCCTCAGTGCTGTAGCCCGCCGCATTCTTCACGACGATGCCACGACGTTGGCATTCTTCCATGTCAATATGGTCCAAGCCCGTGAAAGCGATGGAAAGCATTCTCAGGTTCGGACAAGCGTCCAAAAAATCCTTGCGCAACGGGATGTTGCTCTCAATGATAACCTCCGCACCTTCGGCACGGTGTTTCAGCTCGTCGAGGTTTTCGTTGCGGTCGGGATAGATGACCACCTCATGGCCAGCCTTTTTCAGGCCTTCGCAAGCCGCTTCAATCTGTTGGACTTTCAGGCCCAACGGTTCGAGAAAAACGATTTTCATTTCGCGGCAATCATTTCGATTTCGACCAAAGCCTTCTTGGGCAACTCCTTCACAGCGAAAGCGGCACGAGCAGGGCAGTCACCGCTGAAATATTTGGCATACACCGTGTTCATTTCGCCAAAGTAGCTCATATCAGCGAGATAGCAGGTCGATTTCACCACATTGTCGAAGGTGCAACCAGCTTCGTTGAGGATGGCCTCAAGATTTTTCATGCTTTGTTCGGTTTGAGCGGCCACGCCTTCTGGCATCGTGCCCGTTTCAGGATTGATGGGCAATTGACCCGAGATGAACACTATTCCGTTGGCTTCAATGGCCTGACTGTAAGGCCCGATGGCTCCGGGAGCCTTGTTTGTTGCTATAGCTTTTTTCATTTTATTGAGATTTTGATGGTTTCGAGAGGGCAAAAATATGAAAATTAATGCCTCACACCCCATCCAAAATGCGGGAAAATGTTACTTTTGCACTCTCAAGCTAAACTATTTTTGACCAACCTAAAAAAAACGAATCGCCATGACATTCAAGCAGATACTTCGCAAACTCAACAATCGATACGTTTACACAGTCTTGGTGTTTCTCGTTGTTTTCCTTTTTGTCGATCAATTCAACTTTTTCAAACAGAGACAATTAAGCGAAACATTGAACGACCAGAAACAACAGATTGAATATTACCAAACCGAGATTTCGGCAAGCAAGAAGTATCTAGAAGCCTTGCAGAACGACACCGCTACCATGGAAAAAGTTGCCCGCGAACAATACCTGATGAAACGCGACAACGAGGTCGTCTATCTAATTGAAACCCAGGAATGAAGCCGTTCCGAAATCTTCAAGTCTCTTTCCTATTGTTTTTTCTGGCCTTTTGGGCCAACAACCTTTTTTCGCAATCTTTTACCCTCAACGGAAAAATCACCGATGAGGAAAATCGCCAGCCTTTGGCATTTGTCAATGTGGTCGTCAATGATGGGCTGACGGGCTGCATGAGCGACATCGACGGAAAATATAGCATCACTTCCAACGAACCCATCCACCGTGTCAAGTTTTCCTCCATTGGCTATGAGACCAAGGAAATTACGCTGCAAGCAGGGCAAAAGAAATGCAACGTTGCACTGAAATCCGTCGTCTTTGAGCTTGGCGAAGTAGTCATCAACGCGGGCGAAAATCCAGCACATCGCATCATCGACAGCGTGATGGCACACCGCAAGCAGAACAATCCCGACAAGCTCGATTCCTATTCTTACACGATTTACGATAAGATGGTGTTCACTGTAGATAGCACCAAGCTCAACAGCATCAAGGACGAGAAAACAGAAGAAATTTCGGACTTGCTTTCTTTCGATAGCATCCTGAAAAAGAACGACTTGATGGTGATGGAGACCGTTTCGGAGGTGATGTTCAAGTCGCCCGACAAGAAAAAACAAAACGTCATCGCCAACAAAGTGGCGGGCATGAAAGACCCCATGCTGATTTACATGGTCAGCAACTACCAGAGCATCAGTTTCTACGAGGAGACCGTCAATCTGGCGGGCACGCGCTATGTGAATCCCATCAGTCGAGGCAGCAAAAACACCTATCTTTTCCGCTTGGAAAACGTCACCGCTATGGGTAGAGACTCGCTGTATGTTATCTCGTTCCGGCCTCGACAAGGCAGCACTTTTGAAGGGCTGAAAGGCGTGATGACCATCAACAGCAACCAATGGGCGGTGCAAAATGTGAAAGCCTCGCCCGTCGAAGCTGGTGAGCTTTTCACCGTTGAAATACAGCAACTTTACGAACAAAAGGAAGGCCATTGGTTTCCCAAGCAACTCAACACCAATCTAGTTTTCCCCAGCATTGCTGTGGGCATTGACAACCAAAGCATCCCCATGGTCGCCATCGGGAAAAGCTACCTTTCCGATATCAAAATCAACCCTTCGTTAGACAGCATTCACTTCTCCGATATCGCCGTGGAAGTCGATCCCGAAGCCGCTTGCCGCGACGAGGATTTTTGGACCGCCCACCGCATTGATTCACTCAACCAACGCACTCAAGCCACATACCTCTTTTTGGATTCTCTTACCCAAGGCAGCGACATCTTCGACCGTGTCTTGCATTTCAGCGAACACCTTTTGGAAAACATGGCCATTCCCCTCGGTCCCATCGATCTCGACATCGACAACATCGTCAACGTTTCAGGACAAAGAGGATGGTATTTTGGCCTCGGCCTCTCCACCAACAACCGCCTATCGCGCCATTTTAACCTTTATGGTCATTTCGGTTACTGGACCAGTATCAAAAGCCTCGACTTCGGCAGTGGCATCACGTTGAAACTCAACCCAAAACGCCAAATGGAGCTAGGCTTCAAAGTCAACCATAACTCCGCCGCCATTGGCGAATTTACAAGCATCCAAGAAAACTATTCCGCCCTTGCGGAAAAAGACTATTACTATACCTTCTACGAGAACATTCATGCGCGACAAAACCGTGCCGAACTGAACTTTTCGTCACGTTTCGCCCGCCATTTCAAAGGCTATCTCAACTTCAGCTCAATCCATAAACACTACAACCGACAATTTTTCCACGATACCGCCGACTCACTGACGGAGGCCCAGTTTGCCAACGCCGAAGTGAAAATCCGTTTTGCTTACAACGAAAAATTCATCAGTACACCAAACGGAATCCGCTCATTGGGAACACTTTATCCTGAGGTTTGGCTCTCCTACCAACATTCCTTCCCTGGCGTTTTGGGCAGCCAATTTGAATATGACCGCGTCAAGTTCCAAATCAGCCAGAACTTTTACACGAAATACATCGGTGTCTCCAAAGTCGTTATGCAAGCCGGCTACGCATCCGAAACTTGTCCCGTAATGGAAACCTTCGACATCATGGGCTCCTACTCCAACATATACCTGTATGCGCCCACCAGTTTCTGCACCATGCGTCTCGACGAGTTTTTCTGTGACCGTTTTGCGGCACTTTACCTGACACATAATTTTAGCGGTATGCTGTGGAAGACCGACTCGGAATGGTTCAAGCCTGAATTGGTTTTGGCCACCAACCTCGGTTGGGGTGACATGCGCCGCACCGAAGGATTCGAGAAGAATTTCAAAACCATGGAAAAGGGCTATTTTGAGAGCGGTTTTGTTGTGAAAGGCTTGCTCAATGCGCTCTGGGTGAAAGTTGGCGCAGGGGTGTTCTACCGCTATGGACCTTATAGTTTCGACAATGTTTGGGACAATTTTGCTTGGAAATGGAGCGCGACGTTTGATTTTTAGTTGGGAGTTATCAGTTGTTTAGTTGTTCAGTTGTTCAGTGATTCAGTTGGGAGTTATTAATTGACGCTTGCGTCATTGACTACGTCGAATCTTCGATTTGCGAGGAGAAACGACGAAGCAATCTAGAGTTTTAGTTATCAGTTGTTCTATTGTTTAGTTGTTCAGTTATTCAGTTGGGAGTTATTAATTGATAATTATGAGAAGAATTTTCATTTGGATAGCATGTTTGATGGTTTTGGCGGCTTGCGAAAGACAGCCTAAAAAAATGGTATTGCAGGGCTTGGCGCAGGGATCTTACTATGCCATTACCTATTTCGACGATGAAGGACGTGATTTCCAGCGCGAGATTGACTCGATTTTTCATGCTGTGGATATGTCGGTCAATCTTTGGGTGGATAGCTCTATTATTTGTAAGGTCAATCGAAATGAGGAAGTTGCGCTCGACCAAATCTTCATTGACAATTTCAACATCGCGCAAGAAGCTGCCCACCTCTCCGATGGCTATTTCGACCCGACCATCTCCCCCATTGTGGTCGCTTGGGGCTTCAGCTACAAGACGGGTGACAGCATTACGCCACAGCTTATTGACAGCCTGAAACAACTTGTGGACTACCGCAACATCCACATCGAGAACGACAAAGTCATCAAAGAAAACCCTGCAATACAGTTGGATTTCAATGCTATAGCCCAGGGTTATACCTCCGACTTGATTGCTAACTTTTTGGAAAGCAGAGGCATCAAGAACTATTTGGTCGATACGGGCGGCGAAATCATGGCCAAAGGTGCAAAACCCGACGGGAATCCTTGGATCGTGGGCATAGAGAAACCCGCCAAAAACTGGGATTCAGCACAAGAGGTGCATATCTGTATCGCGTTGCGAGACAAGGGCTTGGTAACATCAGGCAGCACACGTAAGTACGTGGAACGCAACGGCAAACGATATTCGCATTGCATCGATCCTAAAACAGGCTATCCCGTTGAGCATAGCGTATTGAGTGCGACCGTATTGGCTGAAAACTCCGTCTGGGCTGATGCCCTCGCCTCTATCTGCATGGTGATGGGCTTGGAAAAGTCGCTACCACTCATCGAAAGCTTGGACGGCGTTGAAGCTTACTATATTTTCGACAACGACAATAATGAATTGGAGACATTTGCTACATCAGGATTTCAAAGCCTGATTGTAGAGTAAACTAAAAACTGATGATTATCAATATTATTGCTTACTTACCACAAATTTGTCGAATGCAGCAAGAAGTCCTGGCAAAACGAATAGGATTAACAACACGGCGGCCAATGCACCTGCTGCAATGCATCGCAATATCGTTGCTATGGTCACATCGTCTATCATCATTGACATTGCAAAAGGTGCAAGCGTCATAATCATTCCCGAGGTGAGAATGGTGTGCGTCGATGCAAAATAGGCCTTGCGAATCGAATCGGTTTTGCCCAACGCTGCTCGGGCTTCGCGGTAGTTATTGGTGAAAAGTATGCCATAGTCGATGGTTGCCCCCATCAGAATACTCTGCATGATGAGATAAGCCAAATAGAGCAGCCTTCCACCATTCAGTCCGCTCACCGTCACATTGATATACACCGCCGACATCACCGTCATGACAAGTATGGCGGGCACGGCAAGCGAGCGGAAAGTAATCGCCACAATGAGGAAAATGGACAATACGGTGATGAGCGTGACAAGTAGCATTTCATCGCCGAATTGGTTGCGCATCTCGTTCATCATCACTGATTCGCCGATAAGATAATGTCTGCTTTCAAGCTGCTTGTCGCATTTTGCGGCAAGCGTTTCCACAAAGTTGTGAGTCGCGTCGGATTCTTTTGACAGGTCAGTGAAAACGATGGCTTGCGAATACTTTTGTCCGCGCAACTGGCTGAAGTTTTCGTCTATCAGGACATTGATCGTGTCCATTCCCGACCTCATTTCGTCGTTTATCAACGAAGCAAAGCGTGGATGGTCTATTACCGAATCGTTCAGCGTTCTAAGAATGTCCTCTGCCGACATTTTCACATTATCGTCATCGAAATGGAGGATGCCGTTGTAGAGGTAGGCAAGCTCAATGTCGCGTATTTCCATTTTTGCGCCAAACTTGGTGAGCAGCGCGTGCATTTCAGCAGCATCGAAACGGTCCCCTTTCTTTGCGATTGCCATTACCCTTTCAGCCATATTAAGTTTCTCTATGTTTTCCTTGTCGACTGCTGGCTTCGCCATATCAAGCTCTTCTTCCTGTTCATCGGCAAGTTCAATTATTTCCGTCGAATTTTCTTCCAACTCGGCTACTATTTCTTCCTCAGAACTTTCGGTTTTGCCAGACTGAAGTGTCATCAACATCAAATTTTCCTTGTGCCTCAACAACCTGCGGCTTTCTTGGTCTATCTGCGAAGCAAAAACCTTCCTGTTGGCGATGTCGTTGATGACGAAATGTATAAAATCGTATATCGACATGGTTTGTGTCTTTTGCTTCATGGTTCGTCCGTATAGGTTGAATATGACTGATGCACTTTTTTCATTCATTCCCACCATTTGGGCGATTTCGGTCGAGGTATACTGCCTCATGAAAATGGTCGAATCCTTGTAAATCGCATCCTCGTCAACTTCATCAGAAACGATTATGTTTTCGGCTTGGGCTGTGTTTTCAGTAGCTTGAATGGAATCGTTTTCGACAGGAAGATTAACCTGCTGCTCAACAAGTTGAGGTTCGGGCGTTTTGTTTTTTGTGTGTGAAGGCATCATGCTTTCGTTGAGCAGTTCCTTAGACGATTTGATGATTTCGCGAATGGTAGTCTTTTGGTTTTCAGGGCATATCAGCGAAACCATTTCCTCGTCGACACCCACCATATCGGCGATTTCCTTTGAAGTCAACTTCTTGTCGATAAGGCAGGTGTCTGTAAGCGAAACGAGAACGCCCAAGTATTGCGCATCCTCTTCGCTCACGTGCGTCGCGTCTCCAAGATAGGCAGAAAGCGTAGTGTCGGCACTCAGTTCCGCAGCGAGTAAGGCAAAGTCGTGGAGGCTCATTTTTTCTTTGCTGGGATTTCGTGAACCTATGTAAAATATCGCATCCACAATTGTGTTGAGGTCAAAATCAGCGAGATTGTAGTCGCTACCCCCTGCCCCAGCCATTGCCGTCAAACCGCCAACCATGCTTTTTGTTTCGGTTGCCGTCATCTGCTTTTGCATTAATGAAGGATACGAAATGAAAGATTTCACATTCGGATAAACCGCCACGCTGTCGGCTAGTTCTATCACTTTCTTGGCATCGGAATTGTCGTACAAAAGCACGGTAATGTTTTTCGGAGGGAAATATTTTTCGATTTCAGACTTCTGCTCGAAAGAAAACGAAATCTCGGTCTTGTTGTGAAGGTAGTACGAACCCGCAAAAATGGCCACGAAAGCTATGGCCAACGGGATGCGAAATTTCATGCTGAAACCAGCGAGACGTTCTGTCTTGATTTTCAACACTTTTTTTGTCGATTTCTCAATGGCACTATCCATAGCCAATATGATAGTTGGCAGCACTGTATAAATTGATACCAAGCTGCAAAGAACACCTTTTGCCAGAACGACGCCCATGTCGGCACCGATTTTCAGCTTCATAAACACGAGAGCCAACAGTCCGACGATAGTAGTAAAGGCACTGCTCACAATCGACGATGATGCCTTTTTGAGCGCATTGATCATCGCTGTGATGTCGTCGCTGTTTCCCAACGACTTTTCCTGCCTGTAGCGGTTCATGAGGATGATGGAATAGTCGATGGAAAGGACAAGCTGAAGGATGGCGGCAATCGAGTTGGTGGTGACCGACACGCTCTTGAACAGAGCATTAGTACCCATGTTGATAGCCACGGCCACACCAATGGCGGCAAGGAATATGGGCGGTTCGAGCCACGACTCGCACATGATGAACAGCACAATCAGCAGCAAGACGAAGGCAATGAGTATCACGCCGATAGAAGCCGTAGTGCCGTTTTCGCTTTTCTCTACGATTATTCGATTACCGTATTTGTCCACAATCTCATTGGCGATGTCATCTTGGCTCCGCTGACTGCCGCACAGCAGTTCGTACAACACCTTTTCGCCATGGTTGTATTCTTCGCTGCCACTTTGATATAACACATTGGAAACGCCTTCTATGCTTGCAAGTTCATTTTGAGTTGTAGTCTTCAGACTATCAGGGAGCGACCAAAACATCACCCTGACGATGCCTGTGCCGACCGCATCTGCGCCAAACTCCTCCGACATCTGGTCAATGCCCTGCTTCATCTGCGAGTCGTTGGGCAGATAGCGCGTCATGTCGGTATTGATGTTGGTGTGCGGAATCATCAATGCGCAAACGATGGCGACCACAACCGCTGCTATTAAGAACACAAAACGTTTTCTTACAATGATTTCCGGCAGATGCATGACTCTTATGCTATGTCAATTTTGGGGCGCAAAAATACAAAGAATGTTTTATCTCACTACCGAAATCCGTTTCACGCAAATACCTTTTTCGGTGTTGATGCGAACCATGAACATGCCCGAACCATATTGCGACAGGTCAAGGGTCATTGAACCAATTTCTGTAAAAGCATCATAAATGGTTTGACCTAAAGCGTTCGTTACTGTCACACGGCTCATCCCTTCCGTCTCTATAGTGACTTGACCATTGGTCGGGTTGGGATACACTTTGATATCGTCGCCCTGTTCATTCATACCGTCGGTATGCACTGTGACATAGTTATGGATGCCATCGACAGCCATTGCGGGAGCCGATTCACATTCGCCACCGACAATCGTATTGATGGCCGTCACTTGATAGTAACAAGTTTCCATACTAGTGTCGTTGTCGTCGAAATGCATTGCTGAGCCCGTGGCTATGCCTATCAAATCATAGTTTTGTCCGTTGGCTGAACGATAGACATAATAGCCGTAAGTCACACTTGTCGTCCCCGACCACACTACATTAGTGACGGTGATATTGTCAATACACAAGGCATAATTGGCCAAGTTGGTGAAATGTCGGAAACCGAGATAAATCTCCTGCCCCACATAGGCCGAGAGATCCACTTCGTAACGTTGGTAAGGATTTCTGGAGTCATATTCAGCGATGGTAGTCACCTGCGTGCCATCGGCTGACGCCACCGCCACGCCGAAATGCTCCGTTGCATATGACGGGTCAAAACCAGCAGCATAGAAAGCCATCTTGGCATTTTCCATCACCTTGATTTTAGGCATGAAAGCGTAATTGTCGGGCTGCAAGGCTCCATAACCATTGATATAAGAGAACGAGCACAATGCGGCGTTGGTACCTGTAGTGTTCACGCTGCCATCCGAGTTCATGCCTCCTGACGAATAGATGCCAAAGACGGAGCCATCGCCGTCGGCATCGAGGAACGACCAGCCTTCCGGGTCGTTTTCAAAGTCAATGAAAATCTCGCGCTCCCACGAGACGACAACCTTATCACCGTTATATTCGGCGGCAAGGTTTTTCGGAGCCAAACAGTTCAGTTCGGCGTTGGCACATTGCGGTGCGGCAAGGGCGTAATAGTCGCCCGTCTCACGGCTGCCGTCTTGAATGATGCGGATGCAATATTCAGAGTTGTAGCGGTTTACCTCATGCGTGAATGAAGTCTCCCCGTGGTTGAGCAGAGCAATCATTTCACCATCGGCATAGACCAAAGCTCCGATGGCATCGCGGGTCACCTCGGCCTCAACACCCGTCACCTTGATGTCATCCACACAGAGGAAATAACATTCGCCTGTGGTGTTGAAGTGACGGATAGCGACATAAATCTGCTGTCCGGCATAGGCCGAGAGGTCGGCGGTGTATTCGGTGTAGGTGCCCGTACTGTTCCATTCAGCTACCATCACAAAATCGTTGGGGTTGGTGTTGCCCGAAGTGGAGACGGCCACACCAAAATGTTCTGGGTCAGGGGCGATGCCAGGCATGTCGGCATCGCAAGCCATGAAAGAGATGCTTGCCTCGGCAGTAGCAGTCAGGCGAGGCGTAACGAGATAGTTGTCGGGGTTGAGGTTGTTGGCACCCGACATCCACGACCATGAGCGTAGGCCGATACCACCACCATAGCCGCCGTAAGGATACACGCGGAAGTTCTGACCATCGTTGTTGGCATCGATGAGAGTGAGGTCCATCAGGGTGCTGTCGGAAAAGTCGTAAAACAGCTCATCGACAGGGATTGGTGCCGACATCGTAGGCAAAGTCCAGGAGAGTTGCACCTGATTGCCATCGCTTTCGGCTTGCAATCCCGTGGGCGAGCCTTGGAAATGATCGGGCGTGCGGTAGGTCCAGTCGTATCCGCTTTCAATTGTTGCCCCGCTTTGGTAATGAGCGCGGATAATAGTCGTGTGGTTGGAGCCATCGGTAAAGCCATTGGTATTTAAGAGGTAACGGCTACCATGTTGATTTTGAGCCACTGTTTGACCGTCAAGAATGATGTCGCTGCCTACTAACCATGTACCATTATCGTCACCGATGAAAATATCGTCAATGCAGATGGCAAACATATCGGTGCAGTTACAATGACGGATGGCAAGATAGACCTCCTGACTGCCATAATTGGAAAGGTCAACAGAATACTGGTACCAATTGCCTTGACGAGTTGCTTCTCCTTTGGCGGTTAAAGTCCAATCCTGCAAAGTTGTGAAAGCCTGTGGATCGTTATTGACTGTGGTAGAGACGGCCACTGCAAAATGCTCGGCGCAATATTGCTCATCCATGGCACAGGCCCAGAAACTGATGTAGGCACCTTCCGCAGGCAAGGTCACGCGAGGCGAAACCAAGAAATTGTTAGGCGTAAGCGGTGAAGTGGAAGCGTTGTCGTAGGAATACGAAACCATCATTCCGTTTGAGCTGTTCCGTCCCATGCCCCCCGTTGAAGGCAGTTGCCAGTTGTGGCTGTCGCCGTCGGCATCGATAAGAGTCCAGTCGAGGATACGACCTTCCTCAAAATCTTCCTCGAAATCCCAATAATATGCCCCATTTGGCGAATAAACCTCGGGTGCATTGTAGATTACATAACCTGAAGCGGAAACATAGTTTTGAATGCCCTCTTGGGCTTTCGCGCCCATGGAAGCCATCAACAGCAACGCTGTTACGAATAAAAGTACTTTCTTCATAATATTGAATCAAAATTGCCGCAAAAGTACAAAAAAAGCCGCAACCCGAAGGCCACGGCTCAAACCAATGTGAAAGCCAACAAGGTTTAGCCGACCCGTTGACTATTTGTCAATGTTTACGATGGTGTATTTGCGGCTACCAAGGCCGATAGCTTCGGCATGCTCGATAGTATGGACACCGTGCTGCTTATCGATACGCTTAAGCAAGTCGGTGGGGTCGTTGGTGGCCGTCACTTCCTGGTTGTTGATAATATCGACACAGGCTTGATCGAGGGCCACAGGGTCGGTGGAGGCCAAAATGCCGTAGTCTTCGAGTTTCACGGGTGCAGGATGATCCACACAGTCGCAGTCGATGCTCATGTTGTTCATCACGTTGATGTAGATGATGCCTTCTTTCTTCTGGAAGTAGTCCACCACGGCTTGTGCGGCAGCGGCCATGCTTTCGAGGAAGCCATCCTGGTCGCCGATATATTCTTGTGTCCAAAGCTTCGCCATGTCGAGCACTTCCATCTTACCCGAGGAATGGATGTAGGCCTTGCCGTTCTGGCTTGCGCAGCCAATGGAGAGGTTCTTCAATGCACCGCCATAGCCGCCCATGGGATGACCTTTGAAGTGGTTAAGGGCAATCATGAAGTCGTAGTTGGCCATGTGGTCGCCCACGATGTCGTACTTGAGGTGCGTCGAATCCTGCACGGGGATACGCATCTCGCCCTCCTCGTCCATGATGTCCACCTTGAAGGTGGGCGTAAAGCCGTGCCGCTCGATGACCTTCCAATGGTTAGCAGATGAGTCGCGATTATCCTGCTCGTCGCCAGGCCCGTTGCCATAAGCGGTGTTGCATTCCACGATGGTGCCGTCCACCTCAAAGACCAGATTCTTAATGAGTTCGGGTTTCAGGTAGTTGGGATTGCTGCCCTCGCCAGTGCTCATCTTGATGGCCACGCGTCCTTTGACGGGAACACCTAGTGCTTTATAAATGTTAACAAGCCCTTCGGGGCTGATGTTCTTGGTCAGATAAACGACCGATTCCTTTTGAGTGTTTTCCATATTGTCAGTAGTTTGATGATTCGATTCCTGTGTTTTGTTTGATTGTCCCGTGCAGCCCACGGCAAAAAGCAGGGTTACGGCTGCGAAGATAAGGGTTTTTACTTTCATAATGATTTGTTGTTTTGATAAATATATGAGCAAAATTAGTTTACATATAAGACGCGAGACGCGGGACTATGAGACGCGAGACAGTTTGTCCCGTGTCCCGAAGTCTCGTGTCTCGTGTCAAAAGAATCATTTTGTAGTTTAGTTTTGAACAATTAGTTATTTGCGGCAAATTTATAAAATTTCCTTATTTCGTCAACAAAGGCCGCAATTCATTCTCAAAAATACTACGCTCCACGATACGGTAATGCGGATGGTAGGCTTCGTTGTAGGTTCGGCTGTGATGGACGGCTTGACGGTTTCGGCTCGCTTCATTTAGCATGACGACATCCTTGTTAAAGCCATTCAGAATGATGCCGTGCTTCGTGATGACACCGACAATGCAATTCCATTCTGCTTCCCAATCTTTATTTTCCGCTTTATCCATGTTTGCGTTGCGAACAAAGGCATCCAGCAACTGCTCAGCTGTAATCAGACGGTCGGCAACAGCGGAGAGATACACGCGGACATAGCGTCCTTCGCTTCCTGTAGGCTCGTAATAGACTGCCGATATATTAGTCATTTCCGAAAGTTCACGCATCAGATAGCTCCGTGCAGAAGCCGTGTCCGTTATCATGTGTCCAGGCCCGAAACGGTCTTGGTAGAAACTTTTGTAGATGTCCTGCAAGGTCGATTCAGGATAAGCCGCCATTTGACGTTCAATCGCGGCGCATATCGATAGCGTGTCGAATTGCTGACTGAAAAGGCCAAGCGAACACGACAAGAATAGGACTAGCAATGCTTTTTTCATATAAACATTGTTTTGATACTTGCTGCAAAGAAACGGAAAAAACGCAAGATAGGACTTACTTGAATTGCGGATTGTTTTGCATAAATTACTGATAGATACTTACAAACCTCATTGCTGCACTTTATTTGAAACATCTATACTTTCTTTTTTGAGGAGAAATAAATCCTTTTCAAGTTTATTGTTCCTTTTTTCCAAACATTTTATCTGCTTTCTTAATTGACATTCAATATCATCCTTTCGAAAGATGATTTCAACGAGTTCTCTTTTCGTCTTTGACATCAATCCGATCTTACTCATAGTTATTGCCTATTTCGTTCATTGCACAAATATAGCAGGGCTCAAATCCAAGACTTTTTAATAAGGTATCGTCAACATTTAAGTCAGGAATATATTTGCGCATATACAATTCTTGAAGTTGACTATATAGTTGCTTTTTGCAATCATCAATTCTAATTAGTGCCTTTTTTAGCTCTTCTTCTGTGAGGCCTTTGGGTAATTCTTTATCAATAGACATGTCTCCACTACCCATCCATGATAAATACCCAAAATCAAAGCATATTCGCAATCTTCTATGCCAGTCTTCTTTTATCCAGTCCACGAACTCCATCCAGATGCGGGTTATTTCATCATTTATTTCTGTAACAGAACGATTGTCCTCTATAACTTGAATGCCTGAGTTGGGGATGGTCGTAGACTCAAAATCACGATCTACAATTGGTCTGTCAGGATTGAATTTTAAATTAACTCTATTGACAAAAGCAGACAAGTCCCTTTCTCTTAAATCCGAAAGGTCATACCAATACTTTCTAAATGCAAGAA
>Ga0310690_10005859_pt1 | contig 16453 bp, 7 predicted proteins | sample AusTroGonzalo_MG_2_FD_207661 | JGI IMG/M metagenome (GOLD analysis project Ga0310690, IMG submission 207661) | Bovine rumen microbial communities from tropical cattle in Woodstock, Queensland, Australia - Gonzalo_04 (v2) (version 2) | ecosystem: Host-associated > Mammals > Digestive system >... | reverse complement strand
CCGCAGAGGAACGAGAAGAACTGCCCCTTGTCGTCGTTTGCGCCGCGGCAGTATATGCGCTCGCCGCGCACAGTCGGCTCGAACGGAGGCGAAGTCCAGAGGGAATCGGAATCCGGCGGCTGCACGTCGTAGTGACCGTAGATGAGCACGGTATGCGCGTCCTCGCGGCCCTTGATCTCACCAAAGACGACGGGAACGGGCGACGCGGGCGAGAGGATAAGCTCCGCCTCAGCCCCTATCGACTTCAGCCACTTCTTCAGCCATGTCGCCGCGCGCACGCAGTCCGGCAGGTGCATGGGCTCTGTCGCCACGGTCGGGAACCTGAGAAGTTCGAAGTATTCGCTGCAATCGCGCGATTTCAGCCAGCCGTTGATTTCTCCGTTCATAGTCGCCGTCTGCCATTTACGCCTTTTTCAGTTGCGGGAAGAGAACGACATCGCGTATCGAGTCGCACCCCGTGAGGAACATGACGAGCCTGTCGACGCCAAAGCCGAGACCGCCCGTCGGCGGCATCCCGCACTCCAGCGCGGAGATGAAGTCCTCGTCGATTTTCTCGACGTCCTCCCCCGCCTGGTTCTCAAGGGCCTTGCGCTGCTCAATCGGGTCGTTCTGCTCGGTGTAGCCAGGGCAAAGCTCCCGCCCTGCGACGACAAACTCGAAGACGTCCACAAGCGAGGGATCGTCGGGGCAGGCCTTTGCCAGCGGGACGAACTCGCGGGGAAGGCGCGTCACGAACGTGGGCTGCATGAGAGTTCGCTCTATGATTTTGTCATAGACTTCGTGCGTGAGCATGAGCTCCGTCGTGACGCCGTCGAGCTCGAGGTTCGCCCCAGTCTCGGCGGCCTTCGCCTTCGCGCGACTCATCTGCTCGTCGAACGGTACGTCGAACCAGTCGTCGCCCATGAACTCCTTTACGATGTCGCGGTAGGCGACGCGGCGGTATGGCGGGTTGAAGTCGATGGCAATCCCGTTCCCCGTTCCCTGTTCCCCGTTCCCCGTTCCACCGTATTCTACGACCCTGCTCCCTATGACCGTGTCGCAGAGATGCGGGAGAAGCCCCTCCATTATCGCCTCCATCGAGGTCCTGTCGCCATACGCCTCGTAAACCTCGCAGACGGTGAACTCAGGGTTGTGGGTCCTGTCAATGCCCTCGTTGCGGAAGTCCTTGCCTAGCTCGAACACCTTGTTCATGCCGCCGACGAGAAGCCTCTTGAGGTAGAGCTCAGGCGCGATTCGCATGACGCAGTCCTTGTCAAGCGCGTTGAAATGAGAGACAAACGGCTTCGCGGCGGCTCCGCCGGCCTGATCCTGCAGAATCGGCGTCTCGACCTCGACGAACCCCTTGTCCCAGAGATACTTCCTTATCTCCATTATGATCCGCGAACGGGTGAAGAACCTCTCGCGGCTCTCGTCGTTGGTCATCAAATCGACATAGCGGCGGCGGTAGCACTCCTCCTGGTCGGCAAGGCCGTGGAACTTCTCCGGCGGCTGCTCAAGGGCCTTGGCGAGCATCGTCCATTCCTTCACGACAAGCGACTTCTCGCCCTTCTGGGTCGTGAAAAGAGTCCCCTCCGCGCCGATTATGTCGCCGAGGTTGAGCTGCTTGAACGCCGCGAACGCCGTCTCCGAAAGCTCGTCGCGCTTGAAGATAAGCTGGAAGCGGTCCGTGCCGTCGTTGACGGTGCAGAAGTTCATCTTCCCCATCCGGCGGATCGTCATGAGCCTGCCTGCGACCTTCGCAGCAGCGCCTTCGGCGAAGCCCTTGCGCACCTCCGCGAGGTCTTCGCGGCCGTATTTGCGCCCGTAAGGCTCATATCCCATTTCTCGCAGCGTCTTCATGGACTGGAGGCGCTGTTCGCGGTATTCGTTGGTCTCTTGCGTCATTTGATTGCAGTCTTTCTGATGTCGTGGGAAATTGTCATCCGTGGCGGCGCATCTGGCGCGTAGGCGGAGGGTCGATGACCTCGGGGACAAGCACTCCGGCCTTGCCCTCCTTCGCGGCAGACCGGCGGATGAACCACATCTGCACGATCGACACGAGGTTGGAGAGGAACCAGTAGAGCGACAGCGCCGACGGGAACGAATAGAACATGACAAGCATCATGATCGGCATGAAGACCATCATCATCCTCTGCTGCGACTTGTCGCCCGTCGATGGCGTGAATGCGCTCTGGAGTCCAGTCGAAAGCGCCATCAGGATAGGCAGTATGTTGAGCCCGCCAAACGGCAGATACGCCGAGAAAAGCCCCTCTGGCTCGGAGAGGTCGGCTATCCAGAGGAACGGCGCATACCTGAGCTCGACCGCCGACCTCAAGACGTTAAAGAGCGCGATGAAGACAGGTATCTGAATGAGCATCGGCAGGCACGAGCTCATTGGGTTCACCTTCTCCGCGCGGTAGAGCGCCCAAGTCTCCTGCTGGAGCCGCTGCGGGTTGTCCTTGAACTTCGCCTGAATCTCCTTCATCTTCGGCTGGAGCTCCTGCATCTTCTTCATGCCAACCGTCGACTTGCGGGTGAGCGGCCAGAAGAGCAGGCGGACGAGGATCGTAAGGAGGATTATCGCGACACCGTAGTTCGGAATCAGGCTGTTGAAGAAGTTAAGCACCCAGACGAGAGGATAGCAGAGCCACCGCCACATGCCGAACTCCATCACGTCCTTCATCCCGAGATCCCAGAGAAGCGACTGCTTCTTGGGGCCGACATAAAAAGTCGTCGTGCGGGCGCCGCCTTCAACCGGCGCAAAGACAACCGACGCCGAAACGCTTTCCGGCCTGTATGAAGACGTCTTCGTATCGCGGTTCACAATCGCCTTGAAACCCGCGTTCCTTGCCGTCGAAGAAACAAACGCCGTCACAAAGAACCTGTTCTTGAGCGCAACCCACTTCTGCTCGCGGAGGAATTCCGCCGGCGCGCTCTTCTCCATGCCAGCTGCGCTCTGCGTTCCGCTGCAGCCGCTGCACCCGCCCGAAAGGCCGCCTACGAGATACGGCTTCAATGGCGAATCGCCCTCGCAATGGTGCACGACTCCCGGCTTGTCGCGGGCGAGATCCCACGAATCGACGGACAGAAGATCGTTCTTGGAATCCCCCATCCGCATCTCGCCGATGGAGACTTCCCCGCCGCCGAACCCAGATTCCTCAAAGACGATTCGATAACCGTCCTCAAGCCGAATCGTGCGCTTCTTGTCTCCGCAGACGAACACCGCGCTGTCGGAAGAAGCGGATTCCACGGCGAACGCATCGACATCTGCACCCATCTGCACGCCGATCGGGCTCGCGGAGAAGTCGAGGGCAACTGCCGGGTTGGACTCGGAAACCTCTCCGCAATCCATCGCGTATTTCTTGAGAGTCGCCTTCTTGACGGCCGCGCCCCATGTGGTAAGCTCGACCTTGGCGTCTTCGTTCTCAAGGACGACAATCCTCTCCGGTGTCGAAGGAAGCGCCGGGGCCTTAGGGGCGGCATCAAGCGGCGCGCTGCCTTTGGCCTCCGAAGCCGAAGGTTGCACGACTGCTGCCTTTGCCTCGGCCGTCTCGTTCGTCGCGGCAATCGCCGCCTGTTCCGCGGCGGCCTTGGCGCGTTCCTTTGCACGCCCCATCTCGGCCCAGATGTACCAGGCGAGAACCGCGCCCAGCAACAGGCAAATAATCTTCTCTGTCTTGTTCATTGCTTATGCACCTCTAAGTTAAACTTTCCATCTCCCGACCGGCGGCACTGGGTCGTATCCCTTTGCCCCGAACGGATGGCAACGCAAAATCCTCCACAGCCCGAGCAAAGTCCCCTTCATCGCCCCGTGGACCCCAAGAGCCTCGATCATGTAGTGCGAACAGCTCGGGGTGAACCTGCAGCAGTCGCCGAAAAGCGGGCTCAGGACGACTTGATACGCCCGCACCGCAAGTATGAGAAGGCCCTTCACTTCTCAAGACCGCCCGTCGGCGAGCCCGGCGCGGCGCAGGACAAGGCGCATGTCTTCCATTACGTCCGCGCACCGGGCGCCTTTCATCGCCGCGCGGCCCGAGAAGATCCACTCCGTCGCCTCCGGCATCTCCCCGCCTTTCGCAAGTAGCCGGTATGCTTCGCGCAAAAGGCGTTTCGCCCTGTTGCGGTCGACTGCATCGTGGAAACTCTTCTTGGAAACGACGACGCCGGCCTTGCGGTCGGCGTCTTCCGCCGAGAGATACCACGCGGCGAGGAGACGCCCCTTTACGGAACGCCCCCGGTCGAAGACACGAGCGTACTTCGCGCCGGGGAGCCGCGTGGACATCCTCAAGCCCCTGTCACACCTGCGTGAGGCGCTTGCGGCCCTTCGCACGGCGGGAGGCCAGAACCTTTCTGCCGCCCTTTGTCGCCTTGCGCGCACGAAACCCGATTTTCCTCTTCCGCTTGATCTTGGAAGGCTGCCATGTCATCTTCATGATTATTCTTCTCCTTTAGACTTGAAAAGTAGCGAATATTATATCAAAAACGCCACGTCACTTTCAAGCCTCCCCGCAAACAGACTGGCGTTTCTGAAAACACCATCGGCAAAGTTCACATCTCGGCCTCGCCGCCATACACGCCCATCAGGCGAGGGACTTGCCAATCCACGCCTTGGCGTGCCAACGTCGAATGAGGATGCCGCCTCGGACGTTTTCGTCAATGAGGAACACAATCCATGCCCCGACAAGTCCGAAGCCATCATTTCATAGTATGGCAAAAAGGCGCTGTCGCAAGAAATACGAATGGAAAAGCATGCCCTAGTTACTTAGTGACAGTTGCACGCAGGAAGCGCGCATTGGCATCCGTCACCGTGATGACTACGTCAGGCGAACCTTGAGCAGCTGGCGCGAGCGAGAACTTCGACGTATCGACGGCCTTGAACGCCTTGCCCAGGTCATCCGTCGCAATCACCTTCATCAGACCGTTGATGCTGTTGAGGTCCACCTTGACGCCAGCCGCCTTGTCTGCTTCATTGAGCGCCGCGGAGACCCGTATCTTCCATGAACCGTGCTCCACATCCTGCTCTATTGACGTGATCTTGAGCACGTCCTTCTCCGATGTGCTCAGCACCTTGTCGGCACCAAGCAGATAGGAAACCACCATCGGCTTAGTGACAACCGCAACCGGTCCGGAGACGCCGACAAGCCCCTCGACGTACGAGGCAACCGTTGCAGCCGTGACCTCGGAGCCCGCTCCCAGAAGAGCAGCAACTTCGGCGTCTGCGAACACCGCTTCCGCCCCCATGGGCTCAACCGTCAGAATCACGTCGTCCAGCTTGCCGTTGCCGTCAAAGGTCAAGGACGAAACGCAGCGCTTCGTTCCAACAGTGAGCAACTCGTACCAGCTGCCGCCGGCCGTGAGATCCGTAGGCGAGGCGAATCCGGATGCCGTCTCACACAGGGCACCGTCTAGCTTCGCCTGCGCAAACGCCCTGCCCTGGCCGTTGGAGGAGAAGTCGAACGTAAGCTCCACCCGTACCCAGTCGTCGTTTGCGTACTGGGAATCGGAAAGCCTCACCCAGTCGACAGAGCCATCCGACTTCCTGCACCTTAGGCAGATGCGTCCATCTGCATCGCACGCAACCACAAGCTTGTCCTGGCCGGACCCCTCCGATATCTTGTCGTTGGAAGGCGCGCGGCGGACGGCAATCGCCATGTCGAGCTTCTGATTCGCGTTCGTTATGACCTCTGGATATGTACGCGTAACGTCGCCTTCAACGCTCAGCACCTTCGCATGCGACTCGCGGTCCATTGGATATCCAGCCGAAAGCGAGTACGTCGCCTTGACGACCTCGGCGTCTTCTCCCGCCCAGCCGGAAATGTCATTGCCCTGCGTCCCGACCGCATACGCCTCAAATGAATCGTTGGCGATGACCGGCGAAGCCGCCGCACTTGTCGAGACAGACCAAGTCAGCGTGCCGTCGCCAGTTACAGTGAACGCCGCAGTGGAGCCGACGCCTGACGCCAATGGCTGGTTGGACGAGTCCCGGACCGTCCATTCCGCCGATGCAACCGTTGCTCCGTTGTTTGTATAGGCCGAGGCCACAATGCCGTCTCCCGAAAGTTCGACCGAAACCTGGGCTCCGTCGATGTAACGGTAGTTGGTGCCGGTGATTGAAGCTGTGTATGCGGAATTCTCCGGCGCATTGAAATCCATCGTCCTAACGTTGAGGCCTGAGAGCTTTAGGGTCATGACCTCGGGCGCCGCAGAGGATCCGCCATCTGTAATGAGAACAATGACACAAGAACTGGGATCGCCGTCAAGGCGCGGCCCAAGGCAGATGCCCTCGTAATTTGGCATATCCGACGAGTCCGTGAATGTCCATAGCTGTGTCTTGGTCGTTTTCGTGTATGTGGCATTTTTCAAAGATGACAATGACGACACATCGGTGGCTCCGGAGAAATTCACCTGATAAATCCGAATGTTGAAATCCGGGAACAAACCTCCTTGGTAGCAGCGCCGCTCCAACACGAGAAGAGTGCCGTCTGGCAACGCACAGAGACCAGAGACGCCACTCCGCGTGTGCGAATCCTTGGCCGTGCCGATTGGCTGTGTCTCATACGCCCATTCGCCGTTAGGCGTCCAGTTGTCGAAGACTGAATTGCGCGTAAACCTCGTGAGGCGCACGACTGAACCTACGTTGTTTGTCGCAAGCGGGCCATCGACCTTCAAGGCCTCTTCGTTGGCCGTCCACATGGTACACCCGTCGCCGGAAATGGTCAACGCCTCAAGGCTATAGTTGCCATTGTAGTTTTTCTGGATCGCGGGAACTGGGGCGGAGCGAAGGAGCGTTCCAGTAGAAGGATCATATTCCCTGATGAGCGCACTCGACTCCTGAGATATCCACACCTTTCCGGAGCAGGGGTCAAATGCGCAGCCCTCCATATCGCTGCCGCCTGACATCAGGACGCCCTCTCCGATGGTGATGTTCGCCTGAGTAAGTGATCCGTTGGAGCGATTGATGTTAAGCGTAATCGGATAGAGTTTGTTGTCGGTATCGTCTATGGCATAAAACAAATTGCCGCCCGCATATGTTATGCCGCTAATCTGTTCGGCACCATAGGTGAAACTATAGCCTGACGGCCTCGTCACCTGCGACACCTTTGTCACCGTCAGGGCTTCGGCATTGAATGCCACGCCTACGGCCAACAATACGACGGCCACGCGGCCGATGCTTGATTTTGTCCTGTTCTTGTTCATGTTGCGTTAACCTTTTCAATCGACAGTCAGGCCAGAACACGTTTAAAACACATCTCCACGCCGCGTATTATATCATTTTCACTGATCTTTGTGGGCGAGGGACATCGAGCCTCAGTGTCGGCCACAGAATTTTTGGGAAATTTGGGGTGAGACCCCATTCTGGCTTCATTTTTCGTGGGCTGTTTCGCGTTTTCTGCAACTTATCCCATTTTTCAGGCCACCGCGGACTGAGACACCGCATCCGCCCGAACCTGCGAGGCGAAGGCGGCAGACGAGCAGGCGGTGGTCGCTAAGCATGAGCGCGTCGTCGGCGGTCGTTGCCTCGACTATCTCGAAGCCCCGCACAAGCACGTTGTCTATAGCCGGCGTCGCCGCCGTCCTGCGCCGCCTGTGCGTGGCGAGCGCCCCGAACCTGCCGAAGTTCGCGAGCGCGAAGCCCGCCTTTTTGAAGGGATTGAACTCGCTGCCGTCCTCTACGTTGAAGTCGCCAGAGAGGATCACGCGCTCGCACCCGCCGAACTCCGCTACAAGCTCCGCTATCTGCGAGCGGCGCTCGTCAGCGCCGAGGTCGAGGTGGGTCTCAACTACAAGCGTCCTCTCGCCCCCGAGCTCCGTCTCGCACGCGATGCGGTAGTGCTTCTGGCGGCGATGCGCGAAGTCCTTCACCGTGACGCCGGAAAGCCCGCCTTCCGCAAAGGCTATCGCGTTGCACTGGTAACCTAAGTGCGGCCCCGCCTCGAACGACCTAAATCCGCCAAACACAAGCTCGCGCGCCTTCCCGCCGCCCTTGTCGAACTCGGGCGAAAACTCGCACACGCCTACGCAGTCGGCGCGGAGGCAGTCTAAAAGGCGCCTGTATTCGGCCGCTCGTACGGCGGACTCCTCGGCTGTCACGTCGGTGACACCGTGCCGCCCAAACGAGAAATGGCCTATGTTCCACTGCGCGAAGACAAACTCCCCTGGCGCACGGTTCTCCCAGGCCGGCGCACGGCGGCGTTCCGGCACGGTCGCTATCGTCTCGCTAAAGCCGGTGGAAAGACTGCGGCGCTCCAGCACCGACTCGCCGTCCCCGAGGGCGAGCAAGGAAACCTCCCTGCCGCCGGATGCTCCGTCCGGGCCTAAGTAGAAGCTACCCGCTGCGGCGGCCGTGAACTCCCCGCGCCAGAAGCCCAGCGGAGCAGTGAACGGAATATGCGAATGGCCGGAGAACGACCACGCCCCGCGCATCATCCTAAGATAGCACGTCGCGCGCCCATCGTCCGCCATCCACGACTTCTCGCCGGCGGCGAAGACCGTCCCGGCGGGATGCGGATGCTGCACCGACACAATCGCCTTCGCCCTTCGCAGGTCGGGCCGCGCAAAGAGGAACTGCTCCAGCTCCCCCTCGTGCCGCCAGTCCGCCGCCACGAACGCGACGCCCTTCACCACGAGCGCGCGCACGCCGAATGCGTCGCTCCACCCGCACAGCCTCTTCACGGCGGCGGACGGATTCGCGAGAATCAGCCTGCTGCGGTCGGACTGCCTCTGCTCCTCAGACATCTTCGAAGTGTCCGACATGTCGCGGTTCCCGAGGGCCGCGACGAGCGGAACTCCCGGTGGCATGACGCGCCGCCAGGAGTCAACGAACACGTCAAGCTGCGCCGCGTAGCCGAGATCCGTCACGTCGCCGCAGTGCACGACGACGTCCACCCGGCTACTGGCGAAGAACGACAGCGCCTCCTCAAGCTCACGCGCCGACTCAGGGCCTGTCACATGGGTGTCGGAGATTACGCCAATACGGATCTTGTCGCGACGGCCATCGCATGCGCCGACGACGACAGCCGGCACAATGGCCCCGACGGCCAGTGCCCCCGCCGAGGCAAGGAACGCCCGCCGCGAAAAGCTCTCGCGAAGGAACTTCGTCGTCTCCTCTGAGTATGGCACAGGGTGCGCTACCGCATGATGATCAGCGCGCCGACCGTCGAGAAGCAGATAGACTTCCCCGCCTGGCTGAACATCGGGAAGAGGCTTCGCGGCACGGCCTTGGTCAATGTCGACGGCTTACTGCCGACGCTGCCGCCTGCCGTAAACGCCGTGTAGGACGCCAAGCCGCCGCTGACGGCCGAGTAGTAGAGGAGCGACGACGGGAGAACGATGTCGCCTTCTACGTGAAGCGCCGGGAACGCCCCGTTGCCGCCGATCACCGACTCCTCCGCGAACGTGAGGCTATCGACCTCGAGTCCGCCCGGGAAGGAAATAGTGTCGTTCGCGAACTCGCCGCCTGCCGCCGCGACAGCCTCAGCCACGGTCAGTGTGTTCGTGGCGTTCTCGCTCACGACCTTCACTCCACGCCCCTTGGACGTGAACGCCTTGAACGATACGTCCGCAAGAAGATTCGTGAACACAGAGTAGCGCGGCGGCCCCGGCTCCACGTTCTGCCTGGCTACGCACGTCGCATAGTCGTGGAACTGCGCGGCATCGGGGAAGACGACCTTCGTTCCGTCGCCTTCGAGCGCAAGACCGAGGACGGAGCCGAACGAGTTCATCGTGAACGTCTTGCCGCCCTTCACCGTGAGCGTGCCCGTGCCGAACCACTCCGCGCGGTCGTTGTCCACCGCCACGTTCGCAAGCGGCGTTTCGCGATCAGGGAGATCGGTCAGGTCGAGAACGCAGTTTTCGCCAGTGATCTTCGTCCACACGCGAAGTCCCTTGGCAACTTCCGGCTCAGCGCTTGGAGCCGTGCCGTTCAGCTTGAAAAGCGTCGACTCGCCGGCAGGGAAATTGGAGTTCACTTTCAGCGTGCCGCCATCCCAGATGAACTGCCCCTGCGGCTGGTATTTCGCTGTCGAATAGAACTTTCTGCGAATCGGCGCCGACAACTCGATCCTGCCGCCATCTTCAAGACGCAGAACGCCCCATGCCGCGGCAGAGTTTCCAAGCATGATGTAGCTGTTAGCGCTCTTGACCTTCACGACGCCGCCGTTCCCAACGCGAAGCGTCCCCCTCGCCTGATAGTAGCCGGCATTGATGCCACTGTAGCCGTCAAGCTCCACCGTGCCGCCATCCACGACGTCGAGGAACGACTCGTAGGCATAAGTCGTGTTGTGCGCATGCCCCTTTGCATAAAGAACGGTGACGTAGGCGGAAGAGCTGCCGCTGACCTTGAGCACCGCGCCGTTACGAACAGTCCACCGCTTTCCGCAAGTGGAATCCGGATTCGTGTTCTTCTGCGCCGTATACTCGCATCCTAAATACATGCAGTTGCTGAACGTCCACGTGCCGCCGTCGAAAATCGCCGACCCATTATAGGAGCGGAACGGGTTCGCCTTGCCGGAGAAGGTGCCGCCACCCGTGAGGCGAATGCATCCCGGCCCCCTCATCTGCAACCCGGGCGTCTCATTACTCCCTGGGATGGATGACGTGATCACGCCAGAGACAGTGCCAGTGACAGAAGCCGCATCCGTCGAAAGTCTGGAACTCGGCCGTGTCACGGTGATGGGCGAGGCGACAGTCGCGGCCGAACAGAACTTCACCGTTCCTCCGGTGAGAGTAAGCGCCGTCGCTGCGGTCAGGCCATTGCCATAGACCTTCAGCGTCTCGTTCGATGCGACCGTTATCGACGCCTCCGTCCTGACAACGTCCGTCACTACGAACGGATCGGACGAGGCGTATGATACCGTTCCACCGTTCACGACGACTCGGCCCTCGGCAAGCTCGGAGTCGAGAACGAGGGTGCCGGCGTCAACCTCAAACGTTCCAGTGAAAGAGGCAATCTTCGCCGACGGAATGTAGAGCGTCCCGGCGGAATTCACCTTGAAAGTCCCGTCTCCGGAAAGTCCCATGCGAAGGATATCCGTGCCGGACCCAGTTGCGCCATACTCATATACCGCGCCATTGGAAAGAGCGATATCTCCAGTAAACGGCGCAATGTCGTTGATTGTGAGAGTTCCCGGTCCATCCACGGCAAACCCTGCGACAAGCCCATCTGCAACCTTATTTGCCGTGGTGAACGCGAGCGATGCGCCCTCGTTCGCGAACGTGATGCGGCTAACGGCCTGCGTGAACAAGAGGTCGCCAGAAATGACGCTCTGCGCCGTTCCACTAACGACAAGGTTTGAAATCGCGTAGATGCCACCCTTCGCGGAAATGTCAGCGCCATTTGTAAGCTCCACTGCCGGTGCAAGATGAAAATTGTCTACCGCAACGATATTCGTTGGATAATACGCGCTTGCCGTCGGATAATACCATCCCTTCTCCGGAATGGTGGAGCCGAACGCCATATGAACGCCATCGCCGGACATCACCAGCTCCTTCGCGTTGAGCCGCGCGTCGGCAAGGTCGAGAAGCCACAGCTTCGCGCTGTCCGCCACCGTAACCGTCACATCGCCCAGCTGGTTGTTTGGCGCATAGAGCGAGGCATGGAGTTTCCCGGTGATGTCAAGGCGTGTCACGCCCTCGTTTGCGACGAGCTTCGTGTAGCAGTTGTCGCCCGAAATCCCGCCGACGCTGAAGTATCTTGCATCGCTGCTCGTGCCGCTGCCCGTCCACGTCTGGTCCGCGGTCAGGTGGAGCTCCGTACCGGCATCGTGGCCGAAATAGAAACGGCTTCGTTTGACGTCCACACCGCCGGCTCCTATCTCCAGAGGCTTGTTGCCGCGCATGTCGAAATAGATCCACGTGCCGGAATAGTCAACGACGAGCCCGTATGCGCGGAACGGAACAGACGGGTTGCTCAGCGTAAAGGAACTGGCGCTTGCGCCATTATGCCGAAAATACGCGATTGCGTTTCCATCGTTGTAGGCACTCCAGGAAACGGTTTCGTCTGAGGGATTCGTCCAGACCTCGGATGACAGCTTGAAGGCCTGCGGCAGTTGCTGCTTGGTGTAGAGCGTGACGGGGTCGGCACATGCGGCGCCTGTCGCGAGCAGAACGAGCATTGCGGCAACAATGTGGAGTCGTTTCATGTCATTTCTCCCTGTGTTGGTTTGATAGTATAACATATTATCTTAAACTTGCGTTCACCTTTCGACAATCGCCTCGTGGCTCTCGCCTGTTATGACATCCGTCGCGACGACGCGCCAGGCGCCCTTTGCGTCAGACTTAGCGAACGGGATGGACATCTTCGCCGCGCCGTCCTTCACGACGACCTTCCGCGAATAGTACCAAGCCTCCGCGCCAGACGGGTCCAACACCTTCATCTGCACCACGGTATCGACAGACGGCGCATACCTGATGCGCACATCCGCCCCACTCCCCGCGACCGACATCTTCGGCTCAACATCCAGCATCTCGAACGCATACGGGCGCATCCTCGAAAGCGGCAGGCGGAAGCGGTCGCCGTGCCCAATCTTCCGGCCGGAAACGAGATCGTAGAGATGCCCCTTTTTCGGGAAGGCGAAGTCCACCAACCTCGACCCCTTCTTCTCGTTCGAGACGACGCACCACACCTGCTCGCCGTGCCGCCCGACGCGCGGCCACACTGAAACGAGCCGGACGCGCGAGCCGTCCGTCGCGTCGGAGATCGACAGGCGCGGCAGGCGCACCACCTTGGCAAGCGCCCTTTCAAGCCTGTCCTGCTCGGCGGCGATGGCGGAGGCGTTCTTCTCGTCGGCCGGGTATTCGAGCGCCTTGAGATAGCCGATGTCCGGCTTCTCGGAGAGCATCGTCACGCAGTCGGCGAGCGGCGGCGCCTTGCGCGGTCGGCAGTTGCCCTCGCGCCGCGCAGGAACGCCCTCGGCAAGCACAAGGCCGCCCTTCGCCGCAAAACGCTTCACCGCCGCCACTTCGCCGTCGCCCATGGCACAGGCGTCTGCAAGGACGAGCGCCTTGTATCCACGCTTCTCGAACGTGCCGTCCGCAAGCTGCTCGTAGGAGACGAAGTCGAAGTCGTAGCCCAGACGCCTCATAAGCTCTATGTACTTCTCGCGGAGCGCGTTGTGGTCCTTCATCCTATTCTCGAAGAACGCCGCGCGGATGGACGCCTGCGAATAGAGAATCGCGACTTGGGGGCTGTTGAGAAGGTTGTTGAGGAAGTGCTTGCCGACGCCGGAGGCGACGCGGTCCATGCCAGGCTTCGCGTCGCGGTAGCCGTTGCTCCACGTCCAGTCGGGGTTGAAGATCGAAAGGTCGTGGAAGCCAGTGATGCCGCGGCATCCGTTGAAGAGCGTCAGCCAGACCCCGACTGCCGCGCGGTTGCCCTGGCTGGAATAGCCCCAGTTCCACGGCATGAAATCGCCCTCGGGGTTGAAGGAGCGGTGTATGTCGATCTGCCCGCCAACGGCGTAGCTGAGGGCGCCGCCGAGCACGTTGACCTGCTTCCACCAGTCCATGCCGCCATATGCGGTCGGCGGCTGTGTGCCGGAAATAGACGTCCCCACGTTCGGGTCCTCCGCCTGGAAGATCTTACGTGCGTAGTCGAGCGAGTTGGCGAGCCGACCATCCATGAACTCCAGATGATCCGCCCACCCGGCCACATGCCGCTCGCCGCCGGGCGCCCACACCTCCTGCCGCGTGAACGGGACGACTGAATCCCAGTCGCCGAACTGCGCCTCCCACGCGGCGTTGAGCGCGTCGAGGGTCTTGTATCTCTCCTTAAGGAACTTGCGGAACTCGGCGAGGCAGTGCGGCGAGAAGCAGAAGTCGATCGGCGTGCCGCCGTAGCCGGTGAGCGACTGTTCGTCGCCAAACCACACGTACCTGACGCCGACGTTCGCGATTTTCTCCGCCACGGCGGAAAGATCCTTGTCCTGCTTCGCGAAAAACGCGGGGTCGGAGAGGCAGGGCTTCCTGACGAGCTTCATCTTGTCGCCGCTCTTCACGTACTCGGCGGGCTCCGTGCATTTCTTGAGACCAGCGCCGCTTAGGAGAGTCGGCTCGAACCCGTGACGCGCCGCGAAGTCGATCGCCATCCTCCACTGGTTGGCGATGTTCGCCGTGAGGTGCATCTCGCGGAAGAGCTTCGCAAACTCAGGCCACAGGTATTCGCGCACGCGCTCGCCCGTCCATATGCCGAACGTGAAATCGTCGTGCGGCCATTTCGCCGGATCAGGCCTCGCGCGTATCTCGGCTTGGAGACGGTCCACTTCCCTTCCATTCTCCAGGAGCCTCGCCGTCGCCACGTACATCCGAGCCGGCAGCTCGTTTGAAATCGTGAATTCCGTATTGATCTTGGATGCGGCGGGAACTGCCTTCTCGTCCAGAAGCCGCCCGAACGAATCGCGGAGTTCGAACCGTACGGACATCCCGCCATCGGCCGCACCACCACGTTTCCCTCTTTCAACTTTACACTTTAAATTCACCTTCTCCCCTTCGCGGTACGCGCCGCCCTTCGCGGCGTCGCGGTCGGCGGAAAAGGACGCGAAGCAAGAGGCCGGCCCCGCCTCGAACGCCCATGCGCCCCATGCGACAACTTTGCCGTCGGGATCTCGCAGCACCGCCTCGAACGCGAGCGGCCCCGCGTATGGCGAGAGACCGGAGAGAGAAACGGACAGCGAATTCTCGCTGGTCTTCAGCGAAACGTCCTTCTCGCCCTTCGTCAGCACCTTGCCAAACCTGTTCTTCACCCACCATTGCAAGGAGATGGGTTGTGCGTTAAGCGTTGAGTGTTGAGTCCTCACGACTTTCAACAACGCCGAAGGCGCACTTGCTCCGCCACCAATTTTACACTCTACATTTTCCATTTTACATTCCCTGATCGCCACCGGCAGTTCGCGGTTCGCCGCGCGCAGGAGGCACTTCGCGATTAGCGAATAGTAGTATTCGGCCGGCGCAACGCGGTCTGGATAGAAGTCGCGCAAGTTCGGCGTAATGCCCGTCATGTTGTTCAGACTTCCGAAGATGGCCTCGTAGGGGAGGTGGATGACGCGCCCCTTCCCAAGGGTGTTCTCGGTGAGCCACGGCGCACCGCCCGCCTTCGCATGAACCGTCGCGCCGGCGGCGTCAAACGCATACGCAGGCTCCGCGCCGAGCAGCGAGAACGGCACGTCGGCGAAGTCGGCGGTGGCCGCCTCCGGGACGGCCTTGATCGTCTTGGCGGCGCAGCCATTGCGGAAGATTTCCGGCTCGTCGCGGTCCTGGCCGATCCACACGAGGCCGCAGCCCGCCTTCACCTTTTCAAGAACGAGCTTCTTCGCCGCCTTTGGGAAGATTTCCCATGGAAGCCCGCCCACGAGAATCGCGTCCGCTTCCTTCCTGAGCGTCTTGACGAGGTTCTCCTCCACGTCCGCCGTGGAGAGCGAGCCAAAGTAGTCGCCGTTGTCGTAGATCGGGTTCTGGATCGTGCGCTGCTTCGGACGGTTGCGGTAGTAGTTGAGCGCGATGGACGTGGTGAGCAGTTCACAGTCGAAGCGGTCGGCAAAGAAACCAAGCTCCACGTTGTCGCCTACGCCCGTGAGGGCTATGACGCGCATCTTCTTCGTGGCGAGCGGCTTGGCGAACGGCACGCATACCTGGTGGGGAAGGTTCGTGTAGCAGGTGAGGTCGAAGCTCTTCATCGCGCTTTCGCGGCTTGGCTCCGTCGGCGCGAGCGTCCATGCGCCCTCCTTCGGCGGAGCTTCAAGACGGCACGCCTCCGCGCCGTCCTTCTCGAGGATCACGGTCGTCGCGTCCGCCTTGAACGTGCGGACTTCACCCGGCGCGGCAAACGTCAATTCCACCGTCTTGCCGCCATCGGACGAACCACCACTTCCCACTTTACACTTTACATTTCCCTTGCGAGAATTGAACACCTTCACCGTTCCATCCGCGGCGATTTCGCCCACAAGCCCGCCGCCCGCGCCGGACACCTTTGAGAGACCTTTGAAGGTGATGACCTCCGTCGGCACCTTATATGACTTGCCGTTTTCTATCGAGACGGGGATCATGCGCCATTCGAGCGTCGGCACCACGTCCTGCGCGAGCCAGCTGTAGAAGCTCTTGACCTCCTTGAACGGCATCGTCACGGCGACGCCTCGCCCAAGGTCGTCCACCGCAGCCATCCAGCCGCGCGCGGGATGGTGTATCCAGCGTTCCTGCGGACGCTTGTCGCGCTCGATCTCCACGACGCCCTCGTCCGACGGGAAGTAGTAGGAGCAGAGGCGGCCATTGATGCCAAGCGTGGTGTGGATGAGCATCCCGTATACCTGGGCGCTCATTGCGTCCGAGAGGTTGCCGAACTCGTAGTCCACCCTGAGCGCGGTGGAGTCGTCGAAGAACGTGTACTTCTTGTCGATCACGAGGAAGTCCGTGCCGCCGCCCTGGGCGTTGCCGCGCGCCTGAAGCCCGCAGAACCCGTCGCCCCTGAACGGCTTGAGGTCGAACG
>Ga0310690_10005858_pt1 | contig 16454 bp, 3 predicted proteins | sample AusTroGonzalo_MG_2_FD_207661 | JGI IMG/M metagenome (GOLD analysis project Ga0310690, IMG submission 207661) | Bovine rumen microbial communities from tropical cattle in Woodstock, Queensland, Australia - Gonzalo_04 (v2) (version 2) | ecosystem: Host-associated > Mammals > Digestive system >... | reverse complement strand
GTCGAGAACGGGATGATGTATCCGGGCTCGCGGCAGACGACGGCGGTCGCGCTCGCCGGCGGCTGGCAGTGGCGGATGAACCGCGAATCCGTGAGGATGTTCTCCACGCGGTACTTCGCCAGCTCCTTCTTCCAGGCCGCGTCGCCGTCCGCGCCCTCCTTGATGCGGAAGAGCTCGCGCCTGAGCGAGAACCACTTCGCCGGCTTGTCCGGATTGTTGATGCCGAGGCGCGGCTTCAGGACGTCCCAGTTCGCCTTCATGCGGTTCACGATGTCGCAGAGGCCGCCGTCCGTCGTGGCGCTGTTGATCGATACGCCCGGCTGGCCGAGCGAACGGGTCGCGATGATGTCGGCGAGGAACTGCTTGCCGCTCTGCGGATCGGACGAGAGGAGGCCCGTCTCGTAGTCATAGACCTTCGCGAGCTCCCAGACGTAGCGCTGCGCGGTGTCGAACGCGGTGGTGTACTTCGTGAGCGCGAGGTTGCGCTGTACGCGGTTGTACATGTCGAGGTAGCGCTGCTCGGTGGCGTTGTTGGAGACCTGCTGGCGCCAGAGGGCGCGCTGCTCCATGAGCTGCTCGCCCTTCGCGACCTCGGCGCGGTAGGCGGCCTCTGCGGCAGCCAAATCAGCAAAGGCGGGCTGAATCTGCAGGATGGCAAGGTTGACGTTCATCGCCGCCTCGTCGATCTTGTCGCGGATGTCGTTGTAGCTCTGGCGGATGTTCTCCTCCAGGTCGTAGATTCCCTTGGCCAGGTCGATGTACATGGCCACCGACTCCTTGGTGTGGCGTGCGGTGTAGGCCGATAGCGTCTGAGCTGCAGTCACATTCAACTGGAACATATCCTGGCCAACCTGTGTCGCATCGAAGAGGGCCTTTGGATCGACCGCAACCGTCATGCCTGCCGAACTGACGCCGGGAATGCCGTCTGTGGCAATTTCATCGTCAACCATCATCATTTGCAGGAGGAAATTGCCCAGGTCGATCTGGAAATCTTCCTCCGTCGTGTCCGTAAACTTGCCCTTTAACATCATCACGCCGAACTCGATTCCCATGTTTTTCCAGAGGTCGCCGACCGCGCTCCAGGCGAGATCCACGCCGGCCTGGAGTGTCTCCATCTGGGTGTCATAGTTGGACAGGACATCCTTGACCTTGAGGTAGGCGGCGATGTAGTTGCGGTAGGCCGTCTGGATGGAACCCTCCATCCGGCGCGTGCCGGTGACGGTAAGGGGCTTCATGCGGATTCCGCCTTCGTTTACGATGTAGTTGATCGGGATTTCCTCGTATTCTTCTTTATTCTCGTTGCCGAGCCAATCGCGCGAATACTTGTACTTCCAGCCGATGCCGGTCATGGCGTCCGTATCGCGCTCAACAAGCTTATAGGAGTTGGTGAAGGTCGTCTGGAGGCTCTCAATGATGCCGTAGGGCGTGAGGTCCATGTAGTTGTAGTTGTAGATGTCTGGACCGTCGTATCCCTGCGGATACGTTCCGCCCACGCCGATGTCTCCGGAGAACGGCGTGCCGTAGATCGCGATGAGCTGGTTGTTAAAGGCAAGTTCCTGCGCCTCGACATCCGCAATCAGCGATTCTTCGTTGCGCGAAATCTGCGCGAGGCACGAACCGTACACGTTCGCGTAGTCAAGCACGGTGGAGCAGTTGGAGAGAGCCTTTTCGGCGCGCTCGAGGATCTGCTCGAAGTGCGACTCCTTCTGCGCAAGGCGATCGGGGTCGATGTCGAACGGAATCGCGTTCTCGGAAAGTCCGAGCGGATTCGCGCCCGCCTCGAAGCCGTTGAGCTTGCGCTCCAGGACGCGGACGGACGATGCGAGCACGGGCAACTGCGAGGCCGTGACGCGGTTGATCTTCTTGATGCCCTTGTCGGTAAAGGCCTGGTATGGTGCGTCGTTCGTCGGCAGGAGCGCGTTCACCGTCATCCAGTTGTAGGCAGCCGCCATGCCGGTACGCGTCGCCCATTCGCCGTAGCCGAACGCCTGTTCCGTGTTCGAGTCGAAGTACGCGGCAGAGGCGTCGCCGCCGTTCTCCTTGTACGCCTTGCGCAGCGTCAAGTCCATCACGTCTGTGCCGGTCTGGACGAGCTTCACCGCCGCATCGGCGAACTTCTGCTCGTCCTGGTAATCGACGTTCATGAGCTTCTGGTCCATCAGCATCTCGCCCATCGCCGCCGCCCAGTCGAACCACGGGTTCCTGAGGAGCCTGTAGTAGCCGGTGAGCGCGGAGAGGTAGTGGCCCCAGGCGTCGCCGTGGCCCTGCGGATACTGCGCCGCCGCGCAGTTGACATCGAGGATACCGTCGCGGGCACGGATGCCGTAGTTCGCGACGTAGGCGGGCTCGCCCTCGGTGATGCCCTTTGTGAGGTTCCACGCAAGACGGTTGTAGAGCGGCGCCTCGGTCATGCGCGGGAACTGCGTCGCCGCCGTGCGTCCGCGCAAGAGCGCCAACTCTTCGTCGAGGAGCGACGAGACCTGGTTCGCGAACGAGAACGTTCCGGACGCGAACTGCTGTCCGTCTGTGCCGGGAGAGATGAGCGGATTCTTAGCGTCCGAGTACGCCTCCGCGCCGAGGAGCGTGTAGAACTCGCCCATGCGCGTCTGCGCGAGCATGAGCTGCTTGGACATGTCGATGTTGTTGCCGCCTGCCGCGACAAGAAGCGACTCTGCGCGGTTGAAGACGGTCTGGTAGAGTTCGAGCAAGCCGACTTCCTTGAGGTTGTCGTTGTTGAGCGCGACGTCGCCCTGATACGGCCGGCCGATCTGCTCGAGCATCGTCATCCAAATGTCGCTCGGATTGTTGTAGAAGTCTTCCACGCGCTGCGCGAACGGCGTGAGCGAGTTGAGAACGCGCTGCAGCCAGCCTTCAGCGAGCTGTTCGTCCGCCCACGCGCTCCAGAACTGCTCGTCGCTTGTCCACTCAGGATGCGCGGCGGCGAGGAGTTCCCACGCCGGCGTGCCCTTGAGCGGACGATAGCGGAGCGTATAATAGGTGTTGACGTAGTCCTGAAGGTTTGAGCCGTTTTGCCCAAGCTGCACCGAGACGATGCCGTTGCCGAGAACCTTGTCCTTCCAGGCGCCGGACCCCTTCGGCGGCACATCGCCATCCGTCTCAGGAGTCGTGTAGCACCACTGGAACTCGAAGTCGTTCGCGGCGGATCCAAGCGGCGTACGATAGAGGAGCGTCAACTTTTCGGAAAGCTTGTTCAGCGAATCGCTCAGGACTGCGATGCCATCCGCATACAGTTCAGGCTTCACGTAGATGACATGCAGCTGCACAGGGAGTCCGTCGGATACCTGCGTCGGGTCGGGGTTGTCGTTTTCGATGAGCGTGACGTACCCGGCGCCCATGCCGTTGGCGACAAGCGCATAGTGGTCGTGCGGCAGGTAGGTGTTGGCGGCGGGATATTCCTTGGACTCCCATGTGAAATCGCCTTCGACAATGGTGACTTCCCAGCTTGTCTTGCCGCTCGTCACGTCATCCCACTCCTTACCGAGAAGCGTGTTGAGTCCGAGCTCCTCGTAGCGCTCCTTGGCGTATTCGAGGCGATTGCCCTTGACCTTCTCGGTACGCAGCTTATTGAGTTTCCATTTCGCAAAGGCCGCGCCGGAACCTTCGATCTCCTTGCCGCCGACGACCTTCATGGGGGTGACGAGGTTGCTCAAGGTGAATTCCTCGACCGTGAAGCGGTCATCGACGCTTGCGGAATCGTCGTACTTCATCTTATAGACCCAGTTGTCGTAGAGTTCCTTGCTCGGGAATGCAAGGGCCATCGTCTTGCGGCCCTCGGTCGGGACAGGCATGCCGAAGTTCGTCCGGGGCGAAGGCAGCACTTCCGTCGTGGCGAGCGAATCCGCCGCCGCGTTCCATGCGTTGACTTCCGTCGCATTCTGGCCAGGGTCAAGCGTACACAGTGCCTTGATCGCCGCGCGCTCGGCGTCCGTCAGGACGTTGAGTTCGAGGTACGATCCGCCAGATTCCTTCTCGACATACTGTCCGGCAAGGTTCATCGTCGCGTGGAGGCCGGGATTGAGGACGCCACCGTCCTCGACCGTCACATAGAAGCGGTCGCTGATAGACGGCGGAAGTCCCGTGAAGTAGTAGCAGCCCTTGCGGAGGAATGTCGTTCCGGACGAGCCAAGCACAAAGCCATACTCGTCTGGGAAACTCGAATCGACAGGGAACTCGGTCGAACTCTGCACGACGGTCGGGTCGATGAGTTCCACGACCGGCAAGCCATCCGAATTGCCTTCCGCCACGTCGGCGGGCGAAGGATTCGGATAGCAGATGGCCATCGACGCGGCATTCCAGACTTCGGGAAGTCCAAGCGTCGCCTTGGTGAGCACCTGGCCGATCTTCATCTCCGGCACGACGGTGGGCCAGACGGCGGTCCACTTCCATGTCGCCGCATCATCGATCTTGGTGATCTGGGCCAAGTCGGGGTTGTCCACGCCCTCGCAGGAGAGCCACGCGATCGCCGTGCCGACTGCGGGCTGGGACGGAAGCGACGGGAAGTAGAAGCCCGACTGCATCGGATAGCCGTACTTCGCAAAGGTGACACCGTCCCGACGCGCCCAGAGTCCGTTCTTGCGGTCCTTGTAGGCAACGGCGTTATCCTTGAAGCCAAAGGCGGACGTGGTCGCGTCGATCGAGGTCTGGCTGCCTGCCAGGCGGCTGATGGGAGCCGGCGGCACCAGCGCATTGCCGACGATGGCCGTGCTGGCCATTTCAGGATAGTCGGGCGACACCTTCGTCAGCGTGAAGGCCTGCATCCTGCCTTTGCCGTTTTCGGCATACATCACCATCACGAGCGGCTTGGAAGTAGCCTCCGTGTTCAGGTCGTTCCGGAGCGCCCAGACCACATAGTCGCCGTTGAGATCGACGAACGCATGTTCTTCGTTCGGGTTGTAGCCGGTATTGTTCGGGTCATTCTCGTAGTAGATTTCGGGCGTTACGCCGCTATTGCTCGTGAGCTTGAGCGAAAACGCCTTGGGGGCGCCTACGCCGATCACGGAGCAGTTGCGGCAGTGAATGACGTTGCCTGCGGAATCCATAGCCGTGCGAAGCGTTCCATTGGTGCCGAGCGTCGCGAGGTCATCGTCTGCGAAGCTGAAGCCATAGAGCGCGGCAATGTCCTTTGACGTGTCGCCATACCAGACTTGCAGGTTGTCGAGAGCGACGAATGTCGCGGAGTTGGTTGCCGTAGAATCAACCGCACCATATGTCGCGATGACGCCAAGTCCCTTGGCGGACGCAGGGATGGAGACGGAGATGTCGCACCACTCGCCCGCCACGACAGGGAATGTTTCGTCTTCGCCGCCGGTCTTCCTGACCACAACGCGGAAGTCGTTCGTCTCGCCTTTTTCGAGCGTGGCGTCGATCACGACGGCATCATCGCCGAAGCGCAGCTGCGCGAGGTGTCCGCCTGTCGCCAGCATTTCGCCGTCCTCCAAGGCGTCTGGCGACACGTAGCACGAGAAGTCAAAGCCAGCTTCGAGCGCATCGGTCGCGATTTTGCCGCCGCCGAGATCGATGCTCGCCGACGAATTAGCTTCCATAAGCAGAAGCGAACGTCCGCTGCACGCCGTCATCTTGGGATCTGCCGAACCAAGCTGGGACGAGAACGCGATCTCCGGCAGGAGACCCTTGGCCATCGTCGCCGCCCACGTCACGCTGTAGTTCTGCACGAGGGCGGGATAGGTAATCGGCGCGCTCATGCGCTCCGTCTGGAAGTTCGCTCTCCACCAGACCTGTATCTTCGAGGCGCTCTCGTTGACGCCGTAGATTGCCGATTTGAGCGAATCAAAGGCGTCGTCGCCATCATCATCCTCCCCTATGTTGGACTGAATTTCATCAAGCGACGGCATGTCGGAGGACAGGACTGTTATGCCGGCAGGGCGATGGTAGAGACGCGGATTCCAGTTGCGTCCACGAGATTCCGGCTCGTAGATGAAGCCGGCGAGATTGTCATCGACGCGCTCGGACATCGCTCGAGCCTTGGGGCCGGCCTCAAGTCCGATACGCGGCGTCAGCTCGACGCCGATCGGCCACTCGTAAATCCAGGGAGAAGCGACCTCATCCGCGCGATAATCCGTCAGTTCGATCGGGAGGTAAGAAGGACATCCACCATCCTCATCAGTGACCTTGACGACGATTTTGCCGCCATTCCCTCCCTTGAGGTCGAGCTCGCCGCTGTTGGAGTCGTAGGACGAGGAAAGCTCCGCCGGCATACGGAATCCTGTCGACACCACATAGTTCGTCGGCACGATAACGGGGCATCCGTCCGCGGAAGCATTCGACGAAACGACGACACGCAACGGCTTCTCGGGCCAGCTGATGAGATACCAGTCGTGCTCGAAGTTCCACTTCGTCTTCATCGGGTCTTCCGTCTGCCAGAAGACATCCGCCTTCCACGGCATCGCCATGCCGGACGAGCTTGTCGTCACGTCAGTCGGCGCGATTGCGAACACCTTGCCGTGGTCGGGATCGGTCAACTCCTCGCCCTTGTTGGCCTTGTACTGTTCAAGATAAGGCGAATAGGGATCGCTATCTTCCCGTGCAGCGCCGGATGCCACGACCACAAAGAGGTCGCCGTCGCTGTACCCGCCACCGGCAGGCAGCAGATAGTCGCCAACCTCGGCGTTGAGCGTCGTGACAGTTGGCGGGCATATCTCCACGACGATGTGTGCGACCATGTGATCCTTCGTTTCGGTATCGTAGTACGCGAGGATAAACTGCCCCTGCGGACAATCGATCGCCCCCGTCTCTTCGTTCACCCGGTAGCGCACGGTGAGCATCTTCGTCGTCGAAGGATCGTAGTCGATGCCGTAAACGACGTTGGATGTGCCTGCGGAGGTCTTGGCGTATTCGCTCTTCAGGAGGTTCGGATCGCCGAAGAACTTCACGAACTTTCCGGTGAGGTCGATGAATGCGGCCGTATTGGCCTCATCCACGCGCGTCGCGAAGAGCTTGTATGGACGTGCGGCAGAGTGGCTGCCAATCATATAGGTCTGCGCAATCGCGCCCCCTGCGGACGACACCCATGTCACTTCCGTCGCACCGCTCGCGGCGAAGAAAAGCCTCTCGTATGCGTTCGTCGCACCCGTGTCGAATACGATGCGACCTTCCGCAATCGCCGTGGCGTTCGACGCGATGGTCGCCGCCCAGTCGATTTCATCCGAAGCGAACGGAATATCCTTGCAGAAGTCGCCGAGCTTTGCATCCGGCGGCTGCTCGGAGAGCGTCCGCCCGACCGTCCACGCCGCAAGTTCCCATTTCATCGTGGCGTCTTTGGTCGAAACGCCCGTAACCTGTTCTTCAGGCGTCACCGGAGCCTTGACGGTCGAGATTGGATACGCTATCGTCGGCTGGAGGAAGCCGGCCGCGCTGCTGCTCTGGTAGATGTAAGATGGCAGATCCACCTCTCCAAGCGTCAGCAACGAATCCTCCGGCACAGCGGCGAATACCGCTACAGGCAGCACCATCGCAAAACCAATCATTAGCTTCTTCTTCATTTGATTCCCTTCTTATCCACTAACAACTAACGACTAACGACTAACGACTATTTCCCGATGAACGGGAAGAACGTCACCTTGACGCCGCCTTCGATATACGTCGGCGAGCGCACCTTGTCGTCCTTTTTGCAATACTGGATTACGGCCGGGCAGCGCAGCGCACGCTCGCCCTCCGCCTTGCAGGAGATGAGCGCCACGCCATCTGAAGGCGCAACGGCTATCTCCTGTCCTCGAGAGACTGTGCCCTGGGCTGACGACAAGAGCGTCAGCTCCGTCGGGTTCGCCCTGGCGAAGACCTTTACGCCGCCGCCGCGCAAAAGACGCGTTCGCTCTTCAGCGCCGACTACGAGCGGCGAAACGGAAACCTTGCCGGCGCCGTATGCATTCACCGTGCCGGCGACTTCGAGATGCGAGACCGTGGCGTCGGCAGCCACGAGGGCGTTTTCGGTGACGAGGTTGCCGACGCGAATATCGAGCGCGGCACCTTCCGCCGTGAGTGCGCGGTTGACCGCAGCGACAGGTCTAAGTTCGCGCCGCGGCTTCAACTCCGTCGCGAGGTTCGCTGAGTCTCCGATCGCGAGGCCAATGTGCGTCACCTTGCCCGTCGCGATCAGCGCGGAAAGATCGTCGTCGCCGAACATGTGCACGAAGCTACCATCGGCGTTCACCGTCACAACCTGGTCGTTGATGCTCCAGAGCGGCGTTGTCGCTTCGGACGAGTCGTAAACCCTGAAGTGCATCTTCTTCGTGTAGGACGTATCGTTTGTCGCGGGTACGCCCGTCAGTAGATTCAGCTGTCCGCGATAGACGAGTTTCGCCACGCTCCCTTCAGGCACCGCCCATTGGGCATAGAGCGTCGTTTCCGGCGAAAGACCCGATACGCTGCCGCCTACGAGTGCGCCGGTTTGGTCGAAAATCCTCTCGCCGCCTGTTTTCTCCGTGTAGTAGCCGAGGAAGGCGTAGTCGCCAGACCTGACTGGAACAGGCGCAGTCTGCGCGTCGCCGTCAACATAGGTACCCGTGCCGACGGTCGCGTCAGTCGAAACGAAAGTGAACGAATATGCCGATGTCCATTGCGCGTAAAGCGTCAAATTCTCATAGCGCGTCCAGGTCGCTTCAACCGGCGACCCGTCCGAATCGAAGACCTTGACGCCGCCTGTTTCCGCCGTCCAGTAGCCCGTAAACATGCTGCTTGCCTTCGTTGGCGGCGTGACAGATGCAATCGCGTAGCTTTGTTGCGCGTTGATTGTGCCATTGGTCGCGCCGTCGGAAATGAGCGTCACGGTGAAAGGAACGTTCACCGGCTGCCATTGCGCGTAGAGCGTCAAATTCTCATAGCGCGTCCAAGTCGCTTCGACCGGCGTGCCGTCAGCGTTGAAGACCTTGGTTCCGCCCGTCGTCTCCGTCCAGTAGCCCTGGAACGCATAATACTCTTTCGCCGGAACATCGACCGAAGCAATCGATGTATTCTGCCGGGCGTTGACCGTAGCGGCGGTGGCGCCGTCGGAAACAAGCGTAACGGTAAACGGAACGCTCACGGGTTCCCACTGCGCGTAGTATATCACGTCTTCTGTGGAATTCCATGTATTCTCGAGTGGATACCTTTCCGAGTTGTAAACTATAGTCCCGCCGGTCGCCGCTGTAAAGTATCCGAGGAAACGGTAGTCCGTCTTGGTCGCAACTGGCGCATTCGGGGGCGTAGTCCCCTTCTGCGCAATTGCTGTACCGACCTGATTGCCTTCAGACATGAACGTGATATTGGAAAGCCTGATCCACTGCGGATAAAGCGTCATGTCGTCAACGAACGGCCAGACGGAATAGACGCACTTATAGTTCGCGTCGTAGATTTGCGTCCCTCCATCAGCATCCGTATAGTAGCCGAGAAAGGCGTAGCCGTCTTTGTCTGCGGACGGCGCAGACGGCGGAGGAAACATCAACGACGCCGTCTCAGTGCCTTTCCCATAGAAAGTGATTGTGCAGGCTGTCAACACATTCTCGGTTCCCCACAATGCCGCCGGTTGTGAAGCCGAGCGCGATGGCGAAACCGTCAAGGCGGCGCTGCTCATCGCCTCAAGCGTACCGTTGCTGCCGCGCGTCGTATTCGCAGATCCTCCCGCGCCTCCCGCGCCGCCAGTGGACTTTTTACCATCAAACCAGGCCTCGGTAACTCCTTGGTAGCTGCCTTCGCCACCTGACGTTCCGCAGTACGAGCTGCCACCCTTGCCGCCATTTCCACTTGCTACTTTATTACCACCATCCCAGCCGTTGCAGAATGTCGAGCCGGCTCCTCCTCCACCGCCGCCGGCACCGCCGGCTCCGCCGCCGCCAATGCCGTATTGCGCGGGCTGACCGCGCGAGCCGCCGCCGCCGCCGCCGCCGCCGCCGGCGCAATAGTACTGTGTGCTGGTCCAGTCCTTGAATACCCTGCTTCCGCCGGAACCACCGCTGCCATCGGATCCCTCGGCACCTGCCGTCGCCCTAACGATGACACTGCCGAGGATGACGACCTTGCCCATGCCGCTGCCGTTTGAGCCGCTTGAGCCGTTTCCGCCGTCTCCACCATTCTTGTTGAAGTTGTCTCCGTCGCAGTTCGTCCAGCCGGAATATTCACCCTTTGAGCCGCCGTAGCCACCCTCGCCGCCGTAGCCGCCGATGGCAGGCGCGCCGCCACCGCCGCCGTAGCCGCCTGGGCCACCATTGCCACCCCTGCCGTCTTCGTCGTCGTCGTCAATAGCTCCCGATTCGCCGCTGCTGCCATTGCTGCCGTTCCCGGCCGCACCGCCATTCGCGATCAGCGTGCCTTCGCCAAGTAGGTAGAGAGTCGCGTTGGGCGCGACGCTAATCGCCGCACCTGCGCCTGTCTTTCCCGTCGCGTTGCCTCCATTCAACGTAAGCGTCACGCCCTTCTTGATATTGATGGCAACGACACTGCTGCCGAGCACCCTGAATTTGCTGCTTCCAGCGGACGCAGAAAGGGTGAGGTTTGCGCTCACGTCGTAGATGGTGCCGCCCTCAAGGTTTGCGTCCGTTCCGCTTGTGAGTTCCTTACGCTGCGTCAAGCGAGCCTGATTGTATTCAATATCCTGCAAACTGACGGTCAGACTGAGGTCTCTGAACTTCGGACCATACGTACCGGCCCAATTAAGTCTGTCCTGTCCGTTCAACTCGTATTTCAGTTGCCTCGTGCTGGAATTGAGCTGGAATGCATTCGAGAACGAGGCAGGGTCTGATATCAGTTCTCCTCCCCTATCCATAATCGTGTGCGTTGCGAGCGTATTCCCGTCTGAGTCAAGTTCATAGACCTTGACGTTGCAGATTTTGCTGCCGCTATTGTCTTTATTGTCGGCGGCTATGACGACGCCGGAGGCCGTCACGGTCGGGTTGGCTTGGACGGTAGCCTCCGAGAGCGGCACAGTCTGCGACAACTGGCAATGTTGGTAGCTTGACGCAAACCAGCTGTCGCCATATTTCGTCTCGATTCCAAATACATTCCCTGAACCGGAATAGGTATTCGCCCATCCCTCCAGCGTCGTGCCAGCGCCGTTCGTCAGCAGCTCAATCGTCACCGCCTGTGCGCCAAGCGCGATTGTCATCGCCAGGATTGTCAAAAGTGTCTTCTTCATAAGTTGTTTTCCTTTCAACTTTTCAACCGTTTACTCTGCCACGCCGAAGTAGATGAACTGCGCCTTGACTGCCAGGATTGTGCCTTTGGACAGCGTCAAACGCACCGTGTCGCCCTTGCGGACGGGAACAGTCCAGATAAAGCGCTGAGTATCGGATTCCTTGCCGAGCGAGCCTTCCGGCGTCACGACGGCGATGGAGGCGTTGCTCTCATTGAAGAGTTCGACCTTCAGCGTGGTGTTCTTTGGATCCTGGCACTTCGCCTGCAACTGGAAGAACCCGTCATTGGCGGCCTTCCAGTTGCGTTCCTTGCTGCCGGAGAGCGTGCCGACATTGTCCACATCCGAGCCGCCGCCAATCGTCATCTCCGAAAGATTCGCGAAAGCTTCGCTATTGGCGGCAGGCTTCTCTCCGCCCAGCCAATCTAACGTACCGCCTGTAACATCGATGCTCTCGAGGTCGATATCCTTGAATCCCTTGAGCGCTCCCGCCGTGAACGAGCCGGCTGCGCGCGCATCGAACGAGTTGGTCACCGAAATCGAGCCGGCGACGACATTGCCGATTGCGACGGCATCGCCGTAGAGCGGCATGTAGTCGTTGGCGGCGAGGACATCCACCGAGGCGGCCGTCAGCGCATAAGGCGACATCGTCACGGCGATCGGGTCTGGTCCCAACTTGTCGACCTTCACCCCGGTCACGTTGTGCGTAAGGCCATCGGAACCATCGACCGGTACGGAAAGGCCGAATATGCCGTAGTCTGCCGTGTTTACGACCATGTTTGTCGTGGCCGTGTTGCCATCGCTGTAGGTAACCGTCACGGTCGCCTCGACATTATCGTTTGCCTTCGGCGTGCCGTCCGTATTGTAGAGGACGCCGTCAAGTTCGACCGTGACGGGTTCGGTGCCGACCGCAAGACGCACCGCACCGCGTGTCGGCGCCGTCCTGACAGTCGCGAGCTGGTCAATGACAAACGGGATTTTCGCAAGGTCCCTGTTTCCGCAAAGAACGATCTCCCTGCCATCGCGTCCAACAGCGAGGATATTGTCATAGCTCGAATCATGGTAGATTTCCGCCGCGTCTTCGTTGCCGGCAGCCGCGCCGCCGAGCGGAGGGTGGACGACGTGCGTGACGCCTACGACGACCTGGGTAATCGCCATGCCAGACGAAGCAAAGACCTTGGAGGAATCGACATCTATCGAACACCAGTCCGCATTGAGCGTCCCTTTTACCTGCGACGGAACTGCATCGCCACTTCCCTTCCTATTGGCGAAAATGCAGTTGACGGCACGGACGTTTTCACAGGAAACAGAAGGCCCTTCACCCGCTGCCGCCGAGTTGTTGGCGAATGTGTCGGCCAGCAAGTCCAACTCTTGGGAGCTTATCGCGCTGATGGCTCCGCCCTGGGAGCTTGCGGTATTGCCGCTGAATGTCGTATTGACGACGAGTGCGCGTCCGCCGGTATCTCCCGCCACACGAATCGCACCGCCATTCTGCGCCGAGTTGCCTGAGAACGTCGTTGCAGAGACGAGGATCGTGGAATCGGCTACGGCTATCGCACCGCCATTGCCCGACGCGCGGTTGCCAAGGAAAGAGCAGGTGTCGATGTAGAGGTTCGCGCCGCCGCTTACAGAGATCGATCCTGCGTCGCCTATCGCATTGCCGCCGGTGAAGGTCAGGCTCGCGAGCGAAAAGATACCGTTTTCGTCCGACGCATTCCCCGTGAAGTCGAAATGCCGTGCATTCGACCCGGCGACGATTTGCACGCCTTTCTCCAGCCCATAGAGACCATTGATCTCGAACGAGCGCGTTAGAGCCGGAACCTCGATAGCCGAGTTGAGGTGTATGACGGTATCGTTCTCTTCAAGCTTCTCGAAGGTGATGCGGCGGCGTCCGTCCTCGCCGACGAGGAGGGGATTTTCCGCAAGCGCCTTCACGGCATCACGCAGCGTGATCGCCTCGTTGCCGTAAACATCGAGTGCGCTCACCGCATCGCCGGACGAGGTGACGGAGAGAATGCTCGAATCGATTTCCCAGCGTGCCGTGAGCGTGAAGTTCTGCGTAAAGGGTGAGATCGCCAGCGTCGGCTCGTAGTCGGGGCCGTAGAGGCACACGCCGTCGTCCGTCCAGAAACCGGCGAAACGGTAGCCCGGACGCTTGATGCTCGGATTCACGCCGTTCAATTCCACGTCGCCGATTGGCTTCATCTTGTTCGCGAAGGGCTGCTGGAACGTGGTCGTGACCTCGTTGCCGCCAGAGTCTTTCAGGCCGAGCTTGAGCGTGACGGTCACGTTCAGGAAATTATACTGCGGCACGGAAGCAAGAGCATCGCGTTCGGTTGCGGGCCAAGTGAAAAGTCCAGCCGTCGGCAGCAGGTGGATCGTGCCGCGCGCCCCCTGGGTGTGGCCCTCGCAGCCGCTGCCGCCATTGCCGGCCTTGGATTCCTGCTTGTCTGTTCCGTAATTTTTATGGGATTTGCCTTCCTCGCCATCCGACTTCGTGCCGCCTCCGCTGAGACTGCCGTCGAGATTCTTGGCGCCGCCGCCGTTGCCTGCCCTTCCGCCGCGGATGTACTGTTCGTCAACTTCCGCGGGATCGGAGCCGGTAACACGGAGGTTGAGATTGTCAAAATCGTCCCAGTCGTCAACGATCAAGAACGAACCGGAGCCGCCGGATCCGCCTGCACCGCCACCGCCGCCGCCGCCGCCGATCGGATGCGCCGCGCCGCCGCCGCCGCCCGCGCCGCCGGGACCGCCGCCGCCGGCAAACGAATGGTCGTTGCGGTAGAGGTCCTTTACGTGCGTGCCGTATTGGGTGGATACGCTGCCGGCCGAACCGCTCGAGCCGCCGATCGCAATCACGGAGACATCGCCAAGAATGAAAACGTTGCCGCCTGCCGTTCCGTCCGTTCCCCCCGTGGCCGAACCGCCGTTTCCGCCATCAGCCGGGAAGGACTGGGTGCTGGCGTCTCTCGTCTCTACGTCTGAAGCCTCCCCCCGTTTCGAGCCTTGACCGCCATTGCCGCCGATGCCTGCGGCAGCGCCGCCGCCACCATCGCCGCCGTAGCCGCCCCTACCATTCTGGAACTGCTTTTTGTCGCTCTGATACCGCCAGGCATTGAAGCCGTCGGTGGCATTTCCGCCGTTCGCGGCGTTGCCGCCAGTCGCCTCCAGCGTACCCTTGCCGGTGATGAAGAGCGTCATGCCCGATGGCAGCATGATGCCCGCGCCGGCGCCTGTGCTCCCGTTGGCATTACCGCCCGTCAGCTTGAGCGTGTGGCCTTCGCGAATATCGATGACGACAATGCTGTTGTCCCCGGAGCCTTTGTTGACCGCCGTCAAGGCGTTCGTGCCGGCTCCTGCCGTTATCGTGACATCCTCGTTCACGGTGTAGATCATGCCGCCGTTGATTTCCTTCGTGGAACGCGTGATCGAGCCCGTCCCCATTACGGCGTACACTTCCGCTGCCGCCATCAGCGCCAGCGGCAACATAATCGCAAACTTTTTCATCATCTTCATCCTCGGTTTCCTTTCAAAGTTTCTTTTGGACAGGATTTACAGGATTTACAAGATTTAGGTATAGTTGGAGAAAATAGGTGAAGCTCGAACTCATACAATCCTGTCAATCCTGTTAATCCTGTCTAAAAACATTTCCTCACAGATCCCCAAACGCCGTTCCTGAAATCGTCTCCACTGTCGCGTCAGGGCCCGCGATTTTGCCGCCGGCAGGGACGATGACATTGAACGCGCCTTCGTTGCCCTCGTATGTGAGAATCATGTCGCAAGGCACTGACTTGGCCGTGTAAGTGAAGCTTTCCTGCGTGAGGCTGGCCGGCCAGTCGGGACGCGGCGACTTCACGTCGCGCACGGTGATTTGCGATGTGCCGCCGCCGAGTTCGCGCGTCGTCCCCCTCTCAAGTTTCGTGAGCGTGCAGTTTGGCGGGAAAGCCGCGAGCGACGCTCCCTTCTGTACCGTGACACTGTTGACGACTGCGATATCTATGTCCACGCCTTGCGCGTAGGCACCGGTCGGCGCATAGACGACGTCCGCCGCCTTCGCCCGCGCCGCCCGCGCCGCGCGCGGTGCCGTGGCGAGCTTCTGGCGGGGCCGCAATTCCTCTGCGTCCGGCGGTGTGAGGCCGATTTCCGGCGTTCCCTTGATCGCCCCCATCGCATCGGCGAGAGAGTAGCCGATGTTGTCCGGGTCCTTCCCGTTCAAATCGCTCAACTCGGCGTAGAAAACGCCGTTCTTATCGACGGGAACGCGCATCGTACGGGCCCAAAGCGCCGTGTCAGGCGTCGCCGAGTCGTAGAGGCGGAATGTCAACTCCAGCGAAGTGCGGCTCTCGTAGCCTCCCGTCCGCTTCAGTATCCCGCGATATGTCAGCACCTGCGGCACGTCCGCAAACGCCGAAAGCGACAGCAGCGACAGCAGTGACAACAAAGACAACTTGCTTGTTATTTTCATGTTCATCTTCCTTTTAAATTTTCACTCTCAACTCCAAGCTCTAAGCTCCTCACTCCTCCAACCTCGCCGCCTTGAATACGCGCCTGAGTTTGAAGACGCCAACCGACCGAATCAGGCCCGACTTGTTCGCGACGAGTCCGGCCACATCCCAAATGACGTAGCCCACCGTCGTCTCATTGGCATTGTAGGGGAAATATACCGGCGTCGCGCGGTTGCCCTGCTCGTGCCAAGAGAAGACGAGACGGTTATGGATGCTCCATAGCTCGGGCTTGACCGGATTCGCGTAGAGCGAAGCGTCGTCACCCGCCGGAAGATAATCGGAATAGTCCGCCTTCTTGCCGTCGTGGTCGGGATGCCACGCATGGCGGAACGGATTGTCGCGCGCCGTGGGCGCGATTGTCCACGCGAACTCAATGTCCTTGCCAAACGTGGAATCGCTTGTCTCCGATGCGGCCGAAGCTTCGACTACCGGCGTATCGACGCTCATCATCACCGTCGAGATGCGCCTGGGGTTCTCGACCTCGGACGGCACGTTCGCAAGATCCTTGAAGAGCCGCGCCGCACCGTTGGTGTCAACGCCGGTCACGACACGCTGCAGGAGCCTGCAAGTCCCGTTCGTGTCAACGTGTACCAGGACGTTCATCTTCAGCGTTCCGCCTGCCGGCATCGGCAGTGCTTCTGGGTCGTCGTTTCCGGAAACCTGCGAAAGCGCGATTTCGCCGACCCAAAGCCCTACCGGGTAGGCGACGGTGTCCGCCGGCGCGGCTGCCACGGCGATCGGAAGCCGCACGCGCATCTTGCTGCCTTCGGGATCCTCGATCACCAGAATCGCCCCGTATTCCGTTCCGG
>Ga0310690_10005857_pt1 | contig 16458 bp, 10 predicted proteins | sample AusTroGonzalo_MG_2_FD_207661 | JGI IMG/M metagenome (GOLD analysis project Ga0310690, IMG submission 207661) | Bovine rumen microbial communities from tropical cattle in Woodstock, Queensland, Australia - Gonzalo_04 (v2) (version 2) | ecosystem: Host-associated > Mammals > Digestive system >... | reverse complement strand
ACAGCGCCAGGAGATCGATGACGACATCGGAACCTTGGACCGCGAACTTGCCCAGCTCGGCGAACAGCTCAAGTTCTTCCAGCTTGAAGAGGTCAAGGCCGAGGGCGATTACCGCAACACCGAGACAAGGACCGCCGAGAACAAGAAGGCGATCGAGAAGTGTGAGCAGGACAGCCTTGAGATATCTGGAAACAAGCTCAGGATGACCGGTGACGTGGAAGAGCTTGAAGCGATTGAAAAGGAGATCGAATCCGATCTCGCCGAATTCGAAGACAGCGTCGCGGAGATCGAGGCGCGTTCGAAGGAGTTCGCTGAAAAGACCAAGGAGCTCACCGACAAGCTTGCTGCCGCGGTTGCTCTTTCCGAAAGGAAGATCACCGAGCGTAACGGCTGCATCGATCTTGCCGAGCACATCAAGGGACAGATCGATGAGGTTAAGGCCAGCATCAAGAACGGTGAAACCGAGGCTAAGGAGATCGCCAAGCGTGCAGGCGAGATCACCAAGGAGATCGCCGTTTGCGAAAGGGAGATCGAGAATACCCGCGCTTTGGAGAAGGTAAGCGAAGAAAAGATCGCCAAGCTCAATGAGGAGAGAAGCAAGCTTGCGGCTGAAATGGCCACTTTCGGCGACAGGCTCGCTCAGGTCAATTCCCTGATCAACGGCCTTGAGTCAAAGCTTAACGCACACGTATCCAAATACGACAAGTACATCTATGAGATCGACAATGACAAGAACAAGCTTTGGGAAGACTATTCCGTCACCTATGACAACATAAAGGACAGCGTCGCTCCCGTAGAGAAGCCGGGCGAGCAGAGCAAGCGCATCGCTTCGCTGAAGAACACGATCAGGAACCTCGGAACCGTCAATCTTAACGCACTTGAGGAATACAGGGAGCTTTCAGAGCGCCTTGACTTCATGACCGGCCAAAGGGATGACATCGAGGCTGCAAAGAAGGACTTGGAGAACGTCATCTCCGATCTTACCGAAAGCATGAAGAAGGAGTTCACCGAGCACTTCACGACCATCAACGAGAACTTCAAGAAGGTCTTTACGGATCTGTTCGGAGGCGGAACGGCGGAGATAATACTTGACGATGAGACCGACGTGTTGGGATGCAACATCGACATCAAGGCACAGCCGCCCGGAAAGAAGCTGCAGACTTTGTCTTTGCTTTCAGGTGGTGAGAGATGCCTTACAGCCATCGGCCTTCTTTTCGCAATTCTGGAACTCAGACCGTCTCCGTTCGTAATCCTCGACGAGGTCGAGGCTGCTCTTGACGACGTCAACATCTCGCGCTTTACTGACTTCGTCAGAAGACATTCCGACAGGTCGCAGTTCATCCTTGTCACGCACCGTAAGGGAACGATGGAGGCGTGCGACCAGATGTACGGCGTAACCATGGCGGAGCGCGGCGTTTCTAAGATTCTTTCTATGGAGCTTAAATAATGGGACTTCTTGACATCTTTAAAAAGGGACTTACCAATACCAGGAACTTCTTCTCCGGCGGCTTTACGAAGATCGCTGCGAGCACGGGCCACTTTGACGAGGACATGTTGGATGAGCTTGAAGAGCTCATGATCCGCGCTGACTGCGGAGTTCCGGCTTCGGAGGAACTTATCGGCAAGGTCAAGGACGGGATCAAGAAGACCGGTGACGACGGTAGGGATGCGGTCATGGGTTCCGTCAGGGAAGGCATGATCGAGATCCTTGGCGAGAAGTCTGTCATCGATCTCTCTGAAGGCAAGCTCAACATCCTGCTCATGATAGGCGTTAACGGAACGGGCAAGACGACGACCGCCGGAAAGCTTGCCATGAGATGGAAGAATGAAGGCAAAAAGGTCATTTTGGGCGCTGCGGACACTTTCCGTGCCGCTGCCGTTGACCAGCTCAAGGCATGGGGAGAGAGGACCGGTACCACGGTCATTTCACAGGGTACTGACGGTGCCGATCCTGCTGCAGTCGTTTACGATTCGGTTCATGCGGCCCTGTCGCGAAAGGCTGACGTACTGATCATTGATACCGCCGGCCGTCTCCACAACAAGAAGAACCTCATGGACGAGCTTGCAAAGATCCGCAGGATCATCGCGAGGGAGGCCCCTGAAGCTGACGTTAAGTCGCTTCTCATAATCGACGCTACTACGGGACAGAATGCCGTCATTCAGGCTGAGAGCTTTGGTGAAGTGACCGGCATCGACTATATCGGAATTACCAAATTGGACGGCAGCGCAAAGGGCGGAGTCGCCATCGCCGTGGCCTACCAGTCGGGCAAGCCGATCGTGCTCGCGGGACTCGGTGAAGGAGTGGAGGATCTTGTCGATTTTGACCCTGAAGTATTCGTTGATTCGCTCCTCGAAGACTGATTTTCAAAAACCGTAAAAAATCAAACAAAACTTTAAATATTTTGATTGCCAAAGCAATTATATATATGTATAATGCTTTCGGTTTTAAATGGGGCAGTAGGGTCATTATGTCTGAAAACCCCACGAAATCATATAAAATTCTTTTTAGAGAGGGGTCCGGTTTATGTTGTCCAGTTTACTTACAACTTCCTGGTTGATTGTACTCGGCGTAGTATTCCTTGCGTTGATCTACGTTGCAGTCAATTACTTCCGTATTAAGAAGATGCCCGAAGGAACTGCTGAGATGATCGAATTGTCAGGTATCATCCGTTCCGGAGCGCAGACGTTCCTTAAGACGGAATACAAGAGCATCGCCATTGTTGTGGCTTGTGTCGCAGTCATCTTCACACTCTTCGTTGAGAAGACGAGCGGCATCACGTTCCTCATGGGCGCTATGATGAGCTCTATCGTTTGCGTTCTCGGCATGCAGAGCGCTACTTATGCCAACGTTCGTACTTCGAACAAGGCAAGAGAGAGCCTTTCCATCGGAGAGACCGTTAAGGTCGCTCTCTGCGGCGGTTCCATTTCCGGCCTTGCCGTTCAGGGCTTCGGTATGCTTGGATTCCTCGCAGTTCTCCTTTGCTTCGGCGGCGTAAAGCACGATGCTACAAGCCAGGGCTTCATACAGCTCGGCCTTATCTGCAATCCTTACATCATGAGAATATCCACTTATTCTCTCGGCTGCTCCATCGTTGCAATGTTCAACCGTGTTGCAGGCGGTAACTACACAAAGGCTGCAGACATCTCTTCCGACATCCTTGGCAAGCTCAGACATGACCTTCCTGAGGACGACTCAAGAATCCCCAACACTATCGCAGACTTCATCGGCGACAACGTTAACGACATCGCAGGCAACTGCTCCGACCTCTTGGAGTCATTCGTTGCCACAATGTCCGCTTCACTCATGATCGCCGTTACACTCTTCCAGACACACGGCGGAAAGGTTGCTGACTCCACTTTCGATGCAACGATCCTTTTCCCTGTAATTCTCGCAGGTTGCGGCCTTGTCGGATGCCTTATCGGTCTGGGCCTTGCAAACATCAAGAAGATGGGCGACAACCCTTCAAGAGAGCTCGACCTCTCCACATGGATCTCTGCAGGCTGCACAGTCGTTTTCGGCGGCGTTGCCGCTTACCTGATCTTCAAGGACGTTCCCCTCTATGAAGACTTCAAGTTCGGTTGGGCATCCCCTTGGATCTCTTCCGTAATGGGAATCATCGCCGGTATCGCTATCGGCATCATCACAGAGTACTACACCTCCACTGATCACAAGCCTACACAGAAGCTTGCTGAAATGTGCACGGAAGGTGAGGCTTTCGTCGTAACAAAGGGTGACGCTGTCGGTTCAAGATCAGTTCTTCTCCCCGTATTCGTAATCATCGTTGCACTTATCGTTTCCGGCGTCATCTGCGGTTCTTACGGTATCGCAATCTCCGCTCTCGGAATGCTCGCATTCGTTGGCGCTACGGTTTCCATCGACGCTTTCGGTCCTATCGCGGACAACGCAGGCGGTCTCGCAGAAGCTTGCCACCTCGATCCTGACGTCCGTAAGATCACGGACAAGCTCGATGCAGTCGGTAACACAACGGCAGCCATCGGTAAGGGCTTCGCAATCGGTTCTGCAGCTTTCGCTACAGTTTCCCTCATCATGGCTTACGTCGGCAACTACACAGAGATCGGCCAGCCCCTGTCCCTCAACTTCGCTTCATTCTTCGTCGTAGCCGGCGGTATCCTCGGTGGCGCGCTCGTTGAATACTTCTGCGCAATCCTCACTGACAACACCATTGACGCTGCAAAGATCATGGCTGACGTCGGCGACAAGCAGATGACGCAGGAAGTTCTTGACGGAAAAGCTAAGCCTGACTACAACATGATGATCGCCATGGCTGCAAAGGAAGCCATCCACAGAATGGTTCTTCCTTCAGTCCTCGCACTTCTTATTCCTATCGTCGGAGGCTTCATCCTCGGCGTTGAGTTCGTAGGCGGCATCCTCGTAGGCGCTACGATCGTTGCCATCCCGAGAGCCATCTTCATGGGTAACTCCGGCGGTGCTTTCGACAACGCAAAGAAGTACATCGAGCAGGGCATGCTCGAGGGCTATGGCAAGGGTTCTGCAGCTCACAAGGCTTCCGTTACGGGTGACACTATCGGTGACACACGTAAGGACGTTGTAGGCGTTGCTTTGGACATCTTCATCAAGCTCATGTCCACTGTTGCAAACACCATTGCTCCCATCATCAAGAACTTCAGAATTTTCGGTTGATTCTGATCTCTCTCTAACACAAACTTGAGCGGCTGTCTTTTCGAAGGCAGCCGCTTTTGTGTGTATGAACGTTCAGATGCTATAATGCTTTTATGAACATTGTCCTGACTTTTCTATACTGCATCCTGGCCGGAGTTGGAACCGCGTTGGTCTTGAGAAGGACCTTTGCGGAAAGCTTGGCGCCTGCCTTTATGCTTCACGTACTCATCTTGATATTATCAGCGATAGCTTTTGGAAGCCTTAATGCGGGAATCGTCATCGGCGTCATCGTGTTTGCGCTTTTCCTGGCTTACGGCTTGAAGACTTCGGGCAAGGGAGGCCTTTCAGGCGTTTTCAACAACACGGGATTTCTCGTGTTTCTGCTGATATTCGCTTTTGTCGCATTTAGCAATGAGGGTAAGGTGTTCCGCTCGTTTGACGAGTTCTCGGGCTATGGAGTCTTCCTCAAGGAGACGCTGAGGCTGGACAAGCTGTTCTGCGTTTCAACAAAGGAGTTTTCGCATAAGGATTACCAGCCCGCGCTGACCGTCTTCGAGGCAATGTGGGCGAGGATGTCCTTCAGATTCGATGAATCTGACGCCTTCAGGGCGATCCAGATGCTTGAGTTTTCGCTTCTGATGCCGGTCATCTCCTATCACGGTGGATACGGCCCGTTGTTCTCAAAAAAGGAAGGAAAAGGCTGTGCCTTTGACCTGAAGGGAACCGCTTATTCGCTTTTAAAGCTCGTTTTGTTTGCCGTCGTTCCGCTCCTGCTCCTTGCGGGGCCACAGTTCTACCATTCCATCTATCAGGACTTTACCGTTTCGATAATTGCCTTCTATTGCCTGTTCATTGCCGATACCGAAACGGAAGACGGCAAGTACGCGGGTTTCGTGCTTTCGCTTGCCTTTACGGTCCTGGCCATGCAGAAGATGACTTCCTTCATGTTCATCCCAGCGATAGTGGTCTTCTACGCCATAAGGCTGAACATGAACGGGAAGGAAGGGAAGAACTGGATCAGGGCGCTTATCCCCGCGGGCTTTGCCGTGGCTTCTTGGTACTGCGTAAACCTTTACATCAAGCATTTCGTCGACGTGAACGGGAGCGCGCAGTCTTACAGCGGCGTCTGGTTTGAAAACTTCCTCAACGTATTCAAGAACGACGGTTCGATCCCATATCAGGAATTCGTCACTTATGAGTTCATCTACAGCGTTCTGAAAACCCCTATCTTGGGAGGAATGTCTTATCTTGCCGCATTGGGCGTCTCCATAGCGCTGTTCCTCATCACGGCTCTTGCGATAAGGAAGAAAAGGGAAGCGGGAAACGTAGTGCTCATAACGGCATGGGTCGCCATCATGTCGCTGATCTACGCGGTGATGCTTTGGGTGCTCTATCTTACCGTCTTCAGCGAAAGCGAGGCGATAAGCCTTGCAAGCTATCCGAGGTACATGAACACGGTCACGCTCCTTGCGGTCTATCTGGCGTTCCACGTCTTGTGCAGGTATCTGGACAAATGGAAGTACCCGATGTTCGGCGCGCTCCTGATAGCATCCGCCGCCATATTGTTCTTGATCTATCCGGACAAGATGAAGCAGCTTAAGCCCGGCAAGTATACGGACGACCGCGAGCTGTTGGCCTGGCGCCTTGCGGAAGCCGCCCCTGTCAACGAGAACACCTTTAATTCGCCCGACACGAAGGTCTATTGCCTGCTTTGCGGGGTGAACGCCGCGACTTACCACCATCTGAACTATGACGTTGACGGCAGAAGCCTCGGCTGGGGCGCGGTGGGGCCTAAGAGGAGCGACAACGATCTCTGGAGCCGTGACGTCACGCCTGAAGAGTTCGTGGAAGAGGTCTCCAGGTACGACTTCATCTATTTTGCGGTAGTTGACGACGCCTTCCGCGCAAAGTATTCCCAATGCTTTGCGGAGCCCGAAAAACTGCCTGACGGCGTCTGCGTGAAGCACGTAAGCGTAAATGACGGCAAAATAGTGCTCGATAATGGATAAAAAGCGCGCCGCAGCGCCATTTAACGCTTTACAAACAAATTAACTGATGTTAATATACTCGAGCTGCCCATAACGCAGATGAAGGATTCTTCCGACCTCATTCTTCGTTTTCGGGTGTATTTATATTTTAGGAGGAAAGAAAAATGTCAGCATCTTTCGACAAGCAGGCTATCATCAAGGAATATGCTCTTTCTGAGGGCGACACGGGTTCTCCGGAGGTTCAGGTTGCACTCCTTACTTACAGGATCAATCACCTCACAGAACACCTCAAGTCCCACAAGGGCGACCACCACAGCAGAAGAGGACTTCTCATGATGGTTGGTAAGAGAAGAAACATCCTTGACTACCTCGCATCAATCGATATCGAGCGTTACAGAACACTCATTGCAAAGCTTGGTATCAGAAAGTAATCTTAAACGAGATTATTTTGAGAGCGGTTCCTTACGGGACCGCTTTTTTATTGTATAATCAGGAAAAATCGCAAAGGGGGATCTCCCATGCTCGATTCTTTCATCAGGGTTGGCGCGGCAACGCCGGAAGTCAAGGTCGCCGATACGGTTTTCAACGCGACCAGGATAATCGAGGCCGCAAAAAAGGCTGCCGATCGCGACTGCGGAATACTCGTCTTCCCGGAGCTTTCGATAACGGGCTACACCTGTGGTGACCTTTTCCTTCAGACGGCTCTTTTGGATGCCGCTAAGGACGCGCTCCTCAGGATCGTATCCGAGACTGAAGACCTTGACCTTGTCCTCATAACAGGACTCCCCATAAAATACGGCGGAAAGCTCTATAACTGCGCTGCTGTTACTTATCAGGGACAGATCATCGGATTGGTCCCCAAGCAGAACATCCCCAACTATTCGGAATTCTACGAGATGCGCTATTTCACGCCTTTTGAAGGTAAGGAACTGCTCATGCTCGACGGCTTCATGGAAGACGAGACGATCGATTTCGGCCCCGCGGTATTCGAGTGCGGCGGAGTCAGGTTCGCAGTAGAGATCTGCGAGGACCTCTGGGTGCCCAAGAGCCCTTCGGTCAAGTATGCCGAGCACGGAGCTGAGATCATATTCAACCTGTCATGCTCCGACGAGGTCATCGGCAAGGCTGAGTTCAGAAGAAACCTCGTAGCTTCGCAGAGCGCAAAGCTCGTTGCGGCTTACGTTTACGCTGACGCTGGATTGGGCGAGTCCACGACCGACATGGTATTTGCAGGACACAACATCATCGCCGAGAACGGCAAGGTATTGGCCGAGAGCAAGAAGTTCGAAGGCGGGATAATTTACGGTGACATTGACATTGAGCGCCTTTCCAACGAGCGCAAGAGAATGAACACCTTCAAGATGAAGACAACGGGTGACGATTACGTCAACAACCTGTCTTTTGAGTGTGAATTCCCTGACGTCGAACTGGAGCGTCACATTGCCAAGACGCCTTTCGTTCCAGAGGACAGGAAGGACCTCGCGCAAAGGTGCGAAGACATCCTCAATATGCAGGCGGCGGGACTTTATACGAGAATGTCCAAGATCGGCTCAAAGAAAGCCGTCATCGGTCTTTCCGGTGGCCTCGATTCCACGCTCGCGCTTATCGTTACGGTTCATGCATTTGACCGTCTGGGACTTCCCAGAGACGGAATTATCGCGATCACGATGCCCGGATTCGGCACGACTTCGCGCACCAAGAACAACTCCATGAGGCTTGCCGAAGAATACGGCTGCACGCTCCGTGAGATAAGCATTTCCGATGCGGTCAACCAGCATTTCAAGGACATCGGCCACGATCCCGAGGTCCGTGACGTCACTTACGAGAATTCGCAGGCGAGGGAGCGTACCCAGATCCTCATGGACATTGCAAACCAGGAGAGCGGCCTCGTCGTTGGCACGGGAGACCTGAGCGAATTGGCTCTCGGCTGGGCTACCTATAACGGCGACCACATGTCGATGTACGGCGTAAACGCTTCGATCCCGAAGACTCTCGTAAGACACCTCGTCTCTTATGAGGCGGAGCGTACCGCTTCCATCAGCCAGACGCTTTCCCAGGCGCTTGCGGACGTCGTTGCTACGCCGGTATCTCCTGAGCTTCTACCTCCTACGGAGGACGGCCAGATCTCTCAGAAGACCGAGGAGCAGGTGGGACCTTACGAGCTCCACGACTTCTTCCTGTACTATTTCGTGAGGTGCGGATTTGCGCCATCTAAGATCTACCGTCTTGCGCAGATCGCCTTCGATGGCAGCTACGATGACGACACGATCTACAAGTGGGAGGAGACCTTCATCAAGAGGTTCTTCGCGCAGCAGTTCAAGCGTTCCTGCCTGCCTGACGGCCCGAAGGTCGGTACCGTCACGCTTTCGCCGAGAGGCGACTGGAGGATGCCTTCCGACGCTTCCAGGAACATTTGGCTCGAAGATCTGCAGACTGTAAAGGAATAAAACATGAAATCAGTAGTTTGTTTTGGCGATTCAAATACTTACGGACACGATCCCGCAACGGGCGACAGGCTTCCCGATTCGGTAAGGTGGACCTGCCTTCTGCAAAACCTCCTGGGCGACGGCTACAAGGTAATAGAAGAAGGCCTTAACGGCAGGACGACCGTTTTTGACGATCCCAATGACGACTGGAAGAACGGCGTCGACTACATCAAGGGGATCTTGTGCACGCACAGGCCCGTCGATTACCTTGTCATCATGCTCGGAACGAACGACATGAAGACCGTTTACAACGCGACCGTCGAAGAGATAGCGTCAGGACTGGAAGAGATCGTCCTCAGAGCCGAAAAGACCATGGACCTCAAGCAGGGCTACGTGCCGAAGATCCTGATCGTGTCTCCGCCGGAGATAACAACGGACATCCTGACGGGACCTTTCAGCGGTTCTTTTGACGAGGTTGCGATCGAGAAGTCGAAGCGTCTGGCAGAGAACTACAAGAAGATCGCGAACAAGCACGGCTGCGGATTTATCGATGCCAAGCAGTTCATAAAGCCTTCAAAGGAAGACGGACTCCACCTGGACGCCGATGGGCACAAGGGACTAGCGGACGTAATTGCAAAAACGATACCCGAACTTTGAAAATGTAATTTTGTTTTTGCGCATCTTAATATATAATAAATAAGTTCGAGAAGGAGCGTAGTAAGTAGATTGACTGCCCGAACATCGAGCTTATTTTTTTGCTCGGACCGTGAATCTGCGGACTACCTCCTTTGCAATACTAAATTTTTAGAAGGAGTTCAGATTAATGGAAAAGATTTTCAAGACTGAAATCGCCGGCAGACCGTTGGTAGTCGAGACCGGCAAGATCGCTCAGTTTTCGAACGGCGCATGCCTCATCAGATACGGTGAGACTTCCGTTCTGTCAACTGTTACCGCTTCACAGACCCCTAGAGAGGGAGTCGACTTCTTCCCGCTTTCAGTAGACTACGAGGAGAAGATGTATGCCGTAGGCAAGCTTCCCGGCGGCTTCATGAAGAGAGAGGGAAGACCCGGAGAAAAGGCAATCCTTACATCACGTGTTATCGACCGTCCTGTAAGACCTTTGTTCCCTAAGGATTTAAGAAACGACGTCTGCGTCAACAACCTCGTTATGTCTGTTGACCCTGACTGCTCTCCCGAGATCACGGCAATGCTCGGTACTTCAATTGCTATCGCAATCTCCGACATTCCGTGGAAGGGACCTATCGGCGGCGTAGTACTCGGCCTCATCGACGGCCAGACGATCATCAACCCTACGCTTGAACAACGTCAGGAATCCCAGATGTACGTTACTCTCGCAGGTACGCTCACCAAGATCTGCATGGTCGAGGCAGGCGCAAACGAAGTGCCTGATGACGTTATGCTCAACGCTATCGCTGAGGGTCACGTCGTGATCAAGCAGATCTGCGAGTTCATCAACGGCATCGTTGCTGAGATCGGTAAGGAGAAGTTCACTTACGAGCCTGCTGACGTACCAGAGGAGATCTTCGAAGCTGTCAAGGAATTCGGCTGGGACAAGATGAGGGAAGCAGTCCTCGCTGTCGACAAGTCAGTACGTGACGCTAACGTAGCTGCACTTCAGGAAGAAGTTGTCGCTATGCTCGAAGAGAAGGAAGAGGGCCTTTCAAAGTGGGCACCTGACGCAATCTACAAGCTCGAGAAGAAGGTCGTCCGTGACTACCTCTTCCGTGAGCACAGAAGAGTTGACGGCCGTGCTCTTGACGAGATCAGGCCTTTGTCCTGCGACGTAGGAGTTCTTCCCAGAGTTCACGGTTCCGGTTTCTTCCAGAGAGGCCAGACGCAGGTAATGAACATCTGCACGCTCGCTCCTCTTGCTGAAGCACAGAAGCTCGAGGGCCTCGATGAGCAGACGTACAAGAGATACGTACACCACTACAACATGCCCGGTTATTCTACGGGCGAGGCTAAGCCTTCCAGATCTCCCGGACGCCGTGAGATCGGTCACGGAGCTCTCGCTGAAAGATCCCTGATCCCTGTTCTCCCTTCCGAGGAAGAGTTCCCTTACGCGATCCGTACGGTATCTGAGATCACGATGTCCAACGGTTCCACATCACAGGGTTCCGTCTGCGCTTCGACTCTGTCACTCATGGATGCTGGCGTTCCGATCAAGAGACCTGTTGCAGGCATCTCTTCCGGTCTTATCACGGATCCCGACAACGACGACAACTTCCTCGTATTCATGGACATCCAGGGCATCGAGGACTTCTTCGGCGACATGGACTTCAAGGTTGCAGGTACTACGGAAGGCATCACGTCCATCCAGGTCGACATCAAGGTTGAGGGTCTCACGCTTGACATCATCAAGGCTGCTTTCGAGATGACACACAAGGGAAGACTCCAGATCATCAACGACGTAATCCTTCCCCGCATTCCCGCACCCCGTGCAGAGCTCAACAAGTGGGCTCCGAGGATCATCTCCATGCAGGTACCTGTTGACAAGATCAGGGAAGTCATCGGTTCAGGCGGAAAGGTCATCAACAAGATTATCGCTGACACCGGCGCTCAGATCAACATCAACGACGACGGTATGGTCTACATCTCTTCACCTGATCTCGAAGCTGCCGACAAGGCTAAGACCATCATCACGGGCATCGTTTCCGATCCTGAGGTAGGCACTGAGTACGACGGTACCGTTACAAGACTTATGGACTTCGGCGCATTCGTCGAGTTCCTGCCCGGCAAGGAAGGCCTCGTTCACATCTCCAAGATGGCCTGGAACAGGGTAGAGAAGGTTGAAGACGTTCTCCACGAGGGAGACAAGGTTCACGTCAAGCTCATCGAGATCGATTCTCAGGGCAGACTCAACCTATCCATCAGGGACTGCCTCCCGAAGCCTGAGGGCTACGTTGAGGAAGAGCCCAGGAGACGCGAGAACCGTCCGGGCCGTGAGCGCCGCGGAGGTTTCGGCGGCAGAAACGGCGGCCGCAACAACAACGAGGACAACGGCGGCGAAGACAGAAAGGGAAGAAGAAGGGAATTCTGATATCCCGTTAAAGTAGGATCATACGGAGGTCCGCGCAAGACAGCTCTGAACATTTTGGAGAACTTGGCGGGCCTTCCGTTTTTAGAGGATTAGGCAATTGAGTTTTAAGAGCACGACAATTCGAAAAGCGCTGTTGACGGCAGGATTCGTTCTTGCCGCAGCCGTTTTCGCAGGCTGTGCCTTTAATAGTTTAAACACTTCCGGCAATGAGACGAGCGCGGATCTTACCGTAACGGAGACTACGTCTGCTCCGGAGACGACTCCTGAAGAGACGACGCCTTCTCCCACACCCACGCCTACGCCGGAACCGACCGCGACTCCCACTCCGACGCCTACGCCCGAGCCCTTGTCCGTCAAGGTCTCTTTTGCGGGCGACTGCACGCTCTGCTCTGATGCTAGGACGTACAATCACTTTGACGCGGTGGTAAAGAAGAGATGGGATTATCCCTTCAAGAACTGCAAGAGCATCTTCTCTAACGATGACCTGACTCTGGTCAACTGCGAGATGGCGATCACCGACAACAAGGCTCATGCGAAGAAGGCTTTCGTTTTCGCGATGAAGCCTGAGGGAACGAAGTATTTCACCCACGCAAGCATTGAAGCGGTCAACCTTGCAAACAACCACACTCTCGATTTTGGTCAGTCCGGTCTAAGCGAAACGCGCAAGAACCTTACCAAGGCAGGGATCCTTTGGAGCGACACTTCCAACTACGCCATCTATACGGCCAAGAACGGCGTTAAGATCGGCATGTGCGGATACACCTCTTCAGGCGGTCTTTCCAAGACCTATAAGCTCATCAACAAGCTGAGGGAAAAGGGCTGCCAGATCGTCATCGTCTCCTGCCACTGGGGCATTGAAGCAAAGTACAAGCAGACCAAGAGCCAGGAGAGCAGAGGTCATGCGCTTATCAATCACGGCGCCGACATAGTTGTCGGAACGCATCCGCACAGGCTCCAGCCGATCGAAGTTTACAAGGGCAAATACATTCTCTACAGCATCGGCAATTTCTGCTTCGGAGGGCATACGAATCCGAGCGATCCGGACAGTTGCATCGCGCAGTGCACTTTCGTGCTTGACGAAACCGGCAAAAAAGTCACGGATTACAGGCTCAACATCATTCCTTACTCGCTGAGGAGTTCGAAGAAGGGCAATGACTATTGCCCGAAACCGTACGCTTTTGAAAGCAAGGCTTATGACAGGGTAATGTCGCGTCTCAACTGGGCTCAGGGAGACGAGTGATCAAAAGGAGGAGAGGTTATGGCAAACGGAAAAGTTTTGGTGGTAATGGGATCCGATTCCGATTTCCCCGTAATGGAGGGATGCTTCAAGATGCTGAACAAGTTTGGCGTTGAGTTTGAGGCTGACGTCGCATCTGCGCACAGGACGCCCGAGCGCGCCCATGAGCTTGCGGCTACCGCGGAGGAAAAGGGTTTCAAGGTAATAATCGCGGCAGCCGGTTTGGCTGCACATCTCGCTGGCGTCCTTGCTGCTAGCACCACGCTTCCCGTTATCGGCGTACCCTGCAAGGGCGGCGCCCTCAACGGAGTTGACGCGCTTTATGCAACCGTTCAGATGCCTACCGGCATTCCTGTTGCAACGGTCGCCATCGACGGCGGTTCGAATGCCGCGATCCTCGCATGCCAGATCCTGGCGCTTTCAGACGCTGAGCTTTCTCAGGCCCTCAAGGACTACAAGAAGAGCCTTGCCTCTTCAGTCGCCGAGCGTGACGCAAGGCTCAAGAAGAAGATTGCTGAAATGGACAAATAATCAATTCATTCATAAAAAGGACGGAACAAAATGAGCGGAATTTTCGGTTGTTATGACATTAAGGGTCAGACACAGGACATTGCAAAAGATGCCTATTACGGCGTTTTCTCCCTTCAGCACAGAGGTCAGGAATGTGCGGGCATCGCGGTAAACGACAACGGCACTTTCCTTGTACACAAGGCGATGGGATTGGTTACGGACGTTTTCGACGAAGTAACTCTTTCAGCATTGCAGGGCACTTGCGCGATAGCGCACTGCAAAGGCGGATCTCCGCGTGAAAACGGACCTGAAGCTATCCAGCCCATTTCCATTAAGTCCAGGGTGGGAAGCATCGCGCTTTCTATAGATTCCGTCGTCATGAATGCAAACAAGGTCAGGGATGAGCTCAAAGACCAGGGTGCGATCTTCCAGACGAATACTGATTCCGAGATCATTCTTTCGTTGTTCTCCAGGAACAGGATCAGAACGGAAGACTGCGAGCATGCGATCCTTGAAACGATGAAACAGATCCACGGCGTTTACGCCATGATCTTCATGACCGAAGACAAGCTCATCGGCGTAAGGGATCCTTATGGACTCAGACCTCTGATCCTTGGTCAGAAAGGTGACAGATACTATATTTCTTCCGAGTCATGCGCACTTGACGCGATCGGATGCGATACCGTCAGGGATTTCCTTCCCGGCGAGATCGTCACGATTTCAAAGGACGGCATGAGCTCCCTCCTTTATGACGATTCCGTTGAAAAGAAGGATGGCAAGGTTTGCGTGTTCGAATACGTTTACATCGCCAGACCTGACTCGTTAATGGATAAGATGTCCATCTTTGACTCCAGATACAGAGTCGGTATGGCTCTTGCAAAGGAGAGCCCCGCAGACGTCGACCTCGTAATCGGCGCGCCTGACTCTGGTAATGCAGCCGCAGAGGGTTACGCGGCCGGACTTGGAGTTGCATACGGTTCAGGACTTCTCAAGAACAGATACGTCGGAAGAACGTTCATCAAGAGTACACAGCAGCAGAGAGAGCTCGCCGTAAGGATGAAGTTCGCAGCCCTCAAGACCGCGATCAAGGATAAGAGGATCGCCATCGTTGACGACTCGCTCGTCAGAGGCACTACGACAAAGCACATCATCTCGTTCCTCAGGGAGAACGGAGCCAAGGAAGTTCACGTAAGGCTCGCGTCTCCGCCGGTTAAGTTCGGTTGTTTCTATGGAGCCAATGCGTCTTCCGAGACGGAGCTTCCCGCTAGTTCAAAGACCACGGCTGAGATCTGCGAAATGATCGGTGCCGATTCCCTTGCATACATAAGTATCAAGTCTTTGAGAGAATCCCTTAACACGATCGACTGCGGCGTGTGCGCGGCATGCTTCGACGGTGATTTCATTGCAGGCACTCCTGAAGACAACGAATAATAAGGAGAGACTATGAAGATAGCGGTTTTCGTATCCGGAGGCGGAACAAATCTCCAGGCCATCATCGACAACACCAAGACGGGCATCTTGAAGGATATCGAGATCGTTCTCGTCCTGTCTTCTTCTCCTTCCGCTTATGCATTGAAGAGGGCGGAGGAAAACGGGATAAAGTCCGTTGTCGTTCGTGCCGCTGATTTTCCTTCGAGGGAAGAGTGGGATACTGAAATGGCCGAATGCGTTAAGGCTTCCGGCGCTGAACTCATCGTTCTCGCCGGTTATCTGTCGCTTATCGGACCCAAGACGGTGTCACTTTATTCAAACCGCATAATCAACATTCACCCGGCGCTCATTCCTTCGTTCTGCGGAGCGGGAATGTACGGCATAAAGCCTCACCAGGCCGCTCTTGCGAGAGGCGTGAAGGTTTCCGGAGCCACCGTTCATTTCGTTAACGAGAACTACGACGAAGGTCCCATTCTGCTTCAGAAGGCCGTCGACGTCCTTCCTGATGACACGCCGGAGACGCTTCAGAAAAGGATAATGCAGGAATGCGAATGGCAGATCCTGCCCAAGGCGATAAGGCTGATCGCTGACGGAAAGGTCACGATCGACAACAACAAGGCGTTTATAAGAGAATAAAAAACATAAAAACATTCGGAGGTGAGAACATGAAAACTGCAGATCTTGGAGAATTGCTTAAGAGCAACGCTTATCCCGGAAGAGGAATCGTCATCGGAAGAAGCGAAGACGGTAAAAAGGCCGTAACGGCTTATTTCATCATGGGCAGGAGCGTAAATTCCCGCAACCGCGTATTTACCGCGACAGAGGATGGAATTAAGACGGAAGCTTTTGATCCTTCGAAGCTTACCGACCCGCACCTCATAATCTATTCGCCGGTAAGAGTCCTTGGCAACAAGACGATCGTTACCAACGGCGACCAGACCGACACGATCTACGATCTTATGGACAAGCAGTGCACCTTCGAGCAGTCCCTGAGGGGCAGGGAATTCGAGGATGACGCTCCGAATTACACTCCCCGTATATCGGGCATCATGCACATCGAGAACGGCGCATACAATTACGCAATGTCCATCCTCAAGAGCGCAGACGGCAATCCCGAATCAACGGAGCGCCACACTTTCACTTATTCCAATCCGCTTCCCGGA
>Ga0310690_10005855_pt1 | contig 16461 bp, 16 predicted proteins | sample AusTroGonzalo_MG_2_FD_207661 | JGI IMG/M metagenome (GOLD analysis project Ga0310690, IMG submission 207661) | Bovine rumen microbial communities from tropical cattle in Woodstock, Queensland, Australia - Gonzalo_04 (v2) (version 2) | ecosystem: Host-associated > Mammals > Digestive system >... | reverse complement strand
TCCGGTGCACGATACGATATATCTGCCGGTGCATGATACGGTAAATGTTCCAGAGATTGATACGGTATATCTGCCGGTGCATGATACGGCGTATGTGCCGGAATTCGATACGGTGTATGTGCCGCTACTTGACACGGTGTATGTGCCAGTGCACGACACTGTTTATGTGCCGGTGAATGACACTACACATATCGGCTTGAAAGACTGTGTGATGCAGGTTGGTGCCGACTGGACGGCTTCGGCCAATGGGCGCAGCCTCACGGTGCGCTGCGGGGTGGGGGAAACGGTGCGCCTTTTCGACCTGCAGGGGCGCTGTCTAATGGTGCACCGCACTACGGCTCAAGCTACTACGATGATGCTACCGGCTGCAGGTGTGTACCTCGTGAGCGTCGGCGCAACGCCAGCCAAACGGATTGTGATTGAATAAAAAAGAAAGAGATATGAAACTGCAATTCATGGGAGCTACCCGCGAGGTGACAGGCAGCAAACACCTGATAACCACCAAGCATGGTGTGAAGATACTGCTCGACTGCGGCATGTATCAAGGCAAGGGCTTGGAGACTGACGCCATGAACCGTGACCTCGGCTTCGACCCGAAGGAGATTGACTACCTTATCCTCAGCCATGCACATATAGACCACAGCGGGCTCATACCCTACATATACAAGCAGGGCTTCCGCGGCACTGTGCTCTGCACGCCGGCCACGCGCGACCTCTGCGCTGTGATGCTTGCCGACGCGGGCCGCATACAAGAGCAGGACACGCAGACCTTCAACAAGAAGCGTAAGGCACAGGGGCTGGAGCCCGTGGAACCCATCTACGACGAGCAGGATGCCCAGCAGTGCATGAGCTGCTTCATAAGTGTGCCCTATCACAAGAAATTTAACATTGAGGGTGAGGTGACGGTGGAGTTCTTCGACGCCGGCCACATACTCGGCTCGGCGCTCGTATATCTGGAAATCAAGGACGGACGCCGCATGATACGCCTCGGCTTCACGGGCGACATTGGGCGCTACGACAAGCAGATACTGAAGGATCCGGAGCCGTTCCCCCAGGTGGACTATCTGATAATGGAAAGCACCTACGGCGACCGCTTGCACGAGAGCATCCAAGATGCCGAGCAGGAGCTGCTGATGGCGGTGCTCGACACATGTACGAAGAAGAAGGGCAAGCTCATCATACCCAGCTTCGCCATCGGGCGAGCCCAGGAAATCATCTACGCCCTCGACCGCTTGGAGCATGCCAAACTGCTGCCAGACATCGACGTGTTTGTCGACAGCCCCCTCTCCATCTCGGCCACGGATATCATGCGTCTGCACTCTGAGTGCTTCAACGACGCCATTGCCGAGTACTGCAAGACGGACCCGGACCCCTTCGGCTTCAACCGGTTGCACTACATACAGAGTGTTATGGAGAGCAAGCAGCTGAACATACGCCACAAGCCCTGCGTCATCATCGCGGCCAGTGGCATGATGGAGGCCGGACGCGTGAAGCACCACCTGGCCAACCACATCGACAATCCCGCCACCACTGTGCTGTGTGTTGGCTACTGCGAGCCGAGCACGCTGGGTGCCAAGATAATGCGCGGTGACGAGGAGGTGAGCATCTTCGGTCAGAAGCACAAGGTGAGGGCCGAATTGCGCCGCATTGATTCGCTGTCGGGACATGGCGACTACGAAGAGATGATGCGCTACATCGCCTGTCAGGACAAGAAAAAGGTGAAGCACCTGTTCCTCGTCCACGGCGAGGAAGAGACGCAGCAACACTTTGCCGACACCCTCGGCAAAGCAGGCTGGAAGCATGTGAGCATCCCTGCGTTCAGGGAAGAAGTTGAACTGTAAATAATTGTTGAACTATGGAGAATAACAACTATCGTCGCTTAGTGCGCAGCACTACCGACCGCCGCATTGCCGGAGTCTGCGGTGGTTTGGCCAAGTACACCAACACCGACCCCACGGTGGTGCGCATCTTGTTCCTTTTGTCAATCATCTTCGGCGGCTTCGGCATCTGGGCCTACCTCGTGGTATGGCTCATCGCGCCGGAGGATAACCGTATAGAAAACAAGTAAGCTATGGTATCATTCATTATTGCTGTCGTATTGCTGGTACTTGGTTACCTGCTTTATTCCAAGGTTATCGAGCGTATTATCGGCGTCGACCCGCAGCGTGTGACGCCTGCGGTTGCGCACCCCGACGGGGTGGACTATGTGCCCATGAAGCCGTGGCGCATCTTCCTCATCCAGTTCCTGAACATCGCCGGTGTGGGACCTATATGCGGTGCCATCATGGGTGCCCAGTTCGGCACGGCTTCGTTCCTGTGGATTGTCTTCGGCTGCATCTTCGCCGGTGCCGTGCACGACTTCATCGCAGGCTTCATCAGCATTCGACAGGACGGCGCCTCGCTGCCTGCGATACACGGCAAATACCTCGGTAAACGTGTAAAACATTTCATGGCCTACTTTACCATCATCCTCATGATACTGGTAGGGGCTGTATTTGTGAAGACCCCGGCGCAGCTCATTGTCGACAATTTCACTCCCGGTTGGCCCATTTGGATATGGCCTGTCATCATCTTTGTCTACTACCTCGTGGCCACACTACTGCCTATCGACAAGGTTATCGGCAAGATATACCCCGTCTTTGGCTTCCTTCTCTTGGCTATGGCGGTGATGCTTGTGGTGGCCTTCTTCGTGATACCCGACGTGCATCTCGTCGAGCTGTGGGATGGCCTTGAAAACCGGCACCCGCGGGCGGACACCAATCCCATCTTCCCCATGATGTTCGTCAGTATCGCATGCGGCGCCATCAGCGGCTTCCACGCCACGCAGAGTCCCCTCATGGCACGCTGCATGATTAACGAAAAACAGGCACGCCCCATCTTCTACGGTGCTATGATTACCGAAGGCGTTGTAGCCTTGATTTGGGCAGCTGCCGCCGCCTATTTCTTCCACGACAAGGCCGAGCTCTGTATCGGCAAGAGTGGCGACGCCATGGTGGGTGTTATCTGCAACGAATGGTTCCCACCAGCACTAGCTGTTATATCCATCCTAGGCGTCATCTGTGCTGCCATTACCTCGGGCGACACCGCCTTGCGTTCGGCGCGCCTCATTGTAGCCGACCAATTCCGCATTGACCAGAAGCCTATCGGCAAGCGTATTATGGTGGCCCTGCCGCTCTTCGTGCTGGCGGGTGGAATACTAATCTATGCCTTCAGCGATGCCGACGGCTTCCAGACCATCTGGCGCTACTTTGCCTGGTGCAACCAGATACTGGCCGTATTCACCCTGTGGGCCATCACCTCGTTCCTGGCGTTGAAGGGGAATTACAAAGCCACCGCACTTACACTCATCCCCGCCAACTTCATGACTTATATCTGCGCCTGCTTTATCCTGGTGGCTCAGAAAGAGGGTTTCGGCAGCATTATTCCGTACCCCTGGGGCTATATTTTGGCGGGCGTCATCACCATTGTGGGTGGCTCTATGGCACCCTTCTGGTTGAAAATATTTAGATGGGAACACAATAAATAAAAACAAATAGCGTTATAGTCGTTAAAATATTCATCTAAAATGAAGAAATTTCTTGTTTATACACTGATTCTGTTTGTGGCAGGCACTGCATTTGCCGGTCCTAAGCCCCGCAAGAATTCGCGTACCGAGATGGGCATCCACGGCAACGCAATCTACGTGATAGAGTACACTTATAACCTCCGTGGCGGTCGCGACGGCGGCCGTCAGCTGATATGCATCGACAGCATCACCTTCGACAAGCGCGGCAACTTCGCTGACAAGTTCCGCACCAAGGCTGACGATTACACCTGGTACAGCTACTTCTTTGACGTCAACGGCTACAGCCTGGGCTGGAATGAGTACAACCGCGAGAAGATGCTCACGGGCCGTACCGCCTATCTCAACGACAAGGACGGTAACCGCATCGAGCGCACGGTGTTCCTTGGCAACCAGATGACTAAGAAGGAAAGCAGCACCTTCAAGAATGGCCAAAAGATGGAGGAGCAGAGCTTTGACCAGGACGGCGAGATGACCGAGAAGCGCGTCTACAAGTACGACAACAAAGGCAACTGCACGGAGCTTGAGTTCTACAACCGCGACGGCGAATTGATGCAGCACTACACCTACAAGTACGACGCCCGTGGCAACCGCATCGAGTGGCGTTTCTATGATGCTGATGAGTTCCTCTCGGCCCTCACCACCTACTACTATGACGACCACGATAACCTGATAGAGGTCAGCTCGTTCAACTATGACGAGCACCTCAACTGGAAGCACTCTTACGTCTATGAGTACGACGAGGACGACAACTGGGTGCGCCAGACCATCTACCGCAACAACGTGCCTTACCAGGTCATCGAGCGCGAGATAGCCTTCCCGGCAAACTAAAACAATGCTAACTGTCGCACGCCGCTTCGGCAGTGCGCTTGATACGGACACTCATACGGTGTGACACAATGCTGTCCCGTAGGGGTGTCCGGTTCGTTTGTGCCTTGGAGGATAGACTTCATGATGGCGATATTGTGGGCTATCTCGTCGTGCTGGGCGGCCAGCTCTTCGGTAAGGTCAATGGTGTCAAACCTATTATCCCCATTATACACAACGCAGAACTTGTTGATGTGGCGGCAGTGCGAGATGACGTAATGTTGTAGGGCAGCATCCCTTTTATATGTCTCGCTGAGGACATTGCCGCTCTTTACTTCATATATGTCGAGGGTTCCGTCTGCGTTCTTGTGCACTACGTCGGCAAGAACTAATACATCATCATATAAGAACCCTGCCTCGAAGAGGTCCACAGTCTCTTCTTTGTCTAAATACATGTCCGTCAGTTCGGGGTAGGCATCGATGTTGCGCTTCAGTTCGGCGCTGATGTCGATGCCGTTGGGGAAGGTGTCCATGAAGGCGTACTCATACTCGCGGCCGCGGTCGAAACGCTGCATCTGCTCGCGCGTGTACTTAGCCAGGCGAGGGTTGTACACGTCGAGCCACAGGGCGCGGTCGCACTGCAGCCCGCGGATGTACTTGCTCTTGCTCAACAGATGGCCCATAGCTTCAGAGTTTTTTTCTCAATCAGAACTAAAAGAACTATCAAAATAATATAATCTCAATCAGAACCATCAGAACTATCAGATTTTCTTTTTGTTCTTTTAGTTCTGATTGAGCTTTAAAAATATGTCATCTACAGATTCTGCGGAGACCAGGCCGGCGTCGCTGCGCATCAGGCCCTCCTCTTTGATGAGGCGGAGTTGCTCGAGGAAAGGATTGTAATAGCCATCGATGTTGAGAAGTATCATCGGCTTAGTGCGGTAGGTACCGTCCAATACGCGCTGGCCGTCGTATATCTGCAGTTGGTTCATCACCATGACTTCGGAGACTTCGTCGATGGTGCCGATGCCGCCGGGGAGGGCGATGAAGGCGTCGCAGGCTTCCAGGATGCGCTCTTTGCGCTCGGCCATGCTGCGGACGCGGACGAGCTCGGTGACGGTCTGCGAGTGGATGATGTCGTCGCTGAAGAGGGTAGGGATAACGCCGACAACACGCCCCCCGGCCTCGAGGGCAGCGCCGCTGACGACGCCCATAAGGCCGAGATTACTTCCGCCATAGACGAGTGTGTGCCCCTCCTGAGCGATGCGGCGGCCAAGGGTAGCGGCAGCCTCGACGATTTCCTTGTTGTGCGGCATCGACGAGCCGCAGAAGACTGCTATGTGCATGGCCTTACAAATCCTCTCCGTTGGAGTGATTGTTTTCATTATCGTAGTACATGATTATCGAATAACGTCCATACTGCTCGGAAATCATAAACCACACTGACTTCTTCGAAATCTTTTCAAGCATCCATTCCATAGCTATCTTTATGCCTGCAGTTTGTCTTTCTTCATCGCTCATGTTATCCCACTTCTCTGCACCATAATCCTCAAGTACTTTATCAAGAAGCCATTCCTGCATACCTGTCGTATCTTTGTCGGCTTCTGTCACTTGGTAGTATGCAGCCTCGTATCTTTTGTTGTACAACGCCATTTGGGTCGAAATATCTTCGCTCTCTCTGATTTCGTACTCGCCAGTGATGTCGGCAGGCATGTATTTCCCGTTTTTAGCAAACTGTTTGCACAACGTGTTGAAGCGAATTCTGATGTCGGCTTCGTTTCTCGTCGGATATGCATCTGTTACCATGATACGCCATACCTTGTTGTTGTTTGTGACAACATGGATACTAACTTCCCTTCCGTTGAACTCACCTTCCAAGCAGTCGAGTTTTGCGTTGTAGGTATAGCCTTTGGCTTTCAGTTTCTGCATCATTGCGGTTTTGGTTCCGTCCACAGGGATACCGAGGAACTGCGTTACGTTTTTCTGTGCCATTGCAAATGACATCACCAGCATTGCTGCGCATAGAAATAATAATTTCTTCATAGTGTCTCTATGTTTAATGTTTGACTTCTATTTGTTGTCGATTTCTTGTAATTTTGGCTCGCACCACTGCAAAAGGCTGTCGCAGGTCTGCAAATTGACCTCGCATCATTGCAATGGCCATTGCATGAATGAAAATCGACCTCGCACCACTGCAAAACGTATTTACAGGACTGAAAAATGACTTTGCAATGATGCGAAACGGCTTTGCAGCACTGTTTCATGGTTTCGCACCGATGCGAGGCGCCATTGCAAAAATGTACGGGCGGTATGCGATGATGCAAGCCGCCCGTGCAATGATGCTATCGGCTATTTCTGCCAGCGTTTGAGCTGGGGGAAGTACTGGCGGAGCTGCTCGCGGTACTCGTCGGCGGTGAGGTGCTGACCGGTGTTCTGGTTGAACTGGTCGACGAACTGGACGCAGAAGTCTATCATCTGCTCCATGGTGCAGTCCTGCGTGAAGTGGCCGTCGGCGAAGCAGTACTTGCAGTAGTCGGGATTGTCGCTCGTGACCTCGTCGGTCAGCGGCATGCCGCAGCTCTGGCAGTAGCGCTGCTTGGGGGCGCCGGGCTTGCGCTGGAGTACGGCATAGACCTTGGCCATGATGTCGGCGGCGCGGAGATGGTAGTTGGTGAGCATCTCGTCGGGGGTGCCGCTCTCGCCGAACTTGTCGTCCACGGCCACATACTCCATGGGCGTGGGGCAGTGGAGGGCGAGGGTCTGAGCCACGCTGTCGCCGAGGCCGCCGTTGAAGAGGTGCTCCTCGCAGGTGACCACGGCGCCGGTCTTGCGGGCGCTGGCCACGATGGCCTCCACGTCGAGCGGCTTGATGGTGTGGATGTTGATGACTTCGCAGCTGATGCCGACTTTCTCGAGCATCTCGGCAGCCTGCAGGGCTTCCCACACGAGGTGGCCGCAGGCGAATAGGGTCACGTCCTTGCCCTCGCTCAGGAGCTGGGCCTTACCGATTTCAAACTTTTCATTTTCCGGCAGGAAGCAAGGCATCTTGGAGCGGCCGAGGCGCAGATAGACGGGTCCAACGTGCTCGGCGGCGGCCAGCGTGGCGGCCTTGGCTTGGTTGAAGTCGGCGGGCACCAGCACGGTCATGTTGGGCAGCACCTTCATCAGGGCGATGTCCTCCATGGTCTGGTGCGTGGCGCCGTCCTCGCCGAGCGAGATACCAGCGTGCGAGCCGCAGATCTTGACGTTCTTGTTCGAGTAGCACACCACCTGGCGGATCTGGTCGTAGACGCGGCCGGTGACGAACTCGGCGAAGCCCCCGATGAAGGGCACCTTGCCACAGAGGCTCAGTCCAGCGGCGATGCCGACCATATTGGCCTCGGCGATGCCGCACTGGATGAAGCGCTCGGGGAACTCCTTGGCGAAACCGTCCATTTTGACGCTGCCTTTCACATCGGCGCTCAGGGCGACGATATTGCTGTTACGCTTGCCAGCCTCAACAAGGCCTTCGCCCATGCCGGCACGCAACTCTTTGCTTGATTGTTTTTCGTAGTGGGTCATTGTATTACTGTTTTATTTTGTTTCTAGAATTGTATCTTGGTTGTCTGGCTGCTTTCTATCACGAAGCGGCGGGTCTGGACTTTGTCGTATTTAGTAGTGTTTTGGGGATGCAGGACGAGCTCGTATTGGCCGGGCTGCAATAACAGTCTTTCGCCGGCGGTGCTGGGGTTGAGGTCGGTGGCGAATTCCACCTGGCCGTCTCTCAATCTAAATATGGCGCCGGTGGTGATGCCTTTGGGCTTGCTCAGCACTAGCATGCCGGGCATGGGTACCGAAAGCTCGGTGGCGGCGTTGCCGCGCACCTCGACTCCGCGCAGGGTGGTGACGGGCAAGGTCTGCACCTCGACGTCATAGCGTCCGGCGAGGTACTGGCCCACTTCGCCGACCTCCTGTGCTGCCACGCGCTCACCACTGCCGGCACGGCGCACAACCACATCGACGGCGGTCTGCTGCCATTGCGGACGCTGGCCGCTATACTGCACCTTGAGGGTGCCCTCGCTGACGGTGATGTCGACATTGTTCGGGCGGTCGATGCTGAACTGCATGGCCTCGCGGCGTAGTGGCGGATGGGTGAATACGGCCATGTCGTAGGTCACCAGCGGGTCCATCAGCAACGTGTCGGGCTTCAGCTTGCTGTCCACGCTATAGATGGTGCTGTGGCGGATGACGCCGGTGCGGTGGTCGTAGAAGGCCACTGGGTGTTCGGTCTCGTAGAGCTCGCCGCTACCGTCGACCATATTCAGCACCACCTTGGCTTTGTGGCCGCTGAGGCGGAAGATGTCGTAGAGAGTTTTTGAGAACTCCTCCTCGTTGATCACGGGGAAGACGCTGCCGGCGCACGAAGCATGGCTGAAAGCTCCGCCGCCGATGCCGAGCACGAAGGTCTGCACCACCACACCGCTGAGCTGCACCTGCCGTGCTACGTCGCATATCTCAGCGTCGCAGTCGTCCATGCCATCGGTGATGATGAGTATCAGGTTGCGGCTGGAGCCTGTGGCGGGGAAGTCGCTCAGGGCGTCGGTCAATGCCGCGGCGGCCGTGCAGCCGCCCTGCGGCACGAGAGTCTTGATCTTGCTCTGTAGGCGATAGATATTGTCGCTGCCGAAAGGCACCTCGAGGCGTGTGCCGAACTGCTCCTTGTTGAGGTGTCCGAAGACGCGGAGGGCCACGTCGACATCGTGCTGCTTGGAGATAGAATCCAAGAAAGAGAGCAGCACCTGCTGCGTCACCTTAATCTTGGAGTTGCTCTGCCAGTGGTCCCACATGGAGTTGGAGCAGTCCATGATGAGCAGCAGACGGGTCTTCTCCGGCTGCTGGGCATAGAGGGCGTTGCCGCCGAACAGCAGCAACGCCAGTATGAGCACTTTGCGTATCATATCAGAAGTCGCCGAGGGTCTCGGGCAGCTGGGCGAGGGCCTTGGGCAAGTCGTCGGCCGAGAGCACCGAGCCGTGGTACTTGTTGGTGTCCTGCATGAAGTCGACGCCATAGCCCATCTTGGTTTTGAGAATGACGCACACGGGGCTCCCCTGACCGCTCATCTGCTTGGCTTTGGCCATGCCGTCGAGCACCTGCTGCATATCGTTACCGTTGTCGATGACCACCACCTTCCAGAGGAAGCTCTCGAACTTAGCCTTGAGGTCGCCGAGGGTCATCACCTCGTCGACGGTGGCGTCAATCTGTTGGTTGTTATAGTCGATGGTGGCGATAAGGTTGTCCACCTTCTTTGCACCTGCGAACATCACGGCCTCCCAAATCTGGCCTTCCTCCAATTCGCCGTCACCGTGCATGGTGTAGACTAGGTGTTTGTCACCTGTCATCTTCTTGCCGAGGGCGGCGCCTACTCCGACGCTCATGCCCTGACCAAGCGAGCCGCTGGCCATACGTATGCCCGGCAGGCCGTGTTCGGTGCTGGGGTGGCCCTGCAGACGGGTGCCAAACATGCGGAAGGTCTTGAGCTCATCCACGGGGAAGAAGCCGCGGCGCGCCATAGTGCTGTAGATGACCGGCGTGATGTGGCCCTGTGAGACGAAGAGCATATCCTCGCCTTCGCCGCTCATGGTGAAGTTCTTGGGCTCGAAGTCCATGATATTGAACTGCATGGCCGTGAACCAGTCGGCAGTACCGAGCGAGCCGCCCGGGTGGCCGCTCTTGGCGTTTGTGGTCATACGGAGAATGTCGCGGCGCACCTGCGTCGCAATCTGCTGAAGTTCTGCTGTGGTTTTCATGTTATTATTGTTTTATTTTTGTTTCACTTTGAAGACATACTGGCGTGAGTTCTGGTCGACGGCGTAGAGTTCGTTGCCGTGGCGGGTGACGCTGACGGCCCAGGTGTTCTCGCCTTCGTCGTGGATAGTGCCGGTGCCGCGGTCGCCACGCATGGTGACATGGCCCCACACTCGGCCGTGCGAATCGTCGGCCTCCACGTAGATGGTCTCGGCCGGACCCTTGGCTGCGGGCTTGGTGGCCTGTGTCCCGGCAGGCTTGCTGCTCTTGGCTTTCTGGTCGAAATAGCTGGACTGCGGGGCTTTGACAGGCTCGGCGGGTGCCGCAATTTCATCCTCCAGCGGGTCGTAGGAGGTGGTGTCCTCGGCTACGGGCTGCGGTTCGGGCTCGCGTCCGGCGGTCTCTGTGCGCTGTTTGCAGGCGGTCATCATGGTGACGGCCAGCATTGTAATCAGTATGTATCTTGTTTTCATGTTGTGATATGTTTTCGTTCGTTAATGCCAAAAGTTTGGGTCGAATGTCCGCTCGGCCTCGTCGGGCAGGGTGGGGAAGAGGTCTGTGACCACGCCGCGACTAAGCGACACCAATGTCTCGACGCTGTCGACGCTCACCGCGTAACGCCTCGGTGCGCCGTCCTGCGGGCTGTTGTCAACCACATAGCCTACGGTCTGCCAGCCGTCGGACGTATTCACCGCTAGCGCTTTGTAGAACGCGTCGGGCACCTGAACGGCGGCGCTGCCTATGGTGCCGTGGGCGTGAGTGGTGTAGAGCGGGCCGCAAACCGCAAGTACGCTGCCGTGGCGACGAGCCATGCGTCGAGTCAACTCTTCGATTTTGCGCCAGGCGCCACTATTCATCGCGTGGTCCTGCGGGCAGATGTTGGTGAAGAAATAGCTCTCTTCCAGAGCCTGGGCGTTCCACCGCATGTCGGCCCTCGGCGCCATGTGGCCCTTGTCCCAGCCGCTGCGGCTGTAGTCCTCGCGCGAGGCTTTTGGTCTGCTGACCATCGGGTCGCGGCTGAAACTGTACTGTCCGTCGACTTGGCCCTCGGCTTCGTTGGCGGTGAGCTCCCACGCCACCCAGTCGGGACAGAGCGTCGTGTGGTTGTATGAGGCCGTGTAGCCCAGATGACGCACGATGTCCTCCGTCCCGCCGTAGGTGGGCATCTCGGGCCCGTCCGTCGTGTCGGCAACGGCAAGAGAGGTACGCGGCCGCCCATAGCCACAGGCTACAGTCAGCGCTACCGCCGTCAGCATCAGTGCAATACTGGTCTTCTTCGGTCGCATTTCGGTCTTGTTATCCGTCTGCAAAGATACGAAAAAAAAAGAAACAAATAATAAGGATTTAGAAATTATTTCTTTTCACCGTAGCCTCTCCGTATCCGCTCCGATTGTTATACGATTGTTTACCGATTGTTCTACGCTTATATGCCGTTAAACAGAAGTATAACAACAGTATAATAGACGGAGAGGGAACGGACCAAATACGGTGTGGATATGTTAAAAGTAATGTGCGGTTGCGAAAAAAATGCTATCTTTGTAGATGCCGACAATGGGCGACTGTTGTGGCAAATTGGTGTGAATCACGAATATAAAATATAAAAACATAATACAATGGCACTGAAAAGAGTGATGGTACTGACCGGTGGCGGCGACTGCCCGGGCTTGAACGCTGTGATACGCGGCGTGGTGAAGCGCGCGGCGCAGGCTGGCGACTGGGAAGTGGTGGGCTGCGTGGAGTCGTTCAACGGCGTCCTGCGCGAGCCGACGGAGATAATGATGCTCGACGAGAAGACCGTCGAAGGCCTTCAGATACAAGGTGGTACGATACTGGGCACCACCAACAAGGGCGGCCCCTTCGCTTGGCCGGTGAAGCAGAGCGACGGCACGTGGACCACCGTGGACCGCAGTGACGAGATGTTGCGCAAACTGCAATATATGGGCGTGGACGCCGTCATCAACATCGGCGGCGACGGCAGCCAGCGCATTTCTCTGGGCTTGAGTAAGAAAGGCCTCAATATCGTTGGTGTGCCGAAGACCATCGACAACGACCTGTCGTTGACCGACTATACGTTCGGCTTCCAGACAGCAGTGCAGATATGCACCGACGCCATCGACAAGCTGGTGACCACGGCTGCGAGCCACAACCGCGTGTTCATCATGGAGGTGATGGGGCGCGATGCGGGCTGGATAGCGCTGCACAGCGCCATCGCCGGTGGCGCCGACGTGTGCTTGATACCCGAGATACCGTATGACATTGAGAAAATCAAGGCCAAGATAGAGCAGCGTTATAACAAACGCCGCGGCTACTGCATCATTGTGGTGGCCGAAGGTGCGATGCCCAAGGGCGGCACGGTGACGGGCACCGAGACCGGCGAGGTGGGCTACCAGCACGTGAAGCTGGGCGGCGTGGGCGAGCAGCTGGCGGCGGACCTGAAGAAGGCCGGCGTGGAGCACGACATACGCTACACCATCCTCGGGCATCTGCAGCGCGGCGGCACGCCCATAGCCTTCGACCGTGTGCTGGCCACCGAGTTCGGCGTGCGTGCCATGGAGTTCGTCATCGAAGGCCGCTTCGGCCAGATGGTGGCCTACCACCATCCCGACATTGTCGGCATACCGCTGGAAGAGGCTGTGAGAGAGCAAAATCTGGTGGCTCCCGACAGCCGCCTGGTGCATACCGCCAAGGGAGTGGGCATAGAGTTTGGTGACTGAAAACAATAATTGTTATGGATATCAAGCCTTACCGTCACGAGGTAAAGTACTACGAGTGCGACCGCATGGGCATCACTCACCACTCCAACTACATACGCTTCATGGAAGAGGCGCGTGTGGATTGGATGGACCAGCTGGGCTATGGGTTTGAGCGTATGGAAGCCGAGGGCGTGGTGTCGCCTGTGGTGGCCGTAGACTGCCGCTACCGTAACTCCACTACCTTCAAGGATGTTATTGAGATTATGCCCAGTGTGGCCGAGACCACGGCGTTGAAGTTGGTTGTCAACTATGTGATGACATGCGGCGGACGGCTGGTATGCACTGGTACGAGCACCCACTGCTTTATGGAGAACGGCCGTCCGGTGTCGCTCGAGCAGCGCTTCCCCGAGCTCTACGCCAAAATGATGGAGTGCAAGAATGACAAATAATCAAACAGATAGAACAATGAAAGCAATGAAGTTTATGCTGGCCGCTACCGTTGTGGCCATGACAGCCGCCTGCAGCGGCCCGAAAGAGGAGGCACAGAAAGTGCTCGTAGTCTACTATTCTCAGCTGGGTCACACCAAGGCCGTGGCCGAGGAGATTGCTCAGCGTACCGGTGCCGATATTGAGGAGATTGTGATGGTGGACCCCTACGACACCAGTTTCAGCGCCACCATAGAGCGCTGCATGCAGGACCGCGAGGCAGGCGTGCTGCCTGAGATACAGCCGCTTGCTGCCAATGTGGCAGACTACGACGTCGTGTTTATCGGCTTCCCGGTGTGGTTCGGTACCTATGCGCCGCCGGTGACCAATTGGCTTGAGAGCGTCGACCTCAGTGGCAAGAAGGTAGTGCCTTTCTGCACATTCGGCAGTGGTGGTCTGGAGTCGAGTGTAGCGGACCTTGTCGCCGCCGAGCCCGATGCCATGGTGGTGCCCGGCTACGGTGTGCGTGCTGCCCGCATGGACGCCATGCCCAAGGAAGTGGAACAGTACCTGATAGATGCCGGTTTCGTTGAAGGCGAGCATTCGGTGGCGGTGCCGTGGGGAGAGCAGCATGAAGTGAGCGCCGCTGAGGCCGCAGTGTTTGACGCTGCCGTTGACGGTTACCCCATGCTCAACGCCAAGGCCAAAGCTGTCGCTGTGCGTACCGTTGCCGATGGCACTGAGTACAACTTCACCGCCGAGAACATGCCGCGTGAGGACCGTCCCGACCAGGCTCCGGCTGAGATTCAGGTCTTTGTCACCGTCGCCGACGGCCAGGCACCCGTCTTCACCCGTGTGGTGAGATAGAAAGTAGCAAAAAGTTTTTGCGCAATCGGAAAAAGGTTGTATATTTGCAGCCTGCGAGTATTGTACGATATGTCGCGTATATGGCATATTGACAGTACTTTGTATATGTGTGCAATATAATAAACTAAATAATAATGGAACCCAAACGCATAAAATCAGCCCTCATCTCGGTCTTCTACAAGGACGGGTTGGAGGACATCGTTCGCGCGCTCGACGCCAAGGGTGTGACCATCTACAGCACCGGCGGCACGCAGAAATTTATTGAAGAACTGGGTATTAAACCGGTGGCTGTAGAGAGCCTCACGGGCTATCCGAGCATTCTCGGCGGTCGTGTGAAGACGCTGCACCCCAAGGTGTTCGGCGGCATATTGGCACGCCGCGACAACGCTGGCGACAACAAACAGCTGGCCGAGTACGAGATACCGGAGATTGACCTTGTGATTGTTGACCTCTATCCGTTCGAGCAGACCGTGGCCAGCGGCGCTTCGGAGCAGGATATCATTGAGAAGATTGACATCGGAGGTATCAGCCTCATACGTGGCGCCGCCAAGAACTTCAACGACGTGGTCATAGTGCCCTCCGTGGACTACTACAAGGAGTTCCTTGACATATACACCGCGCAGGACGGCTGCACCACACTGGAGCAGCGTCACCGCTTCGCCGCCTATGCCTTCAATGTGAGCAGCCATTATGACACCGCCATCTTCAACCACTTCAACGGCACGGAGCAGATACCAGCCTTCAAGCAGAGCTGCCGTCACGGCGAGGTGCTGCGCTACGGCGAGAATCCCCACCAGAAGGGTGTCTTCTACGGTGATCTGGAAGGCTGCTTCGACAAGCTCAACGGCAAGGAGATAAGCTACAATAACCTGGGCGATATCGACGCTGCCTGCTCGCTGATTGATGACTTCGCGGGCCAGACCGCCTTCGCCATACTGAAGCACAACAACGCCTGCGGCATGGCTGTACGTCCCACGCTGCTCGAGGCTTGGAAGGACGCCTTAGCGGGTGACCCCGTCAGCGCCTTCGGAGGAGTGCTCATCTGCAACCAGAAGGTGACCAAGGATGTGGCCGACGAGATGCACAAGATATTCTTCGAGGTCTGCATAGCCCCCGACTACGACGCCGATGCCCTCGAGGTGCTGCGCGGCAAGAAGAACCGCATCATCCTGCGCCGCAAAGGTTTCAAAATGGCCGACCCGATGTTCCGCTCGGTACTCAACGGCGTGCTGGTGCAGGACCGCGACAATGTGGTGCCCACCGCTGCCGACATGCAGAAGAGCGTCACCAGCACCGCCATCACCAAGGAGCAGGCCGAGGACCTCGCTTTCGCCACAATCCTCGTGAAGCATACCAAGAGCAATGCCATTGTGCTTGCCAAGGGCCGTCAGCTATACGCCAGCGGCACCGGCCAGACCAGCCGCGTCGACGCCTTGCGCCAGGCTATTGCAAAGGCCAAGAGCTTCGGCTTCGACCTCAACGGCGCCGTGATGGCCAGCGATGCTTTCTTCCCCTTCCCCGACTGCGTGGAGATAGCCCACGAGGCCGGCATTGTTGCTGTGGCGCATCCCGGCGGCAGCATACACGATCAGGACAGCATAGACTATTGCGAGAATAACAAGATGGGTATGGCCATCACAGGTAAACGTCATTTCAAACACTAATCAGACATGGGACTTTTATCATTCTTTAACCGCGAGGTGGCAATGGACCTCGGCACCGCCAACTCCATTGTCATATATAACGACCAAGTGGTCATCGACGAGCCGAGTATTGTGGCTTATGACCGCAACAACAACCGTATAGTAGCCGTCGGCAAGGAAGCTCAGCGCATGGACGGTCGTACCGACAACAAGAACATCGAGACTGTGCGCCCACTGCGCGGCGGTGTTATAGCCGACTTCGAGATGGCACAGCATCTTATCCGTGAGCTTATCGGTATGACAAATGTCAACCGTTCGTTCCTGCCGCCGTCGCTCCGCATGGTTATCTGCATCCCCAGTGGTATCACCAACGTCGAGGAGCGTGCCGTGCGGGAGAGTGCCGAGCAGGCCGGTGCCAAGGAGATACGTATGATTCATGAGCCTATGGCCGCTGCTATCGGTATCGGCATCGACGTGCTGCAGCCCGAGGGCCACATGGTGGTCGACATCGGAGGCGGTACGGCGGAGATTGCCGTCATTTCCCTCGGTGGCATCGTCTGCAACAACTCCATCCGCGTGGCCGGTGATGTGTTCAACGACAACGTCGTCGACTACATGAAGCGCCAGCACAATATGGTCATCGGTGTGCGTATGGCCGAGAAGGTCAAGATTGCCGTA
>Ga0310690_10005852_pt1 | contig 16464 bp, 10 predicted proteins | sample AusTroGonzalo_MG_2_FD_207661 | JGI IMG/M metagenome (GOLD analysis project Ga0310690, IMG submission 207661) | Bovine rumen microbial communities from tropical cattle in Woodstock, Queensland, Australia - Gonzalo_04 (v2) (version 2) | ecosystem: Host-associated > Mammals > Digestive system >... | reverse complement strand
TCGTCCAGCCGCAGTACAAAATTACTGATCTTTTTAAAACCAATGATTGAAATGAAAATATTTGTCTAACTTTGCACCGCATCCATGAAGTCTACAGACTTCGGACACACTGGTTGAAACACTACCTGGAGCCATTATGTCGAGATCTTAAAGTCAGGAAGTAAATGAGGGAATAAAACCAACCTTACCATATCATTTTAACAGGCCAAGCTTGCGCCTTCATCTTGCAAGTGGTGGTACAGCGGATGTCAGTCACCGAAGCCCCAACCATCACTTGATAGCTGCCAGCAGCCGTTTCCCATGCCGAGTGCTCTTCGTTGAAGGAGGCTAGTTCGTAAGCACTGACCTTCATCGTCAGGGTCTCGGATTCTCCTGGGGCCAGCAGTTTGGTCTTGGCAAAGGCCTTCAACTCACGGGCGGGCTTCTCAAGGCCGCCTGCTGGAGCGGCAACATACAATTCAACCACCTCGCGTCCAGCCACTTTGCCCGTGTTGGTCACCGTAATATTGGCCGTGAAACCGTCTTTGTCGGCGCTCACCTTGGGTTTGGAATAGGCGAAAGTGGTGTAGCTCAGGCCATAGCCGAAGGGGTAGGAGACCTCCACGTTCTTGGTCTGGAAATAGCGGTAGCCCACCCAGATGCCTTCTGCGTAGTCGGTGAAATCTACATTAGTTCGGTTGCCTCTTCTGCCTTTGGTCATGTCCCAAGTGTAGGGGAAGTTTTTTGACGAAGGACTGTCCATATAGCTAATGGGGAAGGTCATGGGCAGCTTGCCGGAGGGATTCACTTTGCCGCAAAGCACGTCGGCCACGGCATAGGCGCCTTCTTGTCCGGGTGCCCAAGGCAACACGATGGCATCGACCATATGTTTCCACGAAGCCGTCTCGATGACACCGACGATATTCAGCACCACCACGACTTTCTTACCTGCCTTGTGGTAGCTCATGCTGATGTTTTGGAGCAGCTCACGCTCGAAGGCGGTTAGCTCGAAGTCGTTAGGCACCACGCGGTCGGCACCCTCGCCGGCGACACGGCCCAACACCACGACGGCCACGTCGTTGTCGGCAGACTGCCGCTCAATAGCTTGTGCCGAGACGGTCGGCTCTGGACGATGACGCTTGTCAATCGCGCTGCCGTTCATCTTGTCGGTGGTGGTTTGGGTGGCGTAGCAGAGGCGATAGTATTCCGCCAAGTTCTCATCCAAAGTGAATCCCGCATCCGTCATCGCTTCTTGTAAGTTGGCGATATGCTCCGTGTTGACCCATCCCGAGCCGGTTCCGATACCCACGAAATCAACAGAACAGATGCCATAGAGCGCCACTTTCTCCTTGCTATTCAGCGGCAGGGTCTGGCTCTCGTTTTTCAGCAGGACGATGGCCTCATCGGCGGCTTTGCGCGCCACTTGGGCATGGGCTTTCAAGTCGGGTTGGTTGGAGTATTTGTAATGGCGGAAATGCGGTGTCTTGACAATGTAATTCAAGATATTGCGCACGTTGCGGTCAAGTTCCTCTTGTGTGATCTCTCCGCTGTTGACGGCGGCCATGAGGCGTTCGATTTCCACGGGTCTACCAGGCTCCATCAGGTCGTTGCCAGCCTTGGCGGCTTTCACGGTGTTGTCTTTCACGCCCCAGTCGGTCATCACGATGCCGTCGAAGCCCCATTCGTCGCGCAACACGGTGGTCAGCAGGCCTTGGCTCTGTTGGGTGTATTCTCCGTTGAGTTTGTTGTACGACGACATCACCGTCCAAGGCTTTCCTTCCTTGACGGCAATCTCGAAGTTCTTCAGATAGAGTTCCCTCAAGGCACGGTTGCCCACGCGGGCATCGTTTTCCAAGCGGTTGATCTCTTGGTTGTTGGCGGCGAAGTGTTTCGCTGAGGTCCCCACACCGTTGGACTGTATGCCACGGATGTAGGCAGCCGCCATCTTACCCGAGAGCAGCGGGTCTTCGGAGTAGTACTCGAAGTTGCGCCCGCAGAGCGGGTTGCGGTGGAGGTTCATGCCGGGGGCGAGGAGCACGTCGGCTCCATATTCCAACACCTCGTTGCCCATGGCTTGCGTGACATATTCCATCAAGGCTATGTCCCACGAACTGGCCATGAGTGTGCTGGTGGGAAAGCCTGTGCAGTAGAAGGTCTGGTTGGTGCCCTCGCGTGTCGGGTTGATGCGGAGACCGGCGGGGCCGTCGGCAAGTACCGTCATCGGGATGCCGAGACGAGAGATTTCGCAAGTGTAGCCGGCCGCACCAGTCACCAACTCAGGGGCATAGACGCCAACCAAAAGGCTGACTTTCTCTTCCGTGGTCATCGCGTTGAGGATTTCGTCGATATTGTCGGCTCGAAGGGTAGGTGTGTTGTCCTGCGCGACGCTGTTGAAACAGCAGGCGAGGCTCAGCAAGGCAATAAAGAATATTCTTTTCATGGTTTTGGTGTTATTCGATGATTAACTTTTTGACTTCGGTGTTGTTTCCGCTTTGAATCTGGATGAAATACAAACCCTTAGGTGCATCAGTCAGGCTAACTTGTTGGATGCCCGATACCTTGTTGAGGCTCATGAGTTGTTGCCCAACCATATTGTAGATGTTGACATTGCTCTCTTCCGCAAGCGCAACGGTGAAACAGCCCTTGGTGGGGTTGGGGTAGACGGCATTCTCGCGTTGGGTCACCACCTCTTCCACCTTGGTGATGACGCAGGTGCGCGGGAAAGTGATGTCATCGATCCAGGCGCAGTCGGAACCAGCTTGGCCTGTCTTGTTCTTGTCGTAGATCCATAGGAACAAGTGACTGCCGCCTTCAAAATCGTAACTAGTAAAGGTCCAGTCGTTTTCACCCGACCACCAGTCCATTCTCCTGCCGTCTATGAAGAAGGCGAAGTAGTCCTTGTGATATTCCGTCGAGGTCTTGAACCAGAAGCTGATCTCGCCGTCATTGATGATGTCGGCATAGACAAGGAGCTTGGTGACTTCGTCGTCGTCGATGGCGCCCGATCTGGCACTGTAGGTGCCGCTGTGCGCCTCTTCGTCGGTGACGAACCAATGCAGGTCGCCCATGTGTTCCCATTCCAGGAAGCTGAAGTCGCCGCTCTCGAAGGTCTCGGTGGCCTCACCCACGGCGAGGGCAAGGCTGAAATGTGTCGTGTAAGCACCCGTCGTAAGGTCAAAGTCAAGGTGGAAGATCGTGCCACCGATGATGTCTTCGTCGGCAGTGAGCATCAGGTCGGCGGTGAAGTCGGCAGCGGCTTCCACGTCACCGATTTCGATGGTGGTTTCTTCGATATGGAGGCCGCTCTCGGGGCAGCTGACGGTCATGGTGGTGCCAGGGGCCAAGGCATGGCCGATGTTCTTTCCGTTGATGTGCATCACGACACGCTCGCCCGGGTCGATGAAGCCGTTATGGTCACCTTGGCTGTCGTCAATGCTGTAGTCGGTAAACTGCAAGTTGGGAGCCTTGGCGATGTAGTTCTTTTGGGTGGTATGCGTCGTTTCACCCACGTAGGTTGTAAGCTCAAGGGTGAAAACGGTGTTGTCAGGGATGTTGTCGGCATATTCAATCTCGCCGATGTGGTCATACTGTTGTGCGCTGTCTGGCGCAAACTCATCAATGGTGAAGCTACTACCATACGAAATAACATATTCGCAATCTGTGGTGACGGCAGCATGAACCTGATAAGCAGTTGCGTCACCTATATTATAAAGTACACCGTGAACCTTATGGTATATGCCATACATAGCCTCTTCCTCGATGTCAAGGAGGGTGCCGTACACGTATGGCTCACCGCTCTCAAATCCCATCACTTCAAGGGTCTGTGGCCATACGCTTTGTCCCGTGACGACAAGCTGCATCTCGCCAACGGTTTCAAGGGCAGGGTCGAAAACCAGCTCCGCATCGCCGTTGGCATCGGTGATGCCGAAGCCGAGCAAGGTCTCGCCATCAAACAGGCTGACGCGGAAGTTGTCCAACGGGCGGTCGAAATGGCTGACATGGACGGTGGTGGAGGTGGTGCCGACCATCAGGCCTTGTTCATAGACTACGTTGGGGTTGAACGGCTCCTCAAACCATGGACATAAGGCACCGTCGCCCAACACATTGAGGCAGTAAATGTTCCAGCGCAGATAGCCGTTTTCTTCCTGCTCTTCTGAGATAGGAATGGCCACCCAAGGTGCAGACGCGATTTTACCTTCGCGTAGGGCCATGCCGACGGAAGGGATGTGGTCGTGGCAATAGGCGTCGACCATCTCGCGATGGATATGGGCCGCCATGCCGTCGCCCCAAGGCATATACCAGCCGTAGCGTGAGTTACCCACCGTGACGACGAAGCCCGTCGAGATGGTGATCAGCTTCTCCAAAACGCAGCTGGAAGGAAAGTCACCGCAGATGCAACCGTGCGAGTGGAAGAGCATATAATTGTGGTTGATGCCGTCGTTGCCCGAGAAGTAGTTGTCAGATATCATGCTGCCTGTCCAGCCCGCCACATAGTCGGCGTTGGCGTGGCCCACATGGTGGACATATTGACCACCGGTGATGATGACATCGCGGAACTCGGAGCCTCTGAAGTCGTGTTCAGGCGTGGCGTAGTAGCGCTTGAAGCTGTAGTCTTCGGGATAGCCGATGGTGGTATAGTCGAAGTCGTTGTTTTCGCCGATGAGGCGTTCCATATCGTCGCTGCCATAGTAGCCATCGCCAAGGTGCTCGGCGCCGAGGATGGGGGAGGTGAACTCACCCAAGACGGGGGTCCTGAGGTAGCTAAGGGTTTTGTGCATGATGGTCTCAAATTGCGCCTCGTTGTTAAAGGGCAGACGCCCGATGCCCAGCTCGGGCAGCAGATCGTCTTCGCCCACTTCGCCCCAACGGTCGTCGTTGTCGTCGTTGAGGGTGCCGTCGAGGCAAGCGTAATACATGTCGGCGGGTAGGTTGTCTTGGTCACTTTCTTGAGCATAGCAATACAAGCTACGATAAGGCACGATGCTCACGTCGCCGCCGAGGCTCACCATCTGTATGCCGTTGTCTTCGTATTCCTGGATGATATAGTTGCGAATCTGTTCCTGCTCATCGCGGCCTTCCATGCTGGCGTAGATGTCTTCCAAAGACACGATGCGGGTGCGGATACCCTTGTCGTTGTATAAGTTGAGGTATTCGCCGAAGCTTGGGATCCATTCCTCGGAGGTGATGACAAGCATGTCGTAGCCGCCGATTTCGCGACCGCGTTTGTTATAGGTGCTCAACACATTCTCATTTTGTGCCAAGCGCTTGATAGAAGCCTCGTTCTCGGGCGTGAGCCAGAGTTTGCGGCTGTGGTCGTCGCGGCTCGTGGCGGTCTCGATAGTGACTTTCACCGTCTGGGCATAGCTGACTTTGCCCGTGGCAGGCACATATTGTAAAGGCGTGAAAGCGCCAAAGGCAAAAGCCACGCCGTTCAGATAATGCGTGGTGACCTGGCTGTGGTTTATGGTCGGATAAGTCTCGCTTGAACGATAGAGCGTTTCGTTTTTGGCAAAAGGAATCTTTTCATCACTCGAAATGGGACGAGGCTGTTGACAAGGAAAGAGGTTGTAGCTGCCTTCAAGTTCCATAAAACCAGAAAGCTCCACATGGATAGAGACCGCTTCCTGACCTTGGGGCAGCATCAAGCTGACGCTTTGCCAGGGCAGGGTAGGCTCGCCCACGGTGCCGTAGGGCAGACATCCTTGGAAGCCAATCTGCTGGTAGCCGTCGTGCGTGCTGACGACGGGCTGGCTGAAATGATAAAGGTGTTCGATGGTTTGGGCCTGCGCGAAAAGGGTGGCGGCCAACAAAACGAGGATAAGGCTCAGTTTTTTCATGGCAAATGGTTATGAGAGTTTGTTCACTCAATCTCGGTAGAAACTTGAATTAAATAGTTTTTGATTCTGTTTGTCGTTTAGGATTGCATTGTGGAACATAACGGTTGAAAACCAAAGTGAAGAAATTATAAATCTGAGGAAAATAATTCTGTTTTTGCCTGCCTTTGGTCGCAAAAAAGACCTCTGCTACCTTGTCCATTCCCATTAGGGCAAACAGGGCTTTCACGTCGTCCATGGTGCCGTAATTGAGGATGGTCTCTACTAATAGGCTATCGCTTATGTCTTTCTTCTTGGACTCGGGCGTGTACCAAAACAATGCAGCATGGTCGGTTATATATTGCTCTCGTGTCATAATGCTGCAAATTTACGAAAAAATCCAAATCGATTGGGTAAAAACACAGAAATTGTTATAGACTAAATCTAAATGGATAAGTTTTTTTCCTACTTTTGCCCTTTAAAAATCAAAAACAAATGAAAACTATCAGAGCCGCCGTCGTTGGTTACGGCAATGTGGGCCGCTTCGCGCTTGAAGCCTTGGAAGCCGCTCCCGACTTCGAAGTGGCAGGCATCGTCCGCCGCAATGCTAACAAGACTATTGAACTCACTCCTTACGAGGTGGTGAAAGACATTAGGGAGCTGAAAGACGTGGACGTGGCCATTTTGGCTTGCCCCACACGTAGTTGCCCAGAATATGCCAAACAGATTCTGCCCTTGGGCATCAACACCGTCGATTCCTTCGACATCCATACCTCCATTGTTGACTACCGCCGTGAGTTGATGCCGATTAATAAGGCAACGAAGACCGTCAGTGTCATCGCTGCTGGCTGGGACCCAGGCTCGGACTCCATCGTTCGCACACTGATGCAGAGCCTGGCACCTAAAGGCTTGTCTTACACTAACTTTGGTCCAGGTATGTCGATGGGGCACAGTGTCTGCGTGCGCTCCAAGAAAGGCGTGAAGAACGCCCTCTCGGTGACCATCCCGTTGGGTGAAGGCATCCACCGCCGTATGGTGTATGTGGAGCTAGAAGACGGTGCCACCCTCGAACAGGTGACTGCTGACATCAAGGCCGATCCGTATTTCGCCAGCGATGAGACCCATGTGTTCGCCGTCGACAGCGTGGATGCGGTGCGCGACATGGGCCATGGCGTGAACCTGGTGCGCAAGGGCGTCTCGGGCAAGACCCAGAACCAACGCATGGAGTTCAACATGAGCATCAATAACCCCGCTCTGACGGGTCAGGTGCTGGTTAATGTGGCCCGCGCCACGATGCGGCTGCAACCGGGCTGCTATACCATGGTGGAGATTCCCGTCATCGATATGCTGCCTGGAGAACGAGAGGATTTGATAGCTAAACTTGTGTAATAGAAAATAATGAGAAATGAAAAAGACTCTATTGCTGTTAACTCTTTGTCTCTTTGCAAATTCCGTTCAGGCACAAAAAGAGCTAGTATATCAGAATGAATCAAAAACGCATATTGGTTGGCAAGCTGATAGGCGTTTGACCAAGGATGATTATCAGGGCGATTTTAGTAAAGATCCCAGACAACAATTATATTGTGATAAAGTAGGACTTTGTGTGAATGCCGCGACAGGTGTATTTTATAGAATTGATGTGAGGAAAGGAAGGTATAAGCCTGGCGAGTACTATGAAAAACTATATGTCGCTCCTCTTTTCCAAAAGAACATTTCATGTTATTCGCCCACTGCCGATTCCATGGATTTTGCAAAGCAGCAGTTGGTATTTGATATTGACGAGTTAACGGCTCGTTATATGAAATATCAGTTTCATCATTTTTTAGACACTTTTAATCTTCATTGCGATAATGAATGTACTTTCTTTTTCATGAGTTTTTATGAAGAAGCCATGGCTTTTCATGATACTGTCATTTCCAGATACACAAATGATGTTTATTTAGCCAATAGAGAGGGTGCATTTGATGAGTGGCGCCAAAGAGTTGACCAATTATTGGATTCATATAGAGATTTTGCCACTACTCCAGAAGAAGTACAACGTATTTTGTTTGATAAACCTCTTGATAAGAAATTGAAACTTGCAAAACATCTGATGCCAAGCTGGTTTGCTAAACAGAAACTATCGGAAATGGAAAAAAAATGAGGAATAGGTTTTTGTTTTTGTACATAACGGTCATTCTCACGATTGCCAATGTTTCGTGCAGTAGGCAAGATCGTGTTTTGGAATTGCTGTCCCAAATGACCCTCGAGGAGAAATGCGGGCAGCTGAGCTGTCCCATTGGCTTCAATTTCTATGGCAAAGAGGGCGATTCACTTTGGCTTGCCGATGATTTTCTCAGCAGGATGGACACCATGCCGTTAGGCTCCTGCTGGGCGGTGCTCCGTGCCGACCCGTGGTCACGGAAGACAGTGGAAACGGGGTTGAAACCGATGGAATCGGCGCGACTGCTGAACATGATGCAACGTCACGCAATAGAAAACACGCGCCTCGGAATTCCTTTACTGTTCTGCGAAGAGACACCGCACGGCCATATGGCGGTGGGCACGACTGTCTTTCCGACGGGCATTGGCCAAGCCAGCACTTGGGACCCTGCCTTGCTTGAACAAATGGGTGAGGTGATGGGAAAGGAAATCCGCTCGCAAGGCGCCCATATTGGCTATGGCCCTGTCCTCGACATCGCCCGCGACCCAAGGTGGTCGAGGGTGGAGGAGACCTTTGGAGAAGACCCTTATCTGTCAGGTGTTTTGGGTGCGTCGGTAGTCAAAGGAATGCAAAAGCACGTCTGCGCCACTTTGAAACACTTGGCTGCCTACGGCATCCCGCAAGGCGGACATAATGCCGCTACAGCCGATGTCGGGCCGAATCGCTTGATGACGGACTATTTGCCATCCTTTGAAAAAGTGATTTGCGAAGGTGGTGCCAAGACCGTGATGACTTCCTACAACACCATCGACGGTGTGCCTTGTTCGGCCAATAATTGGCTGCTGCAAGAGGTATTGCGCAATTCTTGGAACTTCAAAGGCGTGGTCTTCTCCGATTTGAATGCCGTTAATGCCATCTATGCCACACAACACGTGGCAGCTGACCCAGCTGAGGCCGCTGCCTTGGCCTTGAAAGCGGGTGTCGACATCGATTTGGGCGGCTACAACTACGGCGGTTTCCTCAAAGAAGCCCTGCAACGAGGCCTTGTCACTGAAGCCGACATTGACCGTGCCGTGCGTCATGTGCTGCAACTGAAATTTGACCTTGGGCTGTTTGATCATCCATACATTGATGAAGCTTTGGCCGAGGCTGAAGTTGGCACGGTGGAAAACGCGCAATTGGCTAAACAAGTGGCTTTGGAATCTGCAGTGTTGTTGAAAAACGACGGCATTCTTCCTTTTAGCGAGCATATAAAAAAGGTGGCTGTCATTGGACCGAATGCAGACAATATATACAACCAGTTGGGCGACTACACCGCGCCGCAAGCCCCTGACCGCATCGTCACCATGCTCGAAGGCATTCGCGACAAGGGTAGGGCAGAGGTGTTCTTTGCCAAAGGCTGTGCTGTGCGCGACGAAAACGATGCCGACATTGAAGCAGCTGTGAAAACCGCTCAAAAGGCTGATGTTGTTGTGCTTGTGGTGGGAGGCAGTTCCGCCCGCGATTTCAAGACGAGCTACGAGGAAACAGGAGCAGCTATCGTCGACGAACACGTTTCCGACATGGACTGCGGCGAGGGCTATGACCGCTCCACATTGAGACTTTTGGGTAAACAAGAGGAACTGATGCAGGCCATCTATGCCACGGGCAAGCCCGTTGTTACGGTCTACATTCAAGGTCGTCCATTGGACATGAATCTTGCCTACGAGAAATCGAATGCACTCTTGACGATGTGGTATCCTGGTATGGAAGGCGGTAGCGCCTTAGCCGACATCCTCTGGGGCGACTACAATCCCGCAGGCCGTCTGCCTATCTCCATTCCTCGTTCTGTAGGACAAATCCCAGTCTATTACTCCCAACCCGCTACTAGCGATTATGTCGAGGAATCCGCAAAGCCACTGTTCTCCTTCGGCTACGGCCTAAGTTACACCCAGTTCGAATACAGTGACTTGCAAATAGAGCCACTTAAGGCCATGTCATTCCAGCGAGGGCATGTGGGTAGGCTGGGATCTATGGCCGACACTCTTTGTAAGGTCACCTGTACCATCAAAAACATCGGTCCCCGCGACGGCGACGAAGTCGTCCAGCTCTATGTCCGTGACGAAGTGGCCAGCATAGCGCCAGCCTCCAAGCTGCTGAAAGGCTTCCAACGCTTGCATATTAAAAAAGGTGAAACCAAGCAGGTGACGTTTTATCTCACCGAGCGCGATTTGTCGGTCTATTCCGCTGATAAAGGTTGGCATTTGGAACCTGGCGCCTTTACTGTGATGGTCAGTGGGAATTCAGAAGAAATGCCTCTGTCTCACTCATTCGCGCTGGAATAATCAGCACACCTCCAGAATCCCCTTCTTGTTGCATTTCACCACGATGCGCTTGTACTCGGTCTTGCCTTCGAAGACGCATTGGATGACGAAGGTGAGGTGGTAGACCTTCATGCCTTCTATGGGCTTGAATTCGTTGTCTTTCCAGATGCCCGAAAGCAGGAAACTCGGGTTGTCCATCTTGCGCGTGTATTCCGTGATGTTGTAACGGATGATGTCGTTGATGCCTTTCATGGGGAAGGGGCTGACCTTGGCCAGTTCCGCAGGCCAAAGCTGCACCTTCTTGCGGAAGAGCAACACTTTCTCGTCTTTGCCGCTCACCTCGTCGAAGAGCGGGTTACGGTCGCGGATCTGGATGACCTCAGGGATGACTTTGTCGCCGTCGATGAAGTCGAAGCTGTCCTTGCTCCAACCGATGCTTCGCCCTTTGATGCTAAAGTTGGTGCGTGTGTCGAACACTTTGTTGCTGACACGCTTGGCGAAGCCCAACCGCAGCCAGTCTTTCAGGCGGTCTTTGAACATGTAGCTGATTACCAGTGCGATAAGGAATGGCAAAGTGAAGTTGCCGTAGCGTTGCTGGAAGAAGAACGACGACAATGTGGCGACCACCATGGCCATGCCTGCAGCCAGACTGTAAAGGATCTGTTCCACGAGGAAGGTGTTTTTGCGTTTGGTGGCGTTGAGGAAGAGGTCGCCCTCGGCGAATTTCTTCAACAGGCTGGCGCGGAAGACGAAGTCGCTGTTGCCATGCGGGTCGTCGGGCTGCACTGCGAGATACCCTTGCTGTTGCTTGTAGTCTTTCTCTGCATACAGCAACGCCTTGAAACGGGATTCCATCGAGGCGTATTCCTCGGGATGGTTTTGGTGCATCGCGTCGCGAAGACGGTAGATGTACACCTCATAGATGTTGCTCAAGAACTCGTCTCCGTAAGAAAAGACCTGTCGAATCCTGTCATCGGGCTGCTGTGCATCGAGTTTTTGGTACAACGCCCTGAAACGTGCCAGGACTTTGCCGACATCTTCAAGGTAGGTGTCGCAAGCCTGTCGCAGCGCTGCGGTATCGGTGAGCGAGCCAATGGCGATATGGTCGTCACGGAAAGCGCTCTTCGCTATGGCGCAGTACATCTTGACGCTGTGCAAGAGGTCGGCGGTGTCGTCGGGGGTGATGAAATAGTCGTCGAGGTTCTCGGAAAGCGAGGCGTTGGGCAGCAGCTGCGCGTCGTTGGCCAGGTCGTGCAAGGGATAGTCGGGGGTGATGAGACGCACGTCCGACTTGATGTCGCGGTAGAAGTCGTCTTTGCTGTATTTCGCCGCGTTGATGTCGAGGCTGTTGGGCACAAAAATCCAGGTGTTCATCACGAAGTCGCTGTATTTCATGGGCTTGATAGCCTTCTCCGTGTTGAATCCCACCTTGAACTCCAAGGTAAACTTGTCGTGGATTTTAGCCTCCAGGTCGATCATGCCTCTGCCTTTCTGTATTGTTCGTCCAAATTGAAGCCTTCGGGGTGCTTGGCTTTGATGTCTTTGTAGTAGTTCCAAATCTCGGCGAGGTCTTTGTCGTAATCGCCAGTAGGATGGAAGACGCCCAAAGTGCCGCATTCTCTTTTCTGGTAGTCGATGAAACCAAGGACGATGGGGACATTAGCTCCTTCTGCGATGACATAGAAGCCTTTTTTCCAATGGTTTACCTTTTTTCTCGTGCCTTCGGGACAGATGACAAGCTGGGTGTCTTGGTTTTTGCTGAACATATCGATCATCTGCTCCACGAGGTGGTTCTGATGGCCTCGGTTGACCGGGATGCCGCCGATTTTCTTCAGGAGCCAGCCGACGACGGGGATGAAGAACTCCTGTTTCATCATCACCTTGAACTTGATTTCGAAATACCAATAGTATCCCAGGCCGACGAAGAAATCCTCGATGGCCGTGTGTGGCGCCATGATGCAGACGGCGTTACCTAGGTCGGTCGGAGCGTTGTTCACGGTTTTCCAACGCCCGATTTTGAGGATGAGTTTACCTATTGCTTTTTTCATGGGTTGTCCATTCAATTTGCGGCAAAAATAAGCAAATAATCTATTGCTGCGTTTTTTTACAGTATTTTGCAAGATTCTTCTTTTTAGTAGTGCATTTTTTCCATTTTTCTCCATCTTTTGAATGGATTTTTGTACTTTTGTCGCCTTATAGCAACATTATACAAGCCATGCAAAACAACGCGCAAACACTTGTTTTCCAGTTAGTTAATACCCTCAATGGGGGTGGGGTACAACTCACTGAATACCAATCGGTTAGCACGTCTTTTCAATATATCGCAAATTTACGTTCCATCCGTTTCAAGGGGGCTGGATGCCCTCGGGGAGTGGATGGTTCTTTTTTGTACAATCTTAAAATCTTCAAATCTAAAATCATAAATTATCTAAATTAACTCTAATCAAACAACAATGAAAGCACCAACTAAACACTATGAAGCTCCTCAGGCGGAGATCATAGAAATCGAGCACCAGGGCGTGCTGTGCATGTCGGGTGGTCCTTCAACAAGCACCAACCCCACCGGCAACGGCGGCATCCAGTTCAACACCACCGGCGGAGGATGGTAATGTGTAACTTCTAAAAGCAAACGAGTCATGAAAAGAGCATTCATTATCATGGGCCTCTGCGCCCTTGTGGCCATAGCCGCCACCTCATGCAAGAAAGAAGCACAGACCACCTCGAGCTTCAAGGCCACGCTGACCCAGCCGACCAGCGAGGCGAAGACCCATCTGGGCAGCGACAGCTACCTCTACTGGAACGAGGGCGATGCCATCAAGGTGTTTGACACCCAAGGCCACGACTACCTGTTCACCACTACCGAAAACAACGTCCCCACCGCCACTTTCAATGGCACTGACCCCATCGATGTCAACGGAAGCTACACCGCTTTCTATCCGGCAGCCAACGTTGAGAAGGTAAGCAACGATATCCTGCTGACCCTTCCCGCCACGCAGGACTACGCCGTAGGCACCTTCGGCAACGCCACCTACCCGATGGCAGCTTTGTATAACGCCACCACCGGCTTCACCTTCGGCAGCCCCTGCGGCCTGCTGGCCATCCCTGTGAAGGGCACGGGCAACATCAGCAGCATCGAGCTGACCAGCCGTACCTCTGGCGAGGTGCTGGCCGGACAGTTGCGCTACAACCTCAGCGGAGAATATCAGAGCCTCGTCGGCACTGAGACCACGGTGACACTCAACTGCGGCGGTCTGCCGCTGAGCTCCACCGCCACCACGTTCTACTTCGTCCTGCCCGCAGGCGTGTTCGCCAACGGCTTCACCGCCGTCTTGAAGAACGGCACCACGGAGCTGTACACCCTTGAGGCGAAGCAGACTGGCGTCAACACCATCGCGGCGCAGAGCATCAAGCTGATGCCCGAAGTGGAGGTGCAAGCCATCGCTGTGACGACGAGCGCTGCCACCGGCATAAGCAAAACCGCCGCCACCCTCAACGGCAGCTACGAGCTCCCGACGACGGCGCAGGGCATGAACGTGACGGAAGTGGGCTTCTACTTCGGCACCGATGCCAACCCGACGACCGCGACCCAGGCCACCTTGGAAACTCCTTTCAGCCTCACCAAAACTGGCCTGACTGCTGGCACCACTTATTACTATAAGGCCTACGCCAAGAACGGCACGCGCGAATACGAAGGCCCGGTGATGAGCTTCGCCACTTTGTCTGATCCCACGGTAAGCACGGGCGCTGCCGCTGCCACATCGACCACAACCGCCACCGGCCACGTCACGCTGACCAATGCCGGCTCGGGCACTGTGACCGAACTCGGCCTCTGCTGGGGCACAAGCGACAATCCAACGGTCAGCAACAACCACGCTGTCGCTGAAGGCCAAGTGGTTGGCACTGAATATGCAATTAACATCACTGGCTTGACCGCTGGAGCTCAATACTATGTGCGCGGCTACGCCAAGGTTGGCGACGATTATTACTATGGAAGCAGCGTGAGCTTCATAGTTACATGGAACGGCGACCTCTCGGCGCTTACAGGTAGTGAGCCTGCCGGTTTCGCCACCGCCACTAACGGCATGACCATCTACGGCACGCTTAATAAAAATGTAAAGATTTCCATCGCCGACGGTGCCACTGTCACGTTGGACGGTGCGACCATCTCTTACACGGGTGAAAACAACGACTGGGCAGGCCTCACCTGCTTGGGCGATGCCACCATCATGCTTGCTGACGGCACCACCAACATCGTAAGAGGCGGCCTGGACGGAGACGGCTACAGCAACTGGCCTGGCATCTACGTGCCCGTTGGCTCGACCCTCACTATCAATGGTAACGACGGTGTGCTCAACGCCAGCCGTGGGAATGTTGCCAACGACGATGGCTCGCCTGCAGGCATCGGTGCCCGCTGGGGTGCCAACTGCGGCGACATCGTCATTAATGGCGGTGTCATCAACGCCACTGGCGGCTTCAAGGGTGCTGGCATCGGCGGCTGCGGACGTCGCGGCTGCGGCGATATCACCATCAACGGTGGCACTGTCAACGCTACTGGCGGCCTATACGGCGCAGGCATCGGTCTCGGCGGCACTGACAACAGTTCAGTCCAAAACAGTGGTGCTTGCGGTGCCATCACCATCAATGGCGGTACCGTTTACGCTACTGGCGGCCAGGGTGGTGCTGGCATTGGCACTGGATACGCCTATAACGAGAATAGTATGACGGTGACCAAAACCTGTGGCGATATCACCATCAACGGCGGCAATGTCACCGCCATTGGCGGCGAGAGCGCTGCTGGCATCGGTACCGGCAAAGCCGATGCCTACGGCGACCTCACCGTTGGTGAGATTAAAATCACCCACGACAATGGCGTCCCCCACGTATCCGCCACTCATGGCAGCAACGCCACCTATTCCATAGGCCGCGGCAGCAACACTAGCAGCGGCAGCATCACCTGCGGCACCATTACCATAGGTGGCACCAACTATGGCACCAGCGGCGTAACGCCCAACCGGCCTGACGGAAAGACGTTTGTTTATCCGCTTCCTGAAGGTGTTATCAATGGTCTCTTCTCGGTATCCAGCACCAAGCAAGTTTACTTCTCGAAAGGCAGCCTGCAGTACATTGGTAGCGACTCCACGCCTTACTGGAAATTCGCTGACAACCAGTGGGATCTGCTGAGTACAAAGAATCAAAATACGAACAACACTAATGTCGACCGCGACATCTTCTGTTGGGGCACCAGCGGCTACCCTCACGGCGCCAACATTTACCAGCCCTGGGGCCACGGCACAAACAACAATCAATTCTACGCCTATGACGACCAAGCCAATTACCTCTCTGCTTCGACTGGCACGGCCGACTGGGGCTACAATGCCATCTCCAATGGCGGCAACCAGGAGCACCTTTGGTACACGCTAAACAAAGATGAATGGACCTATCTGTTTTCCTCTGACCGCCCTGGCTCCACTGTGAACGGGATGGACAAAGCCCATTTTGCGAGGGCCACGGTGGAGGGCATCAACGGTGTCATCCTGTTCCCCGACATCTACACGCATCCCACCGATGTGAACCAACCTAATTATATTAATAACCCGAATAGCGGTGGGTGGGCCAATACTTACACCGCTGCCGACTTCATGAAGATGGAGGCGCACGGTGCGGTCTTCCTGCCCGCTGGTGGTGGTTATGTTGGCGGAAACATCGTCAACCGCAACGCAGCTGTGTTCTACTGGTCGTCACAGCCAGATAATAATGGTAACGCCTTGGGTCTGTATCTTAACAACAATAGCATTAATTGTGCAAACAGTATGTATCGACATCTCGGCATCGGCGTGCGTCTGGTGAAGGACGCAGAATAAACCTAACCTTCATTTAATACCAACGCTACAGGCGGCCTTCGGGTCGCCTGTTGTTATTAATGCCGCCGCAAAGGTTTCGTGCTCTTTGCGGCGGTTGCTTTGGCTTTTTGCTTCTCTTTGCACGAAATCAGGAGTAAAAAACACTCATCAGATAACCAAACGAATTCATATTAACAGCTTTTTTCTTATCTTTGTGCCATGAAAAAGCCACAGGACAAGGATTGGACAGCATTGGGAGCCAAGACGAGTATCGCGATACTCATCACGGCGGCGCTTCTGATGATGATGATTTCGGCGGTGCAGTATTATTATTCGCGCCGGCAAATCCGCGCCGACCTGGAAAGCAATACTGAGATGGATTTGGT
>Ga0310690_10005851_pt1 | contig 16464 bp, 9 predicted proteins | sample AusTroGonzalo_MG_2_FD_207661 | JGI IMG/M metagenome (GOLD analysis project Ga0310690, IMG submission 207661) | Bovine rumen microbial communities from tropical cattle in Woodstock, Queensland, Australia - Gonzalo_04 (v2) (version 2) | ecosystem: Host-associated > Mammals > Digestive system >... | reverse complement strand
ACAAGAATGACTCGTCTAATCCATTTCGTCTTTGCTCTTACAGCGAAGCGGTCTTTATTCTTTATTCTAATTATAGCCATTTACTAACATCTACTTGTTGATAACGAATGAGGGGTTGGTTAGTTACGCGAACCGGTACATCCAATTGACGCGAAGCAGGGTAGAGCATCTGTAGTTCTACGATGTCATCGCCGAAGGTATAAACGAGTCGCGCTTGTTGTTCGCCGCCCGGCAGTTCAGCCGAACATAACTGCTGCAGTACATCCCAGTTGATGGATGGCGTCAGTTTACGGTTCAGTTCGGCAAAGGTGGTACGCACGTATTGTCCATGCAGTTTGTCAATGCCGATGAGCTCAAACGGCGTGGCTTCGAGACGCATAATCTCAATCCCGAAAAGGGGCGTGACGCTAATGACGAGCATCGAGTCGCGTACTACTTGCATAGATACATTGACGGAGTACTTGTCGCTATTGATTCGTGCGGTTGCGCGAGCGCCTTGAATAAGACAGGTGTGCCACGCCGGTTCTTCCGGTTCTTCGATGGCCACCGGCGTCTCTTGCACGGCTTTTTTCTGCACCCCGCAACCGGAGAATAGTATTGCCAAGATCAATAAAACCAGGTAGTATAGTCGTTTCATTTTTTCTTGCTGTTTTCTATAAGTTGTATATGCCGTTCTATCTCTGCGCGGTTTTCGTCTGTGGTGTACCAAAGGGCTTTGCGAAGGTAGAAGAGCGCCAGTTCATCTTGTCCCTGCAAGTGCATGATCCATCCGTAGGTGTCCAGATAAACAGGGTTATTGGGTTGCTCACGAATGGTTCGTTCGCTCATCTGTTCGGCTTTCTTCAGGTCTCCTTTGTGGGTGGCGAGATGGTAGGCGTAGTTATTGAGGATGAGCGGCGGCAGGTACTGTATGTTCGCCGGGTCCTGGGCGAGGTATTTCTCTATCTCGGCTGCAGCTTTGTTGGGTTTTTGCCATAGGGAGTAGATGCGGTAGCGATTGATAGCACTATATCCGTCGTAGCCTTTGATTCGGTCCAGTTTATCTTGGGTCTGCAGGGCTTTCTTCCACTGCTTGTCGCTTTCATACATTCGTTCCAACAGATCAAGCAGTTCTTCGTCAGAGGGGTTGAGTTTCTCTGCCCGTTCGAGTACACGTAGCGCTTCGTAAAATCCTTCCTCTGTATGCAGACCTATTAGCGCTCGGGAGTAGCGGTACCATTGGTCGCGAGGGTCCGCTTCGAAAGCACGCCGGAAATAATCCATCGCCAGATCACTTTTACCGATGCCGTCGTATAGTACGCCGAGGAAAGAGAGCGTTGTTCCGTCTTGGGGATTGAGTTCTTCGCAGAAATGCAATAAGACGAGCGCATCGGGATATCGCTCTTCGGTGATGGCTTGTTTAGCTGCGTACCAGTAGTAACTGAATTGTTGCTGCCGCTCCACGGGGATAGGCGCCGGCTGAGGCTTTTTAGCGAATGCCGGAATACAGAGTACCGAGTACAGAATACAGATACCTATGTATTTAAAACTCTTCACTATTCACTCTTCACTTTTCACTTTCTGCCTGAATGTCCGAATCCTCCGGCTCCGCGTTCGGTGTCGGTTAGTTCGGTTACTTCTACAATCTCCGGCGTCTCGTGTTTAGCGATGACCATCTGACAAATACGTTCGCCGGGTTCGATGGTCTGCGGTTCGCCACTGAGGTTAATCAGAATTACCCCCACTTCGCCGCGGTAGTCCGCATCGATTGTGCCCGGGGTGTTGAGAACCGTCAGGCCACGCTTGAGTGCAAGACCGCTACGTGGACGAATCTGTGCTTCGTAACCGGCAGGTAGTTCGATGAAGAGACCCGTAGGAATGAGTTTGCGCTCCAGGGGTTGCAGCGTGATGGGTGCATCTATATTGCAGCGGATATCCATTCCTGCTGCTTGCTCACTCTCATATTTTGGGAGTGGATTAGAACTCTTATTAATTATTTTCAGTATCATAAGCTTTTTGAATGTTCCACGACCTCGTATCGCCCTCGTATCGCCCTCGTTGCGCCCTCGTGAGGCTCCCGTCGTGGAACAATTGTGATTAGAATCGTTTTTCTACGAGCACTTTGAGTCCGTCGGCAACGATTTTAATATGTATGTCTTTATCCATCTCCACGGGGTCGCCGTCTAAATGGAAGGGTGCTACCTCTTCGCGAAAGAGCGTGATCTCCTTGGCGCGCAGCGTATCCATGAAATAGCTGTTGTCTATCGAACCTGTGAAGAGTCGCAAGGCGAGACTTGCACTACCGAGGATGGCGTGGCTGGACATCAGCATAATATCCATCTGTCCGTCTTGTACGCTTGCTTTGGGTGCAATCAGCGCCGCATTACCCCATTGGTTCGCGTTGGCGAAGGTGATGAGAAAGGCTTTATGCGTCACATCCAAGCCGTCGCCTACGAGGTGGTAGGTTTGCGGTTGGTAGGAGAACACCTCTTTGACCACGTTTTGCACATAAGTCATAAACCCGCGCTTATCGCTGCCTGCAAAATGGTCTGCAATCAGCGCATCAAAACCCGTGCCACACGTACTGACGAATAACTTGCCGTTTGCCAAGCCATAGTCCACAGAGATCGGTTCGGAGTGGTTGAGCATCTCAATAGCTTTTTGCTGACGCATCGGTATATTGAGATGCCGTGCAAAACCATTTCCGCTGCCCATGGGAATGATGCCTAAAGCAGTGGGCGTTTCGTGTAGGCCTCGTGCCACTTCATTCACCGTGCCGTCACCACCGACAGCCACTACGGCATCAAAACCCATGCGGGCATATTGGTACGCCAATTCAGCGGCGTGACCTGCGTACTCGGTAAAGGTGATGTTCGGCAACCACTGCGAAGCGTCCAAGCTCTGCATAATGAGCTTGGGCAACTTACGCTTGGCGTTCTGCGTTTCCTTACTTCCCGAAATGGGATTGATGATAAAAGCAATATTTTTCATATTATTTCACTAAATTGCCCGTAAGGGTGTATGTTCTGCCTTCGCGAAGGATGAAGATTTGACCGTTTTGCAGCACCTTGTTTGCCGGTGAAACTGTGCATGTCTGCTCCACACCCGTCTCGCCGCAATTAACGGTAGAGGAGTAGTAGGTAGTACTGGAAGAGTAGGTGACTACGATAGATGAGATAATAACATAGCTACTCGTGGCTCCAACAGCAAAATACGTATTTCCGGAAGGAATGGTGTATGTAGCAGTACTATTTGCAGAACCTGATGTTGGGGTTAGTGCAGAAGAACCTGAAGCAACAGATGAAGAGCCAATATATACATTAGCACTATTTGTCGTTGCAGTTACTGTAATTTGTGTAATATCACCAGGCATCGCAGAGGTGTTGTAAATGCGGTTACTGGTTCCTGCCTTTAACTGGATACTACTTGAACTATTCAATATGTTATTAGACGCGATAGAAATCGTGTTGCCTTGAGCGGTTTTAGCTGTGGTAGAATATGATGTGTTGTAGCTGGAACCGGAAGTCGGACCTTGCGTGAGCGTTAACGAATCTAAGCTTCCGCCTTCGATTTTGCTGAATATTGCATAATAATCTTGTGTACCGCTGACGGTGAAGTTGGTTACCCAAGTTTTGGCTTCCTTGTTATCTGCAGCCAGTTCAGCCGTCCACCAACCTGCAAAGGTGTAGTCATCACAACTTGCTTTCGGATCTGCAGGCTTATCGGCTGTTTGACCGAGATGTAACTCTTGAACCTTAATCTGTTCTCCTTCGCAGATGAAACGAATGGTATATTTGTCGTCTTCGGCGAATGTAGCACTTACGGTCACGTCGCTTGCCGGCATCGTAAAGGTATGTGTGTTGCCTTCTCCGCTCAGTTCTACAGCACCATCGTTGGCTGTGATCGTAGCCAAGTGGAAGTACTGGTCCGGAGTAGCAGTAATGGTAATGGTTTTGCCTGCTTTGGCAGTTTCGTGCGACGAAGCTAAAGAACCATTCTCTCCGGCATCTAATGTGATCGTATATACCTCGCCAGAACAATCCGGTGCAGTAGTGTAATAGGTGGTGCTATTTACGCCGCCGCTTATTTCCAAATCATAGTAATCTCCGTCTGATGTTACATTGCTTGTTGAATATCCTCCAAATTTGTTTGTTGAACCAGCACGGAAAATCCATGCTCTGCCACTTGTTGAGGAATTAACACGCCAAGTTCCTTTAGTTCCGGATGTGAAAGTCCATTTGTAGGAACTAGTAGATGTTCCTAAATCAGTGCTACTACTGAATGTAATGTACGTTGTGCCTGTCTTTATAGCAAAACCTCCTGTGACTGCTTCAATCGTATATTCAGTAGCATTTGCTTCATTAGTTGTACTATTGATTTTAGAACCTGTTCCTTGAGCATAATACTTAGTCTCTCCAACTTGTGCATAAATCTTGTATGTACCAGCAGTCTTTCCATCAAACGAACCACTGCCTTCGCCTTCCTCTGCCCGGCTATATACCGCATAGTAATCCTGTGCGCCGGTGACGGTGAAGTTAGAAACAGTAGTAGGTGCTTCGGTGGTTTCCGTAATGATAGCGGATGTTGCCCAACCTACAAACGTGTACTCGTCATCACAAGGAGTCGGATTAGCAGGTATTTCCGGAGTATCGTCCAGGTGTACTACTTGGTCTGCACCTACTTGTGCACCGTTATTGAAGAACCGAATCGTGTACGTTGCTTTTTCATTGAATGTAGCACTTACCGTCACATTGCTAGCCGGCATAGTAAAGGTGTTGCCAGTCAGTTGAACGGCTTGTTCATTGGCATCCACCACACTAATAGCGCCTAACGTGTAGTGGGTGTTCGGAGTTGCTGTTACGGTAACGGTTGCTCCGAAGTTGGCGTTTTCTGCCGGAGACGTGCTGATAGTTCCGTTGCTAACACTTGCTATGTTAATCGCGTAACTGTTAATGCTCCATTTAGCGAACAAAGTAATGTTCTTTTTGAGCGTCACTTCTGCTTCGTCTGCATAAACGACAGCTCCATCGGCTGTTGTCGCCCAACCTGCGAACGAATGTCCCACTTTGGTAAAAGTACATTCATTCAGTGCGGTTGCTGTATTGTAAGGAATGATTTGTGCATCCATTGTACTTTCTCCGCCATTCGCATCAAACGTAACTGTCACTTCTGTAGGCGTTGTACAAGAAGTAGTATATTCGGAATAGGAAGTGCCACCATAGGAGATTGACACATCATCTATTGCTACATTGCCGGAAGATCTCTGATATACCAGTTTGATGGCTTTATATCCGTCGTTAGCATCAAGAGTAATGGACTTAGTACCTGAACTAGATCCTAAGGTTAGTGTTTCTCCTGCTAGTTTTTTAAAGGAAGCTCCGTCGGTTGAAGCGTAAAAATCAATCGAAGAACCAGATGCTCCTTGAGATTTATACCAATAACTAACCTCTGTTATTGTAGACTCCATTAGTGCAGATTGAATATAATGCCCTGTGGAGGTTAATTTAAGAGAAGGAGAAGAAGCACCATAGTTGCCAGAGGATGTGTATGTGTCATTCGCATTAGTAGTCCATCCCGTCAATGCAACATAGGGAGATGATGTTTTCATTCTCTCTGTTATAGTTGTGGGTTCTCCCCCCTCTTCTTCTGTTGCAAATACGGCGTAATAGGTGGTTGCCGTTGCCTCATCGCCGCTCTTGACGAAGGTCGGCGCCGTGTCCTCGCTGCTATAGTTTGCTGTCGCAGTCCACCCTACAAACACCTTGCCGTCGCAAGCCTCCGGCTCGTTCTCCGGTAGTACTAATTTGCCGGCGGATGTTTGGGTAGTGGTGAACGTTTCCCCTTTATCCATCCATGTGATGGTAGCAGGCACTTCTTGTGCGGTTGCAATAATATAGACATTACCGGTCACACTGGCAATACTAAATGCACCGGTACCTTCATTATAGGTAAATCCTGTGCCGTATTCCAATAAATCGGAACCCATCTCCACGGCCCAATAATCGGCATCAGCGAGCGTATAGCCGGCATCCGGAGTAATGGTGAGGTTCAACGCAGCGCCTTTGTCCACTTGTCCGCTTGCCTCTCCTGTAATCGTACAATTTGTGCCCTCAAAACCGTATGTCCAGTAGTTAACGTTGCCTCCGTTATACTTGAACGAGATTACGCCGTCGCTCTCTGTAATGTTGGTTATGGCGTGACCGCTTATCGGCGTGTACGAGGTGACTTTCTTTGTGCCGGGGAACGTATTCCACGGACAGTTATCTTTACCAGTACCACTTATTGCTTGGCCTTGTTCATTATAATCATAAGTATAACCGATTTTAGTGCCATAAGCCGAAACTACCGAATGAAGCGGAGCGCCGGAAGTGCCTGTTGTATTGGGAGCATTGTTTGACCATGCCGAAGAATTGAAATTCACTTTCCAAACCAACATGCCATGACCGGTCAAGGGAGTGTCCCATCCTTGTTTCTGACGATTCTCAATGTAATAGCACACACCGCTTGTGGTGGCACCTTGATAGGTATTGCTCGAATTGATTTGATAGACCTTAGCACCTTCTGTACCGTTAGCTTTGATGCTTATGTCTTGACCATTTGTGCCTAAATTGATTGGAGTTAACCAGCCGAAGAACTGTTTCTGCCACGGGTCATAGTTCGGAGGACAATGTCCGTCTCCGTTGTAGCTGCCGCCGTCCATGATGTTCCAATCATTAGGCGTGACACCGTTACAATAAACCGTTTCATATTTGGTGTCATACAAGTCAGGTAAACCCATTACGTGCCCGAACTCATGACAGAGCGTACCGATACCGCTGAGGCTACTACCGGAAATTTCACCTGACATAGCATAGTTCTCAATATTCTTGCCGCCTACTTTGCATTGATTTGCGGTATAGGTACAATTATGATAATATCTCGCAGATGATACACTCCAGTTATGCGGCCAAATCGTTTCCTGTGTACCACCGTCTGCTTGACCTTTCCCGGCATAGATGACATATACGAAATCTATGTCGCCGTCATTGTCAGAGTCATAGTCTGCCCAGTTAATAGTGAACTGCTGGTCCGCTAATTTACATGCTTCTACCACCGCGTCTGTAGCTAATGTGTCGTTGCCTCTATCTTGGTACCATTCTCCTGTTTCTTCGTCTTGTACCCAGATGTCGTTTCCGTAGTGTGCTACATTGTGAGACAACGTGACAGGGCCAAATACATCGAACACGGGACGATACGCTCCGTTGGATTGGTCTGCAAAATATTGTGCGGCCGACGGATATCCGCTGTTCACCGTACAATTCTCTGAATTGCACAACTCGTCAAAAACGGCTAGCGTGTGGGATGATTGCATCTTGCTGTTACTGAAATTAGCAAGGATAACAACTCCTTTGGGAGCCAAGTTAGGCTTTGTGCCTACAGCTTTAGGTTGACGACGAGCCTTTGCTGCCGCACGGCGGGCTTGAAATTTCTCTGCTGTAGGAGCCTCGCCTACTTCTTCCCAAAATCCTTCTGCATTTTGCCGTACTTGCTTCCCGTCTTTGTTGACGGCATAATGATAAAATTCATCGCCCACTTGACGAATTTCGATGGTGGTGCCATCGGGTTGCTCCATAGTAATCCACCCACGATAGGCCGGTACTGCCCATAAAGTTACCGCTGCTACCAGCGCTACAATACTTAATAAAAGTTTTTTCATTTTGTTATGTTAGTTGTTAGTCGTTAGTCGTTAGTCGTTGGTGTGCCTAAGACGTTATAAGTTTTTCCTTCACGGAGGATTAGCAGTTGGCCTTTGTGCAGAATCTTTTGACTTCTGAATGCTGAATCCTGACCACTTATTTCTTCTATGCCTTCTTCCTTTTCCTCATCTTCAGAATCGGGTCCTTCTTCCACATAGGCGCGAATGATGAAGGCGCGACCATCGAATGTGGGGTTTAGCGAAGCGACATCCTGCCAGTTGGCTCCGGAATAAGAGAACCAGCGTGCATTCTCGTCTGATTCCAGAATAGCGTTATAAAAGGCGGCAGGGGCTTGATCTCCTTCATTAGTGAAAGTGATCCATAGATTACGGCGAGGGTTAAACAAAACCGAATCCTTTATTTCCATCTCATGAAGTCCGTCTATACCGGCAGGTAGAACGGTTTCGGTGTAGATGATGTTGGCTTCTAAGGGGAGGTTTCCTCCTGAATAAATGGTAAGCGTAATCGGATTGGTGTTGTTCTGCGCCTTCTCGTAAAGAGCTACTTTCTTAAGCAGGTTACCGCCTAAGGTCTTTGCGGGGAACATGACACCCCAACTGAACTTATTTCCGTACAAGCCCAAAGCACCGACTTGTTGTGCTTCCGGATTATTCTCATCATAATCATCATATTTTGCCCAACCGTCCCAACGAGGCTCGTACGATGAGGTGTCTTTAGGAGCCTTATCAATGTAGTAGAATGTGAGCAGACCGTCTTTCTCCGTGGCGCCGGTCACAGGCTTGCTCTCCAAACTCTTCCATTCCTCATTACCTACTATGTCCAATATATAATGCGGATCGCCTGCCCAGCAATTCACCTCATTGCTGCTCCAAAGAGAGCGATTGAAATCAACTCTCCAAACCGCTAAGCCGTGCGAGGGCAGGTACTCGTCCCAGCCCGTTTGCGTACGATATTCCAAATAGTAGTTGGGGGCAGCCGCACGCCACCATTGCTTATTGCCGGATTCATTCACTTGGTAAGCTGTATATTCCGAAGTACCATTCGGATGAAGCGTCACCACGCGTCCGTTATTGCCAAGGTTATCGGGGTTCAACCAACCACAAAAGAATTTCTCCCAAGGATCATAGTTGGGTGGACAATGTCCCTGACCATTGTAGTTGCCATTATCCATAATATTCCATGCCCCGGGTGTTACACCTGCTGTGTAGTTGTATCCATAACTGGTGTCGTATAAATCCGGCAGCCCCACTACATGGCTGTACTCATGACACATAGTGCCGATTCCGGATAATCGGAAATTAACGTCTAATTCAGATGAACATACATACGTGTTAATGGTGTCGCCATCCACTACCAGCAAATTCTTGTCATGGAAGGTAGTATAGTAATACTCGCTACCTTCATGAATATGTTTGCGATAGAGTGCATGCACGAGAAGCCATTGGTGCGGCCAGATGGTCCAACTCTCGCCGCCGCTTGACTGACCGCGTCCGGCATAAACCAAATACACGAAATCTACATAACCGTCATTATCGCTATCATATTGACTAAAATCGCAACCTCTGTCTTTTGCCGCCAACACCGCGTCAATCACAAAATCAGCCATATACATATCGTTTGCCTCTTCGCCGCCTATTATACCTTCCTCACCGTAATAGGCTGTAGGATGGGGCAGGGTTACAGGACCGACGATATCAAATTGAGGGCGGTATTGACCGTTAGACTGGTCTGCAAAATACTGCGCCATTGAACCGTAGTTCTTACCGTTATACAGATTGGTGGTGCATTCGGTGGCGTTGAACAGGTTGTCAAACAGCGTCGAATCATGACCTTGTTTCATGGTGGAATCTGCAAAATTGACCAGAATCACCACGCCCTTAGGCGCTTTCTGCGGATCATCGCTTGCGCGACGCACACGATCAATATGCATCGATGATTGTGCACGACGGGCGCGAATTGCTTCTTGTGTCGGACGCAACTCGTTTGTGATAGCGAAATGACCATTCGATAACTCTTTCGCTACCAATCCTTGACGCGTCTCCCAAAATGAATAGAACTCATCGCCTACTTGCCGCACTTCTATCGTTGTGCCATCCGCTAAGGTCTTGGTCTGCCAACCAGGATAAGCCGGTACACCGTACATCGTAATAGCAACTATTACCGCTATAAGGCTTAATAAAACTTTTTTCATATATTTAGTCGTTTGTCGTTGGTGTGCCTAAGACGTTATAGGTTTTTCCATCGCGGAGGATTAGCAACTGCCCGTCGCGAAGAATCTTGGTCGTTGGTCGTTTGTTGTTAGTCGATAGATCTTCTACTCCTTGTTCTTGCGGTTGCTCCAAACGCTCACAATAAGCACGAATCATGAAGGTAAAATCCAGACTATAATCCAGAGCCAAATCTTCCCATTTGACGCCATCCAAGCTAACCCACCGTCCGTTCGCATCGCCGGTGTTAGCACACGTAGTGGCAGGGTGAGTATCTGTTCCCTCACTCAAGATGATCCATAGCTCCTTCGTCGAATCGAAGAATACCGTGTCGGCTAAGGTGATAATGTGGAAACTATCCCCTGCCGCCGGTTGCACCGTCTCGGTGTATAACTTAAGAGCCGGTTTTTTATGACTACCGGCATCCGTCTCTATGCCTTCGTACACATCAATAGTAATCGGCTGTTTGTTGTTATCAGGCCGTTCATAGATAGCCACTTTCGTCAATGCATTATGATCTTGACCGGCCGGAAGCATAATGCCCCAGTAGAACTTAGTGCCCTCTGCGCCTATAGCTTCTTTAAACTTACCGTTGTCATAATAGCGCCAATCAATCCACATCGAGTCTATCGGGTCGTTTCCGCCCATGTATTTGAATGTTACCACACCGTTTGTTTCCTCAACCTCTGTCACTGCTTTGCCATCAATCGCTTCCCACGAATCGCTAATCAGTTCTATGGTGTAACGAGGATTGCCGGCCTCGTTATTGGGGGCGTTCCAATTCCAAACCCTATCGTTGTAATCCACGCGCCAAACTACCATACCGTGTCCCGGCAAGAACTTATCCCAGCCACTCCTCTGACGATTCTCCAAATAATAATTCAACTGATTATTGGCCGTTGCCGTTTGTCGCTTGCCGGAAGCATTCACTTGATAAACATTGTATTCTGCCGTTCCGTTGGCGTATAGTTCGTAGTTCGAGGCTTCGCTACCTAAATTGATCGGTTCTATCCATCCGAAAAAATACTTCTCCCAAGGATCATAGTTACATGGACAATGTATATAACCGTTATAACAGCCTTGGTCCATTACATTCCACGCGCCAGGGGTTAGACCTTGTTTGTAATTCTCGCCATAATTAGTGTCGTAGAAATCCGGCAATCCCATTACGTGACCGAACTCATGACACAACGTACCTATGCCGCATAAGATATTTTCTCCCGCCAACTCGGAAGAACAAGCGTAGTTGTTGACATATTTGCCATCCAATTCCGGAAGGTTGTACGAAGTGATCTGCCATTGGCTGTTTAGGTTGACATAATAATCATCTCTTCCGTGTGTTCGGTCAAAAGCAAGGAGGCTAACTAATTCTGAGTTGTGCGGCCAGATGGTTTCGTCACTTCCACCGTACGCTTGACCTATACCGGCATAAAAGAAATAAACAAAGTCTACATAACCGTCATTGTTACTGTCGTATTGACTGAAATCGCATAACGAGTCGGCTGCCAAAATAGCGTCAAGCACGAAATCGCCCAGGTATAAATCATGATCTCTATTCCCGTCTTCTTGTTCGGGACCGTCTTCGCCGTAGTACTTCACGTCATGCGGCAAATCAACCGGACCAATCACATCAAATTGCGGACGGTATGCCCCGTTCGATTGGTCTGCAAAATACTGCGCAGCCGAACCGTAGTTAACTCCCCTATAGGCATTGGTTGTACATTCACCCTCTTTGGCGTTGCATAGATTGTCAAAAACAGCATTCGTGTGTGCTTCCTTTATCTTTGAGTCGGTGAAATTGACCAATATAACGACACCCTTCGGCGCTAAGTTAGGCGTCGAACCTACAGCCTTTGCACGCTTTTTACCATTGGACGCCCACTCAGGCGCTTCAACGCGCATCTCACGAGCGCGCGTACGAAGAGTTTGAAACTCTTCATTGGTAGGCAGAGCTTTCTCGCTCTTTACAAACGTACCATCCGCCTGCTCAAGCATCAACTTGCCATCCTTGCTTGCCCAATACGAGCAGAACTCATCGCCTACTTGACGTACTTCTATCGTTGTGCCATCCGCTAAGGTCTTTGTTTGCCAACCCGGATAAGCGGGCACTGCCCACAACGCCACCGCGATGAGCAGCGTTGTAAGAATCAGTCCAATTCGTTTCATTCGATTATTTTTCAATCTTGGTTCCAAGAATAGTATACGTTTTTCCATCACGGAGGATTAGCAACTGGCCATCTCTCAATACCTTTGTACCATGTGCGTTGTCCTCTTGTACGTTCTCCACTCCTTCTACTTGTTTATGCTCAACAGGGCCTACATAAGCGCGTATCATGAAGGTATATTTTAGATCGCTATTGGCCTCTATTAAGTCCATCCAATTTATACCATCCATACTTACCCAACGTCCGTTCGGATCTCCGGTATTGACACAAGCTGACGCGGGATATTTGTCGGTACCTTCGCTCAGGATAACCCATACATTTTTCAGCGTGTCAATTACCACTGGTGTATGAAGCGTAATCTCATGGAATCCATCCTTGCCTGCCGGTGCCACCGTTTCGGTATAAATCTTATTCGCCGCAATCGGAGCGTCTCCATCGGAATAAATATCAATGATAATCGCTTGTGTGTTGGCCTCCGCTTTCTCATAAACAGCAATCTTCGATAGCGTGTCACCGCCCAACGTGTTAGCAGGGAACATAACGCCCCAGAAGAAAGTAGAACCGCCGGTGCCAATAGCGTCTTCAAAAGTGCCGTCATCGTAATAAGCCCATTCTGTCCATTTGGGCTTTTCCGGTACGATAGGTTCCGGTTTGGCCAAAGTAGTGAATACAACGCTCTCTGTCCACTCACTATACGCCTCACCGCAACGGCTGCGAACCTGCGCTGTATAAAGAGTGCTATCTTTCAGGTTTTGAATGGTGTGTTGCTTTTCAGAAATACCTTCTACCACACTCCACGGAATGATAGTCTCCTCAGGTGCGGTAATTTCAATCTCTGCAACGGCAAGGATATACATATCCGTAATATTGAAGTGACGGATAGCTACATATCCTGTTCCGCTATAAGCACTCAAATCTACGGTATACTTGGTCCATACACTATCCGCTATCCATTCTTGGCTAACCATGGTAAAATCTGCCGCGTCGGTATTACTCTTTGTTGAAACAGCTACACCGAAATGCTCTGCACACCAGGTTGAGGCACCGGAGGCATAGAAAGAAATCGAACCGCCTAACCGAATCTTCGGCGAAACAAGATAGTTATCTGGCGTTAAGGCACCGACGTTATTGATATAGGATTCCGAATAAGCATACCCCGATTCTGCAGCCCATATATGTCCGTCTCCGTCGGCATCAATTGTGGTCCAACCTGCCAAAGTACCTTCGAAACTCGTGATGCCGGAGAATAATTCTCCTTCTTCTGCCAACTCACCTTCGACAAAGCGGATCTCATATCCGTCAGCCTCACCAGTCCAGCTAATTGTGGCGGTACTATCCGTTACTGCCACTACCTGCACATCTGTAGGCTCATCGCACGGCGGAAGGGCAACTTTCGCTTTGGTAGTGAATACAACACTCGTGCTCCATTCACTGAATACCTCGCCGCAACGGCTGCGAACTTGCGCTGTATAAAGAGTGCTATCTTTCAGGTTTTGAATAGTGTGTTGCTTTTCAGAAATACCTTCTACCACACTCCACGGAATGATAGTCTCCTCAGGTGCGGTAATTTCAATCTCTGCAACGGCAAGGATATACATATCCGTTATATTGAAGTGACGGATAGCTACATATCCTGTTCCGCTATAAGCACTCAAATCTACGGTATACTTGGTCCATACACTATCCGCTATCCATTCTTGGCTAACCATGGTAAAATCTGCCGCGTCGGTATTACTCTTTGTTGAAACAGCTACACCGAAATGCTCTGCACACCAGGTTGAGGCACCGGAGGCATAGAAAGAAATCGAACCGCCCAATCGAATTTTAGGCGAAACAAGATAATTATCCGGTGTTAAGGCACCAACGTTATTGATGTAGGATTCTGAATAAACGTACCATGATTTAGCGTTCCATGTGTGTCCGTCTCCATCGGCATCAATCGTCGTCCAACCTGCCAAATCACCATCAAAATTCGTGGTGCCGGAGAATAATTCGCCCTCTTCTTCAGTATATTCACCTTCTAAATAACGAATCTCATATCCGTCAGCCTCACCGTCCCATGCAAGCGTAGCGGTTGCGTCTGTAGTCTCAGCTTGTATATCGGTCGGAACTGCACAAGAAGAACTAATCGCCCCGTCTTTGTATTGGAAAGTGATGTTATTGCCAACTTGGGTGATTCCTGTTACAGGCTTGCCGGAAACACCGGACCATGAGGTTACATTCTCTTTTCCTGGGAAGACATTATTGGTGCCGTCATTGACTTTTTCCCATTTAGCTTTAGTTTCATTGTATACCCATTGTTCCCCGATCATGGTGCCGCTGGAGCACACTAAGGTATATAGCGGCGAACCGGATGTACTACTATGATTGGGCTTATTGCTACTCCATGCGGAAGCGTTGAAGTCTAATCTCCAAATAACCATTCCGCTTGCAGGTAAGAAGGAGTCCCAACCACTTTTCTGGCGGTTCTCTAAATAATAGCACAAGCCACTTGAGGTTGGACCTTGTTGGGTTCCGCTGGCATTGATTTGGTATACATTATAGTCCTCGCTTCCATTCGGGTATAACGTTACGTTTGCACCTTCGTTGCCCGGGTTAATCGGATCTATCCAACCGAAAAAATATTTCTCCCACGGATCATAGTTAGGCGGGCAGTGACTGCCTCCGTTATAGGAACCTCCATCCATAATATTCCACTCATTAGGGGTGAGATGGTTTTCATAATTGTAACCGTAGGAGGTGTCATAGAAATCCGGCAAACCCATTACGTGTCCAAACTCGTGACACAATGTACCAATACCGTCTAAGTTACCGGAACCGTCCAGTTCAGCCGAACATGCGTAGTTGTCAATTGCTTTGCCATCCATTATCAGCAAATTGTAATCCGACTCACTATTGATGTAATAATCGGTCCTTCCATGGGTGCGTCCGTAGTACAATTGTCCGATGAGGCTGGAATTGTGTGGCCAGATGGTGCTGACACTACCTCCATTGGCTTGTCCTTTGCCGGCGAAGATGAAATACACGAAATCTACATAACCGTCGTTGTCACTATCATACTGGCTGAAATCACATCCCTGTGCTTCAGCTGCCAGTACCGCGTCAACTACAAAATCACCCATGTATAAATCATGCTCTCTACTTCCATCTGATTGTTCAGGGCCGTCTTCGCCGTAATATTCTACATTGTTAGGAACGTTAACCGGACCAAACACGTCAAACACAGGGCGGTACGCACCGTTAGACTGATCCGCAAAATACTGCGCGGCTGAACCGTATTTCTTGTTGTTGTACGTGTTGTTTTGGCAATTTTCGGAGTTACACATGTCGTCAAAAACGGATTGTGTGTGATTGCTGTTCATCTCCGAATCGGAGAAATTGACCAGAATGACAACGCCCTTTGGGGCCAAGTTAGGCGTCGTACCTACGGCTTTCTTTACACGCTTCATACCCTTAGGGGCAAAGTCAGGTGCTGCATTGCGCATTTCACGAGCGCGCGTACGACGAGCCCGGAACTCCTCCTTTGTAGGCAAAGCCTTATCACTCTTCACAAACGTACCATCCGCTTGCTCGATGGCTAACTTGCCGTCCTCGGTTGCCCAATAACTACAATACTCGTCGCCTACTAAGCGAACCTCAATGGTCGTGCCATCACTTGCGGTCTTTGTTTGCCAACCAGGATAAGCGGGCACTGCCCACAATCCAACCGTGCACAAAATAGCCACAAGGCTAACAATAATCTTTTTCATAATATCTTTCATCTTTCATCTTTCATCTTTCAATTTTCGTGTCTTAGGTGCTTAAAGAACAGATTGACCATCATTACAGCAATCGTACCTACTACCGCTTCAGCATACATCCCATACCCGCATAAGCAACCAATCGCTGCCGCGCACCAAACCGTCGCCGCCGTCGTCAATCCCTTCACCGTGTCGCCATCTTTGAAGATAATACCGGCTCCTAAAAAACCGATTCCGGATACGACCTGCGCGATGATACGCGAATTGTCCCCGGTCAGCATCGTCGGGGACATCAACACATACAACGCACTACCGATCGCAATCAGCGAAATCGTTCGTGTCCCCACTACTTTCCCGTGCAACTCCCGCTCCATACCAATCAAATAACCCAGCGCCGTCGCCAATACTATCTTGGTCAATAATCCCAACCAATCCGTTTGCAAAAAACTCTCCATATTTTCTTTATATACAAAATTGCGTGCAAAGGTACAAAAAAATTTGCATATATGCAAATAAAAAATAGAAAAAAGCGCTTTGTGGGCGCTTTTTTCCAAATTTAAGTTCTTACTTTCCTTTTTAATCAGTCATCCATCCACCACCAAGGATAGTAATCATTTGATGACGATTTGGCTTTACATTTACCTTGTTCCTTATACTCCGGATGATTCTTCAACCA
>Ga0310690_10005850_pt1 | contig 16465 bp, 8 predicted proteins | sample AusTroGonzalo_MG_2_FD_207661 | JGI IMG/M metagenome (GOLD analysis project Ga0310690, IMG submission 207661) | Bovine rumen microbial communities from tropical cattle in Woodstock, Queensland, Australia - Gonzalo_04 (v2) (version 2) | ecosystem: Host-associated > Mammals > Digestive system >... | reverse complement strand
CTTTGAGTTGAATGGCAGAGACCTTATGCCGATGCAGGAGTATGACGATGCCCACTTCAATTCAGCGACAAGGAAATACCTCGGACTGAATAAGCCGACTGAGGAAGCTCCAATCAATCCTATGCGATTAGATTACTCAATGCCAGGGTTGGAGAACAAGAGGGAGATTGCTTTGACTGTCCCCACTATTGAACCCTACTTTGGATCTATGCCGGAGGTACACTTTGCAGACGATCTTACCAAGGGCAAGACTATCGCATGGATAAGGTTCGGGGACACCAATGCCACATCCGATGAGACGAAGGCAGTAGATTCCTATCTCGCAGAGATGAGGGAGAAATACGGTGCTATCCCTGGTGAGGAGACCGACCACATGACCGAGGAGGAGATTGCTCATCTTCAGAGTCTGACATCCAATGAGATGGATACTACAGGCCCTCGTGTCCTCGTCCTTGAAGAGATTCAGAGTCAGAGGCATGAGGATGCAAGGAAGTATGGTGGATATAAAGCTGGCCAAGAGGAACGTAAAAAAGCGAAGGAATCGCAACACAATGCGAGGAAGGACTATTATCAGTTCGTAAAATCTCTTCAGCAGAAATACGGGGTTGAAGAAAAGGGGGAGGCAGAACCTGTAGTTTGGCACAAACTCAAACAGGCTGGTGCGACAAATGAAGAGATTGATAATGTCCATGTCCTATATGAAAGATGGGGAGAGGCATCCAAAGAATTTAAACGATTGTCTTCAGATGGTGTCCCCGCTGCTCCCTTTGAGAAGAACTGGCATGAGCTTGCGATGAAGCGCATGCTCCGTCTCGCTGCCGAGGAGGGCTACGACAAGATAGCATGGACTACCGGAGACCAGCAGGCAGATAGGTATAACCTTGGCGAAACCCTGGATAGCATAGTTGTAAGAGACGAAAAGTGGGGCAGAGAAGTCGAATTATTGATGAAAGATAGCGGAACTGTTACCCTTTCTATTGACGAGAATGGGAAAGTTACGCAAAGCAATCAAGATGAATTTGAGGGGAAGAACCTTGGGGATATCGTTGGTAAGGAACTTGCCGTCAAGATAATGTCTGCCGAAAGTGGAGAGGAAATATCTGGTGATGGTCTCCGTGTCGGTGGCGAAGGCATGAAGGGCTTCTACGATGACATCCTCCCCCGCTTCATGAACAAGTACGGCAAGAAGTGGGGAGTCAAGGTGCAGGATATCGAACTGCCGAAGGTCTACGATGAGACAGGACATCCCCTTACCATGCACTCCGTTGACGTGACCCCGGAAATGAAGGAGTCCGTGATGGAAGGACAGGTCATGTTCAAACTTGGGAAGAAGGAGGCAGAAGCGGAAGTGGACAAGTTCCGCAATAAGTACACCCCCATCGTTCCTATCTATACTATGTCTGTGGAGAACGATTCCAAGAGAAAGGGACACTACAGTCATGAGGATGGAGGAAGAATTATTATCTTTGTAAACAAACAAGATGATGCAGAGGATGTTGAGAACACTTGCTTCCATGAGAATATCCATGCATATGCAGATAAGGCAGGGATAACCGAAGAACAGTTCGCTGCTATCGGGGACTTCCTTATGGAAGGATTCAACGAAGATGATATCGCACAATGGCGTAACTACCGAGAATCCCTGAAGACTGATGATGAGTATAAGGATTACCCTGAAGAGGAGTTCGTCAGTTCAGTCCTTCCAGACATGATGCAGTCAGAGGATATTGATGCTATGCAGGTATATGCTAAGGCAGAGTATCCCGATATCTTCAATACGATTAATGATTTCTTTAACAGGATAGGATATGATGCAAGACAAGAAGCAGAATCAAGAACTGCCCAAGGAGAAGAAGCCAATGCCGGAGAAGGTGAAGGAGGCATTGAGGAAGGCAGTGATGAAGGCAGCGGACGATTACAACAAGGGGATCAGGAGGTAAACTTCCGCAAGGTAACCGACCCTGAGACACTTGACAGGCTGAACTCTGAGCCGACAATCAAGGTCTACAGGGCAATGCAGGAGATAGATGGGAAACTCTATCCTCCTATGGCAGCGAAAGTGGACGGCAAACTCCAAGAGCCGATTGAACTCGGAGTATGGGAGGAAGCCGTAGAACGTCCAGACCTCGCAGATGAAAAGGGATACTTTACTCTCAACAAGGGTAACGGCAAGTCCCTCAAAGCAAGGTACAATCCGTATATCCATACTTCTCGCTCCCCTCTCAACGACCAGTTCACTTCTGCCTACAACAGACCGAACCTGGTGACCGTTGAAGTTGAAGTTCCCGAAAGCGAACTGACAAGCGGATACAAGGCAGAGAAAGCCAAGGATTCCGTTGGTGAGATGAACTGGCACTCCGGCCCTGTAAGCAGCAAACTGCCTGAAGAGAAGACTCGCAAGGTCATCCTTACCAGATATGACAAGCCTATCCGCATTGTTCCCGACAGCGAGGTGGCAGACAGGATAGCCGAACTTTTGGAAGGAGAGAATATCGCAGTACCTTACAACACCGTTACTCCTTCCCTGCGTGAAGAGTTGGAGAAGAGAGGCGTTGAAATCAGCGATGCTCCTTCCGGCACTGTTGCACAGAAAGAAGCCGAAGTCCAATTCCGTATAAGCCAGGATGCAGTCAAGGATTCCCATCGTGCAGGACTTACTGGGGTGATCGGTGATGAGAACGAGGCTGAACTCTATCGCAATGTCTACAAGGCAGTGCCGAAGGAGATCCGTGAGCAGATAGTGAACAGGGCTGGCAACAGTTACCTGTTCTCAGAGGCAGCCAAGGAGATGATATCCGAGGCTGTGGAGAAGGGAGACGAGACCGGAATAGCCGGACTTGCTGCCAACATGCTCCGTGACTATATCCCTCTGGATGAGAAGACCGCAAGGTACATCCTATGGCGTGGTGACCGCAAGCAGGAGGACGATGACCTGCTTGACACCGTCAAGGACATCGCCATGCAGAGGAAGTACCAGGTAGGAGAATTCGCAGAGCAGCCGATGTTCCGTCTTGGCGAGGACATTGAGGAAGCCACCGAAAGGGCAGAATCAATGGCAGACGATGCCAAGGCTACCATGGATGAGAAGAAGCAGGTGGCAAGGGAAGACAATGCCCTCAATACCATCAAGGCTATGTCACTCCAGAAGGAGTACGACAGGAAGACCGTCAACACCCTCACGGTGCTTGCCAAGGAAATCATCAAGGACCAGGCCATTGACACTCTCAACAGGAGGGAGATCTCCCGTCTGCTCGGCATCATAACCACGTCCGTGGGCAAAGCGCCGAAGACCGTGAAGAAGAATGCCGATGCCCTCATCGACCTGATGCTTGCACACCTGCTGAAATCCGAGGAGACCAAGCTCGGAATGCTTGCAAGCACAAGGGCAAGCAAGGTCAACTCCTCTGGCGTGGAAGTCCAGGGTACATTGGATGTCCGTGGACAGAATGTCCTCAAGGCTTACAAGGCTGGACTGGACATGGATCTGGAGAACCCCAATGATGAGTTCGATGAGAACACCATCAACGGAAGGATTGCAGTTTTGACTGACAGGCTGGAGAGCAAGGACGATGCAGTCCGTTCCGAGGCCGAGGATGAACTGGCGGGACTGATGCTTGCCAAGGAGTACCAGGAGAACATCAAGGCCAGCATCAACGAGGAGAGGGGCATCAAGAACGAGATGAAGGATGCTGCCGAGCAACTTCGTGACGGCAAGATATCCAGAACGGCATACAACGAGTTCGTGGAAGATTCGGAGAAAGCCATCCGTGAGAACCGCATCGAAAGGATTGAGGCATACCAGAGACTCCGTGACCAGATGGCCTCCATGATGGCAGGCAGTATCGTAGCAAAGAACGAGTTCACGGAGAACGAGAAGAAGAGGGTGGAGGAGATCCACCACCTTGCCAACAGCGATATGCAGGGCAAGGAGGCAAGTCCGTTTGCCGAGCCGACAAGGTGGAGCAGGATAGCGAACTCTTCGCTCGTGAGATTCTTCGCCAAGCCTCTCGTTACCTTCGACCAGATGCTGCGACTCTTCGGAGAGAAGAGCGTGGCAGGTGAAGGCTATCTCTGGAACAAGTTCCACAGGGGATGGATTGAGGCATCCGAGAAGGCATACCTCGGAGAAAAGGAAGCCAAGTCCGAACTGGACGAGAAGGTAAGCGAGGTCTTCGACAAGGATATGAGGTGGAGCGACCTCTATGACGTGGAGAGGAAGATGCCGAAGGTTAAGGTCAGATGGTGGGACGGAGGCGAACTGAAGGAGCATGAACTCACCCAGGGTAACCTCCTGTACATCTACATGGTCAACAAGATGACCGATGGTAGGATGAAACTCCGCAGGATGGGAATCACCCAGGCTACCGTTGATGCCATTGCAAGGCAGATGGATGACAGATTCATCGAACTTGCCGACTGGGTGCAGGAGAAGTTCCTCGTGGAGAAGAGGAACAAGTACAATGCAGTCCATGAGAGACTCTTCGGTGCTTCGATGGCAGCGATTGAGGATTACTTCCCTCTCAAGATAAACAAGAGGAGTCTGAACAAGGCAGAGGATCTGGGCAGACCCGACTTCGATGATGCCCTCCCTGCTACCACTACAGGAAGCATTATCAAGCGTAAGCGCAATGCACAAGATCTTGACCTTCTCAATGCCGATGCATTCTCAACAGTGATTGAGCATGTGGAGCAGATGGAGCAGTGGGCTGCATTCGCTGAGTTCAACAAGGATCTAAACACCCTCCTCTCCTACAAGAGATTCCGCAACCAGGTGCAGAACATGGCAACGGTCTATGGCTCTGGCTCGGAACTCTGGAGGAACTTCAAGTCGGTATCCCGAATCGTTGGAGGGACTTACTCCCCTGCCGGAAAGAAGTCCGACCTTGACACCGCTGCCTTGAACGTGGCTAAGGGTGTGACCTCTGCAAAGATCTCCTTCCGAGTCTACACGGCTCTGAAGCAGTTGCTGTCCATGCCTGCCTTCATTTCCGATGCCAACATCAAGTACCTGGGCGAGAACCTCGCCACACCTTGGAAGGCATGGAACTGGGCTATGGAGAACCTCCCTCTCTTTGAGAAGAGGGTCAGGTCAAGGATGGCTGGAGACACGAGGCTGATGAACACCGACTCCGATTGGAAACTGTGGCATCATAAGTTAGTAGAGAAACTGTCCCGATGGGGTATGTCACCCAACGCCTTCGTGGATGCACTGACCGTTTCCATCGGTTCACACTCCATCTACCAGACAAGGTACGACAGATATATCAAGGACGGCTACACCGAGGAGGAGGCCGACAAGAAGGCCAAGCAGGATGCAACCACCCTTTACAACGAGACCCAGCAGTCCAACGAGGGTGCATTCGTTGCTCCCGTGCAGTTGGACAGGACAGTCCTCGCTACCATGATAACGGTCTTCCGCAACTCTTCGATGGGTTACCAGAGGCAGTTGCACGATGCCATCCGCAACATCGGCAAGATGATGAAGCCTGGATACAAGGAAGCATCCATTGAGTTCATGAAGAAGCAGATGGAGCGTGACGGATTGACCGAGGAGCAGGCACAACACGCTGCCGAAAGGAACTACGAAAGGGAGAAGTGGAGAAGTGCTGCAAGGGTAGCAACCTTCGGATTCCTTGTCCAGTTCGCTTGGAATCTTGGAGGAAGCATCGCCTATCTGCTCTTCGGAGACGATGATGACAAGAAGAAGGAGATGCTTCGTGAAGCCTTCCTGCATGGACTCATAGGTGGTTCGATGGAAGGTCTGTCCGGAGGCAATGTCATGAGCGAGGCTATCAATATGATGGCCAAGGGTGAGAGCCTCAGCAACTACGATCCGTCACTCCTTCCTATCATAAGCGACATGAAGTCTGCCTACAAGAAGATGAGCTACGACCCTGTTGCTGGTTCGAATGACCTCATCAACCTCGCAATTCAGGCAGGAATCGGAGTCAATCCTCAGACCCTGACCGATGCCGTGGTCGCTGTCGTGGATGCATGTGGTGGAGACCTTGAGACCTCCAAGGAGGCGTTGCTCCTCATGATGAGAGTCCTGCAAGTCCCTCAGTCACAGATAGATCAGGTCTATATTGATGAACTTGGAGTCAATGCTGACAAGGCCAGAACGATGAGTGCAGGCGAGATGGCAGAGAGATATGCGAGATACAAGGTGATGAAGGGTGCGCCACTTACAGGATGGGCATACTCTGACGAGACCGAGGAGAAGAGGGAGAAGGCATACCTCAAGAGTTTCAAGAAAAAGGTTAAGGAACGCAAGGAAATCAATAAACCAAAAGACAAGAAGCGATGATTAAAAGACTTCAACTGCGTGGGATCTCACGCAACCCCTCAGACCGATACACGGAAGATGGGGGTTGTGCGGAGAGCCTCAATGTATTCATTGACAATGACGAGACCGCTCCTGCACTCAGGCCAGTAGTGGTGAACGATATGACCGATGAGGAGGGAAGGGTTATGTTCCCACCGGACAACTGGAACTACCCCTGGGAGGCAGTGTTCATCCATAAGACCCCGAACCATATTCGTGCTATCATAAAGTATCAGGAAGAACTGTACACCAAACTTGGAGTATGGAATCCTTCAGAGAACAAATGCGACCCCTTCCTCTCGTTTGAAATCGGGGTTTTTGAGAGGGAGGAGTTCGTCCAGTGCATCAATCTTGGGAATTCGCTCAGTGTTGTCACGAAGAAAATCACGAGGGATGGCGAGGAGATTCAGACATACTGGGTGTTGTTGAAGGACGGAGAGTACAAGCTCCTTGGCTCTAAGATTCCCTTCCCTGCCTTCACCATCGCCAACTACGATGTGTCCGGGGGAGATGTCGTTAAGTCAAAGGAAGTGTGGCATTACATTGAGGATGATTCCGAAGCTCCGAAGAAGTCAGGATTGTCTACGGAAAGTCTACAATGGCTCAATGAGGAGATTAACCTTGTAATAGCCGAGAATCAAAGGCAAGGGGTATTCAATCGCCAAATGTTCGCAGTCTTGGCCGTCAGATTGTATGACGGGACAAGGATTATCTCTACTCCCGTCTTGATTGCTCCTGGGTACGATAATCCGTATTTAATCACTGGATATGATTGGGATCATACAGGAAGCCGTAGGCTGGAGTATGCAACTATAAACCTGATGATGGCCTACAAGCTGTTCTTCAGGTTAGACACCACCGTGGACTTCTATAGTTTGTGGGAGGATATAGTGGATTCCTTTGAGATCTATCTCTCCCCTCAGATTGATGTAGATAGGACGAAGAGCTATTTTAAGGATGGGGATTATCATGCATCAGGAAACCCGACTACCGAGGTCACGGGTAGTCCTACGCTTGGTGATGGCAGCTCTCCCCTTCAGAGACTCCTTGATGCATCCAACTTCTACAGGGTTTATTCCGCTCCATACAATGCCAGTTCCCTGGCTACCCTGACAAACGGACTGATTCTGGATACCTCCAACTTTATGTCCACCGACAGCCTCGTGACTGCAGGCATCCGTCTGGATACCCTCTCGGACATGAAGCACTATGATGTCAGGTACACGAAGGCTACACTCTACAACAACAAGATTATTGCTTCCGGCATATCGGAGAAAGTTGAAATGGCTCTGAACATCCCGATAGCGAAGAACTACCTCAACCAGTCCATATATTATACCCATACCCCGACTCATACCTACAACTATGACAACGGGACGATACTGGCGTACAAGATGACCTTCCATCTCCGTGACAGTTCGGGACATTCGTTCTCCATCAAGGCAACCAACTCCGGAAGTGAATACTTTGAGTTCGGAGCGGAGACTCTCAACGGTCAGCAGTTCAATAGTGATGGGTATGGGATGATATTCTGCCCAGATGCAAGGGCTTTCGCAGTGGACATATCCGCATACTATGGCACGAGACCACAAGTATTGTCTGGAGATGCTGCTTTCCTCGGAGGTACGACATTGAGTATGACTCCCCACCCGAACCTTGACTGCTCCTACTGGTATGGTGACATAACCAAGGAACTGATAGACTACTGCACCCAGAACGTGGAGTATGTTGCAGGAGGTGAGTCCTACACCGATAACAGACCGAACAAGGTCTATGCCTCCGAGATGGACAATCCCTTCGTGTTCCCTATTGCTTCACGATATACATTCAACAGCAGGGTGCTGGGGACTGCAATCGCCACCAATGCCCTGTCCACGGGACAGTTCGGTCAGTTCCCGATCTATGTGTTTACGGAGGACGGCATCTGGGCTATGGAGTCGGCAAGCGATGGCACGATAGTGTCCACCAAGCCGTTGAGCAGGGAGGTCTGCATCAACCCCGATTCCATCACACCGATTGACAATGCCGTGGTGTTCGTCACCGAGAAGACCGTGATGCTCATATCCGGCTCCCAGATTACCGACCTGTCCCCCTTCATGAACGGAGAACACTATGCCTTGAATCCAGAAAGCAGGGAGGCGGTTCTCATCAATACCGGAGACTGGTCACCCTTCATGAACACCCTCATGGATGACACGCACTTCATGGCGTTCATGGAGAATGCGAGGATCGGCTATGACTACAAGGGCAACAGGCTCGTGTTCATCAACGAGAACGAGACCTACCAGTATGTGTTCATGCTCAAGACCAGCACCTGGCACAAGGTGTTCGTGGACGGATATGGTTCGACCCTGTCCATCTCCAATGTCCTCAATGCCTATCCCGATACCTATGTGAACGCACAGGCAAGCAACCGCCACTATGTATGGGATCTCTCAAGCAAGCTGGATGTCACATCATCCGAGAGCCTCAAGGGAGTCATCATCACAAGGCCGTTTGACCTGGGTGAACCCGATGTGAGGAAGGGACTGCGAGACATCCGCATCAGGGGCAGGTACAACAGAACCGATGCGAGGTACATCCTGCTCGGATCTATGGACTGCATCAACTGGGGAGTCCTGCCTTCGCTCCATGGCGGTTCGTACAAGTGGTTCAGGCTCATCATCCTCACGAACCTCTCCCCTACCGAGAGGATAAGCTGGATTGAAGTGGACTACGACACGAGGATGCTCAACAAACTCCGATAGTTAAATTGGGGAAAGATAGACCATAGGGAGGGGAAACCTTCCCTATTTTCGTAACCGACATATATGCTAATTCATACGAGTATGGAAAATTTAGATCTTTACATCAGGGATATTGCCGCCTCCCTCAAGACCCTTGCCGGAGGTGGAGCGACTGCCAGCATGTCTGGGATTGAGTCCAAACTGCAGACCCTCGCTTCCAAGACCGAGACCATCTCCACCAAGCTGGAGACTATCGCTACCAAGCTCCAGGCCATTGACGGTCACCTCAATCCTATCTACACTGCCGAGTATTCCAATCCAGGGGAACTTCAATAGCTCGGTGTAACCATTAAATAGAGATTATGTTTAAGGCCACACGTCTCATAAAGCGTGATGCTTCGCTGAAGGATATTGATTCCGTCAAGGCGAGGCAGGCGAAACTTAACTTCAAGGATAAGGATGTAGCCCTTCTCCAGAGGTGCGAGACCATCTGGGGCAACATGGACGAGTTCCGTCAGCAGAGGGCAAGGGGTGTCCGATTCACCTATGGAGACCAGTGGGCTGACATCATCACCGTGAACGGTCAGTCAATGACCTATCGTGAGTACCTCATGCAGCAGGGAAACGTGGTCATCCAGACGAACCAGATCAAGAACAAGGTGGACACCATTGTCGGTGTGATGGTCAAGGACAAGAGTGAGCCTGTCTGTCATGCCATTGACCGTGACGAGCAGCAGTACGGTGAGATAATGACCGTGGCTCTGCAGGCCAACTGCGAGAAGAACCTCATGACGGAACTGTCAATAAAGTTCCTCAAGGATATCTGCATCGGTGGACTGGCTGTCGCTCACGAGGCATATGATGACACCTCCGGCCCGAACCGTAGGCTGGATTCATGGACAACCTACTGCAACCCCAACCAGGTGTTCTTTGAGAGCGAAGCGGTAGACCCCCGATTCTGGGATGTCACCCTTGTTGGGCAGTTCTTCGACAAGAGCTTCGAAGAGGTCTGTGCCATGTTCGCCCACAAGATGGGAGACTATGAGACCCTCCGTGACATATATGCCAACCAGTCCGTAATCTTCAAGGAGGAGGACGAGGACGAGATCACCGACAGGCATGACGAGGATGACATGGTCTTCCTCCGTCCTACTGACTCCACCAAGTGCAGGGTCTTTGAGATATGGACGAGGGAAACCAAGCCGAGAATCCGTCTCCACGACATGAACTCCGGAACGGAGGAAATCATTGATGCCGATGACCGTGCCTACCGCAAGATGGTCAGGCAGGAGAACGAGAGGAGGAAGAAGCTGGCAGAGAGTGCCGGATGGTCTGACTCCGATGCCCCGTTCATCATTGGTGACGGCTACGGAAACGGAGAGGATGAAAGGAATGGCTTCTTCATTGACACCTATTGGTACTGCCGTTTCCTCGCCCCTGACGGTACGGTACTCTGGGAGGGAGAATCCCCTTATGCTGACAGAAGCCATCCCTTCTCCTTCTGTGCATTCCCCTTCGTGGACGGCAAGCTCATCGGATACATGAACGATGCCATTGACCACAACATCGCAATGAACAGGGCGATAGTTCTCCACGACTGGCTGCTCCGTTCACAGGCGAAGGGAGTCACGGTTGTCCCGAAGGCCATCGTCCCCGATGATGTGAGTTTCGATGACTTCGCAAGGAGCTGGACATCCATTGATGACATGGTATTCATAGACATGAAGCCAGGTCAGGAGGGCTTGATGCCGAAGACCTTCTTCGGTGCAGCCCAGAACTTCGATGTCGCAGGCCTCATTGCGACCTATTCCAAACTCATGGACAGCGGCACACCCGTCAACGGTGCTATCCAGGGCAAAGCCCCTGGTGCTGGCACTTCGGGTGCGCTCTATGCCCAGATGGTTACCAATGCCTCCACTCCGATTGCCGGACTGATGGAGGACTTCCGCAAGTTCATGGAGTCCGTCCTCTATAAGAAGATGAAGAACATCGCCATGTTCTACGACACCGCAAGGTTCAAGAGCATAGCAGGTCGCTTGGACGGATACTACGACAATGCCAACATTAATCTCAACGAGGTAGGTGACTTGGAGTATGACCTCAAGATAAAGGAAAGTGCCGACACTCCGGTGTTCCGTGCGATCATCAACCAGGATGCCAAGGAGTTCCTGCTCAACGGACTCATCTCCTTTGAGGAGTACCTTGAGATTGCAGATGTGCCTTATGCCGACAAGATCCTCCAGAACAGGCAGGCAAGGCAGGCTGAAGCGGAAGCGATGCAACAGGCAGGCTCTTCAATCGCCCAATACGATGCCCAAAACGTAGTGCAAGGCAAGCCTGTCCAAGCCCAGCCCTCGCTGTCTCGTGAGGAAGCGGCTGTTGTCAGGTCAATGAACATGTACCAACCTGACTAATTTGCATACTACATTTTCTTTCTCAGCAGCCTCTCGGATGGGAATCCTGGAGGCTGTTTCTTATATCAGCTTGGCGAGAGTGAGCCTCTCCTTGATGAACGCCTGCCTGCGGATCTCCTTGTCCCTCTTCCTGATTCCGTTCTTCCCGAACTGGTCTGCCGTGTAGTAGTAGCAGCCCTCACGGAGTGTGTTGACGGTCAGAAGTCTCGCCCTGTAGCCGAACACCTTCTTCTCCAGACGGAACTGCTCCCTGGTGTAAGTGACGAGCCTGTCAGGACGGAACGTGGCCGATGCAAGGTAGATGGTCTTCTTCTCCCTGCGATGTCTCTCTTCTGCCGCCCTCACTCCCTGCTCATAGGTTCTCTTTGCCCAGATGGTGACGAGGATGATCGCTGGCTTGCGAAACAGTTTCTTAAAGAATTTCATATCGTTGAATATTAGATGTTAGTCAATCCCATGCGGTCTCCGTGTACGGTGGTCTTCTCCGTGACCCTCGGCTTGATCCAGGTGGGGATGGGCATCTCCTTGAACCCTACCCAGAGGAGGATTGCCGTAGCCATCAGCACGTCATCGTGCTTGCCTGGAGGAGCGTTGTACTGCCCTTTCTCGTCCACATACATGGACATCTCGTCAAGGCAGAGGGTGCTTGGTTCATCCCATAGGTCATCACGGAGACAGGTGCGCATGTTGTCAATGATCTTCGGCTTGGTGAGTGCGTTTGTGTGGAATCCCCACTTCCCTACCACTCCTTCCTTGATGTCCTCCTCCTTCGTCTGGCGCATGTACAGGTTGTCATAGATGTCGGCAATGATGTCAAGGATGTATTCGAATCCTTCCTCATCGGCATTATGGTCTTTCTTATGTGTCTCCAGGGTGTTCGACTCTATGACAAGTAGAGCATGCCCGTACCACTCCGAGAGCCTCAGAGCATCATAGGCGAGTTTGTCGTGGTCGGTGTGGTAGTGCATCTCCGCTACCACGTTGGGTCTGCCCGTCAGACCGAAGTCCGGCATCATCATCAGGCGGTCAAGCACCCTCACCGATGACCAGTCGGAAGTGTCATTCGGGCCACCGATATCCACGGCAACCACATATCGGTTGGCGATGGGTGAGTCATCCGGCTCTTCCCAGACACGGAGCGCACCAGTGGAGTTGGGGATGAAGCGGATGTTGTCAAGGATCTCCTTGCCCTCGTGGGCATCGCTGATGAGGTCACCGACCATCGTAGGCTCAAGGCATCTTTCCCTCTTCCTTGCTACCTCAAACGGATCGAACACCTTCTGTCCTGCCGTGATGAACGCCTGCTCCGGTGTGGCTGGTGCTTCGTTGCACATCTTGGCGAAGGAGAGCTTCAGCCTGCGGTAGCGATACCAGTTTATGTGTTCAAGGGTCGCTCCGAGTTCCCAGAGCCACCAGTAGTACTTGCCACTGTCCCTCCACTTGCCGTTGGGTCGTTCCTCCTCCCTGTGGTCGTAGAGCCACTTTACAAACCCCTTAGTGTCCTTTATCTCACGGACATCGTTCTCAATCTGGATGAACGAGATGAAGACCGGAGCATATCCTCCCTCCCCTCCTACGCATGACTCCCACACATCGTGGAAGTAATCGTCCGATGCCTTGGCGGTGGACTCCATGACCTCCATGGTCTCGGTGTCCTCCAACAGACCTCCCTGTATGTCAGCAATGATATCCTCTGCCTGCTTGCCAGGGGTGTCAGGCCACACTCCGACCTCGGAGTAGTGCGCACCCGATATGTCCTTGGAGCGGAGGGTATCGGGCTTCTCTGCCGTACCCACATAGATGAACCCTTCCAGAACCTGTTTGTTGTCCTGATCCTTGAGGGTGAAGGCGTGACCCGATGTGTCGGCTGGTGCGAGACGCAGTTCCGTTCCGTCCTCCAGCCCCAGATCCCATGCGGGATAATCCTTTATTGAACGCTTGAGCATATTGAGGATGGTCTCGGATGCGGACGAGGTGTGGGCAGCGATGGCGAATGAATGGAACTCGTTCCACTTGAACTGAAGCCAGACCTGGTAGAAGAAGCAGAAGGTAGAGCCTCCCCACTGTCGTGCCTTGAGGATGATGAGGGCTATCGGCTCTCCTGCCCTGCGGAGTTCCTCGCATTTGGCAAGGACGATGAGCTGGGGAAGGTTGAGTTTGAACCGCACCCTCTTCTTGAGTTTCTTGTGCTTTATCCAGATGCAGAAATATGCCCAGTGACAGAAGTCGTACTTGTGACGGATGCGCCTTATCCTTCGCTCTATCTCCAGGTGGGTCGGGATTCCGTACTTCCATTTCCTCTTGGCGATGTATGCTTCGATGCTCCCTGCCTTCACCACATCCTTGACGAGTCTGTTCTCCATCATCTCCTTGGGGACGTACTGGACAGGGATGGCAAAGTCGGATATCTCCAGCCTCACCCTCTTCTCACCGAGGAGTTCGTCCAGTCCCTCTCCGGTCACGGGGTCGTAATCGGCCTGGAGATGCCGGATGCGCTTCTCGTTCTCGGCAATTATGCTGTTATAGATATCTTCTTGCATCTTTGACGAGGGATTGGTTGAACCTGCGGATGTATGCGCACCCTATCGCAAGGATGAACGCTGCGATGTGTGTGGTTGCACTGAACCGTGGTATGAAGAGCAGGGCTACTGTGACTATTAGGAAAACGATGACCTGGGATGTCCTCCACCACTTGGATGTGAGCGGAGGGGTGCGGAGTCCTATCATCGCATAGAGGATATTGGAGAACCCCACCACGGGTCTGATGGCACAGGGGAAGACCAGCACTGCAATAATATACGAGATTACCAAATCCTTGCAAGCCTTGCACCCGTCTCCTTTCCTGAAGATGCTCCAGATGGCGAGGCAGTTTATGGCCAGATGCCAGACGGATGCATGGAAGAACGAATAGGATACGGCACGGGTGAGGTAGTCCCCATCCCGAAGCCAGTCCGGAATGCCGAAGGCGAAGTAGATGACCGCCAGCGACACTATCAGAATGTACCTTATTGCTCCCATTTCTCCCGAACCCTTTTGACGGCTTTCCGTATGATGCGCCTCGCCCCTTCCGGAGATATGAAGAACTCCGGAGCAGGCTCGTCCACGAGCAGTTCCATGACCCTTTCACGGGACAAAGTGCTTTTGGGATGGTCGTGGAGGTACTTTCGGTACTTCCCTTCCAGGTGGATGACCAGCCTTCTGCTTGATGGATGGAGTCCCATGAGGAACTGTTGCGAGTGGATCTTGCCGATGAGGAGGGATGCTGTCCTTGAGTCAATGAAGTATCTCGGAGCGGGTTGCCTGCATACCCATGCGCCCGCTTCCCTGAATGAACGGAAGCGACCTTCCTCCAGCCCCCTTTTGTAGACGGCATAAATTGCTTCTTCCTTGGCTCTTATCAGTTCAGTGTCTCGCATTTCCTCCTATGACAAAGGTATAACAATTTAACCTATTATCGGTTAAGAACTTTCACAATAATTAACAAATGGGGAAAGTTAGACCTCTGCAGAGTATCTGAGGGGTTATTTTTGACCCAAACAGAAAATTTTAATTGAATCTATCTATGGCAACGTCCGAAGAAAAGAACACTATTTCCTCACGGGAAAGTCTGCTTGCCCGTGCAAGGGAGCGTTTCCCTGACCGCCAGTTTGCCGACCTGGATGCTACCGAGACACCTGAAGGAGTAGCCGATCTGGACGAGGCGATCAACGAGATGCTTGAGGATTTGACCACCAAGCAGGCTACCTATGACGAGAAGAACAACAGGCTTACCGAACTGCTCATGACCGACCCCGATTCTGCTGAGTTCATCCAGAGGTGGGTTGAGACCGGAGATCCGAGGACTGCCCTTGTGGAGACCTTCGGAGATGACCTCGGAATGAGCGAGGAGGGACAGGCGAACTTCAAGAGTCAGCTTGACTCCTGGAGGGAGCGCAAGAAGGTCAACGATGACCTCAATGCCGAGGCCGAGGCCAACTGGCAGAAGTCCCTTGCCGATCTTGAGACCTGGGGTGATGCCAAGGGTCTGTCCATCGAACAGAAGAGGGATGTCATGCTCCGTCTCTTGTCCATCGCCTTCAACGGCATGGTGAACAAGTACTCTCCCGAAGACTTCGAACTCGCCTACAACGCCATCAACCACGATGCCGATGTCGCAGCAGCGAAGGTTGAAGGTGAGGTGAAGGGAAGGAACGAGAAGATCGCAGCCGCAAGGCGTGACCGCAACACCGCAGGTTCGATGCCTCCTGCCATCCCTGGTGGACAGGGTGCGAAGGTGGTTGAGAAAGCCCCCGTTGTCAAGGCCTCCAGTCCTTGGGCTGGTATACGTTAAACTTTAACAACTCATTAAAACTTATCAATATGGGTATTTTCAATTTTATTAAGACCCACAAGATGAGCGTCCTGTCATCGCTGCTTGTGGTTGCCGCAGGTCTGCTGGGTGCAGATCTCGGATTCGCTATGGCAGTTGATCCCGTGGAGTTGTCTCCTGCAGCCAACCCTTCGGAGAACATGGACACCTATGATGCTTCCACCAACCCTGGTGGCCGTCCCGCAGACGAGGCCCTCCAGGAGGATGAGCAGGGTGGCAAGACCCAGCTTCAGGGCAAGGCGGCTACCGCCACCGACTCCCGCGACGCTGGCCTTGAGGCCGAGGACTACGACAAGGATGTTGACGAGTTCCGTCCTTTCGCATTCCCTATTGAGACCTACATCGCCCGTCAGTGCCGTCCCGTCAAGGTCAACAGCCCTGTCCACGGACACTGGAGGACTGGCTCCACCGATCTGGATGCGGTCTGGAACGGTGATGCAGTCACCATCTCCGCCAATGCCGGAAGCACCACTCCCTACAACAAGAGCAACAATGTGCTGAAACTCGCAGTTGCCAGCTTTGACAACCCTGAGTGCCTCACCGAGTTCTCCACCGTCGTAGTCAAGGGTGTTGCGGGTTACAAGAAGGATGAGACCGGAAGCGAGGTTGCCGACGGTGAACTGATGCTCTT
>Ga0310690_10005849_pt1 | contig 16465 bp, 11 predicted proteins | sample AusTroGonzalo_MG_2_FD_207661 | JGI IMG/M metagenome (GOLD analysis project Ga0310690, IMG submission 207661) | Bovine rumen microbial communities from tropical cattle in Woodstock, Queensland, Australia - Gonzalo_04 (v2) (version 2) | ecosystem: Host-associated > Mammals > Digestive system >... | reverse complement strand
ATCCACGTTCGACCTTATCGTCTCCAATCCTCCGTTCTTCGAGGAGGCCACTGTAGGCTATTGTGACAGTCGGAATAAAGCCCGGCACACATCCTCGCTTTCTTTTGAGCAACTGATTGCAGGTGTAGATACACTATTGAGTGTTGACGGTGAGTTCGATGTCATCATCCCCTATTCCGCAGCAGAACACTTCATCGGTCTTGCAGCCATCCATCATCTGTATCTCGCGCGTAGGTGTAATATAAAAGGTGGAGAAACACGTCCATTCAAGCGATCTTTGCTCGCATTCAACCGTCAGCCGTCAGCCATCTGCCCTCAGACATCTTACACTTCTCTCATCCTGAACGATTCGCAAGGTCATCGCTCTGCTGATTATCAGAATCTTACCAAGGAGTTCTATTTAGATTCAACTTCTGTTGCACCTGTCTAATAAGCATTTCGCCCCCTTCTTTCTGTTCAATATTAGAACAAACAAGCAATTTACGGCCCAAATTCCTTAATTTTGCCTTTATTCTGCAAAATAATTTGGTTTATATTATAAACTTGTTTAACTTTGCACCGTGATTCGAAGCACATCGTACCAAAACTGTCCTTTCTGCAGGAGGAGAGCGGCGGCACAAAGAGAGAGACGGCTCCTCTCCCAGCTCCCCCGATGGGGAGAGCAAAATAGCCAAAATGTAAATAGTAATTAGTAAATTGTTAAATGGTAAAAAAGTTATGGAAGAAAACATGAATATGACTGCCGAGCGCAGTCTGGAAATCATCACTCAGCAAATTGCTCAAAGCCGCCGTGCCGTCTCCAAGGTAACGGGGCAGTCGCTCTTCATCTCTGGTATCTGCACGATGTGTATGGCAGTCGTCATCGCTATCATCAATTTTGTTCTAATCAATAACGCAATAGTAGGTGTCGGCCATCTATTGTGGTTGGTATTACCACTCATCATCTGGCTCTTCATGCGTAAATATAATAAGGAACACGCGCACACGCCTGTAAGTCTGGTCGGCTCGATGGTTGCCAAGACATGGTCGACATTCGCATGGTTCGTTATCGGCTTCTTTGTCATTGCTCTCATCTGGGGCTTTGTAGCAGCCCGAGTTCTGCCAATCGAATCATATGTAGCCTCTAGAATCGAGGTTACCCCTGTCATCGTGCTGCTGATGGGAATGGCCATCACCATCACAGGTCACATCCTGAAACAGCGCTGGTTGGTCATCTTCGGCACCGCTGCTGGTTTGATTTGCTTCATCTGGGAGCACTTTGGTATGGGCCAGACAATTGTGCTGATGCTCTCAGGAGAACCACATCTTTCCCTATCCGCACACGCTGCTACCACGATGCTGCCTTGCCTCACCATCTTCGTATTCGCACTCGTTGGCCTGATGCTCCCAGGACTGATGCTCAAAAGACAGAAGTAGCCTATGTTTCCAACGTTAGATCCCCTACTCCACTCTGAGTTGCGACTGGCCGTGATGTCGTTGCTGGTCAGTACGGAAGAGGCCGAGTTCCCGTATATCAAGGAGCAGACGGAAGCTACGGCGGGCAACCTGAGTGTGCAGATTGACAAGCTGTCGGCAGCGGGGTACATCGAGGTGGAGAAGACCTTCAAGGGCAAGAAGCCTTGCACCATCTGCCGCATCACCCCTGTTGGCTTGAAAGCCTTCGAGGAATATATTGAGGCTCTGAAATCTTATCTGAACGTATCAAAATAGCTAAGATGAAAAAATATCGATCATCAATCATCTTGTTTCTGGTATTCGAGGTTATTGCCGTCTGGTTGTGGCAGGCTACTGGTAATCTGTTCTTCCTCCTCAACTTCTCGTATATAGGCATCTGCATCGGGTTAGGTGGAGTGATGTTCGCATCAGGCTGGAAGTATGCTAGAGAGTTCACTCAGTTCGGTATAGGCACTTATATGCTGGTGTTCCTCGGGCTTATATGCCGTGAAAATATGCAGATTGAGGGACTGTGGTATTATCTACTTTGTGGATTTTGGGGAGCAGGCACGATACACTATACCATAGCTAAGATTTTCGGTCCGCTCTTGTTTGGAAGAGGCTGGTGTGGATTTGCCTGTTGGACAGCTATGATTCTCGACCTTCTGCCCTATAAACAGCCTAAAGCGCCAAGAAAGAAATGGGGATTTATCAGATATATCATGTTTGGCTTGTCATTAGCAGTTGTTCTACTGCTTTTCTGGCTCGATAAGGCTGATACACGCACCATGTTCGTGTTGTTCATAGCAGGAAATATCGTTTATTATGTAGTCGGTATATTGCTTGCCATTCTTCTGAAGGACAATCGTGCCTTCTGCAAATACATCTGTCCTATAACGGTATTTCTCAAACCTATGAGCCATTATGCACTACTGCGCATCAAGTGCAACGAGGAGAAATGCATCAATTGCGGAAAGTGCCTGAAAGCATGTCCGATGGAAGTAGAGGTAAACAAGAACTCACGCAGTCGAAAAAATGCTACGGAGTGCATCCTCTGCCAAAAGTGTACAAAGGTCTGCCCGACAAAAGCACTAACAACCTAAACAAGCAAAATACATTGCAACCCCTAAGGGTAACAATTGCAGCCCTTAGGGGAAACAAAAATTCCCATTAACGGGAATTAAATTTACTATTAATGGTAGCTTTAACGCTTACTCCACGAAATTGTCGTTATACCAACTGCCTTCGTAAACTTCACCTTCCACTGTGGTGAGTTTGCCATAGCCATTGCGCATATCGTTTTTCCAGTTACCATCGTAGCGATTGCCATTCGCCCAAATATACGTTCCATAACCATCAGCCTTTCCACGATGGAAATTGCCTGAGTAGCGGCTTCCGCTCGAATAGATATAAGTGCCTTGTCCTTCGCTCTTACCATTTTCCCAAGAGCCTGTGTAGCGGTCGCCATTGGGATATTCCATCGTACCCTGACCGTCGGGCTTACCCTTCTTGAAGGTTCCTGTATACTTCTCTGAGAACTCGTTGATAGCCATTCCTTCGCCTTCGAGCCATCCGTCCTTGAACGTACCTTCTTTCGTCGAACCGTCAGGAGCAAGATACTTACCTGTTCCGTTGGGATGACCATTCTTATACATACCCTCGTAATATGCACCATTTTTCCATCGATACGTTCCCACACCACAAGGCACACTGTCGACGAACTCGCCTTCGAACGAGTTACCATTCTCCCAAGTGTAAATACCCTGACCGTTAGGCAGGTCGTGCTTCCACTCTCCTTCGTATGTACAGCCGTTCGTCCAAGTCATCTTTCCCTGACCCTGGCGCTCACCGTTTACCCAATCTCCTTCGTACACACTACTATCGGCAAAAGCAAATCGAGCATTACCATTCAGTGGTTTCTCTACCACTTTTTCGCCACACGATGCCAGCACGAACAGCGCCGGCAATAACAAATATAATATCTTTTTCATTGCGCTATTGTTGAATTTGGCTGCAAAATTAGTAAATAATTGTGAATTATGAATTATGAATTATGAATTTTTTTGTACCTTTGCCGTAAAATCGACAGATATCGTGACAAAAGAAAAGACAAAATACAAACAAACGAAGTTCTACCTCGCATTCGCACTGGTAGTCGCAGCATTGGCCGGTATTGCTCACCTGTGGAAACTCAGTCCAGTTGAGGAACAGATGCTGGCCAAACAGCAACAACGCATTGAGAAGGACTCTGTGGCTGCACCAGCAGTAATTCCGGAAAAGACGGAGATTCCAGAAAGCCCGGAAAACTCTGATAATTCTGAATATTCCGAATACTCTGATTACTCCGAATACTCCGAGAACTCCGATTTCTCGGAAAACTCCGACACACTCTCCGCTGACTCCGCATCCAGCACGTTCTTCTCTCGCAAAGTGTGGAGCTACCCAGAGTGCTTCAACGACAGCAATGCCACCCAGCTCGTTGCCGCCGAAGCAAATGGTATTCAGCCGGCTGAAACACGTGAGGAAATCAAGCAATTAGTGAGCAAAGGTCTTCTTACCAATATTTCCTCCTCTCCTTATTATATAATAGAAGACCTCACTCATTCGATGCCCTACCTCGTGCCGAAAGCGCAGCTGCTGCTCAACACCATCGGCATCAACTTCGTCGATTCGCTCCAATCAAAGGGCTACCCGCTCCACATTCCTGTCATCACCTCGGTACTTCGTACAGCGTCCGATATTCAGAACCTCCAACGAGGGAACATCAACTCGGTCACAAACTCCTGTCACTGCTACGGAACTACCATCGACATCACCTACAACCGCTTCGTACCACTCGAAGGAACCGAGCTTACACGCTACGATGACAACCTGAAGAAAGTGCTCGCCGAGGTGCTCTACGACCTTCGAGCCGAAGATCGCTGCTACGTGAAATACGAAAAACTTCAAGCTTGCTTCCACTTAACAGTGAGATGATTATGCGCTACTTTATCTATTTATCATACGACGGAACGAACTACCACGGATGGCAGATTCAGCCCAATGCCAACACTATTCAGGCAGAACTGATGCGTGGCCTCTCCACCCTATTGCGCCAAGACATCGAAGTCGTTGGGGCAGGACGTACCGACACAGGAGTGAATGCAAGCCTGATGGTGGCACACTTCGATACAGAAGCTCCTCTCTCCAAGGCAGACCTAGTCGAACTTGCACGACGCCTCAACCGCCTACTGCCTCCCGATATTGCCATTCATAAGATTGTACCCGTCAAGGAAGATGCACATGCTCGTTTCAGTGCGACTGCCCGTACCTATCAATATCATGTCAGCAGTACGAAAGACCCGTTCAATCGTCACTACACCTATCGCTGTCCGTTCCCACTCGACTACAGCAAGATGAACGAGGCTGCCGAACGGCTGTTCGACTATACCGACTTCACCAGTTTCTCGAAACTGCATACCGACACCAAGACCAACAACTGTCGCATCATGTACGCACGATGGGAGAACGGCATCTTCACCATCAAGGCCGACCGCTTCCTGCGCAACATGGTACGCGCTATCGTTGGTACCCTCATGGAAGTAGGACGCGGAGCTATGACTATCGAGCAGTTCTGCCAAGTCATCGAGCAGAAAGACCGTTGTGCCGCAGGTAGCAGTATGCCAGGCAATGCCTTGTTCCTCACAGATATAGAATATCCAGAAGACATATTCCTGATTGAAGATTGAAGATGACACGATGCTGGTTACATATTACCCTTTTGTTGCTGTGGTTCATCTCTTCAGCCCTATATGCCGTGCCCACCTTGCCCGACAGCTTGTTCAGTAAGGAATTGCCGGCACAGGAGAAAGTGTACTTGCATCTCGACAACAACTGCTACTTCGCAGGCGATACCATCTGGTACAAAGCATACGTCATCTCCGCCGACACCTACGAACCTAAACCCGTAAGTCGCATCCTCTATATCGAACTGCTCGACGAACAAGGCTATCTGGTGGAACGCCAGAAACTGGTAGTCGACGAAGCTGGCAACGCTCACGGTCAGTTTGCACTGAAAGACAATGCTTTCGCTGGCTATTACGAAATCCGAGCCTATACGAAATGGATGCTCAACTATGCCTACATCCCCGAGCAAATCCTCTCCGACTACATCAACGAGCATTTGCTAGGTGGCGAGGACGACATCCAGCGTCAGAACCGCAACTTCTGCGGCCTCTTCTCGCGCGTCTTTCCCGTCTATCAGAAACCTGCCGTCGATGCTGCCTGGCAGACTAAGGCTATGCCGCTGAAAGTTACGCTGGGCGACTACGAACGCCGTTATCTCGAACCCAAACTCAATGCACACTTTTACCCAGAAAGCGGACATATCGTGGCAGGTCACCACACTCGCATTGGCTGGGAAACGGTGAACGAGCAGAAACAGCGTATCGATGTGGAAGGTGTGTTGATGTGCAATGACTCCATCATTGCTCCACTTCCTCCCAGCCGCATGGGACGTGGCATCATGGAGTATGTGTTCAGCGATTCCTGTCGGTATAAGGTTCGCATGATGCTCAATGGCATACACTACGACTTCGACCTCCCTACCGTTGAGACCGAAGGAGTCACCATGCGGGTCGTGATGGACGATGAAGCAGTCGAGATCTCTACCGAGCAGACCTTCCCTCAACCTCGCGAACTCTATGTATCGATTATCAGTGCAGGGCGTAAAGTGCTGTGCGAACCATTGGGCGAGGACGGCATTGTGGCATCATGGCTCGAAGACCTACCCTGCGGTGTCAATCAGGCGACTGTATTCGATAGCGAGGGTAACATCTATGCCGACCGCCTCTTTTTCGTCAACACCCTCTCCGAACTGACCGCCAAGGCACTCGTCAACGACGACACCACACACATCCTGCGCCCCTTCGAGAAGGTGAAGATTCCAATCATCGTGACCGACCATCGTGGCATTCCGCTCAAGGAGCAATCAGTCTCCGTCTCTGTGCGCGACCGCCAGCAACTCGACCCCACATTCAACACAGGCAACATGTTGACCAATATGCTCCTCGAAAGCGATATCCGCGGCTACATAGAGAACCCTCATTACTACTTCGAAGCCAACGATGCACAACACCGTGCCGACCTCGACCTATTGATAATGATACAAGGCTGGCGACGCTACGACTGGAGCGAGATAGCTGGGGTGAAACATCAGCAGTACGACTACGAGCCAGAACGCAAAATGTACATCTACGGGCAGTCATACGTTCTGGAGAATTGGCTCAATCGCGTTGTCTTCAAGAAGAATCGTGGCACCATCACCCTCACCGCACAGATTCTCTATCCAGAACTGACAGATACAGGCAAAGGCGGTCAGAAAGGAGAAATACAAATCGATGCGAACGGACAGTTTCGGGTCATATATCAACCCTTCTACGGCAATGCCCAGCTGGTGTTCCGTGCTCTGTTCGACAAGAAAAAGAATAAAGGCGAAATCCACACATTCAACGGACACGAGTTTTTTGTCGTAGACAATAAGATACCTGCCAGCGATCGCATTTTTGCCGTCAACCAACAAAGAGATTATCTCGACCACGACATCATGCTACTCATCCGCCGTGAGTACTACTATCCCAACAGCGTGAAGGAATTGAGTTGGTACGAGGTAAACAAACCTTTCACGATGCCCGACCAGCACCTCACCTGGGAGGAATACTGCAAGGACATCTATGCCTCCGAGTGGATTCCCGAAGTACAAATCCGAGCCGACCGTGCTCATGCCCGTCATCGCAAGGACCTGCCCGTACAGCGGCTTGATTTCTATAACTTCTTCAACGACCTCACCGATATGGGCTACCATCCCAAACAGTGGAAGTTCGATAACGATGAATTTCGCCTTGCATTCTATGAGCATGCTATCTTCGATTACATGCAACATCAGAATCCGCGCAGCAAGGTCAATAAAGAAAAGCGGTATATAACCTATAACTGGACGGACGAAGACTCTATTAATGATGATCAATTTAGGTACTTATACATGAATCTGCAACGACTCAAGACCATTCATATCGTCACCGACAACTCACGTCGCCCATCAGCCTACGAACTGGACCATCTCGATGGTTTCAAAGAGACCCAGCATACTGGCGGACTATCCGCTTATATCAATCTCGAAACAGGTAACACAGTAGAGCGCACAGGCCGTGTCATCATCCTGCAGGGCTTCAACCGTCCAGCCGAGTTCTACCAACCCGACTACAGCCATCGCCCCCTACCCGACTACCTCGACCATCGGCATACCCTCTACTGGAATCCGTCTGTCACGACCGACGACACAGGGCAAGCCTATCTCGAGTTCTACAACAGCAGCGAATGCACCCACTACGACATCTCCGTAGAGGGTGTAACCCGCAATGGTGAATTTATCGTAAAACAAAAATAACAAAGATATATGAAACGTCCAATTCTTACATTTTTCAATTTTTACATTTTTACATTTTTATTCCTCCTCTCCTGTACCGCCAACTCGCAGACCAACGGAAGCGATGAAGACACATTGGTCGTCGACACCCCACAAGTCCACCATCTGTCGCTCCTCTTCGCAGGCGACCTCATGCAACACGGACCGCAAATCAAGGGAGCACTACAGTCCGACGGAACCTACGACTACACCGAATGCTTCCAATACATGAAGCAAGAGATATCCGAAGCCGATGTAGCTATCGCAAACTTCGAGACCACCCTTGCCGACAAACCCTATACCGGCTACCCCACCTTCTGCGCCCCCGATGCCTTCCTACGCGACTGCCAGAAGGCAGGATTCGACATCATGCTCACAGCCAACAACCACACTTGCGACAAAGGCAAGAAAGGCATTGAGCGCACCATCCAGATGATGGACTCATTAGGAATGCCCCACCTCGGTTCCTACGTCAACGAGGAAGCACGCCGTGCCCAATACCCCTTCCTGTTAGAGAAGAACGGCTTCCGCATCGTCCTGCTCAACTATACCTATGGCACGAACGGCATCCCCGTACCCAAGCCCAATATCGTCAACCCCATCGACACCGTCATCATGCGTCGTGACATTCAAGCTGCCAAAGCCATGAATCCCGATGCCATCATCGCCTTCATGCACTGGGGTGTGGAATACACCATCCGTCCTATCGCAAGCCAAGTCACTATGGCCGACTGGCTCCTGCGTCAAGGTGTCACCCACATCATCGGTGGACATCCCCATGTAGTCGAACCCATCGAACTACGCGAAGATGCCAATGGTGACAAACACGTCGTCGCCTACTCGCTCGGCAACTTCGTATCCAACCAATCGCAGGAATACACCTACGGAGGTATGCTCGTCAAGATGGAGTTAGAGAAAGACAGCACTACGCGCGTCTCCGATTGCAACTACTCCCTCTACTTCGTCACCCGTCCCGCTATGTCGGGCCACAAGCAACACAGAGTCTACCCCGTCAGCATCCCCGACTCCCTCATCACCCCAGCAGAGGCCCGTCTGCGTAACACCTTCGTCAACTCCATCCGTCCGTTCTTTGAAACCCACAACAAGAACGTCCGCGAAGTCATGACCTTCGACATATCCTCATTCCTCGAGGAATAATAATGGCTAAAAAGTAGCGAGAACCCCGGAAGTTAGACAAAAATCTTTCGGGGTTCATTCGATTATTATGAAATAAACCCTCATACCCCTCTCATAAGCCCCTTTAAGGCCTCTCTACGAATAAGCAAGGAGCCCGCCTGTCGGACCAGCGCATGTCGCATGTGCTCCTCTATCTCTTGTTCAATAGATGTTCAATAGATGTTCAATAATTGATTGAACATCTATTGAACAAGAGATGAGCAAATAATGGGCAAAATATAGAGGGAGATTAGAGGTGGATTGACGGGAAATGGGCGAACGGTTTGAGAATTGTTAGAGGGTTGTTAGAGAGGAGTGGGAGAAGGGTAAGAGAAGTCATAGAAAGGGATGAGGGAGAGAAGAGGGAGGAGTTATATCAGAGTTAGGCAGAAATGGAAAATGAAGAGGGGAAGGATTGGAGAAGCCGGGAAGATAAAGGCAGGAACTCCAGCCTGTTTTTGATAGATTATGGCACTTTTAAGGGGGGCGATGGTGTTTTTTCGTCATTTTATTTCTTCATTTCAAGAAAAAGTAGTAATTTTGCACGCTAATTGGGTAGTCTTGTAGACTACAATGGAAAAATTAGAGAATTAAAATAGAATAATAAATAATAAAAGAAAATGGCAAAAAAACAAAAGGCATCAAACGACGTGATTAGTCTTGATGTGCAACTGAGCAAATCGGAGGCTTTCATCGAAAAGCATCTCAAGTTAATTCTTGCAATCCTCGCAGTAGTGGTTATCGTAGTTTCGGGTATCTTCTTGTATCGTCACTACATGTCGAACCAGACTGCCGAGGCTAACGAAGCTATCGCAGCCAGTCAGACTGCATTCGGTATGGAGCAGTATGAGCAGGCACTGAACGGCGACGGTGTGAAGGAAAAAGGTTTCCTGAAGATTATCGACGAGTATAGCGGCACTTCAACTGCTAACCTCGCAAAGGCATACGCAGGTCTGTGCTATGCAAATCTGGACAAGGTGGACGAGGCTATCAAGATGCTTGAGGCTTTCGACCCTCAGGACGACCAGATGATTTCTCCAAGTGCTATTGCTGCACTCGGCAACTGCTACGTGAAGAAGGGTGACAACCAGAAGGGTGCTGAGACCCTGGTGAAGGCTGCCAAAGCTGCTGACAACGATGCAGTAAGTCCTATCTTCCTGCTTCAGGCCGGTGAGGTGTACGAGGAATTGGGCAACCCAGACAAGGCACTTGAACTCTACAAGGAAATCAAGGACAAATACTTCCGCTCTTCACTTACCAGCAGTGGTGAGATCGACAAGTATATTGAAAGAGTAAGCAAGTAATTAATTTGATTAGCGGCCAAGTCGCTAATCAAATTGATATTTTATCGTATGGCTACTAAAAACCATAACCTATCTGACTACGATATCAACAGCGTTCCCGATGCAAAGGGCATGAAGGTTGGTATCGTAGTTAGCGAATGGAACGACAACATCACAGGAGCACTGCTCGAGGGTGCACGTGAGACACTAATGCGGCACGGCGTTGCTGAGAGCGACATCGTGGTCGAGACGGTGCCAGGCAGTTTCGAGCTGATACTGGGCGCACAACTGATGGTGAAGACGGCGGTCGATGCCGTCATTGCTATCGGCTGCGTGATTCGTGGCGACACTCCTCATTTCGACTATATCTGTGAGGGCACCACATACGGACTGGCACGCCTGAACGCCACACAGTCCAAACCAGTCATCTACGGTCTTATCACTACCAACGACATGCAGCAGGCACTCGACCGCTGCGGAGGAAAGATGGGCAACAAGGGTGACGAATGTGCCGTCGCAGCAATAAAGATGATTGCCTTATCAAGAAGGTTAAGCAAATAAGCAGAGGTGTGATTGGAGGCATACTCATTCTCTACGTATGCTTCATCATACTGGTCAACATTCCAGGCATCCAACAAGCGATCGGAGGTTGGGTGGCTGATATTTTGTCGGAACAAATCGGGACAGAAGTACGGATAGGGAAAGCGAAACTGGGACTTCTGAACCGCCTGATTTTAGACGATGTATTCATTGCCGATCAATCAAAACAGGAACTTATCAGCATTGACCGCACATCGGTCAAGATTGACCTCTTTGCACTGACCAAAGGGAAGATACGTGTGTCGAACGCACAACTGTTCAGTCCTACCCTTCATGTCAGGAAAGCTACGCCCGACGATGAGACGAACTTGCAGTTTTTGATTGATGCGTTCTCAGGTGACAACGAGGAATCGAACCCCATCGACGTACGCATCAATTCGTTCATCATGCGCAAAGGTCATGTGACCTACGACGTATTGAGTGAGGCACAGCAACCGACCCTCGACCCGAACCACCTCGACATAGACCATCTGGACATCACGATGTCGCTGCGTGCTTTGAGCGAGGACAGCCTGAACCTGACTATCAAACGACTGAACGGCACAGAGAACCACAGCGAGCTGGAACTGAAAAACCTGCAGGCACAGGTGGTGGCGAACAAGCAACGCGGACTGGTGACCGACTTCCAAATGGAAATGCCGCACTCGTCGCTTCGCATCGACTCACTCACTGCCTCATATGCCAACTACGAGAAAGACAAGTCGTTCCAGTTTGCGACAGAGGTACAATCGTCGGACATCACACCTGCTGACTTCAAAGGACTGCTACCACAACTGGAGAACCTCACTACCCCACTCCATTTTCACGCGAAAGTCAACGGTACGCAAGAGCGGATTGACATAGAACGACTGACGATGCAGACACCGTCGCAAAGCCTGACGGCACAGCTCAACGGCTCTATCAGCCACCTGCAAGCAGCTGAGAAAGATATCCACGTAGACATTCATCGTCTGTCGATGGACAACGATGCGAAAGCCCAGCTGTTCAAACTCCTGTCGCCCGAAGACCCGATGCCCGCCATCGTAGACAACATCGGACGGATGGACTATCGGGGCAGTATCGATAAGACTGCTGGAATGCTGATGGCCGACGGTATACTCGTCAGCGATGCAGGCAATGTCCGATTGGACCTCGACTTGACTGACGGGAAAGTGTTCAAAGCTCATGCAGTAGGCGAAGATGTCAACATAGGCCGTCTGACGAACAGTTCGGACTTGGGACTGACTTCGTTTGACTTGACGATGAACGGACAAATCGCCAATCAGCAACCAGAAGGCACGATTCAAGGCATAATCAACGCATTGGACTATAACGGCCACCGATACAACAACATCACCCTCGATGCCACCCGAAAGAACGGCATGATACAAGGTGTGGTGAACAGTGCCGACGAACTGGCTCAGTTCGATCTCAACGGCTCGTACGACGAACGCAACAGCCGCATTGCAGGTACACTGAACGTGCATCAACTCAGTCCACACACGCTGAACCTCGTCAATGGGATGGAAGGTCAGTCGCTCAGCATGAATGCCGATATTGACATCCACGGAAACAACCTGAATGCGCTATTGGGCAACATCGACATCAACAACCTTAGCATCCACGATGAAGAAAACAGCGTCAATCTGGAACATATCAACCTGAACATCAGTCAGGATGACCACGATAAATCCATCGACATCCACACCGATTTCGCAGAAGCACACCTGTACGGACAGATTGAGTTGGACGGTATTGTCGATGCATTCATGAACCAGGTGGCGAACCATCTGCCTTCGTTGGTGCAGCATAAGCGCGACAATCGTAACCACTTTGCCTTCGATGCCACAGTGACCGAGTCCGACTTCCTGAAGCATTTCGTCGAAACCGATTACGTCATTGACCAGCCCATCAACATTAAGGGCTATATCGATGCCGTGGCCGACACCATGATGGTCGATATCGAGGCTCCTCGTATCAGTAAAAATAATAATGTGTATGTCGATACACACGTGCAGTGTACCAACTCGAACCAGATGATGAGCGCCTCGCTCAACACCCGTCAGCATCAAGGCAACACCGTAATGAGCTATCTGCTGACCACCGATGCAAAGGATGACAAACTGGTGACGTTCATCAACTGGGAGGAGAAGAAGAGCCACATGACCAACGGCACGCTCTATGCGACAACCACCTTTACGGACTTACAGGGTAAAGTTAACGCTGATGTCGATATCCACAAATCGCAGCTGACGGTGAACGATACCATATGGCAAATAGCACCTTCACACCTGCAATACTACGACAAGCGCCTTGTATGCTCAGATGTGAAGATGTACAACGAAAACCAGTCCATCGTACTCAATGGTGCAGTATCAGAACGGATGTCGGATTCGCTCATCGTCGACCTCGACCACATCGAGGTGGCCTACATTACCGATATCGTCAATTTCGATGCTGTACGCTTCCAGGGACAGGCATCGGGACGGGCACAAATCAGCAACATCTACGATGACATACACCTGAATGCCAGCCTCACGGTCAACAACATGCACCTGCAAGAGGGACGATTGGGAACAGGTCAGATTCAGGCTTACTGGGACAGCACCATCAAAGGTATGCGTGTCAGCGGACATATCACAGACTTCTATAAGAGCAAGAACCGCACTACCGACGTTGAAGGATTCATCTCTCCAAGCCAGAACGATATGGATCTCAAGATTACGACCCACGACACCAACGCAGAGTTCCTCAATGGTTTCTTAGCATCTACATTCCGCAACATTCACGGGCAAACCAACGGTGTGCTTCACGTCTTAGGTCCACTGAACGATGTGAACCTCGTGGGTGATATCAGTGCCGATGTAGCACTGACACTTAAAGCCACCAATGTGCAGTATCACATCAACCCATCCGATACCCTCCGTCTGCGTCCTTACGCATTCCAGTTCAACGACATCAGTCTGACTGACAATCATGGAAACTCTGCAACGGTCAACGGCACGCTGGCACATAGGAACATGAAGAACTTCAAGTACGACTTCGTCATCAATACCAGGAATCTCACTATCTACGACGAGCACGAGTTCAACTCTGATAAGTTCTATGCTACCGTCTTTGCTGATGCTACGCTGGAGATTCATGGCTCAGACGGACATCCTTTACGTATGACCGCCGATGTAACTCCTACACGAGGCAGTGTGTTTGCCTACGATGCAGCTACGCCCGATGCCATCAATACTGGTAGTTTCGTCGAATTCCGTGATATGACCCCTCACGAGGCTCCGAAGAAATACTTGCTCTTCAACGACATAGATGAAGAAGAATGGAACGAAGAAGACACAGACGAGGATGTAGAGAAGTATGAATACCAAGGTGACATCTTCATGGATATCAGCCTCCATGTCAATCCTAATTGTGAAATCAAACTCAGGATGGACAACGTAGAAGATGGATATATGTCCACCTACGGTTCTGGCACCATACTGGCACACTATCACAACAAAAGCCCCTTCACGCTTAATGGTATCTACCAAATAGAAAGCGGACGCTATCGCCTTTACCTACAGGACATCATCTTCCGCGACTTAGACCTGCAGCGAGGCAGTAATGTGGAATTCAACGGCAATCCGTTCGATGCCAACATCCACCTTATCTGTCATCACATCCTTAATGCTGTCCCCCTACAGGACATTACGGCGGGCAACTCGTTCGGAACCAATAGCAAAGTAAAGGTCATTTGTGTGCTCGACATCACTGGCAAGCTGGACAACATGAACTTCGGATTCGACATCCAACTGCCGAACGTGAACGACGAAACGCGCCAGTTGGTCAAGAGCCTCATCAGTACGGAGGACGAAATGAACATGCAGATGATATACCTGTTAGGGCTTGGACGCTTCTATTCCAACGAATACGCACGTGCTTCAGGCGAATCTGGGTCGAATCAGGCCGTCAACACCTTGTTGTCGTCCACCATCTCAGGACAAATCAACCAGATGCTATCCAACGTCATCGGTCAAGACAGCAAGTGGAACTTCGGTACCGGCCTTTCTACAGGCGAAAAGGGTTGGGACGACCTGGATGTCGAAGGTATCCTCTCAGGACGTCTGCTCAACGACCGACTACTCATCAACGGCAACTTCGGTTATCGCGATAATGCCCTGACCAATACCGCTAACTTTATTGGCGACTTCGATGTGAAATGGCGACTTACACAAAACGGAAACACCTTCATCAAGGCATATAACCAGACGAACGACCGCTACTTCACAAAGACCACCCTCAATACACAGGGCATCGGTATTACCTACCAGCGCGACTTCGATTCATGGAAGGCGTTGTTCCGCAAGAAGATGAAGGAAGAAAAGGAGAAAAACAGTAAATAGCTCAATGAGAATAAACAATCAATAAATAGAAGACTATGGGTAATTACGGATTTATCAAGGTTGCTGCAGCAGTACCACAAGTCAAAGTCAGCGACTGCACATGGAACACAAACAAGATTGAGAGCCTCGTGGCTCAGGCTGATGGCAAAGGAGTGGAAATCATCTGTTTCCCCGAACTGGCTATCACAGGCTATACCTGTGCCGATCTCTTCCTCCAGCAACAGCTACTGGAGAGTTGTGAAAACGCACTGTTTCGTCTACTCGACGTCACCCGCTCACTCAACATCATCATCATCGTCGGACTGCCTGTCCGCATCAATACCACGCTGCTGAATGCTGCAGCCGTCATCCAGAAAGGAAAGATTCTCGGCATTGTACCCAAGTCATTCATTCCCAACTATCGAGAATTCTACGAGAAACGCTGGTTCACGTCAGGAGCCGACATCAACACCACGGTGACCCTCTGCGCACAGACCGTACCTGTGTCGCGCAACCTGCTGTTCCGCACCAGCAATTGTACATTCGGCATCGAAATCTGTGAGGACCTTTGGGCACCCATCCCACCAAGTTCCACCCTTGCTGTCCAAGGTGCCGACATCATCTTCAACCTCTCAGCCAGCGATGAAGTGGTCAGCAAACATCAGTACCTCTGTAGCCTCATCGCCCAGCAGTCCGCCCGCTGTATCAGCGGCTACGTCTATGCCTCTTGCGGCTTTGGCGAATCATCACAAGACCTCGTCTTTACAGGCAACGGCATGATCTACGAGAACGGAAAACTGCTCGCAGAAGGTCAGCGGTTCAGTCTGAAGGAACAGCTTGTCGTCACAGAAATCGATGTCGAATATCTGCGCTCAGCACGTCAGGCTAATATCACCTTTGCCGACAGCCAACTATCAACTCTCAATGGTCAATCGTCAATGGTCAATGGTCAATGGTCAATGTTCAATGGTCAATGTCCAACCATCATCGAGGCCATATCCTACGACGAATGGGACAATAAGCCCACCCTCACCCGTACCATCGACCCCAGTCCGTTCGTTCCAAAGGGCGACCTGCTCAATCAGCGCTGCGACGAAATCTTTGCCATACAAGTGGCAGGATTGGCCAAACGTATCGACCACATCAATGCCAAGACACTCGTCATCGGAATCTCTGGAGGACTC
>Ga0310690_10005848_pt1 | contig 16466 bp, 8 predicted proteins | sample AusTroGonzalo_MG_2_FD_207661 | JGI IMG/M metagenome (GOLD analysis project Ga0310690, IMG submission 207661) | Bovine rumen microbial communities from tropical cattle in Woodstock, Queensland, Australia - Gonzalo_04 (v2) (version 2) | ecosystem: Host-associated > Mammals > Digestive system >... | reverse complement strand
AAATTTGTTCGCACTCCCGTTGGCGTATCCGCTGTCTTTGGGATCAAACACGCTGCCCTTCAGCCCGTCCCGAATCGCGTCGTTGAACACGGCGATCCCGCCGATGGCTTCCCCCGTGGGGGTAATGGCATGAATATTGCTTTGGTTGGCTTTCAGCACGTCTCGGAGGGGCGTCGTCCCACCGGTCCATCCCTCGCCGTAGATCAGGGCCTTCGGATTCACGGCGTGCACGGCAGCTTCGACCGCCTGCATGGTCTCCAGATCGTGCAGCGCCATCAGGTCGAACCGGAACCCGTCCAGCTTGTATTCCTCCGCCCAGTAGCGCACGCTGTCCACGATATATTTCCGGCACATGATCCGTTCGGAGGCCGTCTCATTTCCGCATCCGCTGCCGTTGGCCGCGCTGCCGTCGAAATTGAACCGGTAATAGTAGTATGGAACGATCCGGTTCAGGTTGGAGTCCAGCGAATAGGTATGGTTGTAAACCACGTCCATCACGATGCCGATGCCGTTTTCATGCAGGCTCTGTACCATTTGCTTGAATTCCCGGACGCGAACTTCCCCGTGATAGGGGTCGGTGGAATAGCTGCCCTCCGGCGCGTTGTAGTTCTTCGGATCGTATCCCCAGTTGAACTGCGCCGCGTCGCTGCTTTCGTCCACCGTGGCATAATCGTATACGGGCTGCAGATGAACGTGGGTAACACCCAGCTGTTTCAGATAGTCCACCCCGGCCGGATAGCCGGAGGCGTTGGTCAGTCCGGTTTCCGTGAACGCCAGGTATTTCCCCGGCCAGGCGGATGAGGCCAGCCGGTTGGAAAAATCCCGTACGTGTACTTCCCAGATGATCGCGTCGCCATACCGCTTCAGCCCCGAATCATACGCTTCCTCCCGGAAGCCTTCCGGGTCCGTCTTCCGCAGGTCGACAACCATCCCCCGCTCTCCGTTCATCCCCACCGCCTTCGCGTAGGGGTCCACCGCTTCCTGATCTCCCGCGGCGGTCTGGACCGTATAGGTGTAGTAGGTTCCATGTCCGCACCCGGCTTCCGCGGCCCATACGCCTTTTTCTCCCCGCGTCATCTCCAGGGTTTCAAAGGCATCGCCCCCATCCCCCGCCGCGTAGAGGTTCAGCGTGACTTTCGCGGCGGTCGGCGCCCAGACCTTAAACAGGGTGCTGTCTCCCCGGATCGTCGCGCCCAGATCCTCCCCGTCGTACGTATACTGGTCGATGAATTCCTGGCTGTCGAACAGGCCGGTGGGTACGGCGGCGACCTCCCCATACCCCTCGATTTCCACCGTGTAGATTCGGGTCAGGTCCAGGGGTTCCCGAAGGGTAATCACGCCATTGTTGACCTTGTTGTTCAGGCTGGAAACACTCTCCACCGCCACAGCCTTCCCTTCCGTCCGGACGCGCACCTGGCTTTCCTTCTCGAGCCGTACGGCCGGAGAAATGGCATATTTGATCTGCGTCGGACTGATAATGCCCGCCAGTTTGAAACTGCGAATGGGATTCAGCGTCTGTCCCCCGTCGGGGCTGGTATACTGCATGCCGTCTCCCGGCTGCAGATAGATTTCCGTCGGGTTCCCCGTCATGATCGCGAACCGGTCGCTCTCATAGTCTTTCGTTGCGTTCCCCCAGGAACTTCCGCCGGGCGCGGAGCAATCCTTCCGGACGATAAACCCGACTTCTTCCACCTCCGCCGGCACCTGAACCACGCACTTCACCCCGTACTCGCACGGCTCAAACAGATGGCCGCTCCCGTCCTTCCCGGGAAACCAGATCCAGACGTCGCACTTATCGTAGTTGACCCCGAGATCATTCCAGTAAAGGATCAGCGTTCGGTCGTTTCCCTCTGCGCTCACCGGCCCCCAGACGGCCGCGAGCATCGCCAGCAGCACCAGCCACAGGACAAATCCCTTTCGTTTCATACCGCTCAGACCTCCTTCATGCTCAATCGGATGAATGTTTGTTCCCGGAATATGAATCTTTCCTGATGAAATCAGCATACACAACTCCCTGGCGGATGTCAAGAGGGAACGACCCGTCATTTCGCGGTTCCGCATTGCACCGTTCATTGACATCAGCACGCGAATCAACTATAATTCGTCTGAAACATGCTTGAAAGCGATCCTGGCGCCGATTCAGTCATGGCACGCGTGCCGGGGGAATTTCCATCATAAATCGGGAGCTGTATTGAAGCAATGAAAAAAGATCATCAGAAAGCAGGCGCGGAAAACCTTCCGTCGGATCATGCCCCCCTGCCAAAGAGCAGAACGGGCAAATCGATGAACAGATGGCTGACCCTGTGGTTTATCGGGATTCTGCTCATGACGCTGCTGGTTTCCATCGGCTGGAATTATTACAGTACATGGAAATCGATTCTGAACCGGGAGGAATCGGAGGCCCAGAGCTGCGCGACGATTATTTCAGGCATGCTGGATCATTACGGCATCGATGCCCTCCTCGATCGTTCAGAGGATGGCATCGTTCATCAGCTGCGGAATCCCGTCCGCCTGTTCTGCCAGGGCTTTCGGTTGAATCTTGTGATGATCCTCCGGTTCGATCCGGAAACACAAACCGTCACGGATCTGATGAATGTATTCACGGATGATGAGACGGATGAACTCATGAAGGAGGCTGAAGGATCCGTTATTGAGATGGATGACGAACTGAGGACCATCTTTGAGAAACTGTTTTCCGGTGAGGAGAGCAGCCACCGGGATGTGTCGAAGGATGAAGTCCTCTGGTATATTCCCTATCGTCAGGCTTCCGTCCCTACCTTGATCTGTATGCAGTCCAATATTCACGTCGAATCCGGCCTGATCATGCGGGAATTCCTGATGGATATTGTGTTGCCGATCGCGACGATGACCCTTGGCTTTCTGGGACTCCTCTTCCTTGTACGCCGCCGCGTCATTCGTCCCCTCAGAGTCATTTCTGACAGCATGAACGCCTTTGCCCGGGACAGCCGCCAGAAACCCGCGCCCCTCAACATCCGTTATCAGGATGAAATCGGCGAAATCGCCGGTTCCTATGAGAAGATGACGGAGGATATCAGCGCGTATGTGAACAGTATCGAGGCCCTTACCCGGGAGCAGGTGCAGACCAATGTGCAGCTGGAGGTTGCGCGCCGCATTCAATATGGGATGGTTCCGGAACACTTCCGTCTGGAAAACGATCAGTTCACCATCTGCGCGACGACCCGCCCCGCCAAGGCCGTCGGCGGTGATTTCTATGATTGCTTCCTCCTGGATGAATCCAATGTCTGCGTTTTCATGGGCGACGTATCCGGCAAGGGCGTCTCCGCGGCAATCTTTATGGCGATGGCCAAAACCATCATCCGGGAAAAGCTCCGCGTCGGGCTCAGCCCGGCCGACGCGCTGAATCAGGCCAATGCGGAGCTGTACGCCCAAAATCCCGAAGGTCTTTTTGCCACGGCGTTTGCAGCCATTCTTAATCAGGGAACCGGCGAACTGCGCTATGCCAACGCGGGGCATACCCTCCCGATCCTGCTGAAGGAAGGCGCGGAATATCTGCATCCGGACAGTGGGATCGCCCTGGGCATGTTCGATACCGCGGAAATTCTGGATGAACGGATCACCCTGTCCCCCGGCGAGGGCCTTTTGCTCTACACGGACGGCATCACCGAGGCCGTGGATCGTCAAAAAACGTTTTATGGGATGGAGCGCCTCCTGTCCGTGGTCAGCGTTCTCCCGGACGAAAGCGCCCCTGCGGAAGAGATGACCATTCGGATCGTTCGCGATGTGGGAACCTTCTGTGATGGAAACGAACCCTTCGACGATATGGCGGTACTGGTGCTCTTCCGGCGGAAGGAGGTTCCGTCCCCCGCCCGGCATGAAGCGCTCCGCTCAAAAATGGACTCCGTTTCCGCCTGGCAAAAAATCCCCGTGGATGTTTCTTCTTTCGATCTGATAAAATCCGCCGTTTTTGACGTGGCGGACGATACGCCCGAAACCCGAAAAGCCCTATTGGCCTGCGATGAGGCGCTGGCGAATATCGTCCAGCACTCCGGCGCGAAGACCCTGTCCTTCTCCTGCGAAATGCATGGAGACGAACTGCGCTTTTCCTTCGCGGATGACGGCATTCCTTTTGATCCCGCCGCCGCCCTGCCGGAAGAAAAAGATTTCGACCTGCTCGATCAGGGCGGCATGGGCCTGAACCTGATCCGCCAAAGCGTTTCTTCCCTCCGTTATGAGCGAAAGGATAACCGAAACATCCTGACGATGATCTTTTGATCTATCCGCAGACCTTCACTGAATAACATAAATCATTACGATCGCCATTATTCCCAGAGCAATCAGAGCACTTCTTTTCTTTTTTGAAGCGTATTATCAATGATCTGGATTTAAATTTTTATTCATATCCCCGGCGATGCTGGTACGCTGAATCAGCCGGGTCATCATCTCTAAATCTTTTTCTGTTCCGCTGGTTTGCAGTATCAGCTGTCCTGCTCCCGCTTCGTTCAGCAACCCTTCCCGCTCCAGCACCCGCTTCAGCTGCCGGGCGGTTCCCTCGCTGCCCTCCGTGATCAGGATATGCGGCGGCACGATCTCCCGGATCATATCTTTTAAGAACACATAGTGCGTACACCCCAGCACAATCGCGTCCACCCGCGCCAGATCGTATCTTGCCAGCAGCTGCCGCAGGTACCGTTCCTCCCCTTCCCGGTCATCCTGCTCCACGAGTTCCATCAGCCCCGGACAGGGAACCTTCACCGCGCCGTCCCCATACTTCTCCATCAGGCGGATAAACTTGTCCTGCTTTAACGTCAGCGGAGTCGCCATCACCAGGATACTCCCGTTCTTTCTGTGCTCCGCCGCCGGCTTCAGGGCGGGCTCCATCCCAATGACCGGGATGGTCAGCTCCTTCCGGAGGGTGGCGGCGGCCGCGCCGGTGGCCGTGTTGCAGGCGATTACCAGGGCTTTGATGTTCTGGGCGAGCAGTTTCTCCGTCACGTCCCGGACGAGGGCGATCACTTCCTCCGTGCTTCTGGTACCGTACGGCGCATGCGCTACGTCGCTGTAGTAGATAAACACTTCCCCGGGCAGGATGCGCATCATCGCTTCCAGGGCGCTGATTCCCCCGATGCCGCTGTCAAAGACGCCGATCGGATCTTCTTTCCGGCTCATTGTTCAACCAGCACCAGATCAAAGCTCGGATAGGAAACCGTTCCCTCTTCCGACTGAATCTGATAAGGCCCGATACAGGTTCCGTACAGCCTGGGCCGGCTGCCAACCTCGAAGGATGGTTCCGTATCGCTGATCCAGACCAGGAAGTCGCTGTAGCTTTCCCCGCTCCGCTTCAGCGCGGAGGTAATGATCCATTCATCTCCGTTCTGCTGAATATCCGTGATATAGGTCTGGAACCAGATGGGCTGGCGGATGTAGGTATCCAGCTTTTTGACGAGCTGAGCATACCCGGGGCGAGTCGCTTTCGCCTTTGTCTGCCGCTGAATATCCTCCGTCGTCAGATGCCGCTTGGCGGAGAACTGCAGTCTCCGGGTATCGTGGTTCTTCTTGGAAAAGACCAGGGTAAAGTCATAATCAGATTCCAGATCGGTCGGCACTTTAAAGGTGAACCGGCCGGTCCCATTGGTCCGGATGGTCTTGTCGAATGTATTGGAGCCGTTGACGGCGATGCACTGGACGGTCACGCCGTTGATGGTCGTGCCGGAAAGAATCTGTTCATCCCCACTCAGCTGGTCCGGGAATTCGGAATCCATCGTGACGGGAATCAGGGTCTTCGAATAGGTCGTGGTATTGAAGATTTCCTCCGCCACGATCTTGTCGTCCACCTCGACGTTCAGGGTCATCAGCCAGACCCGCTCCTCCGGCAGGGTCACCTTCATTTTGAAGGAGCCGGATTTGCCGGCGTCGGCATAGTACTTGACCGGGGAAGAAGAGTTGATATACATCAGCACGCCGATCAGCCGCGCGCCGGGCGTGCAGCGGCCTTCCACCGTGAAGGTGTCCGAATCGGTTTCCAGCGGCGGCCCCACGGTCACCTGCAGGAAACCGCCGGTGGGCGAATCTGACGATACGGCGGCGACGTCCTGCACGTCTCCCTTGTAGAATTCGACGGTGTTCGCGATCTTGTTCAGGGTCAGTTCATCGCTGGAGCGAATCGCGCGGTTATAGACCTGGAAATCCAGCACGACGGTATAGCCGTTGCGCACCGTCTTACGCATGCAGCCCTGATAGACGGTATCCCCCACCGTCCGTTTATACGTCATCTTCAGGAAATTCCCGCCGAGCTTTTGCTTTTTCCACTCGACGTCGTGGAAAGCATACCCCTGCTCCGTGTACTTGCTGTTGCCGATATGGGCCAGCCGGTACTCATTCCGGGTCTGACGGGTCTGCTGCTCCAGGTCATAATATGTACGGGAATCGTCGTCCACATACGCGGAAATCTCGATGCAGCCGTCCCGCTTCGTGGTCCAGGCCTGCAGCATGACGCCCCGTTCCGCCCAGTCCTCGGTCATTTCCTCCACCGTCTTGCCGATGTAGGAAAGAAGATCCGGATGCTCGGAGAGGTTTTCCGGCGTCAGGACCACATACTGATCGCTGATCGCCACTTTCCCGTTACAGATCGTCAGCGGATATTCAATCTCCGCCGCGCAGGCGCAGGAAATTGCCAGCAGCAGGGACAAGGCAAGCGCGAAGAAAAGCAACATCTTTCGCACGAAATTCACCAACCTTCCATCAGGAATCGAAAAAATGGAATCGCAAAAAGGGAATCGCGGAAAGGCTCCGTCCTGAGCGCACAAAGGGAACCCTCCCCTTCTATTATACTCAATGATCGCAGAATTGGCAAGTTTCCATTATTCCGCCGGATTCGCCACGGAATAGGAGGGGACAAAGGCGCTTCCGCCATTCATTTTGTAATAATCCCTGAAGATCCTGTTCGCCGCGATCCGAACGCCTTCGTCATCCGTCCCGAGCAGGATAATCAGGAACTGCTGCCGGCCATACCGGGTCAGCACATCCACATTGCGGATCGTCTGGCGGATCGCCTGTTCCATGCAGAACATGGACTTTTCCAGCTCCTCCAGCGGCGCCATCTCCCCCGCGGTATGCTCCAGGGTGACAATCACCAGCCTGGACTGCTGATCAAACCGTTTTTCCAGATTCAGCACAAATTCATACAGCTTCGCGAATTGCCGGTATTCCACATCCATGGCTCCCTGGTAACTGCCGCTGTTCCGGATGCCGCTAATCAGCCGATTCACATCCATCGGCTCGAGATCGAAGGAATCCGATTCATCCTGATAGAAGCTGTAATCGTTCTTTCCGTTCTGCTTGACATGATACAGCGCCTTGTCCGCGTTGTTATAGGTCATGGTATAGGAATCGGCAGGCGTACACATCGCCATGCCCGCGGAGAGCGAAGCCGCTGTAATCCCCGGATCGGCGTTTTTCCGCTCGTTGAATTCCCGGAGGATTCCGCGAACGCGGCCTTCCGCCGTTTCCCTGTCCGCCTCCTTCAGGAAGAACAGGAATTCATCCCCGCCCAGCCGACAGGAGACGCTGTCCTCGCCCTGCTCCCGCAGGATCTCCCCCATCAGCCGGAGCGCCCGGTCTCCGGCTTCGTGGCCGTTGGTATCGTTGATTCTCTTCAGGTTATCCAGATCGAAAAAGACAAAGCAGCCCGGAACTTCCTTCATGCTTCTGGCGATCGCCGCCTCGCCGGCCGTCCTGCTCATGATGCCGGTGGTCAAATCCATCTGGTTCGCCACGGTCTGGGAAGCAAAGGTTTCAATGACTTCCTGCAGGAGGGCCGACGGAACGATCTCCTCCTGCGTCTCTTCCTCCGGACCGTCGTTCCGGATGATGGCATCCAGCGTTCCCTCTTCCCACAAGCGCAGGAACACGTCGGCAAACGCCGGATCGAACTGTTTCCCACTGCCGTTCCGGATTTCCCGCCTGATGTACTCCGGTTCGCAGGCTTTTCTGTATACCCGGCTGGAGTTCATGGCGTCAAAGGCATCCGCGATGGCGACAATCCGGGCTTCCTCGGAAATCTCCTCGCCCTTCAGTCCCCTGGGATATCCCTGGCCGTCATATCGTTCATGATGGCTTCTGGCGACGTCCTCTGCTTTTTCGATGATGATTCTGTCCCGTAGAATATCCCCGCCCATGGTCGTATGGGATTTGATGATTTCGTATTCCACCTCTGTCAGCCGCCGCGGCTTGTTCAGGATGGAATCCGGCACGCCGATTTTTCCAACATCGTGGAGCATCGCCGCGTAGCGCAGATCATTCACCCGCTCCACGCTCCAGCCCAGACTCTCCGCGATCGCTACGGCATACTGGCTGACGCGGGTAGAGTGGCCCTTGGTATAGGGATCCTTGGCGTCGATGGCGTTGGCCAGCGTCTGGATCGTCTGGAAAGACATCTGTTCGATCTTCCTGCTTCTTTCCTCCGCGACGGAGGTCTGCCGCGCCACCTCTTCATTCAGCCGATTGGCATAATCGATTTCAAACAGAACGCTCCGATGGTACTGGATCATGGCCAGGGCCGTAAAGGCGGAAAGGGACAGATACGCAATCGGAAAGCGCATGATGAAAGAATCCGTGTAAAACGCGCGCAGATTGTTCCCCAGCGGAGTATAAAAAATGATTGCGTAAACGATGGAATAATAGACGGAAAGGATGATACCGTACTTAACACCAACGAAATAGCACATCCCGATGGGCAACAGCAGCGACCAGAGAATGCCCGTGCCTTCCGCGTAGCCGCTTATGGCGTAAAACGTGAAAACAAAGCAGCAGAACAGCGTCGGAATCATCACCGCTTTCTTGCGGTCCTTCCGAAAATGCGCGAGATAGGCGCATCCGGCGCTTGCCAGCAGCGTCAGGCAGGACATCGCGGTCTTCGACGCGCTGATCGTTGGCTGAAGCAGATTCATCACGATTAGCCCGATCCCCAGCATGGCGGTAAAGATGCTGACCGCCGTCAGCGCCTGCAAATTCTCCGTCAGCCGGTCGCCCACATAGATCGACCTGCCGAGCATCGCCCACAGGTTTTTGAAGGAATGGCCTTCTTTCCTGTTCTGCTTCTCTTTCGTGGCTTTGGTCATCCTGACCCTCCCTGAAAACTGACTGTCTTCCCCCTCAGGGATTCATTTGCGTTCCTCTGAAAACAATAAATTTGATATCATTATAGCAGAGAAAGAGCAATAATGCAATACTCGGGAGCGCTTTCATCAGGGTGGAGAGCTTTATTCAGGGGAGAGACCTTTATTCGGTGTTTTTTCAGAATTGTGAGTGCTTCAGACTCTGCAGGAGGGGCACAACTCCCTCAGCCCGCAGGTTTCGCACAGCGGACGCTGGGCCTTGCAGACGCGACGGCCGTGCCAGATGAGCCAGTGATGCGCCTGGCCCCACTTTTCCTCCGGGATCAGGGCGGTCATCTGCTTCTCCGTTTCCTCAACCGTGTCCGCCTGGCAAAGCCCCAGCCGGTTGCTGACCCGGAACACATGGGTGTCGACCGCGAAGGCCGGCAACCCAAAGGCGTTGGACAGCACGACATTCGCCGTCTTCCGCCCGACGCCCGGAAGGGTCATCAGCGCCTCCCGGGTATCCGGCACCTGTCCATCGTACCGCTGCGCCATCATCCGGCAGGCGCCGATGATGTTCCCCGCCTTACAACGGAACCCGCAGCTTTTCACCATTGGATACAGATCCTCTTCCCGGGCTTCCGCCATGGCGGCCACATCCGGATACCGGGCAAACACGGCCGGCGTCACCCGGTTCACCTGCTTATCCGTACACTGGGCGGAGAGAATCGTCGCCACCAGCATTTCATACGGATTGGAAAAGTGCAGCTCCGCCTTCGCCTCCGGATACATTGCTTCCAGCTTCCTGAGAATCTCCTGTTTTCGGAGGATCTCGCTTTGTTTTCTCTGCTGTCTCATGGTTGTTCTTTCTCTTTTTCAGGTTCCTTCGGAAACGCTGATTTATTCATAATCAGCATCAAAGCCTTCGGCTTTACATGTTGATTTTCCGTGGTTTTCTCGCTCTCCCCCTGACGGGGGAGTTTAATCAGTGTTTCCCTTCGCATGGGCATCAGAAAGGATGATTTGCTCCCTAAACAGGAAAGTCAGCTCTTCCCGGGCTGCGGCTTTGGATTTGCTCAGCCCTTCCAGTTCCGTCATGACTTCCTCCAGCAGTTCCGCGCCTCCGAAGTCCGCCCTGTATACCGCGACGGTATAGGTGACCTCCGGCGAAAATGCCCTGGGATACGCGGACTCGATGATGCATACGGTGTCCTCCGGTTTCAGATCTGGATGGTTTTCCAGCACATAGGGCTCCATCGCCCGGTTTCGCGCCAGCCGCTCCGCCGGCGTATAGGACGCGCTGAGCGAGGTGGTATTATAGTGATAGATCACATAGCCCGTGACCGTCCCCAGTCCGATCAGGAACAGGCAGACCAGCAGGATAATCTGTTTCTTCGTGAGCTCCAGATGCTCTGTACCCGAATGAACATATCCCAGCTGTTTAAAGGGCGGAATCAGCGCACGAAAAACAACGGCCATGATCACGGTTTCAATCGGGAAAAGGGCGATGTTTTTCACCACCCGGATCAGGGCGATGGAATAATCCTTTCCCATGACCGCGTTGTAATACCACACATGAATGGGATACGCAAGCACGACATTCACGAAAATGCAGATCGTAAACCGGCAAAGCAGCAGCCGTTTTACCGTGATCTCCGCCCTGTACAGAAACAGCGCGAACACAAAGCTGCCGGCCATTTCCGTAATCATGTACGGCGGGAAATAGACGCCGCTGGGAAACAGCAGAAACCCCAGCGTATCGGACAGTGCACCGCTCAGGAGGGCGACAACGGGACCGTAAATCATGGAACCGAAGCCGTTGATGATAAACCCGATTCCTTCCTTGAGATCTCCCGCAATCGGAATGCTCAGGGGTTTCACCGCGATCCGCAGCGCCAGGATCAGCGCCGCGAAAACCAGCATCCTGGTATCCTTGAACTCCGCGAACGCCAGACGCCAGTACTCCCGGCAAAAAGGCGTGGTGAAGGTTGTGCTGTTGATGCTGTTTCTCTTCATACAAAAGAAGCCTCCTTCCTCATCGTCGATGATTCGCAGAGGCTTCCTGCCGGGATTACAAGCAGCGGGATGCGCATCTTCCACCGCGCGGCCGGACCGCTTCGTTTCATGACAACTCCCCGTTCATGAACACTTGACGCAAAAGACGCTACTCTGCCTTTACGAATCCTATGAAATTGCTGCAACGTTTCCTAAGAAAACGTTGATTTCCATGGTTTTTTTTTGCTCTCCCTCTGGCGTGGGAGAGCTTTCATCAAATTGCTGGTTTTTTCGCTCTAAGTGGAGCGCTTTCATCCGTGTTTCCTGAAATCCTTACTTTGCCTGAATGTACCCTTTCCGGCAAAGCAGTTCAGCCGTCAGCATACCGCCGCCGGCTGCGCCGCGGATCGTGTTGTGGCTCAGGCAGACAAACCGCCAGTCGAAAATCCGATCCTCCCGCAGGCGCCCGATGCTGACGCCGAAGCCCCGCTGAAAATCCCGATCCAGCCGGGTCTGCGGCCGGGAAGGATCATCAAAATACTGCAGGAAGGGCTTCGGGGCGCTGGGCAGTTCCAGGCGCTGCGCTTCCGTTTCGAAAGCATTCCACCGCTCCAGAATTTCTTCCTTCGTCGGTTTTTTCCGGAAATTGACGGATACGGCGGCCATGTGGCCGTCGCTGGCGGCGACCCGCAGGCACTGGGCGCTGATGACAGGCTCGGCGGCGTTTACGATCACCGGGCCGTTCCCCAGATCTTCCAGATGGCCCCACAGCTTCAGGGGCTCCTGCTCGCTCTTCTCGTCCTCCCCACCGATATAGGGGATCACGTTGTCCACCATTTCCGGCCAGGTTTTAAAGGTTTTTCCCGCGCCGCTGATCGCCTGATAGGTGCAGACACTGACCTGAGTCGGCTCAAAGTCCATAAGCGGCGTCAGGGCCGGGACATAGCTCTGGATGGAGCAATTCGGCTTCACGGCGATGAACCCCCGCTGGCAGCCAAGGCGCTTCCGCTGGGTCTCGATAACCGCCAGATGGTCCGCGTTAATTTCCGGCACGACCATGGGCACGTCGTTAATGCCGCGGCAGGCGCTGTTATTGCTGACCACGGGCACCTCGTGCTTCGCGTAGGATTCCTCCAGGGCGCGAATCTCGTCCTTCTTCATATCCACCGCGCAGAAAACGAAATCCACCTGGGCGGCCACCGCGTCCACATCCGAGGCATCCACCACCTTAAGATCGGCGGCATAGTCCGGAATCGGCCAGTCGAACGCCCAGCGCTCGCCAACGGCTTCCCGGTACGTCTTCCCGGCGCTGCGGCCGGAGGCGGCCAGACAGGTTACCCGAAACCAGGGATGATCCTTCAGCAGCGAAATGAAGCGCTGACCCACCATGCCGGTCGCGCCGATGATCCCCACGCGATACTGATTCATGCTCTTTCCCTCCCGCGTATGAAAAAAACCGCCATTCTTGACGGAGCCCGGGCCTGTCCGCGCTTACAGAAGCATCATATCACGACGGGACGCCAAAAGTCAACAACGCTTTTATTCTGAACAGGTAAAAAACAGAGCGACCATCCGCGTTTCCTCAGTGTTTCCTGAAAGGTCAGCGCCGTTGGAAGCAGGAAAAACGGTTTTTCTGTGGAAATAAAAACAATAACAGGGTTATCATCCGAAACAGAGGAGGCGTTTTTCCCCATGAGTTATGAAGCATTGCGTCAGATGGTCGAAGAGAGCAGCCGCATCGTATTCTTTGGCGGCGCCGGGGTTTCTACGGAGAGCGGGATTCCCGATTTTCGTAGCGTGGACGGACTGTATCACCAGAAATATGATTATCCACCGGAGGAGATGCTTTCCCACACCTTCTTCGTCCGCCGTCCGGAGGCGTTTTTCCGCTTCTACCGGGACAAGATGCTGCCCCTGGACGCGAAGCCCAACAAGGCGCACCTGAAGCTGGCTGAATGGGAAAAGGAGGGGAAGCTGCTGGCCGTCGTGACCCAGAACATCGACGGATTGCACCAGGCCGCCGGATGCCAGAAGGTTTACGAGCTGCACGGCAGCATCCACCGGAACTATTGCCAGTCCTGCGGCAAATTCTATCCCCCGGAGTATATCCGGGATTCGAAGGATGCCGTGCCCCACTGCGAATGCGGCGGCATCATCAAGCCGGATGTCGTTCTGTATGAGGAAGGGCTGGATCAGCAGGTCATGTCCGGCGCGATTCACGCCATCGCGAAGGCGGATCTGCTCATCGTCGCCGGCACCAGCCTCACCGTCTATCCGGCGGCCGGGCTTGTCCAGTATTTCCGCGGAAACCACCTGGTGCTCATCAACCGGGACGCCACGCCAATGGACGATCAGTGCGATCTGGTGATCCACGATAAGGTCGGAGAGGTGCTGTCATCCCTGTAATTGGATCCTGACCAGCCAGATCCCGCAGGGGCGTAGCGGAACGCTGATCAGACCATCCTGGATGGAAAGCGGGGTTTCCCCGCTTTTTTCGCTCAGATCCGTCAGCGCTGCGGAGCAAACCGGGAGATTCAGGCGTAGCTGTGCAACGCCTGCCTGACCGGCGGTTTCATATCCCCGGATCAGCAGGGCGCCGTTCTCCATCCGGATGGAGGAGACCGCCGCCTGACCGGAAACAACCTCCAGCATGCCAAGGCGTGCAGGCAGAGCGCCCGAATGAATCCGTGCGGGCTGGTAAATCAGCCGATGGCAGGCGTCATCCGTCATCGTGCGCAATGCCTGACCGCTGCCTTCCCCTGCGCCCAGCCACAGCGTCATATGATGAATGCCCCGCTCCGGATAGGGGTCGGGATTAACCGCGCTGTTGATCAGGGTCATCGTCAGGCTTTCCGGCGCGCCGCGGAACCCATACTTGCTGTCGCTCGTCATGATCAGCGCCGGGCCCTCCCGCCGGAGGGCGGCGGCCGCCGTTCCGGGCACATCGTTATGGATCGGACCTCTCAGGATGGAACCTGAAGGGATCAGGTAACGGAAGGATCCGGCGCCTTTCGTGACCGGCGTTTTCCAGGTCAGCACAGGGATGGTTTCTCCCCCCTGTTCCTGCCAGTCCGCCTGAAGGACGACCCGAAGCATCGGGCTGCCCTGATCCAGCGAATAGACAACCTCCATCGTGGAAGGCGCGCGGCATCCGCCGGGAAGACGGAAGATGGCCTTCCCTTCCTTCCGCAGATTTCCGTCCGCGGTACAGGTCAGCTCCGTGCACTGATCCACCGGAATTTCCCGCAGGGTACGGCCAATTTCCCACGCGCTGGAAGTGCGGCGCTCGGTTTCAAGGTACGTCAGGCCGGCGGTCTGTCCCTCCGGGATCAGCTGATCGCCGGATTTTTTATCGGTCAGGCTTTTGATTCTTCCGGATACGGCGTCGATCACCACCCGAAGCGCTTCGTTCTCCAGAACAAGATCATCATAGCGCCGGGCCACCTGCTCCCGCTGATTTTGCAGGAACACAGGATAGGTTTCCGCTTCCTTCCGGCGCAAAATGAGCGTGGCGTATCCCAGCGCGGGAACATCAGCCAGCGCTAGCAACCGGAAATAGCGATGATCCCAATACCGCCGCATTTCCTGATCCATCATCTGGAAGGGTATTTCCTCCCCCTGCCCGTTCTGTACCCGGAGATTGGACAGCTCTCCTGGATAATCCCATACGGTCAATTCCACCGGACAGCGCCTGGCCCGCGGCAGGGGATTAAACACCTGGAACAGGCGCAGCAGGCCGCTGCCCCGTTCCGCAGCGGGCAGGCCGGAAAAATGTTCCATGCCATACCCGACGCCCGCGCCCTCGGATTGGGAATCAAGCCGGACGGCATCGGCCAGTTCCCAGGGTTCCGCATCCCGCAGTACCGGCATGGACGCGGTATCGGCGGACAAACCCAGCGCCTGCATGGCTTTCTCCGCCTGGGTGTTGGTCACCGCGGCGGCCTGCTGATACAGGCCCATGGCGTATTCCCGGGAATCCTGCACACAGGATCCGGTCAGGATATCGTGAAAATGGGTAAAGAGCACCTTCCGCCAGGCTTCCTCCATCTGAGGGGCGTTCACTCGGAAGGCTGTGTGCGCTTCCGCCAGGGCGGCGAGGGCTTCCGTGTCATAGAGAGCCGCTTCCGCCAGGCGGTTTCCGCGTTTGATGCGGCTCTGGGTGGTGTAGCAGCCGGGAGCGAAGAAATTCAGTTCTTCCATGACCACGGGCGTTTTGTCCCGGACGTTCTCCGCCAGACGGAAATAATCCTGCAGGCCGCCAAAGGTGATCGTGGGATAAACAGGCCAGGATTGCATCTCTATCGCCCGTTCCACATCCCGCCGGGTGGGACCGCCGCCGTGGTCGCCCACGCCGTAAACCACCATTCCCGCCTTCAGCCCGGAGGAGCGGCGCACGACCTCCATCAGGCCCGAGGCCATCTGCGGCGTGATCCCCCCATTGTACCAGTTCGCCTCCCGCAGGCACAGGAGCTCTTTCCCCGATTCCGCACGATAGCGGTACAGCAGGTCTTCCCGGTCGTTCCCGCGGCAATGATACATGTACCTGACCCCGCAGAAGGTGTCGATTTCCGGGATTGTCAGCGCGTGGCCAAAGGTATCCGGCACAAAATCAATCTCAAATTCCCGGACACCCCACCTGTCCCGCAGATACCGCCGGGTATATTCGATATGCCGAAGCAGCGATTCTCCGGAAGGCATGTTTTTATCTGTCTCCACCCAGTTGGTGGCTGTCACGTGCCAGCGACCCTCATCGATCCGGCGCCGGATCCGTCCCATCAGTTCCGGATCATATTCCTCCACGATACGGTATACAGAGGCCTGGGACTGAGAGAAGGTGAAATCAGGATATTCGTCCATGATATCGCACATGGTCCGGAACGTGGCCAGCGTCACGGCCACGGTTTCCTGATAGCTCCACATCCAGTTCATGTCGATATGCGCGTGCCCCGTCAGAATCAGCCGGTACGATTTCGCCAGCTTGCCCATGGGGCGCAGCATCTCTTCCGCCCGGAGACAGGCTTTATTGGTGAGGGTTCCTTCCCGTTCCAGGAAAGAGAGTAAAAACGCCAGCGCTTCCCCGATCTCCGCGGAAAAGGCGTCGCCATTGGCCTTGGAAACATGCAGGGCATACTCCAGCTCCGCCAGAATCCGCTGATTCATCCGGCCGGGCGGGGTTATATGCTCGCTCTCCAGCCTGGGCGGACCATAGGTATACTCAAAGCCGGTCTGCTCCCTGTTGCCGCCTACAGATGTTTTCAGGCGTACAAACTGTTCCGTCAGCGTTTTCATGATGTTTTTTACCTCTTTCCAAGGGTGATTTTCGTACTGAACGGCAGCCCCCATAAATAATAGGTAATGGTTCCCTCCCGAACATTGTGCATATCCTTTGTCGTC
>Ga0310690_10005847_pt1 | contig 16470 bp, 14 predicted proteins | sample AusTroGonzalo_MG_2_FD_207661 | JGI IMG/M metagenome (GOLD analysis project Ga0310690, IMG submission 207661) | Bovine rumen microbial communities from tropical cattle in Woodstock, Queensland, Australia - Gonzalo_04 (v2) (version 2) | ecosystem: Host-associated > Mammals > Digestive system >... | reverse complement strand
TGCTCTTGTACTGCACGAGCGCGAGGATGGCGGAGATGGCGATGAAGACGACGATCAGCGCGCGGATGCAGAGCACCTGCTTCTTGTCGCTCATCTTCTTCACGACGGTGCCGTTGATGAAGTCGATGGTGAAGGTGGAGGACGAGGTGATGACGAGCGAGGAGAGCGTGCTCATCGAGGCGGAGAGGACAAGCACCACCACGAGGGCGATGAGCATTGGGGACAGGCCCTCGAGCATCTTCGGGATGATGGCGTCGAAGCCGCCGGCGGGAATGCCCTTCGGACCGATGTCCAGCACGTCCGAGAAGAGACGCCCGAAGCCGCCGAGGAAGTAGCATCCGCCCGCCACCACGAAGGCGAATAGGGTGGAGATGATTGTTCCCTTCTTGATGGAGCCCTCGTTCTTGATCGCGTAGAACTTCTGCACCATCTGGGGGAGACCCCAGGTGCCGAGGGAGGTGAGGATAACGACGAAGAACAGGTTCAGGGGTTCGGGACCGAGGAACGATGTGAATATTCCGGGCGTCGGTTCGCCGCCGGGAATCATGGCGGGGCCGGGAACGCGGGCAAGGCCGTCGAGAGCCGCCACGAGGCCACCCTTGGAGGCGAGAATCGCCCAGATGATGGCGGCAATGCCCACCAGCATCACGAGCCCCTGGATGAAGTCGTTGATCGCCGTGGCCATGTATCCGCCCGCGATGACGTAGATGGCGGTGAGGACGGACATTAGGACGATGCACCAGGCGTAGTCGATGGAGAACGCCATGCCGAAAAGGCGGGAAAGGCCGTTGTAGAGCGAGGCCGTGTAGGGGATGAGGAAGATGAAGATGATGGCGGCCGCCATGATCTTCAGGGCCGGGCTGCCGAAGCGCTTGGCGAAGAAGTCGGGCATGGTGGCGGAGTCGAGGTGCTGCGTCATGATGCGCGTGCGGCGTCCGAGGACCGCCCAGGCGAGGAGCGAGCCGATGAGCGCGTTGCCGATGCCGGCCCAGGTGGCGGAGATGCCGTAGCGCCAGCCGAACTGGCCGGCGTAGCCCACGAACACGACGGCGGAGAAGTATGAGGTGCCGTAGGCGAAAGCAGTCAGCCACGGACCGACGGAGCGTCCTCCGAGGACGAAGCCGTTGACGTCCGTGGCTTTCTTGCGGCACATCCAGCCGATGGCGATCAGCAGGGCGAAATAGGCGGCTAGCAGGATGGTGTTGACTAGTATCTGGTTCATTTGTACGCGTGTCCTTCTAAAAAGAAACGCGCGTAGTATATCAAAAACGCCGCCGTTTCGCCATGCGGAATCACCAGTATCGGTGATATACGCGCGGGTACGCAGCCGGGGCCGGATAGACTACCGGCGGGGGCGCGACGACCACTGGGGCGGGCGCGACGACCGGCGCTGGGGCGACCACGGGGGCGGGATAGACCGCTGGCGTCGTGTAGACCGCTGGGGCCGGGGCTATGATGTCATGCGCAAGTCCCACCGTGGCGGCAGTCAGGCCGACGATGCCGGCCGCGAGGCCGAGGCCATGGTGGTGGTGATGGTGGTGATGTCCCCATCCGCCGCGGGGGCCGTGTGCGAAAACGCACGTGGCAGCAGTAATCGCAAGGGCCATAGCTAAGATTTTCTTCGTGTTCATGATTTACCTCATCTTTCTGTTTGCTGTGGGCACCATCGCCCGACATGAATGCTAGGAATCTCGCCCTCGGCCATCTGACATGCATTTGAAAAAATTTTTTTCTCGTTCCCCGTTCCCCATTCCCCGTTCCCCATGATATACTTGTCGCGTGCGTGCGCGACATGGTGTCGGGCGCGCGAGGAAAATATGCACATGTCGAACGTTAACTTTTCGAGGCGCGGGTTCATGGCGGCGGGCGGCGGCCTGTTGGCGGCAGGGTGTCTGGGCACCGATGCGCAGAAGTCAGCGCGGTGCTGTTCGCGCGGACGGTTTGCGCTCAACCCCGCAACGATACGCGGATACAAGCTGGAGCTGAAGGACCAGGTCAAGTGGGCGATCGCCGCAGGCTATGACGGCATCGAGCCGTGGCTCGCTGACGTGCAGAAGGCGAAGGACCGCGGCGAGCTGGGCGACATCAGGAAGATGTGCATTGACGGCAACCTGAAGATGGTGGACGGCATCGGCTTCGCGCATTGGTCGTTGCCGGACGACGCGGCACGCGCGAAGGGCATGGAGGAGATGAAGCGCGACATGGCGCTCATGGCAGAGCTGGACTGCCCCTATATAGCGGCGCCGCCGTTCGGGCTCCAGAAGCCCGGAAGCCCGCACGTGCCGATCGCGGATTTCATACCCAGGTACCGCGCCGTGCTGGAGCTTGGCGACAAGATGGGGGTGACGCCTGTCCTAGAGTTCTGGGGACACTCAGCGAACCTGAGCCGACTGAACGAGGCGTTGTTCGTAGCGTCCGCGAGCGGCCACTCCAAGGCTGCGGTGCTGGCCGACGTGTACCACATGTATCGTGGCGGAAGCGAATACGAGGGGCTGCGCTTCCTCTCTCCGTCCACTCTTCCCATCCTGCACATGAACGACTTCCCGGCGCAGCCCGCGCGGGAGAAGATGACGGACGCTGATCGCGTGTGGCCGGGCGACGGCTGCGCGGACTGGAAGCAGATATTCGGCATCATGCGTGCCGGCAACCTCAATCCGTGGCTGTCGCTGGAGCTCTTCAATCCTGCGTACTGGAAAACGACGCCGCTGGAGACGCTGAAAACCGGCTTGGCAAAGATGAAGCAGGTGGCAAACTCAATCTAACGACAGAAAGGAACAGACGATGGAACAGACGATGCACAAATGGCAATTCTTCAAGTCGGCACGCTGCGTGCAGGCTAAGGTGGAGACGGGCGACGACCTGCTTGCGCTCAAGGAGCTGGACAAGAAGCTGTGGACGGTGCTGGCCGCGCCGACTACGGGTGTGCGCTTCGACGAGGCGACGCTGAAGCTGCTCGATGCCGACGGCGACGGGCGCGTGCGCGTGCCAGAGGTGCTGGCTGCAGTGGACTGGATGGCGACGCGCTTCAAGAAGCTCGACTTCCTATTTGCCGGCAACGCGGAGATCCCTCTTGACGAGCTGAAGGACGACACGCCCGAGGGCCAGGCGCTCCTTAAGTCCTTCAAGAACCTGCTCAACCGGGCCGGCAAGCCTGACGCGACCACGTTAGCGTTAGCGGACGTGATGGGCATGACTGACGTCTTCAACGCCCAGCCGTTCAACGGCGACGGCGTGGTGACCGCCAAGTCTACGGCCGACGCTGCCCTGGCTGACACGATCTCGGCGATCGCCGCAGCAGAGGGAACTGTTCCGGACCGCAGCGGCGAGGCTGGCATCGACCAGGGGAAGGCCGACGCCTTCTTTGCCGATGTCGCCGCGCGCCTCGCGTGGAAGTCGTCCGCGGCCGACGCCGCAGTGCTTGGCGACAAGACTGCCGACGCCTATGCCGCGTTCAAGGCCGTTGAGGCGAAGATCGACGAGTTCTTCACTCCGCCGGAGGACCTGCCGCTAGTGACGGACGCACCGGATCCCGTGCTGCCGCTGATGGTTGGCGTGCATCCGTTCTGGCGCGGCAAGTTCCGCGCGTTCGCGGAGGCGGTGGTCGCGCCCTCGACGGAGATCACGCGCGAAGAGTGGGATGCCGTCAAGGCAAAGTTCGCTCCCTACGAGGCTTGGCTTGCCGCCGAGGCGGGCAAGCCCGTGGCGGGGATTGCCGACGACGCGCTCGCGGCGTTCGCGAAGGATGGCGCCGCGCAGGCTCAGGTGAACGACCTGATCGCTAAGGATCTGGCGCTCGCCGACGAGTACGGGCGGCTCGTGGACTGCGAGCGCGCCGTGCGCTATGCGGCCAACCTCGTGCGCTGGCTGCACAACTACGTCAACCAGGCCAACCTCTACGATCCCAAGCGCGACGGCGTGTTCCGCACAGGCGACCTGTACATCGACGGGCGCGTGTGCCGCCTTTGCTTCGAGGTCGTCAACGAGGGCGCGCACGCCGCGCTCGCAGAGCGCAGCAAGTGCTGCCTGCTCTACGCGAAGCTGTCGCGGCCCGCGACTGGCGAGGCGCGCGAGGTGTGCGCGGTCGTCACGGCGGGACCAACGGCCGGCCTCTACGCCGGACGGAACGGAATCTTCATCGATTGCGACGGCAAGGACTGGGAAGCTGTCGTCGCGAAGGTGGTGGAGGCTCAGGTTTCCCTGCGCGAGGCGTTCTGGGCCCCGTGGGCGAAGATAGGGAACACGATCTCCGAGCAGTGCAAGAAGTTCCTCTCCTCCAAGCAGGACGCCGCAGTGGCGCAGGTTGGCGAGGGGGCTACCGCCGCCGCGGCCGCACCGAAGGCGGCCGAAGCGCCTAACGGCGCTGCGCTCGCGTCTAGCGTGGCCGCGCTTGGCGTTGGCATAGGCATGGCGGGCGCAGCGGTCGGCGGCCTGATCGGTCTCGTGGCCGGCCTGCCGCTCTGGAAGGTGCTGGCTGGCGTGGCGGCCGTGATCCTGATCGTGTCGCTGCCGAGCGTGATCCTTGCGTGGTTCAAGCTTCGCGCGCGCGATCTTGGCGCGATCCTCAACGCCGGCGGCTGGGCGGTGAACCGTCCGCTCACCTTCTCGATGGGCCTGGCGCGCACGTTCACGCGTCCCGCCAAGATGCCGATGGGTTCGGCGGTGGCGCGCGATCCGTACGCGTCGCACGGCTGGCTGAAGGTGCTGCTCGTGCTGCTGCTGCTGGCAGGAATCGCGGCGGGCGTCTGCTGGAAGCTCGGCGTTTGTCCGTTCAGCTGCTGCAAGAAGCAGGCGGCTCCCGCCGCATGCACGGAGCAGACGGCTCCCGCCGCATCCACGGAGCAGGCGGCTCCCGCCGCATCCACGGAGCAGGCGAGCGAGGCCAAGCCTGCAGAAACACCTGCAAAGTGACGTCCTGATCAGTTCGACATGAAGCCATCGCCGGAGATCGAGCAAGTCACCGAGCGTTTCCCGTTCGTGGCGTGCGAGTACGCGCGTGCGCTGGCGGAATCGAGCGACGCGTTCCGGCGGCAGCTGGAACCGGACGTGCGCGAGCTGGAGGATGACGAGGAGTTTGGCCCCGACCCCTTCGACGAGGAAGGGGAGGCGAGCGGATGCTTCGGACTCAAGCAGCGTTTCCCAGACCGCGTGCTGGTGATGACCTCGAACGCCTGCTTCATGAACTGCCGCCACTGCACGCGCAAGGGGCTGCTGCGCCACGCGGAGGTGGTGCGGTCCGACGAGGAGCTCGCGGCATGCGCCGCCTACGTGCAGGAGCATCCGCTCGTGCGCGACGTGCTGCTATCTGGCGGAGACCCGCTCGTGCTGCCGGATGTCGAGGTGATGCGGTTCGTGCGCGCGTTCGCTGCGTTGCCGCAGGTAGATGTGGTGCGCCTCTGCACACGTGCGCCGTGCGTCAATCCCGCGCGCGTCACGCGCGACCTGGCAGCGCTTCTCGGCCGTTGCGGCAAGGTGTGGGTGAACACGCAGTTCAACCATCCCGACGAGGTGACGCCTGCGGCCGCGGAGGCATGCACCAACCTGGTTCGTGCCGGTCTGCCGGTTTCGTGCCAGACCGTGTTGCTTGCGGGTGTGAACGACTCGGCGGACGTGCTGCTCGACCTGTTCCGTGCTCTCCAGCGCGCGCGAGTGCGGCCGTACTACGTGTTCCAGTGCGATCCCGTGGCGGGAATCTCGCACTTTCGCGTGCCGCTCGAGCGCGCGATCGAGATCGAGCGTGAATGCGCCGCACGCATCGGCGGGCTGGGTCTGCCGCGTTTCGTGGCGGACGTTCCGGGGGCGGATCGCAAGATTCCGCTGGCGGAGTTAGAAAGTTAAAAGGTTAAAGGATTAAAAGGTTAAAAGATTAGAGGGTAAGTCCCCAAAACTACCAACTACCATCTACCAACTACCAACTTATAGGCAAGATGGTTGGATGGTTAATGGGTTAAAAAACGAAAGAAGAGGTATTGAGATGATGAAACGAATTGGAGTGGTGTCGGTGATGTCGTTTTGCTGCGGGTTGGCCGCGTTTGCGGACATCAAAATGCAGAACATAGCCCATCGCGGCATGTGGGACAAGGAGGTTCCGCAGAACACGGTGGAGGCCATCAAGCGCGCGTACGACTCTGGCGCCACGTGGGTGGAGACGGATTTTCACCATACGAAGGCCGGCCAGATGGTGTGCATGCACGCGGACGGCGAGCTGAAGTCGTACACGGGCTGCACGAAGAAGGTCAGGGACCTCACGCCGGAGGACCTGGCGACGCTGAACCTCGGCACGCGGGACAAGTTGCCGAAGGTATACCGCATCCCGCTCCTGGACCAGGTGCTGGACGTCGTGCCGAAGCACGGCGTGGTGCAGGCTGAGATCAAGGGCTATTCGCCGCAGTACGCCGACATCTTCGACAAGGCGGTGAAGGCGCACGGCCTTACGGAGAAGAACATCGTGGTATCGTCGTTCAACTACGATGCGCTGAAGGACTTCAAGGCGCGCTATCCGAAGTACCGCACCGTGTGGCTGACCGGCCTTTCGAAGAAGAAGCCGTTCGCCGTCCAGGACTACATCGCGAAGTGCAAGGCGGCGAACATCGAGGTGTTCTGCCCGGGCTGCGGCTCCACGAAGGGTGTCATGACGCCGGCTGACGCGGACGCCGTGCGGGCGGCGGGCCTCGAGTTCCGCATGTTCGGCGTCAACTCGCTCAAGGATCTCGAGCAGGCCAAGGCGCTGGGGGCGGTGGGCTTCACCTGCAACCACTGGCTGAAAGCGTTCGAGTGGGCGAAGGAGATCGGCGGCGTGACGCTGTTGAAGTAGATTGCTTCGTTCCCTACTCTGTTCTATTTTCGACCAAGTTTTCTTGCCACGACGGAATTGATTTCGGAAAACGAGAAATGCGTCTCGCCCTTGATTTCATTGGGCGAAACGCATTTTCTGTATGGTGGAGGTAGGGTCTTAGAAAATAGGGGGGCGGGAGAGAAAGAAAGTTGGTTTTGAAAATCCTATGAGTTGGGAATGTGGTGAAAAGGTCATGGGATGCTCCTTTTTCTCAATTCGATTTTTGGGGAATTTTTTTTGAGCCAATAAATGGACGCGACCGTAGGAGTGCTGCGGGCGCATCGGCATACAGCCCTGTCGTTTTGACAGGTGTTCGCTTTTGAATCTCTAGGGGTCGGCTCATCGCGGAAAAGTATATCATAGTTCGGCCCCGATTACTTCAACTCGACAGAAACCTTGAAGAAGCGGTTGGTTTCAAGGAAGGCGGCGTCGGAAAGGTCGTCCGAACGCGCCCAGCCTTCTGCATCGAGGGACGGCTTGCCCAGGAGCGTGTAGACGCGAGATGCGCTCATGGGATCAATCTGCACGTGCGGCATGCCGTTGTCCATCGTGATCTCCGCGAGGGCAGTCTGGTTGGAATCCGTCGGATCGAGATCCCACAAGTAGCTTTCCCATGCCGACAGCCTTCCGCCCACCGCCGTGCCGCCGCGAGGATTGGACGTCTCGGCCAACGCCGCCGCCTGGTAGTCAGCATCCGATGCGGTAGCCCTGTCCAGGCCGCAATGCGCCTCCAGCCACTCCGGCGGCACCGTCACGCCGTGCGTCAGATTCGTGTCGGGCACCGTGGGGACGAACTCATAGCATCCGATGTCGATGCCCCCGCCGCGAACTCTCATGCCGCCCGAAAGATCGGACGCGCCAGCTGCCGCATCGGCCACGCCCGCGTCGATGCACGGCGAATCCGGGCGCAGACTGTAATCCCCCGCCGCCGCATCGACAAAACAGGGATCTGTCATCATGTTGTCGGGGCCGACTACCACAATGTTGTATTGGTTCACCAACGCGACTTCTGGAATGCAGCAATTCGTCGCGGTCTTGAACGAATAGTTGTATGCGTTGTCGATCATGTTCCCCCAGATGATCGAATTGCAGGCCTTTCCCGCAGTAACCCCCGTTCGGTTTCCGGCGACCGTACAGTTCACAAGGCTTTCATTGCTGCCAAATCCGATCCGCTTGTTGCCGACGATCAGGCAGTTGAATGCGGAAGCGGCGCGAACGCCAGTCCAGCAATTCGACACAATGCTATGCTCGACTCTCCCGTGATCCACGCCATAGAGCGAGTTCCGAAACGTGAATCCCCTGATGGTGTCGAAAAGGGGCACCGGATTATACTCATCTCCATACCAAAAGCATGCAACCGTGGGCGAGGACGCCATGTTTCCATCTTCCGAAGCGATCAGCCCGCCCCCGTCGATGATGGTCTTCTCCGGCCCGTCCGTCGACTGCACCGTAAACGTGTAGGCGAGATGATTGGTGACGAACTTCGTGTTGTCCACCGTCACGGCTCCGTACACGCCCGGCTTCACATGGACGACCGTCCCGTCAAGCCGCACGGCGTCCACCGCCTCCTGGATCGACTTGAACGGCGATTCCCAGCTGAGTCCTGTTCCGCTGGACGCGACCGAGGCATCGACGTAGATGTCGAGTTGCCGGATGCCGCCATTGAGGAAGGTCGCCGGATCGACAGGCGGAGCTGGCCATTCGGTGTACGTGGTCTCCCCACCCCGAAGCGAGTACACGCCCGTGGCAATGCAGGAATCCATGACCGATGCTTGACCATCCCAGATGTTGATCTTCACCCAGCCGACGGTCGTGCCGTTAGGATGGCCGTAATACAGATAGAGCACCTTCGTCTCGTACCTGGCGCACGTGTATGTGTAGGGCACTTCTGGGATGTTCCTTCCGGTGCTTTCGTTCTTGAATACGCTGGCGCGGTAGATCGTGTTGGACACGCTCACATTCGTCTTCTTGGGCGCAATGAACCATGCCCCCCGGATGTCATAGTTTGCCAATAAGGGTTCGGTGGATGGATCGAAGGATGGGCCAAGTTCCACGACAGGTGGCTCTAATTCCCGCGCGGCCAGCGTCACCGTTTCCGTATCGCCGTTTACGACACAATCAATGCCTATCACCAGCGACGGCGTGCCCCAGGGACCGTAGGCGTGACATTCAAAACGCCTCTCCCACACGCTGTAATCCGGGGAGTAGTCCCATCCCTGCATTTGGCCTTCAAATACATCCTGGTAGATGGCTACCTCCGCACACACAGGGGAGACAGCGGCAAACACGAGCAAGGCCCCGAGCCAAGGTCTGGCCCGGCGACAAACCGCCCCGCGACCCGCAGAAGTGCGGGTCGGCAACGTGACGCTCTGTGCCTTGCAGTCCAACATAACTTTTGCGTCAATCATTATGCCACAACTGCGGAGTAGGCACAAGGCGAAACTTACAGCAGGTCGATCACGCGCACGTCCTTGACGTTGACCGCGCTGGGATCGGCGTAGTACCGCATCACCGTGCGGATGTCGTCGCCGCTGATGGACGAGGCCATCTCCGCCCCGAACTTCTGGTAGATATGATCTATGCAGATCTTCCGGAGTTCGTAGCACCCCTTTGAGCCGGTGAATATCTTGCATGCCCGCAGCTCCTGGTTGAGCCGCGCGTACACGTCGCGGGCGCAAGGCACGACGAGCTGCGAATCGCGAGCCTCGTTCCGCGTCCAGCCCTTGCGCTTGTTGTGCGGGATGCCGCCGTCGTGGTAGGTGCACAGCCGATCCCAGATGTCGGGATGGACAGGCCATGCGACGGTGCGCCCGGACGAGAGGCGCGTCTTGTGGGGCGTGTAGCAGAGGACGGCACGGCCTTCCTTGATACGGAAGTCCGACCAGCGCAGACGCTCCGCGTCGCTGTTGCGCATGGCGAACTCAAGCATGAGAGTTGCGATGATCCATTCGCGCGGGTCGTTCCGATTTTCCAGTCTGCCATACCAATCCTTGACCTTGGCGAGGACGGTGGAATCCGGGCGGACGTACCGAGGCGACTGGCGTTGACACGAGGGCATTTCAAAATGCGGGAGAGTCCACTTCTTGTCGGCGTAGTAGCGCAGGGTCCATTTCGCGAAGAGCTTGCGGAACGAGTAGAGGTAGCTCCATACGGAGATCGGTTTCAGTTTCGAGCATCGCGCCATATCGAGGAGGCGTTCGAGACATGCGCGGTTGAACACCGTGATCGGCTCGTCGAGCGAGATGCTGCCGATCTCGCAGAGGCGTCGTGTGCCGCTAACGGCGCTTATGACTGTCTTCTCGCAGGGCTTCTCCATCCGCATCCGCTCGATTGCGGCGAACTTCGGATAGGTTTCCAAGACCATCTTTACGGTCGGTATCACTTTCATTTTGATGTCCTTTCGTTAAGGTTGAAATGGATATTTTATCCGCGCCGCACACGGCAAAGCGCGTTTTCGGCGCATTTCTTTCCTCTGCAAAACAGAGCGCACATTGCGTCTCTGCGCCCCAGAGAAATTCCGGGGAAAAACAAGGAACAGAAAAATGAAGAAACTCATGTTTGTAGCGGCAATCGCCGCGATGGCTGGTTCGGCATTCTGCATCGAGTCAGCGAATACGGTAGGCTACGCCTCGAAGGCGGTAGAGGCTGGCAAGTACTACCTCATCGGTGTCCAGTTCAACGATGCCGCTTCGGCAACGAAGGGTTCGATTGACATGAACTCACTCATCGGGCTTTCATCCACGATCCCCCCTGGTACATATGATTCGGATTTCGCCGATACGCCTGAGATTCTCGTGGTTACTGCTTCTGGCGGTTATGACGCATACTATTACATCTCCGATGCTACAGATGAAAATGACGATCCTTTGGGGTATAATTGCTGGGCCGACTCGGATGGTTACGAGCTGACGGACGCTGCAAAGTTGTTGCTTGGTAAGGGGTTCTGGTTCAAGTCACCGAAAGTGTCAGGCACGATCACAACGTCGGGTGAAGTTTGTGCAGAAGCAGCAAAAGTCGTGGCGTTCCCTGCGAACATGTACGACATCGTTGCAAATCCGTTCCCGACTGCTCTGTCGTTCGCCAATGTCACGATGACTGGCATTACACCCGGCACGTATGATGCGGACTTCGCTGGCGCATCTGAGATCCTAACATTGACAGCAGCCGGTGGTTACGAAGCATATTACTACATCTCTGATGCGACAGACACCAACGACGATCCCGTCGGCTACAACTGCTGGGCAGACTCCGATGGGTATATCCTTGATGGCGATCAGGTACAGGCAGGTGAATCATTCTGGATCAAGGGTAATGCCGCTGGAACGATTGGTTTCACCAAGTAAAAGATTTCACGGCTGAAGCGCGTTGGGAACAATGTGGTGAAGCCGAGAAAACAAACGGGAAGTTCGCGTTGATGACAACGCGTCTAACCAAAACAAACAAAGGAAAAAGAAAATGAAGAAACTGGTTATGTTACTGGCGACTGTCTGCGCCGTTGGCATTGCCCAGGCGGCGTTTGTCAACTGGTCAATCAGCCTTGGCAAGGACAACTACGCCAACAAGCAGTACTATGTATTCGCTGGCTCTGACAGCGCAGACGCAATTGCGCTCCTTGGAGCCTACGATGCAAGCACGACGCCTAGTGCTCTCAGCGACCTTGCGCTCGCGTCTGGTACGCTGAACGCGAAGGCGGGCAAGGCATCGGGCAATAGCCTTGATGTTGGCTCTGAAACGTCACTATACATGGTTGTCCTCAACGACGCTCTGGGGGCTGGCACCACGTATATCGCTGACACAATGGACATTTCGTCCTATACCTATACGCCCCCGGCAACGCCCCCCAATGGTGCGTTTGGTGCCGACAGTTCGAGCTTCACTGGCAGCGGCACGATTGTCGCTGGCGGCGGCGGTGGCGGCACCGAGGGTGCGCCTGAGCCGACCTCTGGCCTGCTGCTCCTCGTGGGCGCTGGACTCCTCGGCCTGCGCCGCAAGCAGAAGTAACGCTGGCGCGTTGCTAGACGGGAACGCCCGACCGCATGTGCGGGCGGGCGTTTCTGTTTCTGGCAGAAGTATTCGCGCCTATCGTCTCGCGTCTGGCGTCAGCGATGAGGACGGCAAGCACAAGACGATAGTCGGGAGTGAAGAAACATGATATTCACGGTAACATACCGCAGCAAGACCGGGGCGAGGGCCGAGGTCGAGATCGAGGCCGCAAACCGCGCGGCCTGCATGGCCGAGTGCAAGCGCAAGGGTATCGCGCCTATAGCCTTGCGAGAGGGGCGAAGTGGCAAGAGCGCAGCCCAAGGCGGCGCGGGGCACGGCGCGAACGTTTCCGCTGTGCCTCGCGGCGGAATATGGAGAGCCTTCATCTTGGTGGCGGCGATCCTTGCCGTTGTCGGCGGCGGCCTGTGGTGGTGGCTTGGCCGCGAAGAATCACAGCCCTCCCAGTCCACTAAGCAGTCCGTGGCGAAGCAGAAGCCGGCTGCCGCCCCGAAGGGCGCGGACGCATCCGATTCCAAGCCGACGGTCGTCGGCAAGGACACTCAGGACACGAAAAAGAAGCCGACGGCGAAGCCGCAGGCCGATGGCCGTGTGGAAGCCAATGCGCCCGATCTGCCGGCCATCCCGGCCGCCACTACGAACACGCCGAGCATTCCGCCCCTGCCGCCGCAGACGTTCAGCAACGCGTCCGACCAGGTGCTGGCGATGATAGCGTCCGCCGACGCCTCCGGCGACATGCCGCCCCTGCCCATCAGCCGCGACATCGAGGCGGAGTTCCTCAAGTCGCTCAAGCAGGAGATCGTCATACTCGACACCGACGATGAGAAGACGCGCGAACTCAAGCTGGCGGTGAAGGAGACGCGCGAGCAGCTGAAGCAGCTGATCGCGAGCGGCAAGACCGTGGCGGAGGTTCTCGCGGAGCACCAGCAGCTCGCCGGCGAGAACGCCAAGGTCAGGAACAACGCGATGGCGGAACTGAAGCAGCTCGTCGAATCCGGCGACATCGAGGGCGCGAAGGAATACAAGCGCAAGATCAACGTCGCGCTCCAGCAGATGGGAATCGCCGAGCTGTCGATCCCCGTGACGGACGAAGAACGCGCCGAGCGCGCCGCCGCGCGTCGGGAACGCATGCTCAAGAGGCGCGCCGCGCAGGCCGCCGAAGCCGAAAAGCTCAAGAAGGAGAACCAGAAATGAAGAGACTGATCGCAATCGCCCTTGTCCTCTGCGCAGGGCTTGTGCTGGCGGACTCGACGCCGCCCTCTCCAGCCGCCGCCTCTTTGGAGCGGAGACAGCGCAAGCGCAAGCGGGTGACGCCGGAGATGCAGATGCGCAAGTTCGGAGGGTTCGTCACCGCCGCGTATGACGGACGCTACTGCTATTTCATGAACGCGCAGAAGCGCGTCCAGGACGAGGCCGTCGAATGGGCGGCGGCGCAGATCAGGCAGGTGCTTTCGCTGCCGGTGCGCATCGAGTCATGCGAAATGGAGGGAACTGACAACTTCTCGCCCATCCGCAAGGCCTGGACGGGCGACAGGAAGACCGGCGCGGTCGTTTCAATCGTCGATCTTCCGGGATGGACGTCTCTCCTGGTCGCTCCGGAAGACGGCTGGGTGCAGGTGAACGTGGCCGCGCTCGCCAAGGACAATCCGTCCGCCGAGGTGCTGGAGGCGCGCGTCAAGAAGGAGCTGTGGCGCGCGTTCGTGCTGCTGTTCGGCGGCGGTAACGCGAATCTCGCGGGCGATCTGATGCGTCCGATCAACTCGTTGACGGATCTCGACGCCTATCCGGTCCTTGCGCCGGGGCCTGAGCCGTTCAACGCGGTCATGACCGGCGCGCGGGCGCGTGGCATCACGTTCATCCGCCGGACAACCTACAAGTCCGCCTGCGAGGAGGGTTGGGCACCCGCCCCCACAAACGAGTTCCAGAAGGCGATCTTCGACCAGGTGAAGGCCGACAAGGAGCGCGGCCCCACGAACCCCATAACGATTCCACCGCCCAATGCGAAGAAGTGAAGTTCGCCTACACATACCGCTCCTCGGACGGCCAGCGGCACACCGCCGAGATCGAGGCCGAGAGCCGCGACGCGGCCTTCGCCAAGGTACGCGCCGAGCTGGGCATCAAGCCGATCAAGGTTACGGCGGCAGAGGAGCCGCCGCCCCAGATGACGCCGAAGAGTGTACCAAGTCGTGTGTTTCTGACGGCATGTATAGTGTTGTTTGCTGCTGTGGGAGTGGCAGTCGTCGCCTATAGGTTCGGAACACGCAGGAACGGCGACAGCGGCGAGAACATGATCGTCATAAACACACCGCAAGGGCCTGTGACCAGTCGCATGGCCGAACCGCTCCCTCGCCAGCCAATACCAGGAGACAGGGTGAGGATCGAAAAGGCCCGCGACACAGCCTTCACGAACGCCTCCGAACGCCTCCTGTCGCGCTTCGCCGAGCCGGGGCGGCCAGTCGCCGCCCTGCCCGCCGAAAGGCCGACGGAGGCCGAATTTGCGGCCTGTCTGCGCGACACGATCCGAACGGCCAGCACCGACTTCACCGAGGTGGTCGACCTCAAGCGGATCGTCGCGGGCATGAAGCGGGAAATGAGGGCGTATCTCGCCGGCGGCGGCACGGCTGAGCAGTATCTTTCGGAACTCGCCAAGCGGCAGAAGCTCGAGGTCTCCTACCGCGAGAACGCCGAGAAGAGGCTGGAGGGCATGCTGTCGAAGCCCAAGGAGGCATACGCCTACTGGCTCAAGGCGAACGCCTCGCTGAAATCGATGGGAATCTACGAGCTGCCGCTCCCGCCAGCCCTGCACGGCTACCAGGCCGGGCTGGATCTGGACGAGTAGCCTACTCGTCGATGTCGAAGCTCATCTGGTAGGTGCGGAGCGCGTCCGGCAGGGCAAGGGGGTAGATGCCCATCGCCTGGAGCTGCGCATTGGCCTTTAGCCAGTAGGCGTAGGCATCCTTGGGCTTCTTGAGCAGTTCGCCGAGCCGCTTTTCGGCATTATCCCGATAGGAAATCTCCAACCGCTGCCGTTTTTCCAGTTCGGCGATGTACTGGTCTGCGGTGCCGCCGCCGGCGATGTACGCCGCCATCTCGCGCTTCATCCCGGTAACGATGCGTTTCAGATCCACAACTTCGGTGAAATCCGTGGAAGCGACGCGGATCGGCTCTCGCAGACAGGCGGCAAACTCGGCCTGTGTGGGCTTCGCGCCCTCCAAGGCGGCAACCGCCCGCCCCGGCTCGGCAAAGCGCGCCAAGAGGCGTTCTGCGGGGTGCTTGAACGATCCAAGTGCCTTCTCGATGCGCTGCCTGTCGCCGGGGATGGCCTGACGCGGAAGCTGCGCGGCCACGCTCAACGTCATCGGCCCCTGCGGAGTGTTCACCGTGATCGTTTCAGGATGGGCTCCCGACTGGCCGCTACCCCGGACGAGGAACCACACGACTACCCCGACAACGACGAACACAGCGCCGACAACCGCCAGAAGCACACGACTTGGGACTCTCTTCGGCGTCACCTGGGGCGGCGGCTCCTCGGCGGCAACCACCTTGATCGGCTTGATGCCCAGCTCTGCACGTACCTTGGCGAAGGCCGCGTCGCGGCTCTCCGCCTCGATCTCCGCCGTGTGCCGTTGGCCGTCCGAGGAGCGGTATGTGTAGGTGAAGCGCATTAGGGATAGAGGATAGAGGGGTAATTGGGACGTCCGACAACCGGTCGTTGGGCGGAGCCTACTTCTTCTGTTTCGGCGGCGGGATGGTGATCGGGTTGGTCGGCCCACGCTCCTTGTCGGCCTTGACGCGCTCCCAGATGGCCTTCTGGTACTCGTTGGTGGGCGCGGGAGCCCAGCCGAGGCGCACCGCGTTGAGATACGTCGTGCGGCGCACAGGCGTGATCCCGGCGGCCTTCGCGCCGGCCAGTACCGCGTTGAAGGGCTCCGGAGACGAAACAAGGGCCTTGCAGGCGTCGAGATCCTTCGGCGCGCGTATGGGGCGCATCACGTCGAAGTCGTTGAGCGAGTTGCCTCCTCCGAACAGTATGACGAACGCCCGCCACAGCTCCTTCTTGAACCGGGCCTCAAGAACCTCCGCCGAGACGCCGTCCGCCGCAAGCGCGGCGACGTTCACCCGCGCCCAGCCGTTGTCCGGCGCAACGAGAAGCGACGGCTCTCCTTCGATGTCGACGACGGAGATCATGCCGCCAGCGTCCGGAGGCAGCGCGGCAGGCACCTTTGCGTCCCGCTCGATGCGCGTCGGGAGCGAGAGGGCGATGCGCACCTGCCCGGCCACCCACTCGACGGCCTCCGCCGGAATCCGTCCCTGCGAGTCCATGAAGTAGAGGACCTTGCCGCTATAGGCCGGCTCCACGAAGCCTCCGAACTTCTCCATCTGCTGCTGGGGCGTGAGCGGCTTGCGCTTCCGCCGCCTCTGCTGCGGTGCGGCGCTCCCGTCGGTCGCCATCGTCCCCACGGTCGCGGGCGGAGGAGGCGGGGCGGACTGCACCGCCGCAAGAGGTTCCGCCGCCATCGCGCAGGAAAGCGCAATCGCCATTGCCATTGACTTCGCCGTTGTCTTCATGTTCGTGTTCTCCGTTATGATGTCTGTCGCCTACTGTCCGAGCCGCTCTTTCCGGCTGGCGCGCCTGC